>NNBU01000030.1_pt1 | contig 53846 bp, 33 predicted proteins | sample 1173781 | NCBI WGS metagenome assembly NNBU01 (sample SAMN07173937, study PRJNA388173) | plant metagenome | biome: Plant school; feature: Soil; material: Symbiotic tissue of Blasia pusilla L.; isolation source: symbiotic tissue sample KVJ2 | host: Blasia pusilla | place: Norway: Troms, Kvaloya...
TTTGACGGTACTTTCACCAATACTCAAAGCAGTCCCAATTTCTTGATTACCCATTCCTTGTGCCATCAAACGCAGCACTTCCAACTCTCGTTCACTCAGTTCTGGATTGGTCATTCGCTGCAATAATTTTGCGCCCACTTCTGGCGGAATGTATTTCTGACCATTATGAATGGCGCGAATCGCATTCAAAAGTTCGCCAAGTTTAGAATCCTTAAGCAGATAGCCTTGAGCGCCCGCCTGTAAACCGCGATAGATATCTTCATCACCATCGTAGGTTGTGAGTAGCGCGATCCGAGCCTGCTTAAATTCAGCACAAATCGCCATAATGGCTTCAACACCTCCCATTTTGGGCATTCGTAAATCCATTAGTGTGACATCAGGTTGGTATTCTCGAAACGCAGCGATCGCCTGTTGTCCATCTTCTGCTTGAGCGATCACTGTCATTTCTGGATCGCGGTTAATGATGGTTGCTAGACCCTTTCTGACTATGGCATGGTCGTCAACAATCAGCACTCGAATCGTAGTGGATTGGCTCATTGTAATTCTCACTCTCGATTGATAGTGACAATAATTTCTGTTCCCTGTCCCGGTTGGCTTTGAATCGTTAGTTGTGCGCCAATGTACTCTGCCCGTTCGCTCATTCCTAATAAGCCAAACCCACCGCTCAAAGGAGTGCTACCTACTCCAAAGCCCCTGCCATCGTCTTTAACCCGTAAGATACACTGTGTTTCGTTGTACACTAACTCAACCCGAATTTCGCCAGCACTTGCGTATTTAATCGCATTGGTTAATGCTTCCTGCCCAATTCTGAGTAAGTTATTCTCCACTTCGGTTGATAAAAAATAGGCTATACCCTGAGTTTCGCAAATCAGAGCCGTGTCGGTCGTTGCCCGCATTTGAGCCACAATACGATGCAAGGCACTCTCTAAATTACCTTCTTCTAGTAGCCGAGGACGGAGTGCTGATACGGATCGCCGTGCCCCTGCCAGCCCAGCGCGTGCTAGTTCCTCAATCATTTCCAGATGTACTTGGGTTGCTTCCGGGTCATCCGCTAGCACTTGTGTTGCTGCTCCAACTTGAAGCAGAATACCTGTGAAAGATTGAGCTAGTGTATCATGAATTTCTCGCGCCATTCGGTTACGCTCTTCTAAGATAGAAGTATGTTCAGCTCGTTTACGATCGCTAATGTCTGTCATGAGACTGTAGAAACCTCTTACCTGAGCATTGTCATCGAAATCAGGAATAAAGGTCGCGCTGATGCACCGCTTATTATCAGGAAAAGGAATTTCTGCTTCTAGAGGGACAGTTTGCCCTGCAAACACCTGATTAATATACGGCTCAACCCGTTCATAAACCGCCTCACCGAGAAGTTGACGAACAGGGTTGCCCAAAATTTCATCACGGCTACGGTTGAACCAAACCTCATAGGTACGGTTGATAAATTGAAAGCAGCGATTGGCATCGACGTAGCTAATCAGAACGGGTAGAGCGTCGGCAATCAGTCGTAATTCCTGCTCCTGTAAGCGAAGCTCCTCGTAGACAGCGCGTAGCTCTGCTTCGTTTGCCTGCAATGCTGTGGTTCGTTCTGCAACTTGTTGCTCTAGGGTGCGATTGTATTCTGCTAAAAGCTTCTCTGCTTGTTTACGTTCGGTGATGTCTTGAAAGGCTGCGATCGCATACAGAATGTTGCCAGACTCATCAAAAATTGGAGTTCCCCAACTTTCGATCGGAATGATGCGATTCCCCTGGTGAATTTCGATATCATCCACACTGCCCTGTTCGCCCTTTAGCGCTCGCCTAATCATCAGTTGTTCGGTTGGGTAGGGGCGATCGGTTCCTGCCACATAGAGTTGATAGACCTCGGCAATTTGCTCTGGGGTGACAGACGGCAGCACGCCCTTGCCTAAGAGTTGGATTGCCTTCTGATTCGCGTAATAAGGGCGACCTGTTGCGTCCATAACCACAATTCCTACCGGAACGGACTCTAAAATTTTCTGGAGGCGGGTTTCACTTTGGGCGAGGGTCTGGTTTAAAGACTGCATTTTGGCAAATGCGATTTGAAGTTGCTGTGCCATCTGGTTGAACGATCGAGCCAGTTCGCCCAAATCGCCCGATCGCTCAATTTCTACCGTCTGATTCCATGCGCCGTCTGCTAGCGCTTTTGCCGATTGACTGACGCTGACAATCGGTTTAGCGATCCATCGGGCAATCAAAATGCAGATCGCAATGCCAAGCAGCAAAGCCGCGATACAAAGCAGAATCGTCGTGTAGATGCTTTGATTAATCTTTGCCATGAAATCGGATTCAGGCAACACCGTGACAATCAGCCAGTCTAGCCCACGAGTATCTTTGAATGGCATCACCTGAATCAACTGCCGCCTGCCATCAAACTTAAAATCAAGCTGTTCCGCAGTCTGGATCTGCCACAAATCGCTGAAATGTTCGCGCAAATAGGCAGCAGTAGCTCGCACGGTAGGGTTACGGCTCTCAACTGCGGACAATCGATTTCCTGCCGCCCCACCACTTATGATCGCCTCTCCGGTGGAGGTGGCAACCAGTTGCCCCGATCGCTCTAGAATAAAGGCGATGCCTTTCTTGCCAATTTGCAGGCTAGCCAAAAAACGGCTCATCTCATTAGGCAGAAATACATCGGTGGCGCAGACTCCCAACAGCGATCGATCGGCGGTGCTATAGACAGGCGTACTGGCGGTGATCGTTGGCAACTGGCTAGCAAAGTCGGCATAGATTCCACTCCAGCTTGGTTCACCTGCCGTCACTGCTGCTTTATACCAGGGACGAACCCGCGCATCGAAGGCTTTGTTGCCTTGACTGATTAACTGGTCTCGCTGACCATTGCGATCGAGGCTGTAGCCGTAGAGTTTACGATCTGTAGCAACATTACTCGACCGCAGTTCAATTGAGCGATCGGCAGGGCTACGTCGCACCCCTAGAAGAGAACCTTTGCGATCGCCACAGTAGATATCACTCACCATTGGATAAATCTGAATTTGCTGCCAGAGTGGAAACTCACCTTTGACTGCGCTAGGGTCAATTTTTCCCTGAGCGAAAGTGCTGGCATTGAGCCGATTGATGTTATGGGGTATCTCAGTATAGGTTTGTAGTTTGCCTTCGATCCGGTTCGTCAGTTCGCGCCGCAGTTGACTGGTGAGATCGTTGATGGCTTCCTGTCTATTTTGGAAGGAAAAATACCCCACTAAGCCGACTGTCACCAAAGTTTGCAGCACAAACGGCACAATCAAAACCGTCTGCAATGGCACCGTTCTGGAAACTTGAGCTACAACTTGCTTGAGAAGACTGCTCATCAATCAGATTCCTCTTTTAGGGCAGTTCGCACCTTAGTCCATTTATTGACAGAAAATACTAGCCATGAGAAGCTGCAACGATCGCAACAAGTAGTGGCTCAAGCTCTAAAGCATCTCTATAACGCACACCATTGATAAATAAAGCTGGAGTGCTAACTACCCCACTATCGATTCCACTGGCAATGTCTTGATTGATGCGATCGACATACACTTTTTGGGCAATGTCTCGAATAAACTGAGTTACATCAAGCCCTAAATTGTCAGCGTATTCTGCTAAATACCCATCTTCTAGCTTTTGCTGATGCTTCAATAGCATCTCGTGCATCTGCCAAAACTGCCCTTGTGTTGCTGCTGCTTCTGTCGCTGCTGCTGCCTTTTGAGCTTGAGGATGGATTTGAGGTTGAGGAAAATGTCGGAATACAAAGCATAGAGAATCTCTCCCGAATAAGGTCGCCTCAAGCTGGCGTTGAATTGCCTGAATTGAGGTATAAAGTTCACTACATTGGGGACACTGATAATCCCCATACTCAACAAGCACAACGCGAGCATTCAACGATCCTTGTCGATGGTCTTGCTCAGAAGGAAGTACAACTAATTGATTGCGCTCTGCTTCGCAGTTACTGCAAGGGTCGCCAGGAATAACATCGCTCATTCTAAACCCTCATTTTAAATTTTTGAGGAAAAGAGATTCATCGTCTACACTCTGAAATTTCTTTCCTTCAAGCCTATAATTATTTGTATGAGTTTAATGTATGAGACTTGCTTAGGCTTGTCGTCAATTCAGGGTCTGTATTTTAATCAACAAAATGATTGAGGATGAGTCAATTTGAGGGACTAGAACGAATCAAACTCAGGTTTGATTGCCTCAGAGAATAAAAGTTAGGTCAGTGTAGGTAGTTCACAAACTAGCAATTCCGCGTTTCAACGCAATAATGGCTGCCTGGGTGCGATCTTTGACATCTAGCTTGCTTAAAATTCGGTTGATATGAGTCTTCACTGTACTTTCACTAATATTGAGAGCAGTGCTAATTTCCTGGTTGCTCATGCCCTGTCCGACTAACTTGAGAACTTCTAACTCACGATCGCTCAGTTCTGGAGCAGTCATCCGTTGGACTAACTTGGCAGCCACGTTGAGGGGAATATACTGTTGTCCCCTGCTCACTGTCCGAATTGCTGTCAATAATTCCTCTGGCTCAGAGTCCTTCAGTAAATAACCCTTTGCCCCGGCTCGTAATCCTCGATAAATCTCTTCATCGGTGTCATACGTGGTCAGCACAATAATTCGGGCATTGGAAAACTCATTGCAAATAAGCGTAATCGCCTGAACACCTCCCATATCGGGCATCCGTAAATCCATCAAAGTCACATCAGGTTGCTGTTGCTGAAAAACTGCGATCGCCTCATGCCCATTTCGCCCCTGACCAACAATGACAATATCTGGAGCCTCCTCTAACATTCCGATCAAACCCTGGCGGACAACAGGATGATCGTCCACAACCAGAACGCGAATGCTACTAGGCTGATTCATACTGACTCAATCCCCGATTAATGGATACCGCGATTTCTGTCCCTTGCTCTAAGTCACTTTGAATCTTTAATTCGGCTCTAATGCGTTCAGCCCGTTCTGCCATCCCCAGTAGACCAAAGCCATTCTGTATCGCCTGGTTTTCTACATTAAATCCCTGCCCATCGTCTTTAATTCGCAAGCTGCATTGGGTCGGTTCATAGATCAGTTCAATGTGGATTTCAGTTGCCTTAGCATGTTTGATTGCATTTGTCAAAGCTTCCTGCCCAATCCGAAACAGATTATTTTCCAGATCGGAGGATAGGGGATAGGGTGTACCCATGACTTCGTAGACGATTTGGGTTGCGATCGAGGAGTTTAATTCAGCAGCAAGACGGCGTAAGGCATCCTGTAAGTTACTGCTCTCTAAAAGGTATGGGCGGTGTAGTGCCTCTACTGAACGACGTGCCTCCGCCAGCCCAGAACGGGCTAAGTCGAGGATCTGAGTGAGGAGAGTTTGCGCTTTTTCTGGGTCTGCCGTTACCTTATTGGAGGCAGAGCGAGCATGAATGATAATACCTGTAAAGGCTTGGGCTAAAGTGTCGTGAATTTCCCGTGCCATGTAGATTGCGCTCTTCTAGAATGGAGGCTTCTTCGGCTCGTTTGCGATCGCTGATATCTCTTGTTAGCCAAATGACAGAATGTTCTGAGATGGGCGAGATGCGAGTTGCAAACCAGGTTTTCCACCCTCCCACGATCGAGCTATACTCAACCGTTAGGGGCTGCTGAGTGCTTAATGCTTGCCGAATACAGACAAGAAATGTATCGGCTTGCGATCGCTCAAAAATTTCGGAAAATGTTCGACCCACCTGTTCGTCAATCGGGTTAGATAATTTCTCTGACTCGATCAGGCTTGCTCTCAAAATCCGCCCTTCTGCATTTACTACCAAGAGCGGATCGGGCATTGCACAAAAGAGCGCCCGAAGTTCTGCTTCGGAGGCTTGCAATGCTTCTTCTGCTTGTTTGCGTCTAATTCCTAATGCAATCTCGCGGGCTGAAAACTCCAACGCCTCAAAGTTGGACGACGGAATGGGATGTCGAGTAAACATCGCTATAACTCCAACAAGCTGCTCATCCAGCAGTATCGGATAGCCCGCAAATGCCACCATGCCTTCTCGTTTTGCCCATTCTTTATCAATGGATGATTCATCAAACACATTGTTAGTCAACAGAGGGCTGCGTTCCTGAGCAATTCGTCCAACTTTGAGGCTACCTACAGGAACTCGACTGTATTCACCGTCAAGACGGGTATACATCCCCGCACTGGCTTGTAACTCCAAAACATTATTGTCTTTATTTAGCGTCCAAATCCGAGCAAATGCCGCATTAAAGTGCTTAACAACGGCTTGGGCACAGCGATGCAGTATCAAGGGTAAACTAGCACTTTGAGCCAAGGCACTATCCACATCGGCGCGAAAATCGGAGAGGATTGCCTGTTCCCGATATTGAGCCTCGGACTGACGCAACACTTCTTCTGCTTGTTTGCGATCGCTAATATCTGTCATGAGACTGTAGAAGCCTCTCACTTGAGCATTGCGATCAAAATCGGGGATTAAGGTCGCACTGATGCAATGTCTACCGAGCGAAGAAGGAATTTCTGCTTCCAGGGTTACAGTTTGCCCTGCAAACACCTGATTAATAGACGGCTCAAACCGTTGATAAACCGTCTCACCTAAAAGTTCATGAACAGATTTGCCCAGAATCTCATCACGGTTACGACTAAACCAAACCTCATGGGTACGGTTGATAAATTGATAGCATCGATTGGCATCCACATAGCTGATCAAAGCCGGTAGAGCGTCGGTGATCAGCCGTAATTCTTGTTCTCGACCGCGCAATTCTGCTTCACTTTGCTGTAAAGCTGCCGTTCGTTGGGCTACTTGTTGCTCCAGGGTACGATTGTAATTGGCTAAGAGATGTTCGGTTTGTTTACGCTCTGTGATGTCTTGAAAGGCTGCGATCGCATAAGCCACATTGCCCTGTTCGTCAAAAACTGGAGTTCCCCATACCTCAATGGGAATGGTGGTGTTATTTTGGCGAATTTCTAAATCGTCAATAGTGGTGCGTTCGCCACTCAACGCCCTGATAACTGGCAGTTTCTCAGTAGGATAGATTTGATCTGTTTCCGCCAGATAAAATTGATAAACTTCTGCGATTTGCTCTGCTGGCACGGCAGGATCAATCCCTGTGCCCATTAGCTGGATGCCCCGTTGATTGGCGTAGTAAGGGCGACCAGTCGCATCCACTATTCCAATTCCCACCGGAACCGCTTCTAAAAATTGAGCCATCTGGCTTTCATTAGCGCGGAGCTTTGAGTAGAGCTTGGCATTCTCAATTGCGATCGCTGCTTGAGTGGATAGCAGATTTAAGACTTGCGATCGCGTAGCGTCTCCAAAGGAGACTTGCTCTGGTGTAAATGCTCCAGCCGCTAATTTATTTTCTAGATACAACACGCCCACTAGCTTACCTTGATTGAGCAGAGGTAAACATAAAATTGATTGAGTTTGATTCTGTTGAATATATGGCTCATTAATAAAATTACCTTCACGAGTAGCATCATTTAAGATGACAGATTCATGAGTACGAATAACATAATTAATAATTGATTCAGGTAGATTATTTGCAGTTGGGATAGATTGCAGCACTTGTGTAGCATAGACATTCTCACCCTCATTAAGTTCACTAGACGCTTCAATCACCCATTTTCCTGAGTTTTCTAAAATCAGAGAACCTGTTTGTGCGCCAGCATTTTCGATTAATATCTTCATTAAGGAACGAAGCAGATTATCTAGTTCAATTTCGCTCGAAATCGCCTGAATTGCCTTCATCACTGCCGTTAAATCAAAAGCGATGTGTGAGGTATTAAAGGTGTTTCCAGCAGTAGTGCGGATTGGTGTGGAAGCCACGCTCGACTGTTCAGGAAATAGCTGCGGATAGCGAGTTTCTAAATCTTTGACTTTCGCAGTTGCTCCCCACCGTTCATAGCAGTAGTGAGCTTCTTTCATGTAGGTTTGGGCGATCTTTTTCCGACCTCGCACCAGATAATGTTTAGCAGCTAACTCATAAGCTAACGCCTCTTCCTGGATATATTCATTTTCCCTGGCTCCTTGAATTGCTTGTTCATAGAATTCTTCTGCTTCAAACCACTGGCTCAAAACTCGTGCCGTCTCTGCTTGCACCAAATGATATTTATGCAAACAATTCATTGGCGCATACTGTGCCCATTGCTTCATTTTCTCCTGACTAACCGTAACTTTTTTGAGGAGTTCCTCCTGCACTTGAGCGCTGCTTTCAGAGTATATGGCGAGTCTTGCCAGCGCATCATATAGATAGTAAAAAGGAGCAAGAGGTGTGCCTGTTATTCGGATTAAATAACGTTCTGCTATGGTTGAGTTTTTAACTGCCTGAGCATACTCAGAAAATAGGTAGCACAGGAAAAGTTTATGGAAATAGACATCAAAGGTTGCCGTTCCATCATTTGTTACTTCATGTTGTGGCAATCCCTTTTCTTCGTTGTAGAATTTGCCAACAAGACGAGTTAGGCTGACCGAAAAGCCCATCAAATTTGCGATCGTCTGCTGATATATTTTGTTCCAGGTTAGCGCTGTTTTCTGTTTAATTTGACGAATTGCTTCACTGTATTTCGTCATCTCGCGCTCAACTTCTGCGAGTTCCTTTCCAACTGCGTAGGATTGGAAGCAATAACAATGAGCGCAATAAGCAGCAAACTCTAAATCTCCAACTTCTAAACCTCTTTGGTAGGCTTCTAGCAAGGGCTGAATTGTGTTTCTAATATGCTCTTTCCAATGAATAATAAAATTATTCACAATGAGTAATGTTCTAGCTCTGAGGGAATGAACATTAAGGTGTGACAATAGATTTAGCGCAAGTTGTCCAAACTCGTACCCAATCTCAATGTTCCCACTCGTTCCACAAAGAATTAATCCGTAAAAGGCATAGGCAAAGGGAGATACAACAGCATTACCAGATTGAATTGATAAGTTTACTTGTTTAGAGACAAGCAGAGGCATCAAATCAGGAGCCGCAACATAGGCTGCGATCGTGATGCTTGATAAGATTCGCATCGCCGCCAACTTGTCCGGTTCGGTCATTTCCGGCAAATGGAGCAAGTCCTCGATTGGCTTCTCGCCAATGAGTGATGCGATCGCGTCTAGCTCAAGCTGAATGTCTGACTGAGTTGGCGTTTCAGGAAAACTGATTCCAAGTTGCTGCAAAACTTGCAATCCAGTATTGATTGCTTCTAATAGCTGGTTCTGCGCGATGTCAGTTTGAATTTTGACTTCGTAAACTTTCACGATGTCGAGAACCGTTTTAGCTGCTTGCAGAACAACCACTGCCCAGGATTCTACCTGCTCAAACTCGCCACACAAATACGCGACTTCTGTTGTTTCTGTATATAACTCTAAGGTCAGATCATAGTTAGTTTGCCAACTGTAGTCTGCCAGCCATGCTCTTGCTCTGGCTAAATAGTTTTGAGCCACACTATAGGCGATCGCAGCCTTTGCTTTCTGTCCTGCGATTAAATTTAATCTAGCAATTTCATTGCGTCCTAGTTGATCTGTAACAAGCTCAATTCCATGATTAAGATGATCGACAATTTCAAACAGTCGGTCTGATAGTCTCTCTGGCAAAGTTTTTCCGAGGAGATTGCGACCAATTTGTAAATGAATAATTTGTTTTTGCGACTCATCGATTAAGATGTCTGAGGCTTGCTGCACGCGATCGTGCAAGAACTTATACTCTTGAATTAACAAGTTCTCATCTAATTCAGATAGTGGTTGAATTAATCCAACTTGTATGGCTGTTAGTAAATCTTGAAAAATCGTTTCAGGTGGTTGATCGCAAACAATCGATAGAGTATCTAAATTAAATTCAGCGCCAACGCAAGCAGCTAACTGGAGAATTTGCTGTGTATTTTCTGGCAGTTTCTTCAACTTGTGAAGCATCAACTCCACCACATTATCGGTAATATTCTGGGCTTGAATATCAGTTATGTTCCATTGCCAACATAAGTGTTCAGCATCAAATGTCAATAAATTTTCGCTATACAGCATTCTCAAAAATTCATTGACAAAGAACGGATTGCCCTCAGTTTTACGCAAAACTAACTCAGCTAAGGGACAAACGATGTCTGTATTCCGATGCAGCGTCTCGGCAATCAACTGATTCAACGGCTCAAGCGTTAAGGGTGCTAAGATAATTTCCTGAAGCACTGCCCCTTGTTTTCGCAGTCTCTCTAGCATTAATGCTAATGGATGTGTTGGATTTACTTCGTTATCTCGATAAGCTCCAATTAAAAATAATGATTGGGCTTGCTCATCCAGCAGCATCAACTCAATTAAATTCAGCGTTGCTGAGTCTATCCATTGCAAATCATCTAAGAATATCGCCAGGGGATGTGATTCTGAACAAAACACCCGCACAAACTGCCTAAAGATTCTGTGAAAGCGATTTTGAGCTTCAGTTGCTCCCACTTCTGGTAAAGGCGACTGCTTGCCGATAATTAATTCAACTTCTGGGATGATATCAATGATGATTTGTGCGTTGTTTCCTAAAGCTGTAAGTAAGAGCGATCGCCACTGTTGTACTTGTTCGTCTGGTTCACTGAGCATTTGCTGCACCAATTTTTGCAAAGCATCTGCGATCGCGCTGTAGGGAATATTGCGCTGAAATTGATCGAATTTACCAGAGATAAAATAGCCGCGCTTTTGGGTAATTGGTTTATAGATTTCTTGCACTAACGCAGATTTACCAATGCCAGCATAGCCAGATACCAACATCATTTCGACTTGGAATTTTGGATTGCCTCTTTGTTCGCTTTGTGAAGTTGTTTCTGAATTGTTTGGTAAAGAAGCAACGGGATTTGACTCTGGACGCGCTACACGATCAAATGCCGCCAGTAACATTGCAACTTCCTTGTCCCGTCCATACAGTTTTTGGGGAATTTGAAAGCGATCGCAAACGTCTTGAAGCGCCAGTTGAATGCTAGAGATTTGACCGATTTCTTCTAATTGTTCAGCACAGATTTCTAAATCCGCTTTGATGCCCCAGGCACTTTGATAGCGATTTTCAGCATTTTTCGCCATCAGTTTGAGAATGATATCTGAAACTTGCTTGGGAATCTTTGTATTTATTTCATGAGGTGAAGGTGGCTGTTTGGCAATATGACAATGGACTAGTTCAAGTATGTCCGTTGTGGAAAACGGCAGATGTCCAGTGAGCAGTTCGTAAAATGTCACACCAAGGGAGTAAAAATCGGTGCGGTAATCAAGTAAACGGTTCATCCGCCCGGTTTGCTCTGGAGATAGATATGCGAGTGTCCCTTCTAAAACATGAGGACTTTTGAAAGTCGGATTCGTGCGGTTAAATTGGGTGGCAATTCCAAAGTCAATAATTTTGACAACACGAGTATCAAGATTGAGAACAATGTTTCCAGGATTGATATCTTTATGAATGACACTGGCTGCATGGATTCTGCCTAGAATATCGGTGAGGGCGATCGCAAGACTTAAAAATTGGGATAAAGGCATGGGACAGAAGATATCTGGACGCTTGTGCATCCATTTCTCTAGGGACTCTCCGCCAAAATCTTCTAAAAGAATCACCAGAGTGCGTTGATAGTCCTGCTGGCTGTATGCCTTGACAACTCCTTCTAAATTTAGGGAGCGGGTAATTTTATATTCCTGTCTGTAGCGAGTCAGTTCTTGGGGAGACGGATAATCAAGCTTTAGCATTTTTACAATTATCCCTACTCCATCGTCTCTGATGCCCCGATACACTAGAGAATTAGAACTTTCGTATATCTTGTTTTGGATGGCAATACCAGGTAGAGCAATCATAGAGCAACTCTTGAGAGGATAATCTGGCAATACCTCAAACTATACAGTAATTCTTATTCTGAGAATAATTACTTGCTATTTGCTCCCATTGAAAATAAGTTTGAGTAAATAAGAGATTGATAACTAAACTTTAATTTCCGACTCAAGCCCGATTCAGCTTCCCCAAAAACTCCAAAAACCTCTGCACCGATGGCACGGAGCGATCGCCTGGGGCGAGGCGTAAGCCTATTGCACTTCAAAAGTACGCTTTTAAAAGGATTCGGGCTGTCGTTAAATCAAAGTCGGAAAATTTAAATTTATGTGCGAATTGAATATTTGGCTCAAACCCAGACTCTACAATAAATTTCACTTTATGCGCGAATATCGTTACCTGAAACTCTTATAAATTCGTTGTCAGACTTTCATCTTATCTGCGAACCCATATGCCCAATTTAGTTACAGAGAGCAATCCACTTTTTTGTTCTAGTTACTTTAAAGCTTTTAACGAGATTGAGGGTAATGCCAACAATCAAGCACAGGAATCTCGGTGGATTTCCCTACTCCGCAGCGATAAGTATGGTCAATTGATTGAAACCCCCAAATTTCGTAAGTTTGCCATCGATTACATAGCCAATCAATGGCGTGACTTAGCGATTAAGGGAGGATACAACCATAATTCGGGTATGGCACATGCGATCGCACGAGATTGCAATTGCAATACTGGCTGTGCCAAGTGCCTAATTCAACATGGTTGCCCTGATGGTAACACTGCTTTATTGAAGCAAATGGGATTACTGTTGTTAGATGCGATCGCCTCCACTGGGGCGTAGCCCTACACTTGATGTTTGACAAGAGCATCGTCGTGGATGGACATCGCTCAACTTCCAGATTTTATTGTTCCAGATACTCAATCACTGCCTCCAAGTCTGCGATCGCTCGATTAAATCGATTGAGCATTGGCTTATAAATGGATACAACACGGAGATGGAAGCTACGTTATTACATCCAAGTTGAAAACCCAAGCAGAACAAGAGTGCTTATTTGTGGAACAGTGTTTAAATCAATTGCAACCTGGTGAAATAGTCTGTATCTTGGTACCTAATGGAATTCTGTCTTCATCTAACCAAGCACACTTTCGCCAATGGCTATTAGAAGACATGGCTTTACTAATTCCTTCCATTCAGTTACCTACAGAAAACTTTCAGGTAGAATGTGGATGTTTTTTGAAGTTGGATATGCGCGGAATGGAGGAACTACTCAACAAAGCTGGACAAGACTAAAGTAACAGAAAAGAAGAAACTGGAAAGTGAAGATGCGATAACACAGGCAGTAGCAATTACAGAATCGAAAAGAGATCAGTCTGCTATTTTGCAACGTCTCAAGCGTATTGGTCAGGCGATCGCCCCCGAATTACAACAACTTATTAATTACAGTTCGCTATAGGTAGTAGACTAACGCAATATTTTCGGGATTTGTTGGGTTTAGTTTCATATCCTTCCCTACGGGACGCCAAAGGCGAACGGGATCTTGCTACAATCCAACCTATGATCCTACTTAACTCAACTGTGTTAAATCATCCTCATGAGTCGAGACGCGCTGGTAGTAGGAATTAATCAGTATCCTTTCTTAAAAGATACTCCAACAAGCAAAGCGAAACATCTTTTTACCCCTGCTAACGATGCCGAAGCGATCGCGCAACGTTTAGAAGAATATGGTGATTTTCGCGTGCGGCGGCTGCCAGAAACGATTCAGGGTGAACAGCGTCGAGTCACATCTGATGGTTTGGTCAAATCTGAGACTTTGGAAGATGCGATCATCCAGTTATTCAACCCAGTAGGCGAAAATATTCCAGAAACAGCGCTGTTATATTTTATCGGTCATGGTTTACGCAAAAATCGCGGCGGGGTAACTGAAGGTTTTTTGGCTGCCAGTGATGCTGATCCCCGAAAGAATCAGTGGGGTATTTCCCTACGATGGTTGCGAGAACTGTTGCAAAAAAGTCCCGTCAAGCAGCAAATCGTCTGGCTGGACTGCTGCTACAGTGGAGAACTGTTCAATTTTGTAGAAGCAGATTTGGGGACATCGCTTCAAGAACAGACGCGGTTTTTAATTGCTGCATCAAGAGAATTTGAATTTGCTGAGGAAGATATTCAGGGAAAGCATGGGGTATTTTCCAAAGCACTTTGGCAAGGACTTGATCCCAGACAACAGCCAGATGGTTTAGTCAACAATGACAAATTAATTGAGTATATTGCTCAAACCCTCAAGGATGTTCCTCAGCAGCCGATTTGGTATAACCCCAACCGGGAAATTATGCTCACTGGTGAACGGGAAGACGTTCTCATACACATCCCAGAGGGAGTTTGTCCTTACAAAGGGTTACGCTTCTTTGATGTTGAAGATGCTACCTATTTTTATGGGCGGAAAGTATTGACCCAAAAGCTGATTCAGCACGTTCAAGTGGGTAAAGAAAATTTTTTGGCAGTATTGGGCGTATCGGGGAGTGGTAAGTCTTCCTTACTGCGGGCGGGGTTGATTTACCAGTTACAGCAACAGCGCAGATTACCAGGGACAGAGGAATGGAAAATTCGGATTTTTAGCCCAGGAGAGCAACCTCTGGTGAGTTTGGCAACGGCATTTCTGGATGAGTTAGCCACAGATATGCAGCGTGCAGAACAGCTAAAAGTGGCAGACGAGGCGATCGCACAAGGAGCAACAGGGCTAGCACGATTAATTAGAGCAGCGCGATCGCCTCGCACCCTCCTAATTGTCGATCAGTTTGAAGAGATTTTTACCGTTTGTCAGAGTCACAGCGATCGACAGCAGTTTATTTCTAGTTTATTGGGTGCGCTCAAACAAACAGAAGATAAACTCTGCTTAATATTTGCCATGCGTGATGATTTCTTAGGTAAGTGTGCTGCATATCATGAACTAGCTAATTTGATTCAAACCAATCTGGTGATGGTAACTCCCATGTCTTTAGAAGAGTTGCAGCAAGCAATCCGAGAACCGGCAGCAAAACTAGGACGGAAGGTAGAAGAAAATTTAATCAATGCTATTCTCCAAGACTTGGGAGTTGAGGTAGGACAACCCACACAAGAACCTGAACCGGGAATGTTGCCTTTGTTGTCATATACTTTAGAGCAGCTTTGGCAACGACAGAAACTGAATTGGTTGAAGCTAGATAGTTATCACCAATTAGGCGGGGTGCGAAAAACCCTAGAAAATTTGGCAGAACAAACTTACAAAGAACTTTCGACTGAAGAACAATGGGTAACGGACTTGATTTTTATTAATTTGACTCAGTTAGGGGAAGGTACACCAGACACACGCAAGCAAGTTCCGCAGCGAGATTTAGTTTCTTTGGGTAAATCTGCACAGTTGGTAGAGCAAGTAATTCAAAAGCTGGCACTAGCGAAGTTAATCGTCACTAGCGAACAACGCAGAGGTGATGAGAAAGTGGCGGTAGTGGATGTGTCTCATGAAGCCTTGATTCGCCATTGGTCAAGGTTGCAAGAGTTGCTGGATAATAATCGGGAGGCGATTAGAACTGAGCGCAGAATTCAGGCGGCAGCCGAAGAATGGGCAGATAAAGGTAAAACGTTTGATTACTTGCTTACAGGGTTGAGATTGGCAGAAGCTGAGAAGTTTTTGCAAGAGCAAGTTGATATTGTACCACCGTCAGGTTTGAGTTATGAGTTAATAGAGGCTAGTCAGAAAGAGCGCGATCGCATTGCTACCGAACTGGATCGGCTAGAAAAGGAAGAATTAGAACGAGAGCGACTTGCACAACAGCGAGAATTACAACGAGAGAAACAAGCACGACGCGGTTGGCAATGGCTGGCTTTTGTACTCGGTGCGATCGCTATGGGTACTATTGGCTCATTTATCTATCGAGAAGGATTGCGGCAGATGGCGATTAGACAAACTCAGATGGTATCCATTTCTGGTGGCGACGCTATTATCGGCACAGACGATTCCAATGCTTATAGTAACGAAAAACCCAAAAGCTTTTTTCATCTTTCAGATTTTCAAATCCAAAAGTTTGAGGTTTCTAATCATCTTTATCGCTTTTGCGTACAAGCTGGACATTGTGATAAACCAGTTAATCCCAGTCAATTAAATGATCACAAATTTGATCAATATCCAGTAGTAGAAGTGACGGCTTTTCATGCAGCTACTTACTGTGAGTGGCTAGGTATGCGATTACCTACAGAACTTGAATGGGAAAGGGCTACACGCGGTTCTAAAGGAGAACTATGGCCATGGGGTGACAAAACTCCAGTAGCTAATTTTGCTAATATTTCTGGAAAATCCAAAAAAGGTATTGAAGTTATAAATGCTTATAAACAAGGGAGAACTAATGAAGGAGAAGTTTATAACTTAATTGGTAATGTTTGGGAATGGACTGCATCCTATTATCAGCCATCCTATAAAAACTACAATTTGGCATTGGTTTGGAAAGATTCAAAACAGCCTATTCCATCAAACTTGTCTCTAATTACTAGGGGAGGAGGATGGATGTCACAAATTGACCGAGTAACTCAACGTTTGGAGACTCCTAGCTCCTTTCATAATCCAGATACAGGAATACGTTGTGCCAAGTAATATCATATCCGGTTTATTAATAGACTAAAAATATCAGGAGGAAAAGCAAGGTGTCCGAGCTTAAAAAATTAGAATTTTCAAAGCCTATTACTCGTTATGAGAGTACTGCCATATATGATAATAATCAAGGCTATAAGGTTTTTGTTAAAGCTTATGGTAGTAGCAAAAATGAAATAGAGGAACGGACTAAAAATTTATTTATATCCTTAAATATATCTACAGATGAAATTTTAGAATCAGATACAGTTGCCAGTTTGATACCCGAAGCTGACAATCGGCCAGTTTTAAATTCTGAACCTGGCATTTCTACGGAAGCGGAAAATATAGAAGATATAATTCAACCTTTAGAAATTTTTGTAGACTCCCTTCTTCTAGACAATATAAATCCAGGAAGCAAACTCAAATTTGCATTTGAAAATCAATTACCCAGTATAATGTGGAGATCAATAAATGATGATACCTTACAACCTATACCTATAACAACCTTATCAAGAGAAGTTTATAAAACAAGCCCACTTACTAAGGTAGAAGCTATTATTACTGTCCAAAGAGGGAATGCTACTTTCTTCTTGTATCAATCAACAACAGGACAGGGTAATTGGGGGGACTACGTTAGAAAAATTACAGTTTCATCTAACAGTTCTGAAAATCTAATCTATAGAGTAAATCAAAATAAGTATTTTAAACTTATGGTACAGGGCGAACCCGGTACTAATTATAGTATTACAGGAAATTGGGTGGTTACTTAAAATGGATTGATTTCGTTTCAATAACAAGTTAAATTACTTTTCCTGAATCTCTCCTCCCGCCAAATTACTCAAGCTACGACTAGCGACATCTGCACTCAATCCCCAAAGTATCAATTCTAAATAATTAGAAAAGGGGTCAGCACCAAAGGTCATCCCCTTTTCTACATACAAAGCGCGTATCCCTACTAACGATAATCCTACTAACAACGTTAAAGATAACAGTGGTCGCACAATCCAGAATGTTGTTTCTGCTCGTAATTCATTAGATACTCCCGCGATCGCTATCAAAAGTTGGCGTAACCACGCAAACTTGACTGATTTAGTTTTCTGCCCAGCAGCAGCCAATATAGCCGCAGCCGCTTCATTTGCCGCTGCTGTAAAACTAGGATCGGGTTTTTGATCTGCTCCCATCATGGGATTACTAATTTCTACAAGAGTTTTCTGTATTTGTTGCAGCAATTCTTTAGCTTGATCGTCGTTCTCAAATTTAATCCTATTTCGGACTTCAGTAATTTTGGCTAATATTCCTTTTTCACCACCCACAGCAGGATCTTGTTCCATACCTTCTAACTGCTGTTCGATTTTTCGCAGGCTAGTTAAGCAATTAAGACGCTCTTTTATCTTGACTAAATCTGCGTTCACTGTTTCTAAATCCATCTGAGAAACAGAACTGTGGACTTTATTGACCATTGGACTGAGAATTTCTTGGTCTTGTTGGTCAACTTCAGTAATCATGTTCTCTACTTCGTAGACTTTCGCCAAAGCATCCGATTGGGGAATCCCCTTCTCTTGCATATATTTGAACAATCTGCCCAGAACAATACCCACCAATAAAACTAAAATTGGTATTGCTGGGCCAATACGCATACTTAAATCCACTGGAATCGACAGTCTCCCCTCTCGACCTTCCATTGTCAAGTAAACTGCCCCCGTATATCGGTCGGGGGGAATTTGCGATCGCTTCCAGTTCAAAGGCAGACTAATAATTTTATTAGCAGCTAAAGTTTGGGGATTTAGCGGGGATTGTACCTCGGTTTTGGTAATTTGATAGTTAGTTTGTTTCCCTTGTAAAATTACTTCAGCACTGGTGAGAGATATAGTTGCCTGATTAGGGTTATCTAAATAAATTAGCCGTTGATCTTGGAAAGCGCTGGCTGGAAGTAATAGATGAGCTAAACCACAGTCCCAACTGCATTGGACTAATTGCAACTGAACTTGTTCTGAATCTTTTACAGGTACTAATGCAGGTCTAGCTTTTGCTTTCACTGTTAAAGGAATCACCAAAGCCTCAGACCGCTTTTGACTAGGTAAAAGTATTTCAATCTGTCCTTGATAAGTTCCTGGTAGCTTTACACCATTGAGCTTCACCTGAAAATCTTTTGGTAAACCCGCTTCTAGCTTGCGTTCCCCGATTAACTCTACCTGCTGACGACCAATCACCTCATCACCTTCGGTTCGCTTCAAATCTGAGGGTAGGAATGTCCAAGCAGTGATACTCCCTCCAGAAGCTGTTAACCGGATGTTGCTAATTAAGGCATTCTCTTCCCCCAACCAACCTTTAATTTCTAACGGCTTGTCTTTGGCATCAACTTCAATTTTGACATTAGTTTGAGCAACAGCCGGAGCAGGGCAAATGAGCAAAATCAGGAGTGCAGCAGTAATCCAGCGTTTCATGAGTAGGTCAAGCAGTTAATTATGGACGATGCGCCAACGCACGAGCTAAAGCAATCTCATAAGGAGCATACAATGAATACACTAAACCCAAAGGATTGAGGTTTTGCTGAAGCATTTCTCGCCGCACTGTCAGCATAGCTTGTCCTAAAGGTTCTCCGCGAAATACTCGCTTCAGCAGAGTAATGGCATAGAGTTCTGCAAATAATTCTGGTACAGGGCATTCCGTACCAATTACGCCACTAGCACCAGCTGCACGAAAGTCATCAATTAAGCTGATGTAACTCTCCGGCCCATAATCCCCAGTAGCGCAGCCGTTGAGTAAGACTAAAGGACGATGTTGCCAGTTTACATCGCAGGCTTCAATAAAATTACTGGAAATTTTGTCATCGCTCAGTTGCAAGTAAGGCAGCTGCTCGATTTCATCTATGCCACCGTGACAATAAAAATACACAATATCTAAGTCAGAACTGTGGTTTGCCCAAATCATTTCTAGGTCATTAATTTCTTCAGCTATTAGCATTTCCACCGAGCCAAGTTGTTTAATTTTAGATAAATGGTCTTGCCAAAATCTAAAATTTCGCCAGACGTTGAAATTGATATACAAAGGTTGATTATTGGCAATTTGCCATACAAGGCTAGGCGTTTGAGAAAGTTCGCCACTTGTCCAAGCCGGAAGTTGCTCGATAGCATAGCGATAGCCCCAAAAAGCATGGGGGCAAACAATTTTGTAATTATCCTTAAAAGGACAGTCAGTACAGTCGATGTCGTGATGGAGAAATTCTTCGCAGACATGAACTTCTTTACTGGTCATTACCTTACGCTCATATAGCAACGCCCAAGGGATTGTAGACTTTCCCAATCCTAAAATTGGGTTAATCGGGTTGACTTGGATGACACTATCGGGTTTTAAGGCGGCGCGTAATTTTTCGCCATTATCTTCACCTAACGTTCGACCTTTGTTTTCGGGGAGCAATGAGCGATATAAATATCGTCCAGCATCGGCTAACTGAGGTAGCCAGGTATTCAGCAACTTCATATCGCCTTGGGTTTTAAACTGATAACCCTCTTTTGTCGCCGCCATTGAGTGCAATTTTTGCCGCACTCTAGCGATCGCACTTCCTAACCCAGATTGTAAATTTGTACTATAAGATACTAATTCTTGATTTCCCTGTGTCCTGTCCAGAAAACGTAGGTCAGTACTACCATCTCGTGTATCAATCTGTACATCTACAGTTAAGAATCGCTCAGGAAGCAGTGCTAGCTTGTCATGAGTCAACAAGTCAGTGGTAGTGAAGGTAATGCTGGCGGATTGAGGTGGGCGCAGCGATTCTGGGATTTCTGCCCCGGCTACGGGGATGATGAGGACTGCAAGTTGCTTTGACTGAAGCAGATATCCGCGATATAACAAGTCCACCTGAATGTAGCCTCGACCTTCAAATAAGTTAGGCTTAACGGTGAACTGTACACTGTCTGATGCACCACTGCGGGGTAAGGTTAGCTTTTTGACAGTTGCATCAATGTTAAAGTCTTTAGAAGCCACCACTAAATCTAGAGGTAAGGATTCCGAGTCATTCCACACCTGAGCCAAGGCTTGATCTGGAAATGGAGTCGGCTCACTCTCTATTCCTTTTCGTTCTGGGCTGATGTCTACAAGCAATAAATAAGTCTGTCCGTGAATTAAGGGTTCGCTGAGTGGAACAGTTATGTGATGGCGTAGCCCCTCGCAGGCATCGTCAGGGTTAACAAAGTAAGTATTAAAGTAACGATAGTTTTCTACATAGTCAGAGATTTCTTGTATAAAAGGTAGCTGCTTAACAGTGTGGTCTTGGTTGGAAAGACGCAGGATGGAACTGGTAAGGCTAATTACCGGGTTTGGTTGATTGTTGGGTTCACCTTTGGTTTGACCGTCAAAGGTAATAATTTCTTTTGTCTCTCCGAATAGTTCTTTCTCTAAGTAAGCTAAACTTGGTAACAATTCTCTAGGGATTCGACCGTCTAAAGCGTCTAATTTGACTTTTTCTGCTTCAAAAAGCTGATGTAAAGTAGAATTTGCCTGGATTATAGTAATTAATTCTGGTTCAATAAACTCCCAGTAATCAGGATCGAGAGCTAGTTGCTGTCCTACATCTTGCAGAAGTGCTTGTTCATCTTCGCTCAAAGGAATTTCCAGTTTTTTCAGCGCCAGTAACAGAGCTAGTAGAGTTTTGGTAACGGAAGAATTCATTGAAGTAGGTTGCTTGTAATACTTTATACGGTTAAAATTTTTAGCTATGAGAAGAGAAGCACTTATAGTTGGTATCAACCAATATCCTTTTTTAAAGGATACACCGACAAGTAAAGCCAAGCACCTGACTACCCCAGCAACGGATGCGGAAGCGATCGCGCTCACAACCATGAAACCATCAGTATTTTCTACAGTATACTTAAGCGTGTCACCTACAAAGTTGACATAAATTAAAGGTTGAGTCGATGGTGAAATTAGACCCCAGCACTATCAATAAATTTGTAGAAATCCTCAGACCATTTGTAGAGTCTGAGAAAGAACGCCAATCTTTCCTAATCGCTGCCCTGGGTAACGATGCACCTGCGTTGCAACACATTAGTTGGGGTAGTTCTGTAGCAACTTTTATACCCCATATGTTGAGTAAGCTAGCATATTTTGGTGGTAGAGAAGCACTTTGCGCGGTCTTGGAATATGCGCGGGAGCAAATGAGCGTCCATGAAAATATTCAGCAACGTATTGATAAACTTATTCGTCAACTTAATTTACCAGCTTCTACAACAAACGATGTTGATGGGCTTGTGCAAAAAGTAAGGAATGGTCTATATGATAGAATCCCAAACTTGCATGGAACCATACAATTATTAGATATCGCCCATCCAGTAGAAATTGACCGTCTTTATGTTGATGTCAATATTCTTGAGGAACCCTGTAGCTACTCTCGTTTAGAAATTGGTGAGTTGTTACGGGGTCGTGACCAAAGAGAAGATTTTAATCGTTTTGGTTTATCCAAAGTGCGCGAGCGAGTCACGGGACTTCAATCGGTAAAGAAATACGCAAAATTAATGATATTAGGAAAACCGGGATCGGGGAAAACTACTTTTTTGCAGCACGTTGTTATTGAATGTAATCAGGGCTATTTGCTAGCTGACCGTATACCAATTTTAATTCGGCTTAGGGATTTTGTAAGACAAGCCAAAAGAGTAAGTAATTTTAGTTTCGATTCTCATATAAGTTCCTACTTGCGGGAAGTTGCTTCTCAACAAGAAGTGACAGCGCTACTTTCAGCAGGTAAGTTTTTATTGCTCCTGGATGGACTTGACGAAGTTCCGGAAGAAAACAGTGATGCAGTGGTAGATGAGATTGAGTTTTTTCTAGATAACTATGACCAAAATAACTTTATTATTACCTGCCGAGTTCAAGCGCAAAAATACAGACTCAATCGTTTTAACTATGTCGAAGTTGCTGATTTTAATTTGGAACAAATAGTAAAATTTGCTCACAAATGGTTTGCGGCTAATTCTGGGAATGGATTACAGGAAGCCGAAACAAAATCATCAAAGTTAATTGAGCTATTTAACTTGCCAGAAAACCAAAAAATTAAAGAATTAGCAGTTACCCCCATTTTGCTAAGTTTAACCTGTAGAGTATTTGATGACAAAGGTAAATTTTACTCGAAACAATCTGAACTTTATGAACAAGGATTAGAAATCCTACTGTCAAAGTGGGATGATTCTAGGAGAATTAAGCGTTATTCAGTTTACCAAAATTTATCTATCGAACGGAAGCGGAAACTATTAACTTATTTAGCTGTTCGTAAATTTGAACAAGAACAATATATGTTGTTTGAACAAGATGAAATTCAGAGTTACATAGCTGAGTATCTTGATATTTCGCTAGAAGATAGTCAAACAGTACTTGAGTCAATAGAAGCACAGCATGGTTTAATAGTAGAACGGGCACAGCGAATTTACTCTTTTTCTCACTTGACATTTCAGGAATATTTTGCAGCTAAATGGTTTGTCGAACGTTCTCACTGGAAAGAATTGGTTAGTCATATTACTGATAAACAGTGGCGAGAAGTATTTTTACTATCAGCAGAGATGCAGACGAAAGTAGATAATTTGATTTTGTTAATGAAACAAAAAGTTGATGCAATAGTTGCTGCTGATGAAAAATTACAAAAAATTCTTGCCTGGGCAAATCAAAAATCTACTTTAGTCGATAAAATTTGTAAATCAGCCGCAATTAGAGCTTTTTATCTATCCATTGAAGTACAAAACTCATTTGACGACCATCTATCGCGTCTTATTATACCTTCATTTAATCCTGGGATATCTTGTTCCTTACAAGTAGATCATTTATTATACCGTTGCGTCTTTCACTCTCGCAGCCCAGATTTTAGCCGACCGCTCTACACTTCTGGCTCAAGCAGTTCATTCTGTATGTCTATAACTTGTATAACAACCACATATTTAGATTTTGAAATGTTTCTTGGTGAACTTCTTAAAGACTCGCTTAACCTCCAACCACAACTAAAAGAAGCATTAATTAAACTCAAAAATAAATTACCAAATGGACAGGAAAGAATAAAATATCAACAGTTCTGGAAAGAACACAGTAAAGCTTGGATAGAAGAATTGATAATAAATATGAATAGTTATTGTCAAATATGTCAAGATTGGCAATTAAATAATGAGGAGAAAGAATTATTTAAACAGTATTATAATGCAAATAATTTGTTGGTAGATTGTTTAAATAGAGTTATTGCGATGAGTGATGATGTGAGACAGGAAATGGAGGAAACATTGTTTCTACCCATCGCCGAAATCGAAAAGCACAAACATTAAAAATGAACGCTATTCATCATATTCTACTTTATTTGGTGGATGCAGATGGCGTAGATTAACAACACCATAACAGGTTAAAATACAAAGCTTTAACGTTGTTCGACCACAAGGCATTTGCTTTAAACTAAAAGTTTAGTAATCAGTTTTATAGGATACAGTAATCGTGACCGTACAGCTATCTACACCTGACTTCCAACGCCTTACCCGTATCATACAGAATTTATCAGACTTTGCTAATGTGCGCGATCGCCGTCGTTTAGTCGCAGGTGCATTACAAGGTGTAGCCCAAGCAGATATTATCCTAGCGCGGTTAGATTTGGATGGTGCGCCGATGGGTGTTTCTGTGGAAGTGGTGCAATTTTTAGCTCAATTTGGACGAGTCGCTTACGATAAAGAAGCCCTCGCTGTCTTCCTCAACTATATTCAGCCTTACACTGGGGATGAAGATAAAGACTTTATCGTAGAACTATTTCAGAACTACCCCCTTGATGTTCCAGTCAGTCCTAGCCGTGGAATTGGCAACTGGAAGGGAATGGATAGTACCGCTGATATCAAAGAAAAGATTATTGGGGAAAATACATTACGCGATATCTACATTTTAAACTTGGCTCTGGAAGCCTCCAAAGCTGTAGTGCGTATTGCTACTCCTAAAGGTGCGGGTACAGGGTTTATGATTGCACCTGATTTACTAATGACGAACAATCACGTCATTAAAACTCAGGAAGTAGCCGAAAAAAGTAATTTTAGCTTCAACTATCAACTGGATATCAACGGTAAAGAATGCCCTATACAGATTATTGGGGCTTTACCAGATGGTGCTTTTTACACTAACGAAGAACTGGACTATACAGTAGTAACCCTCAAAGAAGTACCTGACTTCGGTAAACTCTTAATCTTCAAAAGTAAATTAATGCGGCGAGATGACCGCGTAGCAATTATTCAGCATCCTGGCGGTCATTTGAAGAAAATCTCCATACAGAATAACTTTGTTGCTTACGCCGATAATCAAGTATTGCAATATACTACTAGTACAGAACCAGGTTCATCGGGGTCGCCTGTTTTCGATGATGATTTTCAGGTGGTTGGTATTCACCATAGCGGTGGTATGTTAGTAGAACCAAATACCCAACAAAGGTATTTACGTAATGCAGGAACGAGTGCGATCGCATTGTTGAATGACCTCCAGAAAAATGCACCGGAGATTTACGCCCATTTATCGAGATAGTTAGACAATGGCGATAAGTAGCGACTTAATACAAAAAATATTACCCTTACTTAGACCCCTGATGGAGAACGAAAGCCAGCGTCGGGGGTATTTAATCAGGGCATTGGGGACTAATACGCCTGTGCAGTATCATCTGGTTTTGAACACGCCCACGAATAATTTTATTCCTAATTTGATAAATGAATTAGTTGCCTTTGGGGAAATTTCTCCTGGTAAACCTGCACTTTGTGCTTTGTTAGAAGTCATTCGTGAGGATGTAGGCGAAGACGTAAAGGTAAGTATAGATGAGCTGCTAAAGGATATTAGAGCAGAAAATATTTGTAATACATCCCGTATTTCTAATACTCTTATTCAACAAGTTGACCAATATTTATCTAATAATGCCTCAATTCCTCTGGAGAGGTTATTGCTGCAAGAGGCGAAAGATTTAGTTAAGGTTTTGCAGGGTAAAATTGATGCTTGTCCTGTAGTAATATCAACTGATAATAAGTCTCAGTGTTTGCAATGTATTGAGTATTTGGAAGCAAAAAGTGAACCATTTCTGCAAATCATTGCAAGAATTATTTATCATGACCATAATTCACAGTATGTACCATCGCTGCTTAGAGCATTCAAAATTATTGCAAATCAGGCTTTACCCTCTCAAAATAAATTTCCAGATGAAAAAAGCAGATTTATTAGGCTATATCCTTTAGCACTTGCAACATATATGGTGTTTATCTTGGGAGCTGAAGAGAATCGAAACCAGTTACTCAGAGATATTTTAAGTATTCAACTAAATAGACAATTAGATTTCCTTCCTAATCTTCCTCTAACTTGTACTTTGACCTATCTTTATCATTACTCAGATTCCATATTTAATACTATTTTATGTAGGACTTCTTCTGTGCCTGTTATTGAACGAATTAAACAAGTTCTGCTTCCTTGGATTGATGAGTTTGTACTGGATGCAGATACTGCCTTCTATCGAGGAGAATTTGTGCTAGGTCTAGCAGACATCGAATCTGAAAAACCTGAGTATTTACCGGAGGAGAGAATCCTGACATTGAGGGGGCGTTATCTGTATGCTTTTGAAGCAATTCCAGTTATTCAAGAATTTATACGTAATTCTTCACGGTGGCTTCTGGATTTATATCCTTCTCTAGAACAGTTACTTTGGATTTTCGATTCAACAGCTTCACGACTTGATGTAGATGGATGGGGTCGTGTTAATGGCTTTTGTAGAGGGGCATTCGCAACTTATAGAGGTCAGCGATATTAATGAGCAGTTCTAAGTCAGTAGGTCAACCTGACTCGGAATTTATCGGATATCTTACGTTTTAATTTTTTTGCAGTTAGTTAAAACATGGCAATAAATAGTGATTTAATGCAAAAAATATTGCCTCTTCTCACCCAACATTTCAAGGATGAGAAGGATTGCCAATCTTATTTAACAAAAGCTTTTGGTCTTAATGAAACTATATCCAAGCGTATTACATGGAATACTTCAAAAGATATTTTTATAACTGATATGGTTAAGGTACTGGATATCTATAGCGAAATTACCCCCGGCAAACCTGCAATTTGTGCTTTACTAACAGAAATCCGTAAAGATGTCGGCGTAGATATCCAGATAAACATTGATAAAATTATTACAGAATTTCAAGGTTTCCAAACACCAGCGCATTTGCTATTTGACCTCCTGTTGCAAATGGACTTTAAATCACAGGCGCGGTTAGTTAAAAAAGTTATGGAATTACACCGAACTGCTGCTTTTTTAGTTCACGGCGAACCTTACTGCGGACAGCAACTTTTGGTAAATCGTTTGTTCCGGTTGAAGCCAGAGTGGAAAAATATCTCGCCAATTAAAATCGACGTAAGTCACAACGGTGCAGGTAGAAGTATCCCTCACCTGTGGCGACAGCTAGCATCTTGGTTTCGTTTACCGAAAGATGTAAAACCAAAGGAGATTACTCACAAAATTTGCGATCGCCTGCTAACTAAAGATGTGATTTTGATATTTTACACCGTGGATTATATGCCGCCAAAGGTTCTAGTGGCATGGCTGCAAGAATTTTGGGAACCACTGGTGACACAAGTTGAAGCAAATTCCCTTCCTACTCAACATAATACACATTTACTAATGTTTCTGGTAGATAATAGCGGCAGTGTTTGTGAGTCAAATGTCCTGTTGGCAAAGCAATTTGATGAACCGGAGTATCCCCGCATCCCTCTGCACTTACCACCCGTTAGTCTCTTTGGGTTAGATGTTTTGGATGATTGGATTGACATGGTAACGGCGATGGAGAGTATGCGAATACCTACTGGATTAACAGCCAAAATATTGTTAGAGAAGACAGAAAACGGTGTCCCAGAATTTGTTTATGAAGAAATTTGCTGCCACTGTGGTCATAGTTGGGAAGGAGAGTTAGCGAAATGGTTGATTTAGCAAGTGTACTCACCGCCAATGGTAAGCAATATTATGCTGGCAAGCCAATTTCACCCCAAGAGTGCCAAAAGTATGGGCTTTCTCCTTACTTGCCATCTTCAGAACTTATTAAAGCAGTTAACCTTGCCATTTTCTTAGAAAAACGCCCCTTATTGCTCAAAGGTGAACCGGGATGCGGTAAAACCACCTTAGCGCAAGCGGTAGCTTACGAGTTGGGTTTACCCTACGAAACTTGGTATATTAAGTCTACAACCAGAGCCAAGGATGGACTCTACACTTACGACGCTGTTGGTCGTTTGCACGATGCTCAACTTTCTCGCATGGGGGAAGCTAGCAATTCCAAAGTCGAGAATTTAGACAATTACATCAAACTGGGGCCTTTGGGACGTGCGTTTAAAAATGAACAACGCACTGTAGTGCTGATTGATGAAATTGATAAAGCTGATATTGACTTCCCCAATGATTTGTTGCGAGAGTTAGATGAACAGAGGTTTACGATTGAAGAAAAGGGAGAAGAAGTAAAAGCAAATTACCCTCCCATTGTCATCGTTACCAGCAACGATGAAAAGGATTTACCTGATGCTTTCCTGCGGCGGTGTTTGTTTTATTATATTCAGTTTCCTTATCCACAGTTAGCTAATATTGTCAAGTCACACTTTTTGGAATCTTCCTCTGATTTAGTAGAAGCTACGGTGAAGCGTTTTAGCGAATTGCGGCAGAAAATGGAGAAGGGGAAAGCAGGTAAAAAAGTTAGCACCAGTGAGTTGCTAGATTGGTTTGCAGTGTTGCGGCAATTTCCTGAAGATGAGGTGTTAAAGCAGTTAGAGGGAGAAATACCTTTTCCAGAAGTTCTGTTGAAGAAATGGGAAGACCATCTGCGGTATTTGAAGTATGAAACTTGAAGAACTACCACTGTTGGATATTTTTAACAGTCTGCGATCGCGGCATGGTTTGCCGTTGGGGGTTGAAGAATATCTGGTGGTTGTACATAGTTTGGAAGCGGGCTTTGGAATTAGCAATAAACAAGAATTAGAGCAGCTTTGCTGCATGTTATGGGCAAAATCTGAGGAGGAAAATCGCCTGATTCGTCGGTTATTTGAGCAGATGTGGAAGCAAATTGAATCACATCCAGTAAATTTTGATTCACCTACACAAGAAAATTCCCAAAATTCCATAGACCAAAACCCATCAATAACTGACACATCAAATTCAATTTCTCACTCATTTACACAAAAAAATTCCCAATCTTCCTCAATAGAAACATCAATATCTGAAGCACCTTCAATCGATGAACCGTTACTTGATTTAGAGACAACTCCCACTATTACCCCAGAACCAGTGCAAGCTGTCCAAGCTGTGCGAAGTAGTCGCGGAGATAGGGAAATGAAACGCCCCCGTTATATGCTTTTGACAGAATATTTTCCTGTTACAAAACGACAAATGAAGCAATGCTGGCGTTATCTGCGTCGTTCGGTGCGCCAAGGAGTAGCCACAGAATTAGATATTGAAGCGACGGTGGCAAAAATTGGGCGTGAGGGGATTTTACTACAACCTGTACTGATGCCTCCGCGTACAAATCGCACTGATTTGGTGTTACTAATTGACCAGGAAGGCTCGATGGTGCCGTTTCACGATTTATCGCGGCAGTTAGTGGAAACGGCAGAACGGGGAGGACGGTTGAGAACAACCAATATATTTTATTTTCACGACTACCCGGATGAATACTTATACCGTCATCCGGCGATGCTTGATGCCAAAGCTGTTTCTGAAGTGTTGGAGGAAATTGGCGAACGAGCGGCAGTATTAATTATTAGCGATGCTGGCGCAGCACGGGGGAATTTTGACCAAGAACGGGTTGATAATACTAAGGCATGGATTGAGCAATTACAGCAGTCGGTGCGTTATTATGCTTGGCTCAATCCGATGCCTAGTGAATGCTGGCGACAAACAACTGCTGAGGAAATTGCCCGTTTTGTGCCGATGTTTGAGATGAGTTCGCAGGGAATGAATGCGGCAATTAGTGTGTTACGGGGTCGATATATTGTAGTAAAAGAGTTGGATGAATCTTTATGCTTTTAGAGTTAAGACAATTGAGGATTCAACCGGGACAGCAACTGTTACTTGAGGACGTTAGCTGGCAGCAATTTGAAAATATTTTGGCGGAACTAGGAGAACATCGCGCTGCCAGAATTTCCTATAGTCATGGTTTTTTAGAAATTATGGTTCCCTTACCCGAACATGAAAAAGCCAAAGAAATTATTGGCGATATAGTCAAAATTTTACTGAATGAACTAAGTATCAATTATGATGCTTTAGGTTCAACCACCCTAAAAAACGAAAAAATGAGTCAGGGAGTAGAACCGGATACTTGTTTTTACATTCAAAATCAAGCGGCAGTTATTGGTAAAAATCGCATAAATTTAAGTGTAGACCCACCCCCAGACTTAGCCATAGAAATTGATTTAACTTCTCGCACGCTATTGGATAATTACCAAATTTTGGGAGTACCAGAACTTTGGCGATATGGAAAACAAGGCTTACAAATTAACGTCTTACAAGGTGGAAAATATGTAGAGTCAAATTTTAGTCCTACTTTTCCAGATATTCCGATAATTGAGCTAGTAAATCAATACGTCCAGCAAAGTCAAGTTGTTGGTAGCAGCCAAGCAATTCAAGCTTTTAGAAATTGGCTGCGGGATAATATTTAATTGTGCCTTTTATTTGGAGTGAGTTATTTGCAATGGTAGTCAGTTGAGGTTATTTGATGCCTACCACAAACCAGGAGCGGGAAATACGAATCGCCCAAAGAAGGGTTGAAGGGTTTGCCCAGCAGTTTGGGGAAGCACATCGCAACTTGGCTCGTCATGCGGCGTTTCCTTTGGTACTTACACCCGATTTACTCTACCAAATTTGGGCAAACTTTGTCCCTGAAGCCCCTTGGACGGCTGTAGCTCATGTGTTGCTGTCGCGGTTGTGTCGGCAAGTGGGCTATGAGATGTATGAGATAGATTACAATGGCAAGCAAAATGCAACATATTGTGGCTAGCTTTGTAAAGATACTTGAGCAAATCATCACCCAAAGGATCGCAGGATTTACCATTAGTCAAATTGCAAGCTGTCCCCAGCAATGTGAAGCGGTCTTTTCCTGTCACCCTCACTAACCTTTCAATTTCTGGTCTTTCCTTTTTATGAGCATGAAGCAACCTGTGATGCAAGCAAAATAACATATCAGAAGGTTGTGCTTGCTCCCAGACATAATCTACAATATCTTTTTCTGGGTTGAGAATCCGAGCCGGGGTGTAGCGCATTCCCCAAAACATTTCAGGATTTCCCTGTTCATAGTCCTCTTAAGTTCCCTCAAACAAAACCTCCCAAGGAAACGGCATCGCTTCAGAAACAAAGGTAGGAGCAACATTTTCATTTAGACGACTGGTGAGAATTTTATTTGGTCTATGTTCACCAAAAAATGCTTGATAAGCAGTCCGTCCCCATTCGGCTAATTTGATTAAATATTGATTGCACAAACCCTCGTCTAGTGCGAGGCTTTTTTCTTTATTAAGAGTTATTCTTAAAGCATCAAAACAATCTAAAATTTCTTCTGTCAGCACTTCCAAAACTTTATTATCAGGTTTAGGAAAGCTCCACCGACCAATTGAGTAGTAATCTTTATCGATGATAATTTCTAAGCAAGAACTAGTCAAATTTACACCAACTGGACTGCCAATTCCTCTCATTGCGCCTCACCGTCCTGCTTAACAATATTCAGTGCAAAACGCAAATTGTGAACAGGTTCTATCCCATCCTCAAAGTAAACCTGAACTAAAACTGAGCGACTTTCCATTTCAGTCGGGACAGTGAGTGTAAACCAACCTAAATAATCTCCGGTAGCTGTACGTGTCATAAGTATTGAATCACCAGGAGTAACCTGCAATCCGGACGTGACGATAAAAACACGTAAATCATCAAAACTTAAATCTTCAGCCACCTCCATTAATCGATTCTCGTACCATACAGGAGGGGTACGGCGCAGGCTAACGCGAAACCTTACTGTGCTTCCTGGCGATACTGGGTCGTCAATTTCTTGACCTATAGGTTCCACAACCGCATAACCTTGTCCCTGTACTGGTCGGTAAGGACGCGCCATCGGGTCGCCAAATAATACATAAGCCAGCCAGTCTAAGGATTCTGGTACAACAGTTTTAGCCAATCTGCGAGCCGTTTGGAACGCCACACCCAAAGTTTGCCCTGCCCAAATGCTGTTATAAAAAGCACTAACAAAAGCTGCTTCTACATTTGGTTGCACCGCCCAGAGGGAACCAACAAAGGCGCTACAACCTGCTCTGACAAAGGTAGAAGCCCAGGTTTGCTCTAATGCTGTTAATTCCGGTTGTCCTGCATTTAGATAACTCAAAGATACAAGAGGATGATTGCGACGCAGACTCAGCTTGGCTGGTTGCACCTCACGCTCAATATCCTGAATATCACTACTGCTATTAACCAGCACTGGCGCATCCTGGCGGTTTGTTGTGTCCACAGATTGACCATAGCGAATTAAATGCAAGCCACGTATTGATTCAAACAAAGTAATATCATTAAATATACCAGCTTGCATGGAAATAGGTGGCGGTGCGCCTGATGAGTACAAAAGCTCAGTCCAAAGTTCAGGTTGTTCTACACTGGCATAATGGGCAACATTCACCGCACCCACAGGAAACTCATAGGGTCGTGATTTTTCTAACTGCCAAAACCAGCGTCCAATAATAAAGCGATCGCCTAAAAATTTCTGCCCATTATGCAACAGTTCCCAAGGAAACCAAGCATCCTGGTCAGCTAATATCAGTAAAGTGAAGGGGTGGTTAAAGCTGGCTATGGTGCGAAAGGTATTTTGCAGTTCTTCTGGAAGTAAGGATTGAAACAGGTACTGACCGAAAGAAATAAGGCGAGAACGGAAATCTTCTCTCAGGCTAGTTGCTGCTTCTTCAAGGGTAGTTTTTAATAATGAGTGCGATCGCTCGACCCAAGTATTAGATAAAGACTGTGAATTGTAGTCAACGTTATCCGCGAATAGCAGGCGTGGTTGATAGCTATCAATGTGATAATTGAAACTACACGCGGAGATATCTGCGTTCCAAGTAGTACGGACTTGGAGAATTATATCTGGTTGAGGAACGGGACGCGATCGGGCAGCGATGAGTGGGCGTAGTTCTGTTTCATCAAATGCCGTAATTTCTACTTCGGTTTCGAGCGTTGTTTTATAGGTTTCTCCACAGTAAAGTTCTGCCTTGATTTTGGTTGTACCAGAACGGAGGGCAGTAAGATTGAAGCTTGCTGTTTGGATTACATTTGCGGTGTCAGGATCGATAGGTAAGCTTGTGGTGTTATCGCTGTTGAACTGAAAACCAGGAGCAGTAAGAAATATATTAAGTTCACTTCCAATAGCTTCAGTCCTTGAAACTTCAAGAAGATAAACATTGCTGTTATCATTTCCGTCTGGACTCAAATCAACAGTCACTGCCAATTCCCCTCCAACCGTAGTTGAATGTGATGATATGTTGAAGAATAGATGAAAACAAACTATCGGTTCTGACTGGGTGATTGGAAATGGGTTAACAAGATCCAAAGACTCTTTCTGTTCTGATTGAATTAGTGGAGTTCCACCACCAAGGCGTAACCATTTTTCCTCTTGCTCATACCAATCCAATCCAGACAGGTGACAAATTTCTGCTAAAACTAGTTCTGGAATACCATTATCACTGTTGTTCAGTATGATTTGTACTGTTTCATCTATTTGGTTTATCAGATTAGTTGGTAGTTCGTCCGCCGTAAATTCTAGCCAGTTAGTCAGTTCATCTTCAGAAAATTCAGTAAGTACAGGTAGCTTAACAGGTGTATATGGGTTCCAGGTTGGGTCTAACGTTTCTGCAAAAGGAATATTCGAGCTATCTACACACCCCTCATAGTCAACCAGGAACATTAATAATCGGAATTGACTTGCTGATTCCTTCTTAATTGATATCACTTTATTCACCAATGGTTGCCAGAAATCCTGTATCAACTCTTGTAGAAAAACTTCACTTAGAAAATTAACATCAGAGAAAATTAGCAGCACATTTTGAGTGAGCCACCATTGATACAATCGTTCAACAATTTCCTCAATTGTGCTTTGTCTACCTAGACCGACTCTACCACCTAATTCACGCCACAAGGCATTAATCTCACTCCTGCGGGCAATACGACTAATGTTAATTTGTACAATCTTCCCTGTAATACTGGGAATGTGTTGAACTACTAACCGATTTAATAACCAGCTCTGACCATAGTGCGGCAAACCGTGGATTAAAAATGCTCCTAACGGGTATGCTTCCACAAATCGCCGGAATGCTCGCGTCTGCTGGCGATAGCCTAATTTCAACAAAGCACTATACACCCTTTGAGAATAAGAAGCACGTTCCCGTTGCTCAAGCTGCTGCTCTAAGTCCTTGAGTTCTGCTTCAGTCTGTTCAATTTCCTTTTCAAGTTGAAAGCGAGCGATCGCACTTGCTTCAATTGCATAAGTAACGCGCAGCTGTTTTAGCTTCTTAGCCTCCAGATCATACTGTTGTTGTAATACATGATGTAGCTGCTCATTATCAGCCATTTTCTTGCTGCAACTTATTAAGAATTGCGCGAACTACACCACTTTTACCCCGACAAGCTAGAAAAAATACATCACCTGTTAAAGCACCATCTTTTTTTAAATCAGAGACAATTTGACTTAAATCATGACCCATATATCCAGTAATTACTGCAATTAAATTACAATTGCTTATTTGTGCCTGTACGTTACTGCGACTTATATATGCTTCACTTGAGGGCGCAACCTCAACACAATTTGGTAAGCCGTAGTTTTCGCACAATTCACGGATGACTTCTCGTCGAGTTGCTTGGTGGCCACCGACCAACGCAAGACGTATGGATGCCAAGTTTTGGGTTCTTGATACTATGTTTTTATCTGAAGCTACTTGTACCTCCAGCTTAGTAGCCTCAGCACGACGTTGTTGGCGATACTCAACAAGCTCATTTGCTGAATCCGAGTTAAGACAGAGTAATGCACGTTTTAAATCTTCAAAAAAAGGCGCTTCGACTTCTTCTTGACGTAATGCGTTATCTATTTCAGCAATAGCTAAACCAAAGTAGTCATTTACTAAATTTTGACGTAATGTGTGTTGTAAATTGATATATACTTCCAGTCCTTCAAGCAATTCAAAATACTGGAGAGTGCTGATTTTTTGTTGTATTGCAAAATTTCTTAAAATATCTAGTTCTTTGTTTAAATCTTGCCACTTTCCTACATTAGCAAGCCAGTCTAGCCAGTCAGCATAAGCATTGATCATTCCTGATGTGTTCTGTAACTGCTTCCACAAATCTAATCTGTCTTTTAATATTTCTTCTGCCTCTAATAAATCCCGCAGATGTACTCCAGCAAAACTTACACATGACTCATAATAACTAACTTTATCTTCATCAGAAATATCACCAAAACCATCAAGATTAGCAACTCTAGCCATTAAAGCGCGGTCTGACAATGTTAATTGTTCATAAGCTGTTTCTAGCAGTATTTGATATACCTCCCCTGCTTTAACTGGATCGCCAACTGTAGCCCATAATTTTGCTAAAGGTAGCAGAATTTGAACTCTACGTTCACCCCCTTGCCATGCTTTTTCTAGGAATTCACTAGCTTGTGTTTTTTGCCCTAAGTTATAAAGAGCAGCACCACGCAATCCTGCCAATGCTGGTGACAGTTCATAAATTACACTTGGTAATAATTCAATTACTTCTTGGAAACGTTGAATATTTAAAAGTAGTTCTGCATAACGTTGTTGCAACTCTTCTGTCTTTTCGGTAATTGATTGATATATTTGTAAAGCATATTCCGGATTATCAATTGATACGTAAGAATCAGCTAAAGCAAGTAGTACATTAATAGCTTTGGGATATTTATCTTTGAGTTTCTCAAGTTGGGAAATACGTTCACCTGGTTCAATTTCTAATAACTGCGTCAATTGTTCGTTGAGTGTAGCTCCTTCTATTGTTGGTAGTGGTTCTTGAGAGATTAAGGACAAATGCAACAGTTTTCGTACTCTGTTGGCTTGGCGTAACCGCTCTAATTCGGGTAAGAATTCTTGTGCTAATGCTTGAACAGAACGTAATAATTCTTGTTCTTTTGTTTGTTGATAATGCTGGAGATGAGCAGTTACCAACTGCTCTACCAACCTTCCAGAAACAGGTAAAGCAAGAATACTATTATATTTAACTTGACAAAGTTTTATTAATTGCTCATGCTGTTCTGTCTTGGCGTAAAGTGCAATTAATGTTCGGAGAGCATTGCTATCATTAAAATCAGCTTGCCGAAGTAGATGATCTTCAACTTCAATGAGCCGTCCAGCAGAAATTTTTTGTTCGAGGGTATTTTGATTAATTTCTTGTACTGAACTTGTAAAATTTACATGATCGTTATTTAATTTTTTGATGGCTTTACGAAATAGAATTTGCCATGATTTAAAGTCTTTTAAAGTTGCTTCTTTTGTGACAACACTAGCATTGTTTGAAATCTTGATACGGTCTTCTATTTTTTGCATTACGCTATCAAGGCTGTTGACTGTGGAAGTAACATAAAAAAAGTGGGTATAATCGTCATGATATGATGATCTTGGATTAGTAACTTTAAATTCAGCTTGCCTGAGTTCCCGATGAATTTCTACTGCTTGAGTTTGCCCATTACACCGCAAACGCAATCCAACTTGGTCAGCGTTTCCCAATTTTGCCTCAATTTGATATCCAAACGTCATGACAGTAGTAATCCTTGTTCAAAATGCTGTAAACATATATTCCGTAATTCAGCAATACTCCGTTCGTCATGATTGTATGTGAAGAGTTCAAAATTTTGATTAACTCCCCCATCAGTTAAATTTAGTGAACCGTTAATAGCACCGTAACGACCAACGTATGCTTTGGTATGGAGTTTGGAAAGTACCCTTACCTGAATGCGATCGCTTTTGTTGCTGAGTTGTCTTAATATTGGATGATATTCTTTATCACTACCTACTGTGATGTACACTTTACCCCCATTGGCGGCCATTTGATGCAGAATGTCAAACAGGTGTAATGCTTCTTGTTTTGTCTCTACAATTTCCCCAAAAGAGACATAGTAGGGTTTTTTTAAACGTAAATTTGTTACCCAAGGTGAGACAATCCAAAACTCGTAACTGCCCTCTAATTGTGATGCTAAAATCTCATTGAGCAGAAAGTTGTAAATCATTGCCTGACCACTGGGTTGCAATTGAGTTGATTGCTTTGCCACTGGCGGAACCTCACTTGATAGGACGAACTGTTACTTGAATGACAGGTACTTCGTTTGGTCTTAAATCGTTAGGGTAGATGGTTTGAATATCAGTAATCATTGGGTAAACCATACCGATATCTGTGTCGATGCCTGCGTCCGTCAAGTAGCTAATTGTGGCACAGAGGGACGTAAGATTATCGGTTTTTACCCGTAAATAAATCGTTTGACAGCCATTTTCCAGCAAGGAACTCATTCTGTCACAGATGCTAGCACCGCTTACAGTGCCATCTAATTCTAGGGTTTGAGGAGTGCGAACCTGATTTAACCATTCCGTCAGTAAAGGACGGTTCAGCAGATGACGGCTTAAACCTGGTGATTCGATGTCGCCACTGCGGTCGTCTAAGCAACTAGAGCAGTTGCAGCGACAATTTAAAAGCATCCGGCGTTCTACCCCTGCTTCAAATGCTTTACGTGCTTCAGGTAACGAAGCACCATATTCGGCTTCGTAAATTTCAAGTAAACGTGTTAACTCTGGATAGGGCGGTGGTTGTTTGTCATGCCTAGCTTTAACTACTTTGCGGTAAAGTAGCGCCGATGCTTCAGTAAATGTAGGGTCACGTCCTAGCTGTTCAGCACACGAGGGAAGAAACTCGTAGTTGATTTCCCGAAAAATACGCCAGTTAACCAGAGGTGTATCGCCTAGTTGCTGAATGTAGTCGGGAATAAAAACCCGTAGTAAAGCTTTGAGTTGAGTTTGGCGCATAGGTATACCTAGTTGTTGCCGTACCTGTGCCATTAACTCTTCTATTTTCTTTTGGCGATCGCTAGATTTACCTGCTGCTATAATTTGATTTGCTCTAGTTGCACATCCTTCTAACCAAGACTCAGGTTGTGCTAATAAATGACGCAAAAATGCTTCCTCTTGGGCAGTGGTACAGCGAGTCATTTTGTTAGCGAGGGTTGTCCAGAATTTATCGGCATGGTTGCGTAGCAAGTCATGGGTTGCCCGCATTACACCAATGCCTCCCATACCAATTTCGTACAACCAAATCCGATCAGCCGCCATTCCCTCAAAGTCAGCGTGTAACTCAGTCCAGGCTGCAACGTAATTTAGTGCCTCAACACCTGCAACTTCTTGTGCTAGAGACTTTAAAGCTAGAGTCAGACTATACTGAAAGCTGTCCCGTAAGTATTGCTGGTAGTGCAATCCACCACTATGAATTTCAGCATATAGGTTCAAAAATATTGATAAGTAATCATTGTCACTCTTTATTAATTGGTAAACAGCTTGTTGATTTTTACGGGATAACTGGTGTACCTCGTTGATTGTTGCTGTCAACCAACCATTAAATCGACTGTTACCACTAGTAAACCAATCACGCAGCCCTTCAGGTGTTCCTCCTTCTCCACCACACCATCTGTCTGCCATAGTCAGCAGCACATTAACAAGATATTCAGCAGCAAAGTAGTTTGCCTGATATTCAACCGTGAGAACACTAACAAAGGCATGGTGGATAGCATGGTAACACAGATTTTTCTGTGTCGAAGCAGAAAATTGGAGCTTTGTTAGCAAATCGGGATTGAGGTCAAAACAAATTCCCTCCGTCAATATCTGGTATCCTAAAGCACAGTTGCTTAGACTCTCCTCATCTGCTGTAAAACCCACGACTCCACGAATTTCTTCAGCTGGTGAATTGTGGAATTTAATCGTGTATTCACTTCCCAAAATAATTCGCTGCACATCTAACAAATTAAGATTTGCAGTTTCGTCACTGTGAAAAACAATTCGTTGTATTAATTCTTGCCCTAATGGATCGCAAACAAGTGAAGAATGACCAGGCTTAAGGGTATATGCAGGCGTGGGAGTGTCGCCTCGGACAGGGCGAATTGCTACCGCACTGATAGCGTTAGCTGAACAGGAGTGAGCTAATGATTGTGTATCTTGTGCTGCATTTTCAGAGGTACGGCTTTCAGATAACTCTCCTGTTTCTGGGTTACACCACCAAAATGATGAGTTATAGTCTCGACTAAACTGCTTGGGCTTAATTGCAGTAGGACGATACAAATCTAAAGAGTTGGTACTTTTTTTAGTAATGTCAACTTTCTTCAGCGCCCGCGTCGGCAGGTTAACTGTGTAGGGAAAAGAGCGAATCGGGTCAAATGTATAGTACTGATTAATGGCTATTCTGGCAGGTTCTCCATCAGAAATTTTTGGTGGTATCCAAGTTGAACCCTCGCCACCGCGAAATGTTACATTACCTGGGATTGTTTCGCTCACCGCCAAACTGATACTTTCAGAGTTAGGCTTCTTATTCGGGTTATTATTATCGGGACGGTAGTCAACTTGCACCTCTGGCAAATTAATGTCAGAGAATAAATTTTCTGGTAAGTGCTTATATAACAAATCTCTGGTTTTGACTCGCTGCTTGTTTTCGCGCTCAAACTGAGTATTTACTCCTTTCATTAAGCCTTCGTAGAAAATTTGACACAAAAATCCTTCTGACTCATCGTCAAATACTTGTTTGATAGCATCATCTGGTATCGCAAAAGTTTGTTTGAGATAATCTTTAAATTCCAACAACACTCCGAAATCGACACTTTGCTCCATTAAATACTCGTACCCCTGCCGAGATAAATTATCGAGTTCGAGGTCGATTCCTGCACAACTTGCCCGATAAGTTAACCAGTCAAAGAAAGCGTAAAACCCATGAATTCTTTGCAGGTATCGGTTTTGGGAATTGAGAGGAAGTTTTTGGAAAGTAGGGTCTGTAAGTATATGTTCGTTACGAAACAAAAATAAGTCAGTAGATTTATAGGGGCTGAGTACTGTAACTACAATCGGTCGTGTGCCAACTTTCCGCCCTCCCCGACCTTTACGCTGTACAAAACTAGCGACATTTGCAGGTGCTGTGTATTGTAAAACACACATTAATGCTTCGTCATCGTAACCGACTTCTAATGCAGTTGTTGTAATTATTAAGTCATCATCAGGCTCGATAGTAATTGAGCGATCGCTCCCTGTTTTCCGTATAATATTTAGAGGCTCTTGACGTGCCTTATCTTTCTGGCTAAGTACCCACCAGCACTCTCCAGCTTGGAAGTATGGACAATTCAAATCTGGGCTACCACTGTTATGGCAATTACAATTACAAGTAAAATTGGCACCAAAGAAGTTAGGAAAAAGTAGCCGATTCAATTGTGGATATCGATACGCATATAATGGAATATACTTAATTTCCCTTTCAACAAAAGGCGTTCTTTCCGATTTATATCTTTCTCTTTTTCTGCGTTGTTCTGGTTTTATTTTCTCTGCATCTTCCATCTGGTATAACCAGCGACCTGCAATGTCTAAAGACTGGACAAAGCCAAATGTTCGGTAGCGCTTTAGGTCTGAACCTGTCGATGGTTGTGGCATTGTGTGCAGTACGCACATTGCTGTTTGAATTAAAGTTGAAATTACAGCAGTGTCTTCGTTATCCTCAGCCCGGACAAATACATAGCGTTCGGCACCAATCGTCTGCATTTCATTATCTTGAGGGTATACCCGTTTAATGTGAGGAGCAGGTATCCCAGACAACTCCGAAATAAATTCAATTGGCTCAGAAATAGTGGCACTTAATCCTACAAATGCCAAATTGCTTTGTTCGTTGCGATGCAGCTTACCCAAACGAATCCTTGCCATCAATCGTCGCAGCAGGAGTGCTACTTGAGTCCCAGCAGTTGAAGTTTGTAGGTGAATTTCGTCTAACATCACAACCGTTGGCGCACAAAACTTATCATTACCAAATAGGTATTGATATTTTGTTGATAATAGCTGTTTATGAAGTGATTCTGTCGTGGCAATGAGCAAATCGGGTGGATGCTCTGCCATGACATCCCTAGAAAATTTTATAAAGGGATAACGCTTATCACAGATAGGGCAAACTAAAGTTTTGGAATCCGTAGGACGGACAAGCAGTCGTTGTTTATCCTTTTTGCAAGCTTTGCCATCTGTTCCAACGCAGTAAGCAAAAGGGGACAGATAACCTGTATAGTCTTCGTTAAAACTCCAGCCTCGCATCTTGGAGAGTTTCTGTTGGCGATCGTCAGTTATATCTTGGAAATCTCGTATTTGGTAAACTGCTGCGCCACTTTCTACCCCAATCGTCAATTTTGGCAGATTGTACTTTTCCAGGACTTGATTGAGGTAAAATAATACTTCAATAAAATCAGTAAGTTGATTTTCAGACAGCGCAACCCGTGGGTAAATACAAATGGCTTTAACCCCTTCTCGACCTCGCAAGCAACGTTCCAGCACCATCTTAGCGAGTACGGGTAAAAAGAAGGCGTAGGTTTTACCCGCTCCTGTGCTAGCAGTAACTACAACACCTTTTTCAATACCTTCTTCTGCTTTTAACTCGATTTCTTCCAGAATTCTCTCTAAAGTTCGTTTTTGGAAGCCACTCATCTGACGTAGCTTCGGTAAATAGGTGTCAATTACTTCTAAAAGTAGGTTTGCTGTTCGCTGTTGCTCTGTATCACCACTAAGTAAAGCTGTCATGCAGGTTTGTACTGCAATATTCCTTCGAGGTACGCGACGAGAAGCGACACTAAATTTAATATCTGCCACTAAACGCTTGCTATTGCTGATGCGGTGCGCTGCTTTGAGGTTGTTATCTCGAACAATTCTTTGACGGAGTTTTGATAGCAACCTGACAGTTTCTGCGATTCGACTGCGAAAAATCCAACCATCAGGAGACTCTTCTTGGTTAAAGCGGATAATTTGCAAATCATTTGCAAGTTCTTTTAAAGCCTTTCTGAGTGCTTCTGTTTTTTCATGAGCAGTTAATACGATGTCTTCGGAGGGTTTGAAATTATCAATTACTTCAACCCCTGCCATTGTTACATCGTAAATGCCATAGGCAACTTGTTCTGCTTCGCGTTGTTCAATAAACGTCAGAACTTCATCAGCCAGTCGTTTAATCGTGTCAGAGTCTAAGCTCATAGTTTTTGGACTGTACGGTAGATGAACCTATTGACACTCTCAGCACTAAGCGTCAAATTTTTTCTGCCCATATTTTTGGAACAGGCTAAGGCAATGGTTTCAATACCGCTATGTAACTGTCCCTAGCATACATACTATATACAGCTAATAGTACCATGTATGCTTGTATGCAAGTTTAGCAGACAATGAAATTTAACTAGAAAAATAATGTTTGAACTCGTTATAAAAGGCGTTCCCGTACAGCGCGGTTCTCTGGGTGAACAAATAAGTTATGTTGCCAGTATTACTTTTGCTGATGTTGTTCGACTGTTAAATGACGGTCATCTTTATATCCCAAACATTGCGGAGTTGCCAGACTTTGCTCAACGTAAACTTAACCAGACGCGAGTTAAGGCGATCGCTCGGTATATTCTGGAGACTTATCAAAATGGAACTACGTTTTTCCCGCCGATTTGCGTTAACGTTCAGCCATCGCCAACTTACAGAGATGGCAATATCTACCTTCCTTACCATTCGGTTAGTTTGCGTTTAACCGACGGTCAGCATCGATGCTATGGCATTCGCCAAGCATTGCAAGACATACAGGCACAAGAGTCGGAGTATGCCATTATCCTTTCACAATTAGAAATTGGCGTATTGATATATGCAGGACTGTCATTAGAAGAGGAACGCCAAGCTTTCCGCGACCAAAATCTATTAGTCCAAAGACCAAGTGTGTCGCTATCCCATGCCTTTGACAAGCGATCGCCCACGGTTTTAATCGCCAAGGACTTGATCTGCCGAGTTCCTCAGTTCCGTGACAATGTGGAGACGGTGGAAAACGGCTTAGGTAAGCACAATCCCAAGTTACTTACCTTATCAACCTTAGTCACCGCTACTCAACGTATGTTCCCCAATTTAAAATCTCAAACCGATTTGGAACCTCTGATTGATTGGGCGACAACATTCTGGGCAGCAACCGCAAGCATTATCCCTAACGATCCTTGGAGGATTATGAATAAACAGGAACGCGCTACCCAAAGACAGGAATTACTAGCAGTCAGTGCTGTTGTTTTTCAAGCCTTGGGTATGTTAGCTCATGATTTGTTAGTAGAAAGAGTTCTGGCTGAAGATTTGGTTAAGTGGTTGAGTAGACTGCAAGAAATAGACTGGCAGAGGGACTCCCAGTTGTGGCGAGAACGAGGAGTAACCCAAGTTGGTGCAAGTGGAGAACCAATCATTTCCAACACAAAGACAAATGTTGATGCTTGCCATCGGGTTTTGCGTGAATTTGTCGGTATTATTTCGATGAGCAATGTATCGTGAAGGGGTCAAAAGCAAGGAAAGGAGTATGCGGTATTATTAATAACTATAATGTTGGATAATACATAAGCAACATGACGGACTACAATCTCGCTGGATTATCTACACGCTCCTTTGAACAATTAATCCAAGCGATCGCACTCAAGGTAGTTAGTCCTGGAGTTGTGGTATTTGGTGATGGCGCGGACGGAGGACGTGAAGCCACTTTTAATGGTCTGACTCGTTACCCATCTGAAGATCATCCTTGGAATGGATATATTGTAATTCAAGCCAAATTTCGACAACGACCTCAAAATTCACAAGAAGATGGTGAGTGGGCGCTGAAGCAGCTAAAATCTGAACTTGAGGATTTTGCTAATCCAAAAAAACGTCGTCGCCAACCTGATTATTATATTTTCGCTACAAATGTTGTTTTAACACCTGTACAAGATAAGGGAACAAAAGATAAAGCAGACGATATCTTTCAGGAGTTTAAAGATAGCGTTCCTTTGAAGGGATATGATATTTGGGATTATGACAAAATTAGAGTTTTTCTAGATAATTTCGAGGATATTAGGCGAGGTTATGCAGGTTTCGTAACTTCTGGTGATGTTCTTTCCCAAATTATTGACTTTATGGAACTGCGCAAGGAGTTATTTGCTGACCAGTATACCAACTCAGAGGATATTGAGGTACTGGTGCAGAAAGTGCGATCGCATTTCGACAAGACGATACAAAAGGAGTGCGAAACCTTGTGTACATTCAATTTGCTCTATTCTCCTATGCAGGGGAATCTCAGCCAAATTTATGTGCAGACTAAGCTTAATGAATCGCAACAGTTTAGCAAAGAGGAATTTAGTCAAGAACGGCGATTATGGGAAGAGGTAGTGCGGAGAAACCCTAAGTTGATGGTGTTGGGTAAACCAGGTGCGGGTAAAACTACCTTACTGCAATATATTGCTGTTCACTGTGATCAGGTTGATTTTAAATCCAAGCTCATACCTGTTTTTATCAGTTTAAAAACCTTGGCTGAGAATGCCAAAAGAGCAGATGAAATTAGTTTAATAGGGTACATTCGCAAAAAATATTGCCGCAGTCATGTTTCAGAACAAGAATTAGAAGTATTACTAGACAACGGTAGATTATTGTTTTTGCTGGATGGATTGGATGAAGTTACAGAAAATAAAATTCGAGCAGTTGTTAAAGAAATTCATCACTTAGTTGATGAGTATGGCGACAATCGAGTTATAGTGAGTTGTCGAAAAGAACATCAGGCATATAAATCTAAGATATTTGGTAATTTTAATTTATGTAAAATAGGTGATTTTGAACAACTACAAATAGAAGAATTTGTTAAAAATTGGTTTACAGGGAGTAAGGGTGGTACGCAACTAAGCAAAAAAACATTAGCAAGTAATTTAATTAAAATGCTAAAATTAGGGGAGAATAAACGCATAAGAGAACTAGCTGATACGCCATTGCTGCTTCACCTCATTTGTTTAATTTTCAGAGAAAGAGGGGATTTACCTGCTAATAGAGTTGACATTTACAAAGAGGGAATTGACCTACTGTTAGAGAAATGGAACGAATTTAATGACCGTGTGCAGGTAAATGTATCTGAGTTGAGAATAGCTTTAAGGCGAATAGCAGTTAGTAATTTTGAGGAAGGTAAGTCATCTTTTGATGAATGGAAACTTTTGCCTCATATCAAAAACTCTTTCAACAACTTGTCTGAGATTGAAGTCGTATCTGGTTTATTGATAAGGAAGGACTGGAAGACTTATGCTTTCTCTCACCAAACATTTCAGGAGTATTTAATTGCTGAAGAGTTTGTTTATTCTCAAAAAAGTTGGAGAAAGCTTCTTATTCATATGAGCAAACCTCGTTGGAATGAGATATTTTTGCTAACAGTTGAGATGTTGCCTCATACTAATGAGCTTCTACGCTTATTTCAATCCAAGTTTCATCTTATAAAAAGTGAATATGCTATTTGGGATGAGAAAGAGTTATCTATAAATCCTGAATGGGACTTTTCCTCAATAAGTGAGACAGTTTTACAGGTTTTTATTACTCAAGCACATCAAAAATCGTTGTTAATAAGTAACTACTATAATTCAGCCTCTATTCGAGCATTGTATTTTACTTGTGCTATTTTATTGGCTAAATTCATTGGTGGTCGTCAATATTTTTTTGGTTCTTTTTGGTTTTCTATAAACCAAGCTACTGAATTAGCTACTGCAATTGATACTACCATATTTAGCAGCAGTTTTAATTTTAACCTTTCTTTTGATATTGGGTTAATTTCTGCATTTGATACTGCTAGCCAATTAGCATATGGATGTGGTTATGGAGATATCGAAGAAGAAGGAAATATACATGATCCAGAAACATCCTTGATACAAAATTTAACTGGTGAATTATATAGGCATCTTGATGTTACTATTCACTATAGTACTGTTGCTGATAACTATGAATTAATGCAGCTACTACAACATCTCAAAAGCAAACTCCCATCTGATAAAGATGAAGACTTAGAAGAAGTTCGTCAATGGTGGGGATGGGATGGTGAGGTATGGCTTGAGGAACTAAGAAATCTAATAATAAAACATCGTAATATTGGCTTGGAGTGTGGGTTTAGCTATGATGAAGATGAGTTAGAAATTTTACAGCTTTATTATGAAACGAATAAATTGCTAATAGATTGTCTGAATCAAAGTAAAGTATCTTCCGAAGTCCGCGCACTTATTGAAGACAACCTATTCTTACCTCTTGATTCCTCACCCAGCTAAATACTCTCGTATAGCACGCAGCATACTTGCACTACCTTTACTATTAACTAAAATAATCGGCGCAAGATGTGATGGACGATTCGCTTCAATAAAACCTGTGGCGGCGTGTTTAGCACTAGCTGTCACCATCACAACAATGTCAGAATTTCTCACCCACTGACGCAGCCTATCATTACCTCCCTTGTCATGACTGAGATAAACTGTCACTTCTTTACAAGCTGCTTCTAAAATACTTTTTACTCTGATTGCTGCGGTTTCTGTGAGAGTGTAAATAAGAACAGATTTACTCTTGAGTTTTTGGAAAATATTCACCTCAACTTCCAGGTTTTGCTCGACTAAACTCGCTGGTTCTTCAAGCAAATCTGGAAACGATTCTCCTAAGTGTAAATCTTTTACCAAAGCGCGAAAGATTCCCCTTTGCACTTCATCAATACGTTCTGTAAAACGGCGTAGAGTTTCAGCCGTAGCAAATAGAAGTTGTTCGCGCTTTTCTAGGGCAGGGCAGGGATATGATATTAGTACATCAATTAAGTCAAGCATCCAATCAACTTTTTTGGGTGAGGCGAACCTGTCCCAAAGCTCCAAAGCATAGTCTACAATCTCTGTATATTTTGCTGTATTAACTCCCAAGGTTAAAATAGCGATCGCTAAATCATTGAACAAAACCAAATCAACATCCCCACCCTCTGTACTCAAAACTAGCAGTTCTAGCAATGAGTAATAAAGGCTCTCGAACTCGCCACGGGGAAATTGCTCATCTTTCTGAAAAAATCCCAGCAAGTAAGGAAGCGCATCGTGCAGGATAGACTCAGCTGTTGAGCCTACTTTACTTAACAATTCGTCAAATTCTGCTACCGCCTGTGGTTGTATCAGCAAGCTAGTAACACCCCATTCGGCAGAACCCTGGCGTGCAGTGTATAACGCTCGTTCCCAGGTTGGCTTTTTATCAAGTTGCGATAACCACTCCAACCAATTCGTTGGGACAGATAAAGCTGTTGGGGTGTCTTTTGTTGTACCTTCCTGGCTTCCCCGCAGTTGAGTAAGAAAATCTTGGTTCCAACGTACCTTTAGCAAGGCTGTTTGCTCGTCAGCAGTCAACTCGTCAAAAGCTTGCAATACAGCTTTTTCCACCGCCAAAGTTTGCAACTCGTAGGCGCATTGAAGGAGCAAGCGAACTTTCTCTTTCGACGACGGAGCATTACAAAGCAATGAAAATGCTCGATCGAAGTCTCCGTTTTTGGATAGCTGTTCGGCTTGTTGCAGTGGGTTGCCTTCGCTATCCGGGGTAGCATCTCTTAGCAGTGCAGCTAACCTTTGCAAATAGCTACGGTGAGTTTCTTCAACTTCCCCAATTGCCAGCAGTTCGTCCCGAAGTGCAGGTTTTGCTGGTTCTCCACCCACCGCCAGCAGCATAAATAATTTCAGTACTTCTGGGATTTTACTACCTGCACGGACAGCTAAAAGATTGTTGTAACGGGGGAAAACTACTTCTTGGAAATAAGCTACAGCACTGCCGGGGGCGTTATTGTCCTCAAAATGTTGTAGTTCAGTGCGGTATACTGCCTTCAGCAGAGCTTGGGTAACGGCGAAGGGGCGGCGAACCTGCAAAAGATTGCCTAGTTCCGGGAGGGTAAGCAACTCGTTCCATTGCTCTAGTTCTGCTAAGAGTTGCACCCGCAGAAACAGCAGATTCAGCGCATCCAGGCGATGCTGGTCTACAAGGTATTGTAGTGAGTTTTCCGCAGTAGTGCGATCGCCTGCTTGCAATGCCATATAAAAGTCCCGCAGTACGCGACCTGTGGGACGGGGAATATCTGCGACCCGTTTCACCCGTCTCTCACTCACTCGGCGCATCCGTTCTAGTGCTTCCCAAACATCCGTCGCTTGTCCGCACAGTTTGACCGCAGCGCCTCCAGTAAATTTGTAAACTGCTAATTCTATAGGGTCTTGGGGGTTTAGTTGCGCTCTTTGTCCGCGAAATGTCGAATATGTGGGGCCAACAAACGCCATTAATTCTTCACTCAAACGGCGTAATTGGCGTTCCGAAAGGGCGATGGCGTACCAATCTACACTCTCGGAACGCCAGCAGGGAAGTATTGTTGGCTGAGGTTCGCCTTTGGTCAACAACTCGACCCAAGGACGGATTTTGGCTTGTTTTCCTTCGCCACGTTCAATCTTGCCAAGGTCAAATTTGTTGTCAGTGCCAAAAAACTGCTCTAGGAAGTGGCGGATATCTGCATTGCTAGCATTAGTCATCGCTTTTGAATGATCAAGTCTGACTTTTTTAATTACGAATTACGAATTACGAATTAAACCCCATCGGTTAGTAAAAATCAACTGTTGTTCGGCGATCGCTTCTGGGGATGTTTCATAAGTTACAACTTCCTCATTGACTGTAATGCCGTTGTAGGTGAAATTCATCGAACCTGCAAGATAATACCCATCTCCCAGGATACCTTTTGCGTGGAGTTCTTCGGTAATGTGGAATCGCACGGGAACGTCCTGATAATCAGTTCTGACTTTGATTTGTTCAATAAATCTGTGGTTGTGAGAGTCGGGACGGGTAGCAATGTGTACAGTCGTTCCCCGTTCAGCTAGAGTGGCGAGGACTTGGGAGAGGCGAATGCGGGAACGACTCCATGAGGGTTCTAAGCATAGGAAGGTGTTGGCGGTGTTATCGATAACGGGGATGTCAGATATCCACGGGGAAACAAGCCACACGCATTGGCTGGGGGTGATAAGTTCGGCAACGAAGATTGTTTGGAGTAAGTCAGGGATTTGGCGGGAACTTAGGCGGGAGTGAATATAGCGGGATGGCATTTAATTTTATTCAATCTGAGCAGATTCTTGTTGTAAATTTTGGCATGAGCGCAAATATTCTAGAATCAGCAAGCGTAAGTAATCGAGCATTCTAATATAAGCTTTTATTTGCTTGTAGTCTCCATCGGTGACAAAGTAAAATTGAGCAATAGTAAGAACATCAAAGACGTGCATAGTTTGCAAACGCTCAATAGCCTGCTGTTCATTTTCAATCCTACCCCTTGCCTGAATTTGACTGGCATAGCCTCGGATATCAACTGTTAACAGTTCGATTTCCTCTAAAACAGTAAATTCTTCATCAGAAGCGGGTGATAGAGAAGCTAATTTTTTTCGTTCTTCTTTAGTGTTTTTATAATCGTCAGTTAACTGCTGTAATAGATGAGTGATGTAGTTTCTGGTGATTTCAGGGTTTTGAGTATTGAGCGTTGCTTTAGTCATCATTTACTCCATAAGTGACTATTTTTTCAACACCAAAATTATCGGGACGTACAATTAAATATTCATTTCCTTTTCGATAGACTGCTGAACCATCTTGACGATATCCTGTTTTCGGAACTCTGACTGCTCTTTTTTTATTGAAGCTATGGGCTTTTCGCAGATATTTCAATGGCTCGAATTCTTTTCTGGAAGCATGGTCTAAAATACTCTGAGCTACGCTGATATAGGTAGAGGCATCCCATTCAGCCAGATACTGCTTTATTTCTGCTACTTCCGCCTCGGTATATCCTTCACATAACTGAGCTAGAAAGGGATCTACAGGTGTTTCATCCGGCATCAGTTTTGAACTCTGTTTGGATTAGTCATAATATTTTCACAACGCTTTAGTTCTATTTTGCCTGGATTAATAGGGTAATAGTAAAACAGTCTGGACTCAAGTATTCTGGAGAGTGACAGTATTCGCAGAGATATTCAGCTCGTTTTCTTACAAGTCTTCGAGTTTGTTCGGACACCATTTACTTTTGGCTGCTAGTTGAGCGTTAATCAAGGTAAATATTCGCTCAAGTTCGGAAATGCCTACATATTCAGCTTCTTCTTCAGGAGTGAGCGCATCAGCTTTTTTCTTCTGCAACAGTTCCTCAAAGCGAGACTGTAGCTCATCGGTAAATTTAAAAAGATAAATATCACCGAATTCGCTCATCCTGATACCAGAAGATATTAAGGATGAGGGTTGAACCATCAATTGAGTAGTCATTGTGTGTTCACAGTGCCTTTGGTTCTATTGTGCCTCAATTAATCGATGATTATAACGGTGTGGATTATAGTGTTGTGGAGGAGTGCGATGATACCACGCTTAAATTATTCTATGCAAAGGATAAAAATCTAATTAACTACGAGAAATAAATGGAGAATCGTCATTAAATCATTTTGACCGTCTTGAATATGACGAGTACGATATATATTTTGTGTTGTTGCAAAACCTGGCTCGTCAACCCAATCTTCTTTCAAAGATATCTCATTTTTATATTTATTAAGGCGATCGCAAATCAAATCAATACACTCAGGAACCTTACCATCAATCACAAAACCTAGCATTGCTGCATAGTCATGACCTATGCTGTAAGTACCTACAACAAATCTTTTTACACCTTCTAAAACGTATTTTCTTGCTAAATCTCTATCTGGTTTCGTACTGCTTATTTTCTTACACTCTAGACCAAAATAATCCTCAATATTCCATGAATAAATCATTTTAAAATCTATAAAGCCATCAGGCTTCAAGCTTTTATCAGAACGTCTTGTCGCTGCCTCATTCTCAATTCTTGGTGGCCCATGTATACCCCGGCGTTCCTTTTCAACCCACATCTCATTGTGTAAAGCTCCAGCAATAGTGTCTTCATCACATTGAGTATTAATTTCTGGTTTTTGGCATACTTCAATCCAAGCTGCTTGGATAATATCAAATACTGTGGCAATAATGTCTCTTCGTTTAATTAATGATGGTTGTCCAACAGCACCTGAATCATCCAATGGCAACATAATTTAACGATTCCTTAAATGTTCAGCTAAAACAGTATCAGCATCATTCAACCCAGCAGAACGACTCCAGTAGCGCAGTTGAGCAGGTTTAATAATATACAAGTATTCGCCGTTATAAATTCTGGTATTACGGCGGGTGAAAACGCGGTCAGCCAGTTTTGGCGGTAGTTGTTCCGCAATGCTTTTCAGCACAGTTACCAAATCTTCAGCTTGAACAGTTTGTATAACTGACTCACGACCTGGATATGGTACTATGCTAAATTTAACCACCTGTAATGGTGTTTTAGGAATACTAAATATATCAGCAACTATACTTCTTTCGTTAAGTGTCTGAAAAAAGGGTTTAATAACACTCATCAATTGTATAGAATACGCTTCTAAATCAGCAGTTTTAGGTCTTCTTAATGCTGTAGATTTCTCACGATTCATATACAAATCAATCGTGATTTGCGTAGTATCTTCAACTAAAATACGTTCTTTATCATCTAAACCGTAGAGATTAAATACAGCTTCATCAAGTTGTTTCTTCAAATCTTTCTCAACAGATTGGCTGGGAGATTCACGCAATCTACCTTCTATTTCAATAATTTGAGTAATAAATCTTTCGTTTTCTTCATTTGGCTTAGGAACAGGAAGTATTCCTAAGTCTTGTGTTTTTATTTCATTACGCTCAATACCCCATGATGAAGCTGTGAAGAATAAAAAGTAACTTATAATTGATGAATTGATAACACCATTCAAGTAATGAGCTAAACTGACTTGATCTTTTGCAAAAGAAATACCTGAATATCTTTGTGTGTAAACAACATCTTCTTGACTAAAAGCAGAAAAGGCATCATTTCCATCAACACTTAGTGAGATTATAACCAATGGAGCTTTATAAATTTGCGAATCCCTTGGAAACTCCATTGTTGCAGGTGGGAAATCTAGTTTATCTACATCAATTTGATATCTGGGCATTTTGCTAGAAGGCAGACATTTTTTATTCATCAATTCTTGTGGGATTTCTTGCTTATTTCCATAGTTAAATCCATTCTTAGGTGGATTTCCTGCAATTTGTTTAATGTTTGTAAAATCTGCTAATTTTTGGATCAGGCACATATCTCTAGCACTACCCCAAGTAGCAATTTTTAGCATATTTGATTCTAATGCTGTATTAAAAACCGGAAGTTTTTTAATATGCTCTGCTCCAATTTCAACAATGCCATGTCGTCGAAAATCTATAGAACGTTCTGGACATACAAAGTAAAAATAATCTCTCTGTTCTGAATATTTACCTTCTGCTATTAAAATCATGGCTGGAGCTTCAGAATTAGGAAATATATGCTCTCTACGCAGTTTGGATAAATTAACAATAACTTTTGGTTTAAACCTCATCAACAGAGATTCTTTTGCTTTTGTAGCTGCTCTGTCATTACTGAAAAAAGGCTTGCCATGCAAAATTAAACCAATGCAAGTTTTATTATTAGCAAAGTCGCCAATACGCCATAAAAATGCTTGGTCTGGAGGTGTACCATAAGCTGTAGGATATCCGTCTGGATAACCTGAATCAGGACGCTTACGCTCACAATATTGTTCTGCTGATTTATTTGATTTAGGTTTTGTCCAAGGTGGATTACCAACGATTGCACTAAATTGTTTATGTGTAAATTGTTCTATTTGATTAAATTCTGCTGTTTCATCAAATGCGTCACTGGCAAATAAATTATTACCTATTAGCTTTTGAAATTTTAAATCATCTGCTAATTGACGATGTTGCTCTAATTCATAATCTAATTCCAAAGCAGTAAGGTAAAGACTAAAAGCCGCAATCTGAACTGCTTCTGGATTAATATCTACACCATAAATTTGATTGTAAAGAGTTTCACGAATTAGATGGCGAGTTTGTGATTCTCCATTAGTCCAGCGTTTAACAACTAATCTCCGCAGAGATTCAACTAAAAATACACCTGAACCACAAGCTAAATCTAGAACTTTAGCATCGCCATCAAGTTCTTTAAATACTTCAGAAAGTACCAAATCAACTAAAGTTATAGGTGTATAATGTGTACTATTTTCTTTTGCTGATTTTGAATCAGTAGCATAAATAAAACTTTCATAAATTGAACTAATCAATTCTATGGGTATAACTTTGAAATCATAAGCTCGCCATAGACGTTGTTGACCTGTTGCTATTTCTTCTACACCACCTATTAAACTTTGTGCAACTTCAAGATGTTTTTTAGCTACAGCATCTCTTTCTTTTAGTGAGACAGGAAATAAATCTCCATTAAAAATTGTTTGCAACCACTCAAATAACTCATAAGTGGCTAGTTTATCATTTAGGAGTTCATTAAATGAATCTACTCCAAAGCGGCTAGAGAAAAATTCTTGATTTAAAATATCTCTATCTTGCAGATAAGCAACAAAAACAGAACGTATTAAAATAGCATGAGCAAATTGACGCTCTAATTTGTTTTCTTTTGTTAATTTCTCTTCAGCCTGATTCAAATCTCTTACAAGAACTGAATCTACTCTTTGTTGACGGTCAATTTGCTTTGCTTTTTCCCACTGCCAAAACTCACCTGATTCAATTTGCAGACGACTAGCGAATTGATTCATACGGTTCAAGTCACTTTCAGTAGTTTCAAAGCTCTCGATTAAATGTCGGTTTGGATCATTTTCATCTTGTTTTGTGGGTTGAGAATAACAGTTATAAAGTAATACCTGCTCAGGTGTAATTACCCACAACATTGGGGCTGAACCATGATTCCAAGACAGTTTATGTAGTTTAGCTAACTCTTTAGGGTTAGGTTCATTTAATTGAGTGAAATAAATACAAGGTGAACCAGATAATTCATAGATTGCTGTAGCGTTAATTTGTTCAGGATTAATTACAGCACTATATTTAATGCACTTATATAAATATTCATTTTTATTGCGAATATCTTCCGCTTCTGTAACTCCTGTAGTTGGCACACCATCATGATAGAAGCCAGTATGCTCCATTACTCGCTGGTATATTTCATTTACAGCTATATTAGAACTCATTACTGGTTTCTCCTTGTGATTCTTGTCTGGATTTCTCTTACCCCTTCAAAACTATTCCTGTCCGTTTATCAAAATCTAAAACATGATGTTTCTCTGCTTCTATTGCTAATTCTGTAATCACATCTCCAATTTCTCCAATTTCATGAATTACAACTTGCCCCTGATTTTTTCCAGATGTTTCTAAAATCATCAAACCGAAATCTTGCATATTTTCAATTAAATAAAGTTGTGAATTAACAAAAACAAGACGATGCTTAAAAAAAGAATATTCATAATTTCTGGATTTTAAAAAATATAAAACTTTTCTAATTTCTTGTAATGAAAGCTTCTGTCTTAAACTTTCAATAGTTTTTATTTCTAGAATTTGCTGCCACTTATAAAC
>NNBU01000063.1_pt1 | contig 53590 bp, 44 predicted proteins | sample 1173781 | NCBI WGS metagenome assembly NNBU01 (sample SAMN07173937, study PRJNA388173) | plant metagenome | biome: Plant school; feature: Soil; material: Symbiotic tissue of Blasia pusilla L.; isolation source: symbiotic tissue sample KVJ2 | host: Blasia pusilla | place: Norway: Troms, Kvaloya...
TTATTGACCCTCGTGATACGTCTAGAATTGTTTGAATCTGATCGTACAAGTAACCTTGATAAACCAACTTTACTGCCAAAGCTTTCCTTACTTCACGCGCATCTGGACGCAGAGTTATAAAATCTTGTAGTTCCGCGATCGCATAAAGTGCTATTTGCTCTGCTGACTGTTGCCGGGATACTCCTGCTGGAAGTGTCCCAGTTGGTAAATGCGGACTTATCATCGTTGCTTATTAGACTTGTATATATTTACGTATTATTTCGCAGTCTTGTTCAGAAATCAAATAGGAGTCCTATAGCACTGCTACGTCTCTTTTTTGGAGATATCTATTGACACCAATACATAAATGTGTGTCTACACAGAGAATTATCGTTCAATATAGATGAAAAAGGAAATAAACTTGCCATCATTAGAACATTCACTTTAAGCTTTGTGTCAAAATCGCTAATTTTGGTCTGTTACTGAAAATTTGTCTAAAATATCATCATATAGTAAGAACATCTAAAGAATAGATTAAACTTGCATTCAACTAATTCTTTTTCCGAAGAATATAGATTTTTTACGTAAATAGTAAACAAACAGTATTTTATCTAAATTTTATTAAGTATTTAGAAAAATTTATATGGCTGAGGCGTTTATTTCCTACTCCCGCAAAGATAAAGAGTTCGTCAAAAGGCTTTATGAAGCGCTCAAGCAACAGAAGCTAGATACCTGGGTGGACTGGGAAAAAATTCCGCCCACGGCAGTTTGGTGGAAAGAAATTTGTGAAGGAATCGAAGCTGCTGATAATTTTATCTTTATTATTAGTACAAATTCAGTCGCTTCCGAAGTCTGTGCTAAAGAGATTGAACACGCCCTCAAACACAATAAACGTTTAGTGCCAGTTGTATGGCAGTACAGTGAAGATGTTCATCCTGAATTAAAAAAAATTAACTATATTTTCTTTCAGGAAAGTGATGATTTCAATACAGCGTTCCAATCATTACTCAAAGCACTCGATACTGACTTAGCTCATGTAAAACAGCATACCCGCTTACTTGTGCGAGCCAAGGATTGGGATCAGAAAAAACGCAACAATAGTTGCTTGCTACAAGGTAGTGAACTAGAAGAAGCAGAGCAATGGTTTACCCAAGGAGCAGGGAAAGAACCCTTGATCACACCACTCCAACAAGAGTACATCGGCGAAAGTCGCAAAGCTCAAAGGGCGCGTTACAGAACAAAAGTAATTGCTCTGACTTCAGGGTTTGTGATTTCAACAGGATTGGCTATTGTTGCAGCAATAATTAGCTGGAAGTTGGCTGAACGCCTGCGGATAGAAACACAACAAGAAGCACAAAAATCTGAACTCCGAGCTCTAATTTCTGCGTCTGACGCACGTTTTACCTCAAATAGAAATACGATTGATGCCCTGAGTGAAGGCTTAAAAGTCGGCAAGCGACTCAAACAACTAATTCAAGCCAAAGTCAACATCCCAATTCAGGAACAGCAAGAGGCGATCAAGTTGCTAGGACAGGCAGTTTACTGGGTAAGAGAACGCGATCGCCTCCAGGGACACAGCGATTATATCCAAAGCGTTAGTTTCAGTCCCGATGGAGAAGTGATCGCTACTGCTAGTGGAGACAACACAGTAAAACTTTGGAACAAACAGGGTCGTTTGGTGAATACTTTAAAAGGGCATCAAGATCAAGTTCTCAGTGTAAGTTTCAGCCCCGACAGTCAAATCCTTGCTTCAGCCAGTTTAGACGGAACAGTAAAACTCTGGAAAAAAGACGGCAAGGAACTTAGAACCTTTAAAAAGCTGAATACTAAAATTCGATCTGTAAGTTTCAGTCATGATGGCAAAACCCTTGCTTCTGGTGGTGATGACAACATGGTAAGACTTTGGAACGTACTGGGTCAGGAACTCAAAATGCTTAAGGGGCATACAGGTAGAGTCTATAGTTTGAGTTTCAACCACGACGATCAAATCCTTGCCTCTGGCAGTTTAGACGGAACGGTGAAACTGTGGAACAAAGACGGTAAAGAACTCAAGACCCTAAAAGGACATAATAATACAGTCACTAGTGTGAGTTTCGCTTCTGACGATACCCTTGCTTCCGCCAGTTTAGATGGAACGGTGAAACTTTGGAATGCCAATGGGAAAATCCTTTCAACTCTTAAGAGATTAGAGACACCTAGTCCCATCTACAGCGTCAGTTTTAGTCCCGATGGCCAGACCCTTGCCACGGGTAATAGTGATAACCGGGTGACACTCTGGCAGAGAAATGGCCTGGAACTTGCTACCTTTACAGGACATAGCGGTGGAGTCAAACAAGTTAGTTTCAGCCCTGATGGTCATACCCTTGCATCTGCTAGTGATGACAAAACAGTGAAACTGTGGCAAATTACCAGCCCTTGGCAGACTATTCTCACTGGACATCAGGCTGGTGTCAATCGGGTGAACTTCTCACCCGATGGGAAAGCGATCGCTACGGCCAGTGATGATGGAACGGTGAAACTCTGGAATCAGCAGGGTAAGCAGATCCAATCGCTTCAGGTAAATGACTACACAATTTGGGATGTGAATTTTAGCCCAGATGGTCAGATAATTGCTGCTGTCAGTTCTGACGAAGGGGTAGTGAGACTGTGGAATCGGCAAGGTCAGCTGCTGAATATGTCATTAAAGCATGGCGATCGCATTCGCATCTATAGTGTGAGTTTCAGCCCAGATGGCAAAACTATTGCCACTGCTAGTGAAGACAAAACAGTGAAACTCTGGAATCGCCAGGGTCAATTACTCAACACCCTCAAGCATAGCGCTACTGTCTATAGTGTCAGTTTTAGTCCATACAACAAAATGATTGCCACTGGTAGTAATGACGGGGCAGTGACACTCTGGAATCGGCAAGGTAATTTACTTAACACCATAAACCATAGTGCTGCTGTCTTCAGCGTCAGTTTTAGCTCTGATAGTCAGACCCTTGCCAGTGCTGGTGCAGATGATAGAGTAAAACTTTGGCATGACGGTCGAGCGATCGCTAGTCTTGATGGGCATATTGCTGCAATCTGGCAAGTAACTTTCAGCCCAGACGGCAAGATAATTGGCACTGCTAGTGATGACGGAACGGTGAAACTTTGGCAAAAAGACGGGACTTTGATTATTACTCTCACTGGTCATAGTGGTGAGGTAAATGGGATCAGTTTCAGCCCTGACGGTAAGACTCTCGTTTCTGGCAGTAAAGATGGTACAGCAATTTTGTGGAATGTGGAGAATATCAGCCTAGATAATTTGATGGGGCGTGGGTGCGATTGGCTGCATGATTATCTGAAGAATAACCCGAATGTAAGCCAGAGCGATCGCAATCTTTGTGATGGAGTTACAACTCAGACTAAAGATTGATTTAGCCAACTTTCACTATTATTTCAAGTGGTCAAATACTTCAAAAAAAGTAATAAATTTTAACTATTTTTTTGCATAAAAAGAACCAGAACAATAGATAACCATAACAGCATAAATATCAGAGGACATCACCATGTATAAAAAATCGACAGGCTGGGTACCAGACTACCCCGATTTTAGAGATTATCGCATGAACGAAATCAATCAGAAGTTAATAATTGCAGTTCAAGATACACAGATCAACAATGATAATGATTCACAAAGTAGTATAGAAGAATTGTTTGAGTTATTAAATTCAATCAAAGATACATTAAATTTCACTCTCAAAGATACATTAAATTCAACTCTCAAAGATACACTTGACTCCAAATTCGATAAGTTTGACCAAAAGATCAGCAAAGGTTTCAAATTAGTCAATGCTCAAGTTCCTAAAGAACAAATCTTTTTAGCTCATGGGTGTGCAGGTCAGGAAGTTTATAATCTTCAAAATAAGTTGCTGCATTTTACCAAACATAAAAAGAAGTTTGGAAGTTGGAAACATAAGATTATTGATTTCCTAAAAACTTTGAAAGAGTCAGATTATATAGAATATGGTTATTTTGGTAAAAATACACAAGAAGGAGTAAAACTATTCAAGAGTATTTTTGGTCTCTCAACTGGCTCAGATGACAGTGTTGATAGTGTTGTTAATCAAGTCACACTTGACAGTGTTGATAGTGTTGTCGATCAAGTCACACTCTATACTTTAAACAAAGTTTTGGAAATCCTAGAAAGAGAAACTACTTCTGAAGATGAAGACACGGAAAAAACGGTAAAAAGATTGGGAATGTTTGATCCAAAAGAAATTAAAGATATTCAAAGAAAATTGAATAAATTAGGTTATCTCAAAAACTTAGGAGAGAATAATGGGGCAATCAAGGGATTTTTTGATGATCTAACACAGGATGCGGTTCAAGAATTCCAAAGACAATATTGTTCATATACTTCCAATGTTAATGATGTTGGTCAAGTAGTTTACGAACATCCAAATGCTTCAAAGATTTCTCGTGTTGATGGGATAGTTGACAAAAATACAAAGACAACATTAGATAATCTATTTATCAGCTATGATGCACAACCAAAACAATCTTACGGTAATCGTGAGGTGAAAGAATTACAAAAGCTTTTACGTGAATTAGGAGAATTTGATGGACAAGTAACAGGTTATCCTAACCCACAGACACGGGCATCGGTCAAATCATTTCATGCTAGATATTGTGTTGATTCGCCAGAAACCTTGCCAAAAACCTTGTCAGAAATCTTGCCAAAAACCTTAGAAGTATTACGTGAACTAGTTAAGCTCAAAAGACAACAATGGCGCGAAGTTGTACCCGCATCCCCAACAATCCCCATAAGCCTTTATGAAATCATTTTAAGAGTTTTTGAAATTTCTGAATTTAAAGTTGAAAGTTTTGTTAATGAAAAAGGGTTTCAAGAATATATTGATGATGGTATCAATGAACATCAAAATACATTGAAGCGAGCAATTGATATGATAGTTAAATTAGTTGCTCAACTAATTTCTCCTTTAGCTCAACATAGAAATCTTGAAAAAGCTGTAAGAGACGTATTAGAAAAGCTAGATCAATGGTTCGATAAATCTGAATATGTTAACTGTATCCGCCAGCAAAATAGTCCCAAAGTGAATAAAGAATTAAGTGAATCTCCTCAGCCAAGATTTTGGGAACAATCTAGTAATTTTCCCCAAGCGAAACAGGAAACAAACTTATTTGAAAACTGGGATTTAAATCCACTATCTTTATATATAGCTCTTTCAGCAATTTTAAACTTTAAACTATCCCTGAAAAAAGCTATCTCGGATCAGGATAGAAGAGCTAGCTCTTTAAAAAAGATAGATGATATATTTAAGTCTATCAAAGATTTAAAAATTAGTCGGGAAAATTATAATCCTCAACTTCAGGAAGAAAATAATTCAAAAAATCAACTGAAGAATCTGAGAACAGTCATTAAAATCTTACCAGATATCCCAGAAAAATTAAAGGAGTTTGAGAAACACCCGGAGTTTCAAAGTGATTTACAACTTCCGATAGAAGGTAATTTACAGAAAGATATCAGATCAAAACAAGAGGATAGCGAGAAGGCAACTACAGTATATTTATTAATGCCAGAATTTGTAGATTTAAGCTTCTGGTGTTCTCCAATTGAAGACCAAGGCTCATTGGATTCATGTACAGCACATGTCGGTGTTGCTTTAATGGAGTATTTTGAGAAAAAAAGTTTTGATAGATATGTAGACGCCTCTCGGCTCTTTCTTTACAAAGCAACACGCAATCTTATGCATCGTCAAGGTGATGCAGGAGCATCTCTTCGGGAAACTATGCGGGCAATGGCATTATTTGGCGTGCCTCCAGAAGAGTACTGGCCCTATAGAGAAGACAAGTTTGATGAGGAACCAACCCCTTTCTGTTATTCTTTTGGTCAAAGTTATCAAGCACTGAAATACTTCCGCCTAAATCCCTTAGGCACTACAGAAGATATACTGTTATTCCGAATAAAAACAGCTTTAGCGGCTGGTTTTCCCTGCGCGTTTGGGTTTACTATGTACTATTCTATTGAGGATTTAAACCCAAGTGGTTATATCCCATACCCAGTTAAAAACGATAAGGTAAAAGGAGGTCACGCTGTTGTTGCAGTTGGCTACGACGACTATAAAGTAATAGAGAATGTTGATAGTAGTAGACGCTCACAAGGAGCATTGTTAATCAGAAACTCTTGGGGAACCGATTGGGGTGAAGGGGGCTATGGTTGGCTTCCTTATGACTATGTATTGGAAGGGTTAACAAATGATTGGTGGTCGCTGCTCAAGTCTAAGTGGTTTGAGACAGGACACTTCGGCTTAGGAGCAAATTTAGGGGGAGCGTCTAGAGATGGTACACCGCAAGAGAACCATAGACCGTCTGGAAATTAGGGCAATTTTCCAGATGACGTAACTTACTGATAGGACTTACGCAAACAATAGCTGAAAAGAGTGATTTTATGGTATGGGCAATTCATATAGACGCAAAGTGGCTTCCCGCAGCGTATAGTTTTGCGTAAGTCCTGACTGATAATATTTTTCGCAAGTGTCACACTAAAGGTAGAAATATTTTCTCAACGGGCGTACACATCTATATGCCTACAAATGGTCAGATTGATTTAGAGGAAAATAACTTATGTCTGATTTAATTAACAAACAAATTATCCTCAAAAGTCGTCCAGTCGGCGAACCAAAAGAGAGTGATTTCGCTCTGGTAGAAACACCAACTCCCGAACCGGGTGAAGGCGAAATTCTTAGCCGCACCATTTATCTATCTCTCGACCCTTATATGCGTGGTCGTATTAGTGCAGGTGAGTCTTATGCTGCATCAGTAGAGTTGGGTTCAGTTATTGTCGGTGGTACAGTCAGCCAAGTAATTAAATCAAATCATCCTCAATTTCAAGCTGGGGATTTTGTTCTTAGCAATAACGGTTGGCAAACTTATGCTGTATCTAAGGGTGAGACACTGCGTAAACTTGATCCCACTCAAGCACCTTTATCCTATAGTTTAGGTGTATTAGGTATGCCTGGTCTGACTGCTTATGCTGCTCTGCTTGATATCGGTCAACCGAAAGAAGGTGAAACTGTTGTGGTTTCAGCCGCTTCTGGTGCTGTCGGTGCAGTAGCAGGTCAAATTGCCAAAATCAAAGGTGCGCGAGTCGTTGGAATTGTCGGGAGTGACGATAAGCGGGATTATATAGTTAAGGAATTAGGTTTTGATGTTGGCATTAATCGCAAAACTCAACAACTTGATTCAGCGCTCAAAGAAGCTGCTCCTAATGGCATTGATGTTTACTATGACAATACAGCAGGTGTGATTTTAGAAGCTGTGTTGCAGCAAATCAACCTTGGGGCAAGAATTCCATTGGTAGGTTTGATTTCGGAGTATAATTCTACATCTACTCCACCAGGGCCTAATTTAAGACCACTGCTAATTAAGCGGGCTTTGATTAAAGGTTTTCTAGTTGCTGATTATCAACATCGATTTAATGATTTTTTGCATGATGTTTCTGGATGGTTACAGTCTGGTCAACTCAAGTATAAAGAAGATGTAGTTGTTGGTTTAGAGAAGACTCCTGGTGCATTCATTGGTTTACTTCGAGGTGAGAACTTTGGCAAGCTGATTGTTAAGGTTGATGACGACCCAACAGCAGCTTAATTGGTTAGTAAGCTGATTGTGTGCTACATTGGCACTTAGTTTTAATTCAATACGCTTGGGTTAAGGGTTATTGGTGTAGATAATTGGTCTTTCAAGACGCGATTTATCGCGTCTCTACATCATGGTTTTGTTGCTCATTCTGAACTGTATTGAGTTTTAATTTTGGGAGTGATCGGATTTTTGGATGGACAGATGACCGAACTTGATATTATGGATTTGGTCAAAATCGGACAAAATCAAATAATTGATGTGCCATTTCCAATTTAGAACAAGGTGCGATCGCTAGCTGATTTCCTTGTATATCTAAAAATATCGCTTGATTGTTATCGCTACCAAAACCACTATTGGGTTGATCGATGGGATTGGCAACAATAGCATCTAGTTTTTTATTCTGTAATTTTTCTAACGCTGGCTTGACAATATCACCAGTCTGTGCCGCAAAACCAATTAATTTCTGATGCGGCTGTTTGAGTTTTGCTAATTGGGCGACTATATCTGGTACTGCTTCTAGAGTTAAAGCTTGGGGAAGCGATCGCTTGGGCAATTTTTCTGTACTATAATCTCTTGGCTTCACATCTGCCACGGCTGCTGACATAACAATTACATCAGCGTTGGGTAAACATTCCACCATGATGTGCTGCATTTGCTCGGCACTAATAACGGGAATTGCTTGTACTCCTAATGGCACATCCCAATTAGCTGGGCCATGTACTAGGGTGACATTTGCGCCTCTGTGAAGTGCGGCTTGCGATAGCGCCAATCCCATTTTACCAGTGGAAGGATTACCAATAAACCTTACTGGGTCAAGATACTCTCGCGTTCCCCCAGCGCTAATTAACACTCGTTTACCTACTAAATCTCGTTTGCCTTGAGTGTGTAACAACGATTGGATGTGAGCCAAAATTTCTGGAGGTTCTGCTAATCTACCAGCACCGATGCGATCGCACGCTAATAAACCTGATGCTGTACTCATGCCATGATATCGGCTATCTATCAATAACTGTTGCCAATTTCGCTGTACCGATTGCTGTTCCCACATATCGGTATTCATTGCAGGTGCTAACAGCACGGGACAAGTAGAAGCCAGCACGGTATTTGTGAGTAAATTATCCGCCATCCCGTAGGCTAACTTTGCTAATGTATTAGCTGTCAAAGGAGCAATTACCATGACATCAGCCCATTCACCTAACTCAATGTGCAACGGACGAGAGTGAGTTGGTTTCCAGAAATCATCATCTGTGTAGGCGGGATGACGGGATAGAGTGGCTATTGTTAGAGGTGTGATAAATTCTTGCGCTGAACGGGTGAGGATGACTCGGACTTCCACCCCAGTTTTAAACAGCCTCGAAACCAATTCACAAATTTTGTAGGCGGCGATACCGCCACCTACACCTATTAGAACCCTGTTTAATTTTGGATTTGGGATTTGGGATTTGGGATTTAAGGGAAATTGCATTGGTACTTTGAGATTAAGCAAGTGATACATTAACCCTGATAATCTCTGATTGTAGCCAGTTGACCCCAATCTAAAATTTAAAATCCAAAATCCTTACGCTTCATCGTAGGGTTCCAAATCTAAGAGGTAAATATAGGGTTCAACCAACTCTGGACGCTGAAATGCGATCGCTCGCAATAGATGCCAATCATTTAAACCCTCAAAAGCATTACTATAATTATCCAGCTCGAGACGTGTAGCTAGTTCTTCTACTTCTGCCACAGTCATGGCAGCAATTTCTTTCCTGGAAATGCTTAGAGTTGTCATAATGCTCGCCCCTCCCTTATGCAGCAGTCGCTTTCAGCATGGGTTAAGTTGCGCTGAACGCAGCCACCCTATATATATTACTCATTAGAGGTCATTGATTTCGTGAAATTTTTCAGCATTTATACCAGAATTTATAAAAAATTCGTAATCCTGACTAGCCAATTACATTTACAACGAAGTTCCGTAGCACCTCTAACGTTTGTGAATGTATTTCATGCCCCATATCAAACTCGTGGTATTCTACCGCCACTCCTAGAGACTTTAAAGTTTCCTGTGCCTTCAAAGCAGCTTTCAGGGGCACAACTTCATCATATCTACCGTGGGTGATTAAAGTCGGCGGCATCTCACTTTTAGCTGCTGTGAGTGCATCAGGATGTAAATACCCACTCATAACAACTAAACCTGCTAGGGGCAATTTTGAGCCAACATCTAAAGTCATTGCTCCACCTTGAGAAAATCCACTCAAAATAGTGCGTGATAAAGGGACGCCAGTGGTACTTTCTAAAGATTCCAAGAAATCTGTTAGCAGTTGCCGACTTTCTGCCAACCCTTGATACATATTCTCCACCCGCAGGTCATACCATGCCCTCCCTATAGGGGAATAGGGATAAGGATAAGGTGCATTAGGCAGTACAAACTGGTAATCAGGTAAGTTGATTAAGGGTAACAATGATGCTACATCCTCAGCATTCGCTCCCCAACCATGCAAAGTGACAATTAAGCCTGCGAGGGGTTGAGAAGTTTCTTTATTAACGGTGATAGCTTGTAAAGACAGAGGTTTGCTCCTAAAATTCTACTCTTTTAATAGATCCTATCTCTTCAAGCAGACTTAGTATTTAGCGGTATTTGCTGCTTGCCCAAGGAATACCTACATTATGCAACAGGAGGAAAAATATAAATTTTGTGAGAATTTTTCTTGCTTACCAGTACAGGTTAATGGTAATGGTTGAAAATACCAAGATTATTGCAAAAACTTCCTGGCAATAATTCAGGTGGAGGATTGGATATTGAAAACTTTACCATTGCTGAAACTTTCAGCATTAGCTCTAGCTGTAACGCTCGGTTGGGGAATTGGGGTGGCTGTAGATGCCCAAACGAAAACCCTAGTGATTTATTCAGGGAGAGAAGAAAAACTAATTGGCCCCTTAATTGAGAAAGCAAAAAAAGATTTAAACAAGGATATTCAAGTGCGTTATGGCGATACTGCTGAGTTAGCGATCGCACTTTTGGAAGAAGGTAAAAATAGCCGTGCAGACTTGTTTTTTGCTCAAGACGCTGGTGCTTTAGGCACTTTGGAGAAAAAACAGGTAACGTTACCAATTGCCTCTAAACTGCTGAACAAAGTTGATTCCCGCTTTCGTTCTGCGAAAGGGCATTGGCTAGGAATCTCTGGACGTGCTCGTGTAATTGACTACAATACCAAACTAGTTAAACAAGGGGAACTACCGACATGAATTTCGCAGTTAACCCAACCAAAATGGCGCGGTAAAGTCGGCTGGGCACCAACTAACGGCTCATTTCAGTCATTTATCACCGCAATGCGAGTCTTAGAAGGAGACGAAAAAACTCTCCAATGGCTGAAAGCGATGAAAGCTAATGGTGTCAAAGATTACGGTAAAAATGCTGCGATCGTCGAAGCTGTGGGACGTGGAGAAGTTCATCTCGGTTTAGTGAATAATTACTATTTGTATCGCTTCAAAAAAGATAATCCAAACTTTCCTGTTGCCCACCACTACACAAGCAAAGATGCAGGATCAATGATTAACGTGGCAGGAGTAGCAATTACAAATACCACCGATCAAAAAGCTGATGTTGAGGCTTTAATTGATTACCTGCTCAAACAGAGTTCACAAAATTACTTTGCCCAACAAACTAATGAATATCCTTTAGTAAAGGGAATCTCAGCACCATCAAAACAAGTACCAATCAACAAACTTAATCCACCCAATGTTAACTTGACAGATTTAGATGATTTGCCAGCAACGTTGAATTTATTACAACAGGCAGGAGTTTTGTAACAGTTGAAAGCGGTTCGCCCTCCATTATTTCTCACATTAGCGGCAGCAGTAGTGGCAGTTGCCATTGCTCTGCCATTATTTTACTTAGTGATTCGCACCGCAGGTATTGGCGGGGAAGAATTCTGGGAATTAATTTCTCGTCCTCGCAATATCATGGTTTTTTTCAACAGTGCAGCAATGGCGGCAACGGTAACATTATTTTCCACACTAATTGCCGTACCGTTGGCATTTTTAACTGTGCGGACAGACTTACCAGGACGACGTTTTTGGTTATTGGCAACAACATTACCCTTAGCGGTTCCTAGCTATGTGGGCAGTTTTGCATTGATTGCGACTTTGGCACCACGAGGTAGCTTTTTGCAGTTGTTGCTTCAACCATTGGGGGTAGAAGAATTACCTTCAATTTATGGTTTTCCTGGGACAGTTTTGGCAATTACTTTGTTTACCTATCCCTATATGCTGTTGAGTGTACGCTCTGGATTACAAGGTATTGATCCATCCCTTGAAGAAGCGTCTCGGAGTTTGGGCTATGGTAGCAGACAAACCTTTTTTAAGGTAGTTCTGCCACAATTGAAACCATCAATAATTGCAGGGGGGTTATTAGTAGCTTTATACGCTTTGCGCGACTTTGGTACACCTTCGCTAATGCGATTTGATACCTTTACACGGGCAATATTTTTACAGTATAAAACTAGTTTTAATCGGAACTCAGCCGCAGCTTTATCTTTGATGTTGGTGACATTGGTGCTGCTAATTTTGTGGCTGGAATATCGAATGCGATCGCGTGCAGCTTATTATAGTCGTGGTTCGGCTTCTTTACGCCCTCCAAAAATTATCAAATTGGGAATTTGGAAATGGCCAGCTTTCGGCTTTTGTCTACTAATCACTAGCTTCGGTGTAGTTTTGCCAGTAGGTATCACCATATTTTGGCTGATTCGTGGACTTAACGGTGGCTACACTTTCCCCAACTTACTCCCCACCGTTCTCAACTCCATTGGTGCGGCTGGATTAGCGGCTTTAGCTACCACCATCTTTGCTCTACCAGTAGCAATTTTAGCAGTCAGATTTCCGAGTAAAATCACCGCCATAATTGAACGCTGTTCTTATATAGGTTTTGGAGTTCCAGGGATTGTTGTTGCCTTATCTTTGGTATTTTTTGGTGCCAATTATTTGCCAGCACTGTACCAAACTCTGCCAATGCTAATATTTGCTTATTTAGTTTTATTTTTACCGCAATCAGTGGGGACAGTCCGCAGTTCGCTTTTACAAGTAAATCCCCAGCTAGAAGAATCAGCCCGTAGTCTAGGTAGGAATGCTTGGCAAACTTTAAGAGAAGTTACCCTCCCTCTGGTACAACCTGGTGTGTTGAGTGGTGCCGTGCTGGTATTTCTGACAGCAATTAAAGAATTACCCGCCACCATGCTGTTAGCGCCTATTGGCTTTAGCACCTTAGCAATGCAAATTTGGCAAGCTACAGAAAATGTAGATTTTGCCGATGCGGCGGCGGCTTCATTAACGATGCTGTTGGTTTCTATGGGTTCAACTTTATTGGTGCTATCTCAAGAGAACGTCAAAAAAGAGCAAGTCTTGAAGGAGGCAGGAGGCAGTAGGCAGGAGGCAGAAGGAGTAAGTCACTTATAGAACAATACGCTTGGGTTAAGGCTAAAACTCTGTTACCAAAGTCAATTTTTTAACGAACCGCCAAGGCGCAGAGGACGCAGAGAGAAAAAAGAGATGCTTAACCTAAGCGTATTGACTTATAGAATTCAACCCCTACTGATTTGAAGTTTTTCAAGTAATTTGACTATACTACTCACCACTCGCTATGCAACAAGCAATTCTCCACTTACAAAATGTCACCAAGCAGTTTGCAGAAAATACGTTTCCTGCTGTAGATGACGTATCTTTGACGTTGCAACAAGGAGATATCTTAGGATTGCTCGGCCCATCTGGTTGTGGTAAAACTACGCTGTTGCGAATGATTGCTGGTTTTGAGCGATCGCAAGCAGGAGAAATTAAAATTGGTGGACAGATAGTTTGTAATAATTCTACTTGCATCCCAGCCGAACAGCGCGATATCGGTGTTGTTTTTCAAGATTATGCACTGTTTCCCCATTTAAATGTGGCAGAAAATGTCGCCTTTGGGTTGAAACATTTCAGTAAACAACAAATACAAAAACGGATAGCCGAAGTTATTACTTTGGTGAGACTCGAAGGTTTAGAAAAACGTTATCCTTACGAACTTTCTGGTGGACAACAGCAAAGAGTTGCACTCGCCCGTGCTTTAGCACCCCAACCCCAACTCATGCTTTTAGATGAACCTTTGAGCAATCTTGATATTCAAGTTAGGTTGCGGTTGCGAGAAGAAGTGCGAGATATTCTCAAAGCGGCGGGTACTTCAGCAATTTTTGTCACCCACGACCAAGAAGAAGCATTAGCTATTTCAGATATAGTGGGTGTCATGCGCCAAGGCCATTTAGAGCAATTAGGCACACCAGAAGAAATTTATACTCATCCAGCATCAAGATTCGTCGCCGAATTTGTCACTCAAGCTAATTTCCTTCCCGCCCATCGTCAAGGTAATTTATGGAAAACAGAAATTGGCAGTTTTGAGTTAACAGCAAACCACAGCGATGATACTGGCGAAATCATGATCCGCCAAGAAGATTTTATCTTAAAGCCTGCCACAGATGCGCCTGTAGTCGTCCGCACCCGACGGTTTTTAGGACGCGAATATCAATATTGTTTACAAACTCCCTCTGGTAAAGAACTCCATGCGCGGACGATTAGAGATATAGCATTACCTGTAGGTACAAAGGTGGAGTTATCTATAGCCAGTGATAGTGTAAAGGTTTTTCCGCGCTAGATTTTGGGTTTTGAAGTAATTAAGGGCAAATTGTGCAAAATTGTGGGTTTTCGAGACGCGATAAATCGCCGTCAAGACAAGTGTTTTGGTCTTATCTGAACTGTATTGCTTTTTAAGTGAGATACAAATAGTGGCTAATATCATGTCCGGCAAATTACTTGTGATATGTCATTGCGAGTGGAACGAAGCAATCGCAAGGATTTTAGGATTGCTTCACTTCGTACCCTGCGGGAACGCCAAGGGCGAACGCAATGACAATTATTTAACCGGACATGATATAATACTACGCTACGGCAAATTGGGAGTTAGCACGCTAGCAAAATCAGCACATAATACATACAGCTAGCGTCCACCAAAAGCCACTCATGCTGCAAAATAACCAAACTGCTGTCGAATTCCGCGATGTCACCTTTAGCCGCAATCATCGCCCATTGGTGTCAAATCTCAATTTCACCATCCGCCAAGGAGAAGCACTGGTATTACTTGGGCGCAGTGGTAGCGGCAAAACTACAACAATGAAGTTAATTAATCGCCTATTTACACCTACACAAGGCGAAGTTTTATTTGATGGTATTCCTACAACTCAATGGGATGAAATTAAACTGCGGCGAAAAATTGGTTACGTTATTCAAGAAATTGGTTTATTTCCCCATTTCACCGTAGAACGCAATGTGGGTTTAGTTCCTTCTTTAGAAGGTTGGCAATCTAAACAAATTAAAATGCGGGTTTATGAATTATTGCAATTAGTAGGCTTAGAACCAGCACAATTTGCCGGACGTTATCCGCACGAACTTTCGGGAGGACAAAGGCAAAGAGTTGGTGTAGCCAGGGCTTTAGCAGCAGATCCGCCTGTATTGTTGATGGATGAACCCTTTGGCGCACTCGATCCAATTACGCGCCTAGAACTGCAACAAGAGTTTCGGCATTTGCAGCAAGAATTAGGCAAAACTGTTGTTTTTGTCACCCACGATATTCAAGAAGCCTTGGTTTTGGCATCGAGAATTGGTTTAATGTGTGGCGGAGAATTGGTAGTATTGGGGACAACAGATGAATTTATGCGATCGCAACACCCAGAAAGCCTCGCTTTTCTGCAATGTCTGCGTTCCCTCCAAGACACTTTATGAAAAATTTCTTCCTCGTTAAGTATGCCCCAGAAATTCTTCAGCATACTCTCGAACACCTATTTTTAGTAAGCATTGCAATTGGAATTGCCATACTTGTAGGCATTCCCTTAGGTATTTTAATTACACGGAAAACTTATCTCCGCCAACCAATTCTCGGCATAGCGAATATTCTACAAACTATTCCTAGTTTGGCGTTGTTTGGCTTACTCATTCCTATTCCTATAATTGGCGGGATTGGTGCAGTACCAGCAATTGTTGCCCTGACTGTATATTCTTTGCTGCCGATAATTCGTAACACTTACACAGGTATTACTGGTGTAGATCCAGCGATTCGAGAAGCTGGGAGAGGCATGGGGATGACAGATCAAGAATTATTGTTACAAGTTGAGATTCCCTTGGCAATGGGGGTAATTTTAGCAGGAGTGCGAGTAGCAACGGTAATTGCTATTGGTATTGCAACCATTGCAGCAGCGATTGGTGCTGGTGGTTTGGGAGTGTTTATTTTTCGCGGTATATCTGTAGTCAACGATCAGTTAATTTTAGCTGGTGCAGTTCCGGCGGCAGCAATTGCATTACTGGCTGATTTTGCAATTGGCTGGATGGAGAATAAATTAAAAATTAAAAGCTAATGAAAAGATTTTTAGCATTGTGCTTTTTCACTTTTGCTTTGTTATTGGTAATTACTAGCTGTACGCCGAATTCAAATAGTAATAACGGTGGTAATATTATCGTTGCTTCCAAAGATTTTACTGAGCAAGATATTTTAGGCGAATTGTTAGCACAGCAAATTGAGGCAACAACTAATTTAAAAGTGGCTCGTCGTTTTCGTTTGGGTGGTTCTTTCATCTGTCATAGTGCTATTACTTCTGGGAAAATTGATGCATATATTGAGTATACAGGCACAGCTTTTACTGGTATTTTGAAGCAAAAAGCAGTTAATGATCCCAAAGAAGTTTATCAAAAATTAAAGCAAATTTACGCCCAGCAATTCAATTTGGAAGTGATGCCAAGTTTGGGGTTTGAAAATACTTTTGCGATGATTATCCGGGGTGAAGCTGCCAAGCGCTATAATATTCAAACTCTTTCTGAAGCTACTCAATATACACCTCAGTGGCGCGGCGGTTTCGGCTATGAATTTTTGGAAAGAGAAGATGGGTTTCCGGGATTAGCTAAAACTTACGGCTTAGTTTTTGCTAAATCACCTCAAATTATGGACTTGGGTTTAGTATATCGCGCTCTGATTCTAAAACAAGTAGATATGGTGGCGGGTAGTTCCACAGATGGGCAGATTTCTCGCTTAGATGTAGTGGTACTAAAGGATGATAAACAGTATTTTCCACCTTATGAAGCTACGCCAATTGTCCGACAAGAAATATTAAAAAAATATCCCGAATTAAGAACAGCGATCGCACAACTTTCTGGCAAAATTTCGGCAGATGAAATGCGACGGTTAAACTATTTAGTTGAGGGTGAATTACGTGATGTTAAAGATGTTGTCCAGGAGTTTCGGAAATCGAAGGGGTTAGTTTAATCACTTACGATATGTCATTGCAAGTGCCCCTACACCTTGCGATAAATTTTGTACCGCATCTGAATGGGAACCGCTATATTATGTTTTTACACATTTGGGATGCTGCCTTTAAGATTGCTGCTGACGCTGTTTAATCTCTGCGATCGCTAATATCAAAGTCTCTTCTATTTGCTGTCGCACTTCACGGCTAACATAACAATCGCTATTTAGGCAATCTACCAGTAATTGATTGGCATCATAATACTGCTGAAGCAATTCCTTCTGCTCCTTACTGAACTGCCAATCATGACCGATATTAAGATATTTAATCATTGCTTTTCTTAATTCTTCACACCAAGTCTTTCCATTAGCTAACCACCATTGCTGACATTCTTGCCAGTCTTGTCTGCTTGGTAGTTCCTCTCGAAGTTTTTGCAGCAAATTCTTGAGTTCTGGGTCGAGGTCGAGGGAGAGGTCGAGGTAGAGGTCGAGGGATCGGTCGAGGGATCGGGAGAGGTCGAGGGAGAGGGAGAGGGAGAGGTCGAGGGATCGGGAGAGAGATCGGGAGAGGGATCGGTCGAGAGAGAGGGAGAGGGAGAGGGATCGGGAGAGGTCGAGGGAGAGGGATCGGGAGAGGTCGAGGGAGAGGTCGAGGGAGAGGTCGAGGGAGAGGTAAAAGGCCCTAACTGCTGCTGGTTTGTAAGAAAACTTAACGGAAAGAGATTTGTCTTTTACCCACAGAAGAAACTTCTGCAACTTCTGATCATCAGCCACTATAAAATCAATTTTGTCTTTGATCAACAGCAATAACCGATCTGCACTTGGAGACATCCCAACCGCCAGCAAAAAGACTTCCCGCCAGCGTTTCTCAGTAATATGGCTAACAAGATTTTGCAGCGCTTCCTCTGATGACTGTCTCACAACCACAAATTCTCTCGCTGTGAAATACTCATGAAATGTCAGGTGAGAAAATGAGTAAATTCTTTTCGCTCTTGCGACAACTAGCCCATGATGATGCTCAATTGAACGCAAAACTTGCTCACTGTCAAGTTGCAATGCTTCTTCGTCAGTATTAGCACCGGGTAAATTACGGATGTATTCTGTAATGTATTGTTCTGCTGCTTTTTGCTTGAAGAAATATTCACTGCGCTCAAAGGTAGTCAACGCCATTTTGCTGAGTAAATCTTCTTTGCGCTGGACTGATAGCTTTTTGTAAATCTGGTCGCGTTGAATTCCCCGCTTGGCATCCCATTTTTTTAATAACGCATCCAGTCCTTCTTTATATAACTCAGAACGATTTGCAGGGAAATCTCCTGACTCTTCAAATGCTAAACAAAGCAACGTCAGCAGCAGAGGACTCGCAGCAAGTTCTTTGATGCGGCTATTCTCTTCGAGACGTTTAATAAAAGTCTCTGGTTTTACAGCTTTATCCTTAAACCAGTTATGGGTAAAGTTGGAAATTTGGTCATCGTCAAAATCAGCAACTTCCACCTCTGTGAATTTCTCAAAGGTATACTCGCGTGCTGCAATCCGGCAGGTCATGACAAACTGATTTTTTGGGTAACGATCAGAAAACTCACGAATTTCTTTTAATACACGGCTACTATCTTCTTCTCTAACCTCATCCAACCCATCAAGTAAAACTAATGCCTTGCCATAAGTTAATACATCTCGGATAGAAGAAATAGAATTTATCGTCTCTTCAGTGATGTGTTGCAATAATCCAGGTCTGTTTGCAGCTTCCGCAAAGTTTTTGAGGGTGATAAAAATCGGTACACGTTCACCCTGAAACTCACCTTTAATACACTGAATCGCTAAATGCTTTAAAAATGTGGTTTTACCTGCACCTGGTTTACCTAAAATCATCAGCTTGGAATATTTCTCAACCGCTTCCAGTCCCGGCACTCGTTGTTCAGTAATTTTATTGAGTCCAAAGTGGTTAAAATCCTGGCTACTACAGTGTTGTAATAACTCATCAATTCCTAGCGGTTGTCGCCCAGTGATTTTTTCCAGGATATTAACGCTGGTGTAAATGTCATTCAACCCAATGGGTTGACTCATATCTAGCACTCGCATTGTGCCGCAGCGTTCTTGAATGATGGGTTTTATCTTTTTGCGTAGCTCTTGGACTAGCGCATCAATATCAATGCTGGTGTCTAGATTCGCTTCTTCCACTATTTCATTAGGTGGTTTAGCGACTATATCTTCCCACTCAAAACCCAGCTTTTCGCAAATATCATAAAAATACTTACGGTCAACTAACTTACCTGCAAAGAATTTGCTGACCGTCGCCCGGCTGAATTTTAAGCCTTCTGACAGAGAACTTTGATTTAAGGACTTTTCAGCTAAAGCTCTCTTTGCTTTTGCAATACCTTCTAAGGAAGCCTGAAGCGATCGCCCCGTCATAGCTTAACGACAAAAATTTTACTCTTACTTATCGTATCACCGTATATTTCGTGTCTGTTTTTAAAGTCAAGCAACTCATGCATGAAGTCAGGCATTCTCTGGCTTATACACTGGCTGGATTGCAGACAACCATTTTTGACCATGTAAGGGTAACGATAAAAATTGTCTAGGCTATTTATGGAAAGCGCCCTTTTCTGGTTGATTAAAAAAATACTTTTACCCTGGCTAGCCAAGAAAATGCTGAATATAGCTTGGTGTATGCTAAGGGAAAATCGCAACTTTCAGCGTTTAGCGATCGCTCTGTACTTGCATTGGCAATTAACAACATTGCCTTTTAAACCTCTCCCTACTCCCCAAGACAAGCAAGAACCCTAATACTGCTCGGTTAAGGTTTTTTGATGAAAAATTCTAGAGCGCAAAGATGTGATAAATGATCAGAAAGACGCGATAAATCGCCGTCTCTACAAAAGACTGATTATTGTAGAGACGGCGATTCATCGCGTCTCTTGCCTACAATTCATCGAAATAATCTTGTACAACTCTTGTTTTCATGTTTTCCTCTCAGACAACACAAAGAAATAACCAGAAGCTTCCACAGAAGTTTTATTTTTCTCTGAATACAGCAAAACTGATTCACGCAACAAGAAAAATTCACTCATCCTATTGTAAAATTTTGTAAAATTGCAGTGTTTAAGACTAGAAACCTGATATCTACATAGCTAAACTAACAAACAGTGCATCTGTACTGTTAATTATTAAAAGTAGATGTGGCGCCATAGCGTGAATGATCCCAGTACAACTTATCCTCAAAAACTTTCTCAGTTACCGTGATGCAACTTTAGATTTTGGCGGTTTGCATACGGCTTGTATTTGTGGTTCCAATGGTGCGGGTAAGTCTTCTCTTTTAGAAGCAATCACTTGGGCTATTTGGGGTGAAAGCCGCGCCACTGCTGAAGATGATGTTATCTATTCTGGTGCGAAAGAAGTTCGGGTTGATTTTACTTTTCAAAGTAACAAGCAAAAATATCGGGTGATTCGCACCCGAATTCGGGGAGGTACTAGCGTCCTTGAATTTCAAATAGAAATACCATCTGGGTTTCGCTCACTCACTGGCAAAGGGGTAAGAGCAACTCAGGATTTGATTTTAGAACACATCAAGCTTGATTATGATACTTTTATAAATTCTGCTTACTTACGTCAAGGTCGTGCAGATGAATTCATGCTCAAGCGCCCCACGGAACGCAAAGAAATTTTAGCGGAGTTGTTGAAACTCAATCAGTATGATGATTTAGAAGAACGTGCTAAGGAATCTTCTCGACAGTTTAAAGCGCGATCGCTAGAGTTAGAGCGTTCTTTGGAGTCGATAAAAGTTCAGTTGCAACAACGCGAGATAACTCAAGCGCAAAGAGTGGAGTTAGAAGCCGCACTCAATCAACTGCAACAGGTACAGGCTTTTGATAATATTCAATTACAAAGTTTGCAAGTTGTCCAGCACCAGCGCCAAAGTTGGGAACAACAACTCAATTTTGTAAAGCAGCAATACCAAAATCTTACCCAAGACTGCGATCGCCTCCAACAAGAACAGTCAGCTATTGGCTCTCAGCTATCAGATTTAGAAAAAATATTACACCAAGAAGCTGAGATTAAAGCTGGATACTCTCAATATCAAAGTCTCCAATCTCAAGAGGAAACCTTTGCTGTCAAATTTGAAGAATACACCCGCGCCCAACAGACTCGTCAACAAAAGCAACAACAGCTTACCAAACAAATTCACGAAATCGAACGGCAACTGCAACAAGCCCAAGCGCAACTAGAAGCTTTGCAACAGCAAGAGCGAGACATTCAACAAACACTAACTAAATCAGGTGAAGTAGAAGCTGCTTTGTCACAACTAGCCGCAGCCCGTCACCATGTTGCTCGTCTCGATCAACTGCAAATGCAAGTTACTCCTTTATTGCAACAACGAGCAACTTTACAAAATCAACTCGATCGCACTCATGCAGGTTTAGTCGCACGACTGGAACAACTGCAAAGTACTGAAAACCAACTGCAACGCCAGCAACGCCGCCAACCACAACTGCAACAAGCGGTGATGGATGTGGGAATCCAGATTGAAGAACTGGAGAAAAAGCGGGTTTATCTGCAACGAGTGCAAGAAAAAGGGCAAGAAAGGCGGCACTTTATTGAACGGCTGCAAGCTCATCAACGGGACTATGAAAAACTACTGGGAGAATTAGAGCAGAAATTGCAAATGCTCCAAAATCCTGAAGCTCTTTGTCCATTATGTGAGCGTCCACTGGATGAACATCACTGGAGTCGAGTGGTAGAAAAAACCCAAACTGAGATAGAGGATACTCAAGGGCAGTTTTGGGTACTGCGGGAACAATTGGCTGTGTCTGACAAAGAAATTCAGACACTCAGACAGGAATATCGCGACATATCCCAACAATTGGCGGGCTATGATGGTTTACGCGAACAACGCGGACAGTTAGCAGCACAATTAGAAGCGACAACTGATGTGCAACAACAGTTACAACAAATTGCTGCTGAAAAGCATCATTTAGAGCGATCGCTCCAAGCTGGTGATTACGCTCCCGATAAACAAGCCGAACTCCGGCAGCTAGACCAATATCTGCAACAAGTTAATTATAATGAGCAAGACCACGCTCTGGCCCGCAGCGAAGTTGAGCGGTGGCGATGGGCAGAAATTAAACAAGGGCAAATTAAAGATGCGACTAAGCGACAAGCACAACTATTAGCCCGAAAACCAGAACTTCAATCCCAAATTGCTCAATTACAACTCAGAATCCAGCAAGATCAGACTGATTCTGAATGTGCTAGACAAATCGCGGCTCTTGAGCATCACATTGCCGAAATTGGCTATAGTTCCGAGCAGCACAACAACCTCCGCATGGCTGTAAAGAAAGCTCAATCTTGGCATTTGCGGTATCAACAACTGCTATCAGCCCAGCAGCAGTATCCCCAACTCCAGACGAGATTGCAAGAGTTAGAGGATTCCAGAAGCGCCAGATTAACTGAGCGGCAAAAACTCGGCGGACAAATCGAAAGCATTATCCAGCAACTACAAGCAACAGCTAACCCATCTGCCCAAATTCAAAATCTAGAGCAGCAGTTGGCAATCCGCAGACGCCAACTCGATGAGCAAATAGCCAAGTTGGGGCGTTTAGAACAACTGGCGCATCAACTGGAAACACTGCAAATTCAGTACGAAGAACAGCAGCAGCAACTACAATCTTGCAAGCAGGAATATCGTGTCTATCAGGAATTAGCGCAAGCTTTTGGTAAAAATGGCATCCAAGCATTGATGATTGAGAATGTGTTGCCCCAACTGGAAGCCGAGACAAATCAACTACTTTCGCGGTTGAGTGGAAATCAATTTCATGTGCAATTCATTACACAGAAAGCTGGACGCAGTGCTAAATCAACCAAGAAAAATGCCAAGTTGATAGACACCCTAGATATTTTAATCGCTGATTCTAGAGGAACACGCTCTTATGAAACTTACTCAGGTGGAGAAGCCTTTAGAATTAACTTTGCTATCCGTTTGGCTTTGGCGAAATTATTAGCACAACGGGCGGGGGCGGCGTTGCAATTGTTGATTGTGGATGAAGGTTTTGGTACACAGGATGCCGAAGGATGCGATCGCTTGATTGCAGCGATTAATGCGATCGCTTCCGATTTTGCCTGCATCCTTACCGTTACTCACATGCCCCACCTTAAAGAAGCTTTCCAAGCCAGGATTGAAGTGAATAAAACTCAAGAAGGTTCGCAGTTGAGTTTGTCAATTTAACAAAACAGAATTCAGGAGTTAGGATTACCACCAACTAAAAATTTTTTTGAGAATATTGACTACTTTACCAACAATAGTTTTATCGACTGCTTTACCTACAGTTTTTCCGATATCTTTTCCTACATCTCCTAGTATAGTAGCTCCAATTTGTTCTCCTAGTACCTCGAAATAACCTTCTAGTGCCTCGAAAAAACCTCGCTTCGCTTCCTTCTTAGCCTCCTCTGAACGATTTTCTTCTTTCAGAGCATTCACAAAAGTTACCTTTTTATCCTTTGGGAGTGCATAAGTAATTGTCTCCACAAGTGTTATCAAGTTATAGTTTTCATTAGCATATACAGGAATAACAGCTGTACTATCAATACCGAATTTTTCAGCAACGAGCTTACTTTTAGCATCAATGTTTTTTTGCTGCTGATGCCCAGGAACACAATTAGCTATGTCCCATTCTCTAAAGGGTTCAACTTTATCAACCTGATTCAGCACAATGATAAAAGGCTTACCTTGTTCCAAGTGAGGCTTAACAATGTTGTGATAAAATTCCTCATCAGAACTAAAAGCTTTATCATCTGCTTTGAGAACCCATAGAACTAAATCAAATTCTGGTAAATGTTTAGAGTACAAGTCTTTATATTCAAGATCCCTTTCTCGACTTTCACCGATACCAGGCAAATCAACTAGTTTGATATTCCCTGAACCCAATCTTACAGAAATTTCCTGAACCTCTCGTGTACAACTCTCAATATCACTGACAGGTGCAACATCTTTTCCAAAAAGGGCGTTACAGAGGCTTGACTTTCCTACACCTGTCTTGCCGAGAATACCAACTTTTGGCTCATAACTGAGCGTTTTAGAAAGCCAATGTCTAAGTTGTTCTACCTTTTCTCGTGGTAGTTGGCTAAACTGACTTAAGTGTTCTAATATATCTACCTGCATATTCATAATTAAGTACACTATTCTAAAGAAACGTTAGATATAGTGTTCCCAAAATCTATCTCATTTTAATTACCTCTAGGATGATATAGGCAGCTTGTTGTTCTGACTTCTGAATTCTTCTTTAATTGAATTTTACCCGTGCATCAAGACCGTAAGAGCGGAGCATTTTTGATAGCGTTTCTGCTTGGGCGCGATCGCTAAATGCTCCAGCATTCACATAATCTCCTAGATTGGATTGCTCTGTGACAGCATTGGGTATATATTGTTGCACTTTAGTCAGAGTATCATTATTAGAAATTGGCACTATTACTCTGTAAGGATTATTCGCAACTAATGTGTTGCCATTGGTAACAGGCACTACGTTATTAGTGGGAGGTAAATAGCGAGTTTGAGGTGCTACATAGTTATTAGTGGGAGGTAAATAACTATTCGTCTCAACATAATCGCCCCCAGTCGAGTTATTCAACCCTAATGCGTCCCAAGTTTGCCAATCTACATTTCCAGTAGAATTAAGTCGAGAAGATTGCTGGAATGCAATCACAGATTCTTTGGTGTAATCGTTGAAAAAGCCATCAGGATTCGTATTAGAGAAACCCAACTGCCACAAACGTTCTTGAACTAATCTGACATTTTCTCCCTGATCGCCTACAGTCAGATAATTTCTGGTTTGTTGTTGAGCAGTATATCCACCAGTCGAAGCTCTACGCACTGCCTCCAAAAGTTGGGCATTGGCGATACCATCAACAGGTAAGCGATAATTTCGCTGGAATTGCATGACAGCTTCCCTAGTCATTGGGCCAATATTCCCAGTGGGACTAGTATTAAAATAACCTAGCTGCTGTAAACGCGATTGAAGTTCTCTCACTTGTGGAGTCGAGAGACTTGATCTAGCTGTAGTTGGAGAGGAACCCATTAGTGCATTCCAAGTTTGTCGGTTCACAATTCCATTAGCTGAGATGCGATAACTGCGCTGAAATGCAATTACAGCATCTTTAGTAATTTGTCCAAAATTCCCAGTGGGATTGGCATTAAAGTAGCCTAATTGTCGTAAACGCTGTTGCAACCTGGTTACAGATGCACCCGTTTTGCCTTTAGAAAGAGTTGGGTATCCACTAACTGGGGATGAGCGCAACGTGCCCGTGCTATTTCTGCTAGAAGTTCTATTTTGACACGCTCGTTGCAAGGCTGTTTGAGTGTTAATGCCCACAACTCCATCAGCAGGTATTTTTTTGGCTTGCTGGAATTTGATCACAGCATTCTGAGTTAAGCTAGCAAACTTACCTGTCACCGGGCCGTTAAAGTAACCTAACCTTTTTAAACATCTCTGGCTACTGCTAACTTCCGGCCCATTGCTTCCGACTTTCTGAAGTGCTAAAGCTTGCCCAGCTATACTCAGAAGCCCTGTAATCAGTGCCACAGATAAAAGACGTATTGCAGCACCAGTAGATAACTTTTTCCAATTTAAAAAATTGAAATTAACTACGATAGGAACAACCTTGACGTTTTCGGATGCCTCGTAGACTGAGGCGAGCTTGGTTAAATAGCTATCTACCCCTGTTTTCACTTGCTTTTTTCAAATTTATGACTATAAAAAAGTATACCACTTACTCTGTGTGTTAGTGACTTTTCGTATGATTCTTTACAAGTAATCAATTCTGTTTTAGAAAAATATCCACCAAGCCATAATAAAGTAAGACTCCTTGCCAGAGCAGAAAATCATGGTCAACCTATCACTCAAGCAGCGAATTCCTCATTTAGAAAATGGCGATCGCCTCACTCGCTACGAATTTGAACGACGCTACCAAGCAATGCCCAGTCATCAAAAGGCAGAATTAATTGAAGGAGTTGTATACTTGGCATCCCCACTACGTTTTGAAAGTCATGCTGAACCACATGGTCATACAATCACTTGGTTGGGAGTTTATGAAGCATCAACTCCTGGGGTGAGATTGGGAATTGAGCCAACAGTCCGCTTAGATAGAGACAATGAACCGCAGCCAGATGGAGTGTTATTAATCACACCAAAATTTCAAGGACAATCTCATTTGAGCGATGATGATTATATCGAAGGTGCGCCAGAACTCGTAATAGAGATAGCAGCTAGTAGTGTTGCGATTGATTTACATGACAAGAAAAAAGTATACGGTCGTAATGGGGTAAAAGAATATATTGTTTGGCAAATATTTGAAAACAAATTAGATTGGTTTCGCCTGCAACAAGGAGAATATGTGTCTTTAGAAGTGGATGCAGATGGAATTATCAAAAGTCAAGTATTTCCTGGTTTGTGGTTGTCAATGTCTGATTTAGTTGCTGGCAATATGCAGAAAGTATTAGCTGTGTTACAGTTGGGATTAAATTCGCCAGAACATCAAATATTTGTGCAGCAGTTGTCTAGTTAGAATGGGCTACGCCCCGCTATGCTAACAGGAGTCAGAATAGTTAAAGCATCAGGAAAATATTTGATGAATGTTTTGGCATCAGTCTATTTTTTTGGAAATGAGACTGGCGCTTTTAGTTGTACTATCCCAAACAATCCAGCTAAGAGAATTATCTAAATCATCGGGGCTATTTGAAACTTTGAAATATAGCTTTTCTTCGCCTTTCCTTTCAATAGCAAAGTCGGCATTTTGAGCATAAACGACTATAAAACCTTTGTCTCGCAAACAATATATTGCCCAAGCTTTCAATGATTGCTTGTACGGTTCGTGTGGAATTGGTGGTTTTGTGATTGTGTCTTCAATTACTTTAAATATTTGCGTGAGTTTCGCGGTCATAGTAGATACTTTTGTTATTCCCTTAAGTTAACTAGCTTCTGGATCGCAACGAATTTCAATCATAAAGCCATCTGGATCGTAAAAATACACTCCTCTACCAGTAGGACGAGTGACTGGGCCATGTGCGATCGCTATTTCATTTTCTCTGATCACTGTCACCGCGCGATCGAATAACTGCGGATCGATGTCAAAGGCTAGATGGTACGCCCTAGTGAAGGTCTTTTTTGGGTCTGGATTTGGTGGTGATAATTCTGGTTCCCCAAATAAATCCAGAATTGTACCATCCGGGGTGATGAAGTTGGCTACTTTCCCAGATGCGACAAGTTCCACCAGGGTTGCGGGTACTTCGTTGCCTGTAAGTTCATGCAAACCCAGGATTGTGCCATAAAAGTAGCGGGAAGCTTGCATATCCTGGACGTTAAGGGCAATGTGATGCACTTTACGCAGATTGCCCGGAGCAAGGACACTGTTCACGGATTGGGTGCTAGATTGCATAATAAAACAAAATTTCCCTACAGAGATAGAAGCTCGACTTCTTTCTTAAAGTTTATTATTCATAATAAACACTTAGCATGGCTTTTGATTATTCTTTAGACTTTAAAAATATTGATTTTCGCCAATATCCTGAACTCTATCGGGTTGGGAAGGGTGAGCAGGGTGTACTTTTGGTAGAACCATACAAATCAGAAATTCTTCCTTACTGGCGGTTCAAAACTCCTGATATTGCTAGAGAGTCGAGTGAAAAAATCTATGAGATGTTTCTTGATTATTTAGATAAAGATGATTTTGTCGGCGCAGATATGGCACGAAAGTTTATCCAAATGGGTTATACTCGCTCTCGCCGTTATGCTAATCATAAAAGCGGCAGGAAGTATAAACAAAATTCGGAAGATTCAGGTTCCAAAAAAGAGATTCTTCCCTACGAAGTAGACTCAGTGAAAGCGGAATCAGCAGCAATATTTAAAGCCAAGTGGGTAGAAGCAAAGACAAATGAGAAATATCAAGAGCTTTTAGCCAAACATAAGCAGATGCACGAAGTAGACTAGCTGTCTGTCAAGTTGAAGTTATTTTTGTGAGAATCTCCGTGTTGCTATTGAAGACTTGTGAATGAGTCTTTGAAATCCTTTAATGAGTCTTTGAACTCCTTTAATGAGGCTTTGAGCTTCATTAATGAGGCTTTGAACTCCATTAATGAGTCTTTGATACTCGTGAAAGTGGTATTGTCCCTCTCACCTTAGAAGCACTAAAGGCGGTATTTGTTTTTACAGCAGAGTAATTTTTGAAATTTATGCAGCACTTCATAAGAAGATAATACCTTTTTCATGGCTAGCTTGAGAAACGCTGTTGCCTGTGCGCCGCTCACAGTGGGAAAATCTTCTAGAAAGTCATCAGGGCGATCGCCTGCTTCGAGATAATCAATCAATGTTTGTACTGGTACGCGAGTTCCATAGAAAACGGGTGTACCAGAAAGGATGTCGGGAGAACTCTGTATTAGTTGAGATTCCATATCGCATCTGGCAGTGTGATATTTAGGGATTGCATAAGCTGGTTACATTGTCACCAATTAATTTTAGATTAGCGCGATCGCATTTCCCCTTATCCCCCCATTGAAACTTGACTGCGGTCAAACAACCACCCATCGCCGATAATCTCCTCTAGGCGTTGATTGAGTCGCGGGAGGAAATATTCTCGCTCATTTAACTTTTGCTGGACAACCCAGGTATAAGATGCTTCCCATGTTGTAATGCTTGGGTCACCTGCTGCAATTAATATCAAATCGATACTATGCTCTTGAAATTCGTTTAACTGAGGATGACCTTCACCTCGGTTGTTGCAAAAGAATATTGCCGTTGCTCCTAGCAAAGCTTTGAATTCATCATCTTGTGGTACATCTACATACATAGTACGAATTAACTGAATGGTTTGTGCTAATGGGATATGAATCCTTAGCATCAGCCAGATTGCTTGAGCTAGGTAAACCAAACTGTTGCTTTCTGCTGTGACGTATAAATTATGCAGAATATTAACCAAATCGCCATAGGCACGAACTTGTGCAAATGCAGAAGCAGCTTGCAGATTTAAGTCTAACTGCCTAGCTTTATCTCCAGTTTCACCAGCAATGTAAGCGAAATTTGCCAGGTTTTGAGCTTTGCCTCGAACATCGCCAATGCGCTCATAAAGTTCCAAGGATTGCTGCAACAAGTCAAGTGCCCGTTCGGTGTCTCCTTGTGGGGCGATGCATGCTATGTTATTTAAGGTTCGGGCTTTGCCTTCGACATCGCCAATGCGCTCATAAAGTTCCAAGGATTGCTGCAATAAGTCAAGTGCCCGTTCGGTGTCCCCTTGTGGGGCGATTTGCAGTGCCATGTTGTTGAGGGTATTAGCTTTGCCTTGGACATTGCCAACTTGCTCATAAAGTTCCAAGGATTGCTGCCACAGGTCAAGCGCTCGTTCGATGTCCCCTTGTGGGGCGATGATTATCTGTGCCATGTTGTTGAGGGTAGTGGCTTTGCCTTTGGCATCGCCAACTTGCTCATAAAGTTCCAAGGATTGCTGCAATAAGTCAAGCGCTCGTTCGATGTCCCCTTGTGGGGCGATGACCCATGCTATGTTATTTAAGGTTCGGGCTTTGCCTTCGACATCGCCAATGCGCTCATAAATTTCCAAGGATTGCTGCCACAGGTCAAGCGCTCGTTCGATGTTCCCTTGTGGGGCGATTACCTGTGCCATGTTGTTGAGGGTAGCAGCTTTGCCTTTGACATCGCCAATGCGCTCATAAATTTCCAAGGATTGCTGCCACAGGTTAAGCGCTCGTTCGATGTTCCCTTGTGGGGCCATTTGCAGTCCCATGTTGTTGAGGGTAGTGGCTTTGCCTTTGACATCACCAATGCGCTCATAAATTTCCAAGGATTGCTGCCACAGGTCAAGTGCCCGTTCGATGTTCCCTTGTGGGGCCATTTGCAGTGCCATATTGTTGAGGGTAGTGGCTTTGCCTTGGATATCACCAATGCGCTCATAAATTTCCAAGGATTGCTGCCACAAGTCAAGTGCCCGTTCGGTGTCCCCTTGTGGGGCGATTACCTGTGCCATGTTGTTGAGGGTAGTGGCTTTGCCTTGGACATCGCCAATGCGCTCAGAAATTTCGAAAGATTGCTGCCACAGGTCAAGTGCCCGTTCTATGTTCCCTTGTGCGGCGATTACCTGTGCCATGTTGTTGAGGGTAGTGGCTTTTTCTTGTAATTCCTCTTCAGGGCAAAGTTCCAAAGCTTGCTGAGAATGTGAAAGAGCCTCTTGCACAAAACCCAAAACCTCTTCAGCACGAGCGATAGTTCCCAAGATGCGGTAGTCTTGAAAAATTGCCAGAATTTGCTCACATAACTCTAAAGCTTCTAGAAACCGGGAATTGTTCACCCAATAGATTGCAATCTTATCCCCAATGCTGGCAGCAATTTCTTGCTCTTTTGCTAGCAGACCTAACCGCACAATTTCCAATACTTTTACTTCTGTGGTGTCTTCATTGCCCTCCCACCAAAATTGATACATTTTCCTCACCGCTTGCTGTCGCGTTGTTTGCCACTCTTCCTCACACAAAACTGATTCCAGCAAAGGTTCTAAAATTGTCGTCACCCGGTAATTAGCTGGCTGGTTAGGGTGAGTGGTGGCAGACTCAACTAGACTGAGGCTGGTTAGCTTTTGTAGAAAAGAGGCAGAGGGACAAATGGCATTGATGATTTCAACATTAACGGGTAAGTGAAACACACTCAACCGTGCGAGAAACTTTTGTTCTTCCTGTTCCAAAGCATCCAGCAGAGTTTGTGCCAAGATATTTTCACGAAACTTCTGCTCAGTCTCCTCTAGGCGATTCAGTAATTCATCTGCCGCCAGTCCTGGTTGCTGAATCACCTCTAACAGCCACTTCAGCAAGCGGGGATTACCATCGGCAATGTGGATAATTCTCTGCGTTCTTAACTGCTGCCTAACTTCCTTATCTAAGGGAAAGCAGATTTTATCAATATCACTGCTGCTCATCCCTGCCAAAGATTCCAAGTGCAGACGATGATCTTCTGGCAAGGTGTCTGCTTTCAAATAGCGACAGGTGACAATCAGCCGACTTTCTGCCTCGGTTTGTGCCAATGCCGCACAAATCGCCTTTAAAATCTCGTAAGCTTCCACTGTCATCCGCAATGAGCCATCTTTAATGTTATCCTTGGGGATGTTTTGCTCAAAGTCATCTAGCACCAGCAGCAAAGGTTGGTCAATTTCTTTTATTTCAATTGCTGCAAAAAAGTTTTGCAACCGTCCTTCAAGAGACACAACATTTGGATCATTCAACAGTGTAGGCACATTTGCAAACCGCTTAAACTTATTAGAAAGCTCAGTCAGCAAACGCCTTTCATCCAAAGGCCCAATTAACACGACTCGCGCAAAATTGGGACGCTGCGCCTGCAACCGCGTACATAACCGCGCCGCCAAGCTACTTTTACCCAGTCCACCGATCCCCGCAATAAATACCCCGATTTGGTCGTTGGTTTCCCGCAATGCCTTGAGACACCGTTGCAAAGGTCGCCTGCGTCCGACAAATTCAAACCGACTGGCAACTTTAACTTGATTATTCTCATCCAGAAATTCTTGCTCTGGCGCTGTGAACTTCAGCTTTTCACGATTTCTTGTTCTCAGCGCTGTCACCAGTTGGTTAATGGGGCGCGTATCCCGATACATCCGCAACAGATGCCAGTCGGTGCATTCTTTGTCAATCATTTTTTGCTGCGCTGCTTTGACTGCTTCTTCAACAGTTGCCCCTGTCGCCAAAGCTTGATAAAGTGCCTGTGCTGCCACAATACCCGTGCGGTCATACACCGGACGCGCCCAGCCTAAAACTATACCTGCCCCCGCCTTCACCAATGCTTGCGCCATTGAGGGTACTGTCCCCTGGTTAGCAACCTGTCCCGTATGACAACCAGAGAGAAAAGTTACACGCGGCCAGCGTCCGCGAAAGGCTTTAGCTAAATCATTGACGGTAGTAAGTTGCATATTCCCCACCTCATCCTCAGTAATGAAGCAAGGTGTATTGTCTGGTAATGTTGTACCTTTTGGCAGCAAATAGCTATAGCCTTTTTGGGTATAAATTATCCCGTGTCCTGTGAGGTGAAAGACATCAAAATAGTTTTCTTCGTAGGATTGCACCAAGTTGGCTAACTCTGCAACAGAGCCACTTTCCTCGACAATCAACGCCAAAGGCTGATCCTTCGTTGCTTGCAAAATGTTCGCTTCTTCCTGCTCAAACCCTAGTGGTGGAACTCTGGGATCTTCAGGAGAAGTCGCCATAAACAGTAACCGCAACGGGCGATTTTGTACACCAATTACTTGGGTTTGACGCTGCTGCACAGAACGCACTGGTAAAATGGAAATATCCCGGCGTTCTATTAAAAACCCTGCACCATCATTTAGCAATTCCCAAGGTAAATGCGCCAAACCCAACGCCACCCTTTCTGTTTCCGGGTTCAATCCCTGCGCTTCGCTGGTTTGAATCAAATCTAGAAGAATCGTTTGCTCATCCGCCTCATCCAGCGCCTTTCTCAACCAACCTTCTTTACCATCCAGCCATTGATAAAGTTGCCGTCCCAACTCGGTGAGATAGGGTAAATAATCTCTTTGTTGAGCATAGTAATTTTGCTCACACGAATCAATTAGCGCTGCCAACTCCGTTTTATCTAGGCGACGTGAGCCATAATCACAGCGCAGCTCAAAAGTTTGCTGTTGACTGAGGGCGAAGGTGAAGTTTAGGGGCATAACTAGTAGTAGTAGTTTCCACAATAACCTCCACCGTATTATCACCGTTTTTCGGAAACTATCGCCGATATTCGTCGCCGCAATCGCCGATTAGCTGGTACAAATCGCGTGATTGGCGAGATACTGCACTGATGCGATCGCGATCGTCTGCATCTAAACTAAAACTAAATACTTTGGCGTTATCTTCTATATGTTCAGATACTCCAAGTCTGGCACCAACTATCACACCGCCCACAGTTGGCTGATCTAAAATGTAACGCACTGCCACATTAGAAATGCTTACCCCATGCTTATTAGCAATTTCCTTTAAGATAGCTAGCAATTCTTGAAATAATTGCCAACCACCCCAAGCATCGATCATATTTTTATATTTTTTCAAACTAGCAGTGGAGAGATCAAATCCTCGCGGTTCTGATTTACCCAAATAGTTTTCTGATAACAAACCGCCGCACAGTGTACCGTAAGTAAAAAGCTTTATGTCATGCTGTTGACAAAACTCCACCATATTAACTTCAGGACGGCGGTCAACTAGAGAAAATTGCACTTGGTTAGAAACAATTTTAATCCCTGCTTCGGTAATAATTTTTAAGTTTTCTGTGTCAAAATTAGTTAAACCTAGATGCTTAATTTTACCCTCAGTCTGAAGTTCTGCCATATATTTGAGGGCATCCAGGTAATTTTTATCCTGATATTCCCACCAGTGGAATTGCATCAAATCTAACGATTGCACATTCATCCTTCTCAGGGAAATATCAATATTTTCTTCAACCAGTTTTTTTGTCATTTTGCCTGGACGAGGCACCCATTTTGTAAAAGCTTGTACCTTAGATAAAGCGTCTTTCCCACGAGTATCAATTAGTTGACAGCGAAACTCACCAATAAAGTCTTCTGCGGGCCCATAATGGTCTGCTAAATCCCAAGTGGTAAAGCCTGCATCTAAATATTGAAACATAGTCTCAATGGCAGCTTTGGGATCGATCCTTCCGTGTGCGCCGGATACTTGCCACATACCATTTAAAATGCGGCAGATATTTAAATCGGGAGTGAATTGGAGACGGCTAGCTGCGGGTAAGTTCATTTTCAAGTTTAGGAGTGAGAAGAGTTAATAATTAGTGAGTTGACAAGGGGGTTTTTACAGCCTTCTTTATTTTATTATGAATGATTTAGGACTGCTAGAGTTAATCACTACTAAAGTCTTAACTCCTAACTCCTAATTTTCTAACGCCAGCCTTTTTCAGCTTGTTCGAGAACGTAAGCAGAAACATCTTGAATTTGCTGTTCAGTGAGGCGCTCTTTGTAGGCTGACATATTATTTTTACCATTGGTAACTATAGATGTAACTGCCTCTATTGAATCCATACCATACTTTTCCAGCGCTTGTTTTTTGAGATTTTTACCTCGCCTGATTATATTGCTGCCATTGATATGACAACCAGCACAATGAACACTAAATATTTGTTCGCCGTTAACTGTATCGGCGGCACTAGCAGGTAAAGTAAAAGTACTCATTAATAACAAAAAAGTTACTAACACTAATGCAAATAGTTTTTTCAATTAACTTCCCCCGATTTTGATATACTGATTGTTAGGTATAAGTGTCAGAAACAATCCTATAGAGATTCAAAGTCAGTTGTAAATCCAGTAAAGTTTGCACAATCTTCTTGAAAAGCTTCTGCATCGCTGACATCCTCAATTTTGTAGGACATGATGCGCGTCCCATCTGGCATTTTTTTAGAACCAATCAATTCACCTTGATATTTTTCTGCGATCGCTTTAAATTCAGTACCATAAATTTTCCAGGCATCGCCCGAACAAGTAATATTTACTCGCCACATATTTTACTCTCAATTACTTCCAACAAATATTCATCATCTCACAAAGAGGCAACATCTTACACATCACCTCTTTGGGACTGGAATTTTCTATCTAAAGGAAGTGCCTACCCCAATCAGGCTACGCCATAATGTGGGTGTAGGAACATCTCTAGAAAATTTTATCCAAATTAGTTAAATCCCAAGAGTTGAAAATGCCTAACAATATCAAACAACAAATTCAAGCCGACTTGCAACAAGCGAAAGAAACCGGACAATTAAGAACTGAGCGGGTTAGAGAAATTGTCAAATCCGCAGTTTCTCAAGTAGCTTCTGAGTTTAAACAAGGTTCTAGTGAAGTTCGTAGCATTGTCAGAGATGCAGTCTCTGCTGTAATTGAAAACTTCCAAGAAAAAGGTAGTGAACTCAAGGATGAAGTGACAGCTTCTATTGAAGGAGCGCTAGAAGGAATTAATAGTCAAAGACACGAAAGCATTGCTAAAACTCAGACAGATATCAAGCGGCTACAGGCTCAACTAGATGGTGAAGAAGAACAACTCCAGCAAGAAGTTGATGTAATTTTGGCAGAGATTGAAGAGACAGGTAAGGAAAAACCTGCTAGTACCAAAACTGCAATTGATTCTGCTGTCAATGCTATCAAAGATAGTGAAGAAGTCGGATTGCTAAAGAAACGTTACGCGCAACTACAAGCGCAGCTAGCCATTGTCCGAGCTAATATGGCTGCACGCTATGGCGGACGGAATATGGAAGTTCAAGATTATCTAGACGAGGCTAAACACTGGTATGATAAAGCTCGTCCTCAAGCAGAGTCTATGGCTGTACAGGTAGAACAAAAGCGATCGCAGCTAGAAGATAAACTGGGTGAAGCTGGTACATCTCTAGCCAGAAAAGAACGCCAAATCAAACAAACATTAAGGGAATTACTCTTAACGGCGGCTGACTTATTTAAAGATAAGGAACCTGCTGATAAAGAACGAGAGACTATTCATAAATAGACTAGACTCCTTTTTGACAGAACCATAATATGTATAGGTTTCTTTAGGGGCGCTGGCAATGTCAGCGCCCCTAAAATATATGTATTTATAGAATTATCAGTTTCCGTAGGGTGTGTTATGCCAAAGGCTAACGCACAGCTTGATAAGTTGAAGAACATCTAAATTAAATCAAAATCTTAGAGGATGTTTGAAAAGTCTAATTTATTACTCACCGGACGAATTCTATTCGCCTAATACTTTTCAAACATCCTCTTATAAGTCAATACAGTTCCGATAAGACCAAATCACTTGTAGAGATGGCGATTTATCGCGTCTCGAAAACCCAAAAATTTTGCTACTAGTACAGCATCCCAAACGAATAAAACACTTACACTGTATTCATTTTTAATTCCGCTTTGCGGTACTAGCCCTTAACTTAACCGTATTGTCTTATAAGTTGGGCATTTTTCCCGCCCTAATTATGCATATTTAATGTGGAATAGATATAAAGTAAAATAATGCGTTAGGTCTTAGCCTAACGCATCATATTTAGTATTTACTAAAATTAATCTTGCCTATTAGTAAATACGTCCTTCTCGATTAAGTTGTTCGTCATGCTTGGCAATAACCCAAATTGCATGAATACTACCGGGGAGCCAACCTAGAACTGTGAGCAAAATGTTAATAAACAAAGTTGGGCCAACGCCAACTGTCAAGAAAACGCCTAAAGGAGGCACTAACAAACCTAGAAGATAACGAACTAATTTCATGATTTTACAACTTTGTGATTTTGTTTAACTACATTCTCTTGAAGAGACCGAATTAGGAAATCTACCTAATGAACTATCTTAGTTAGGAGATTTTATATGGAGTAGAAATAGAATTTAACTAATTGTTTCTACTCCTACTGATACTTATCTAGATGGTAACTGATCTTGGTTTTTAATATCACCACTGCCGGTTAAAAGGTTTCTTTCAACAAAGTAGTTGTTAATAAAGGTATTGGCAAAAGTTAGAATAACTGGCCCAAGAAGGAAACCAATAATTCCGCTAACTGAGAACCCAGGAACTAGGACTGATGCTAACCAGAAACACAAACCGTTGACGACGAGCGAAAATGCTCCGAATGATAGAAAGTTAAGTGGTAGAGAAAGAGCAGACAAAACTGGTTTAACTGAACCGTTAATTAGACCAACTACCAAAGCGGCAATCATAGCTGCGGGAAAATTAGCAATATTAACGCCTGGAACAACTAAATCAACAATCAACAGGCTCAAAGCTGTAGCTAGGGCGGTTAATAATGGAGTCAACATTTTTTTGACCTAATAACTAGAGATGTTTTGTTTCTTCTTATCTCATCTTTAACTATCTGCTAGGTTTTAACCTCTCTTGCAAGATAGAATTTGCTTCTATCGTTAGGTCGATCATTTAGAAAACTATTGCGGTTGTCATTTGGATGCAATATATTGCAGGGACGCATAGCTATGCCCCCTACTCTGTTTGACCAATTACAAAACTTGCAAGTGCAATGATGCCATGTTTTTAAGGGTGCGTTAAACAAATTTAACGCACCCTATAAATTTAAGATTAATTTAATGTTACAGGGCAAAATCACTCAGATTTTCCAGACTCAGGCTTATAGTAGAGGGCTGATTTATATAAGACTTGTTCTTGATGGGTTTCTAAAGTGCAATGAGACAAAGGGTAAGTTACACAAGTCACAACATAACCAGTTTGTATTTCACTTGGACGCAGAAATTTTTGCTCACTTTGATCAACTTCACCGTTAATGAGTTTGGCGACACAGGCAGAACATTCGCCTTGTTTACATCCAGATGGTAGGCGGATACCAGCATCTTCCGCCATATCTAGAATATATTGATCATCTGGTACTTGAATGGTGCGATCTAACCCAAGTGTAGAATTGATGAATCGAACTTGATAAACTGCCATCTGCTGTTTCTAATTATTGTTTAACTGCTTTCATCGACAAACTAATTCGTTTGAGTTTCTCGTCGATTTCTAACACCTGCACTTTAACTACTTGTCCAACTTTGACAACTTTGTTGGGATTGTCTATAAATCTATCAGCAAGTTGGGATATATGCACCAAGCCATCTTGATGGACGCCGATATCGACGAAAGCGCCGAAGTTGGCGACGTTCGTCACGATTCCTTCTAGTTCCATTCCCACCTTTAAGTCTCTGATTTCCTTAATTCCTTCTCTGAAGGTGGCATACTTAAACTCTGCACGGGGATCTCTACCTGGTTTTTCTAGTTCGCTGAGGATGTCGCGCAGTGTGGGTTCGCCGACGCTATCGGTAACGTATTTCTTCAGGTTGGTCTTTTTGAGTTTTTCAGCAATTTGCGTTACCTGATTTAATGGCACATTTAGATCAGATGCGATCGCTTCTACTACAGAATAACTCTCTGGATGCACTGCTGTATTATCTAATGGGTTGTCACCGCCACGAATTCGCAGAAAACCTGCTGCTTGTTCAAAGGCTTTCGGCCCCAATTTGGGAACCTTTAACAATTGTCGGCGATTTTTAAAGACTCCATGCTGGTTGCGATAGGCGACAATGTTATTGGCAACTGTTGCCGTAATTCCAGAGACGGATGTCAGAAGTTCTTTGGAAGCGGTGTTTAAGTCTACACCAACGTAGTTTACGCAGCTTTCTACTGTGTCATCCAATTTCTTTTTCAACAACTTCTGATCGACATCGTGCTGATATTGTCCCACACCTATGGATTTGGGATCGATTTTCACCAGTTCCGCCAAGGGGTCTTGTAAACGGCGACCGATGCTAATGGCGCCGCGCACGGTAATATCTAAATCAGGAAACTCTTCTAGCGCCACTTTGCTTGCAGAATATATAGATGCGCCAGACTCATTCACCATCACCTTAACTGGTTTGCGTTCGATGGTTTCTAAAATTTGCGTGACAAATTCCTCTGTCTCGCGGGAGGCTGTACCGTTACCGATGGCGATTAACTCAATTTTGTACTTTTCAATCAGATTTTTAACAGTTTTTGCAGCTTTAGCGCGTTGTTCAGCTGCTTGGTGGGGAAATACTGCTTGGTATTCCAAAAATTTCCCCGTCTGGTCGAGGACAGCAACTTTACACCCAGTTCTGAATCCAGGGTCTATGGCCAGTGTTGGTTTCATCCCGGCTGGTGCAGATAGCAGTAACTCTCGCAGATTAGTTTCAAATGTCTTAATTGATTCTATGTCTGCGTAGACTTTATTCTCAGAGATTACTTCCCCAATTAGAGAGACTTTCATCAAACGGTTGAATGCATCCTTCAGCATCGCCTGATAAAAATCCCGAATTGTCCGAACTTTGGTTTTAATTTCTTTCGACTCCAGATAGTAAAGTACTGTATCCTCATCAAAAGCAATTTCAAAGCTTAATACTTTCTCCGTTTCACCCCGACACAACGCTAGCATATTGTGGGGTGCAATATTTTTTACCCTAATTTGATAGTTACGGTACATCTCAAATTTGGTTGTACCTTCGGGATAATCATCTTTGATGCGGGAGACGAATACCCCTTCTTGTAAAAGATAATCGCGGATATATGCACGTAACTCAGCTTTTTCAGCTACTTCTTCCGCTAAAATGTCAGCAGCACCTTTGAGCGCCTCTTCTGCTGTTTTTACTCCCTTGGTTTCAGAAATATACTTAGCGGCTTCTTCTTCCAGAGATGCAGTGGCAGCATTTTTGACATTTAGCGACTTGATGAACTCCGCCAGTGGTTCGAGTCCTTTTTCTCTGGCGATGGTAGCACGGGTGCGTCGCTTTGGTCGATAGGGTAAGTATAAATCCTCAAGTTCAGTTTTTTGTAAGCAGGATGAGATTTTGGCTTTAAGTTCATCTGTAAGTTTACCTTGATCAGCGATCGCACTTAAAATTACCGATTTTCGTTCTTCCAATTCTGTTAAATAAGTATATCTCTCAGCCAGTTCACGTAGTTGCACTTCATTCATCTCATCAGTGCGCTCTTTACGGTAACGTGCAATAAAGGGAATTGTTGCACCTTCCGCCAAAAGTTCTAGTGCGTTTTGCACCTGATGGGGTTTGAGGTTTATTTCAGTTGCCAGTAGTTGAGGAATGTTCAGCATTGGGTGTCTAAAATGAAAAAATGAAAAAATGAAAGAATGAAAAAGTTACTTCTAAAGGTAATATGCTAGCTCCCTATCCTGGCGCAAGATCAAAGTTTTAAGGTAATTTACCAGATGACTGCTCACAAGAGTGCAATTTAGGAAATAGACAAAGCCCACCTACACAAGTTTTAAACCCGATTAATCCACGTCGGAAAACAAGAGTTTGTATAGCATAGCGTAGCTAAAATGAGTTATGAGAGCGACACAACAAGCATCACCACAAATTACTGTGTGTTTATACACACAAACATATCTATGCGTGGTGTCTCGGAAAGGACTTCAAAATAAAAAAATATCCCACAAGATTGGATAATTTATTTATTGGAAGTCCATAACGCACTCTTAAAGCTTATTTGGCGTACTATCAACCACAGACAAAGGAGTTATTGCCAAGCTTTTAGGCGCTTCATCTATCGCAATAATTATTCCAATTGGCATAATATACAACATTGCGTAATCTTGATTTTCTATAATATTTATTTCGCTCGACTGTTGTGGCTAAAACCTGATTGGATGTAGAATTAACCACAATTCCAAAAACAATTTCAATTGGTTTTATAAGAACAACAAATTTTAGTTCAGAGGTTAGCAAAATGCCTTTGTTTTTCTTGATACCACTGTGTACGGCTTTAGCTACTGGTTACTTGTTTAAAAAGAGTAATGATGAAATTGCATATATTGCAGGTGTATTTGCAGCTATTAGCTTGATTTTAAGTTTAGTATTAGCACCCTGGCAGTTCCAGTTTGGATTATTAATCATGGTCTTCGTCATTACCAATAGACTTTTGCAGAAGAATGAATCCAAACAATAGGAAAACTGAATAACTTCAACACCACTCACTAATTTTGTCTCAATCTTAAACTGCTGGAAATTATTAGATAGTTAACACGGCGCTAGCTATTAAAGGTTTGCAATCAGTAGCTCCAGCCCTACTTTCTTCGCGTAGTGTCTCTACAGTCTAATTTGTTCTTAATGTTACTTAAGATACTTTGGTTTATTCTTACCTGTCTACTTGTGCTTACGCTGGTCATTATTAAATTTTCTCTCAGTAATAATATTTAGTTTTTGAAAGCGTATTTGTACTTAGAAGTAGTCACAGTATAAAATAAAGTTTGATGAGCGAATCAGAAATCAGTATTATGGCTTAGTTGGTATCTGAATTAATTGTCAACCTACTTCCGTCTGAGATATCTGATATTTGGAGATTTTTATGGATAGGTAGAGAGCAATTCAAACTATCGATTTTCAACTATCATTTCTGCTGTAGTTGACGTAGTATAAAGTTACAAGCTTAGTTGCTTGCACTGTTGGTCAGGTATTCAATTTTGCTTTTGTAAACTCTTAGCTTCACACTTCTCAGTTCTAAGACTAACCCTCTACTTCTGCAAGTTCAGTACCCAGAAAGTGCTTCATAAAGTAAATACAGAAATCCTTAATATAAAGATTCTTCTAGAGGAATGTTTCATTTTTATGAAGTTTTTGTTTAAGTATATTTTGAGTCAATGAATTTTTGATGAAGTGCAGCGATAAATTTGCAACACGCTTATCTCGTGGTATTCTAGTAAGTGATTATATGTAACAGTAAATTTGGAGAAAAACCCTAGTTAAAATTACGAAGAACAAGCAAGCAAACCTAATACTAAAAAGTGTAAAAACATTTGACATCCGATGCAATCAATGTCAACTCCGAGTTGGTCGGTCAACTATAGTTTGCATTAGCTGTTAATGTAGTAGAAAGCTCCATTTGAACATTCAGTAAAATTTCCCAGAAACCTGTAAAGCTCATAACTGTAGAGGATCTATCTATGATTTACGTAGCCAAGCAGACTTCTGCTAATCACTGTCTTCCCATGTTCAAAAAGAGCAGATACACACACTAAATTTGAGTACAAATTTTTATTAATAGGCTTAGTTTCAAACCGAGGTTAAAAGTATGTCTGTAAACTTAAATAAATTCTATGGTATATCAGTAAACTAACAAACTCTCGTAGAACAAATAGAGAGCATTTATAAATTCGGCTAGGCTCAGATGTATAAGTTGATGGCTTGAGAGATTCAGTAGTGTCTTCAACAAGATTTCTACAGCATGATACAACTGATAAAAGTTAATAAATGGATTCAGCAAAAATTCTGGCAATCCACTTTTATTTGTTTAGCTCTATTCGTTGTAAATGTGGGTAAACTCCAAGTTCAGCATAAGCGATGTCTACGATGGTCACTGAGCTTTGTCAGGCTATGCACAGTGTCCCGTAGGGAAGTGCGAGCTACGCCTACTTACACTGCTAAACTTTACCCAAAAAATTTGTGGCAAAGCTCTCAACTGTACTACATTTGTAACCGAGATATTGCGATCGCGCTAAAAGTAGTGTTGAAGTAAAACTGGTTTGCCTGGAAGTATAAGTTAGTACACCAACTTAGTATATTTTACTCCGCTCATATCGAACGCTACCATAAGCAACCAACCTCCAAGATACATAGTATTTATTTGCTAACTCTTGGAAGTGACTTTGATAATTTACTATCAGTCTCTCCAACATAACATTCCTAATTTTTTATTTATTGACTGAAGTATGAGGTCGAATTACACACAAGGTGTTAACGAAATCAGAAACATTCAAAAAGATGGACTATCTCCTGTCTAGTTCATAGCTATTATCTCGATTGAGGCAAATGTACTATGAAATCCATATCGCAAATTTCCAGTTTTCAAATAATTCCTTATATCATCCTGTTTGTGAGTATTCTGTTTAGTATTTCAGGACAATTACTCATGAAATATACTATGACTCATACTATTGAAGGACTATTTGATTGGGTATTTATTCAAAAATTAGCATTAGCTGTTACTATTTATTGCTTGGGAATAGTAAATTGGATATTGGCTCTGAAATCTGTCAAATTAAGTATTGCTTACCCACTAACTAGTTTAAACTATGTAGGTATCCTTTTCGGATCATACTACTTTTTTAATGAGGTAATCACACTGACTCGAATAGCAGGAGTTATCACCATTTTTGTTGGTGTTCTTTTAGTGGTTATTCCATTAAAAAAGTTTAGATAAGTTTATAGTCAACTGTAGAAAAAATATTGAAAAATGAGCATCACTACTTGGCTAAATTTAATGGTTGTAGTTTTACTGGGAACAGTAGCTAACCTATCACTAAAGTATGGACTTCATATATCTAGTCCTATTAAGGGAGCAAGCATATCTATCCGAAATCTATTACTGTCTCGTTATTTTTTGATTTGGTTTATTTGCTATACATTTATGACTCTATTATGGCTTTATGTATTGCGGACAATTCCTCTAAGTCAAGCATTCCCAGTTTTGGGATTAATGTATGCACTGATCCCGATTGGTTCTAAATATCTGCTAAAAGAGGAGGTTGTCTTTAGCCAGTGGTTAGGAATTTCTATTATCATAACTGGCGTGATTATGGTTGTACATTAATATTTCAAAAGGCAATTTCTGAGGTTATTAATATTAAAAGCCTCTAAGTATAAATTTCAAAAACATCCCTACCAAGCAAAAATATAAATTTATGAATATAGGCGTCATTGGCGGAGGTATAACTGGGCTAGTATTAGCCCAACGTCTTTCACATCAAGGACATAAAGTTACTGTATTTGATAGTAGCAAGCAGCTTGGTGGACTTACCACCTATCATGATTACGGGTTATTTACCTGGGATCGGTTTTATCACGTTATCCTCCCTTCTGATACTTATTTAATAAATTTTCTTAGAGATATTGGTCTTGGAGATAAACTGCGTTGGCATCGAAGTTTAACAGGTTTCTACGACAATCAAAAATTTTATTCTATTAGTAATAGTATAGAATTTCTGCGCTTTCCTCTGTTTGGACTTATAGGTAAAATCAGATTAGCTTTTACTCTCCTGTATGGTTCACGCCTTAATGACTGGCGGCGCTTAGAGAAGATTTTAGTTGAAGATTGGCTATTAAAACTCGGTGGTAAAAACACATACGAAAAGCTCTGGAAACCATTGCTTCTATCCAAATTAGGAGAGAACTATAAGCGAATATCAGCAGTTTTTATCTGGGCTTATATCAAACGACTATTTTCAGCGCGAGATTCTTCATTAAATAAAGAACAACTCGGTTATGTCTCAGGCGGTTACAAAACTGTTTTTGACCATATAGAAAAATTAATTTATGCGGCTGGAGGTCATATCCATAAAGGTGCTGCGGTGGAATATATTGCACCTCATCCAGGAGGTGGAATGTGGGTAGAATATCAGGGTAAAAAAGAACATTTTGATAAAGTTATTTTTACTGGCCCAGTTAATATTTTGCAACAGGTTGCTGCTAATGAACTGGTGAAAGTTTCAGACACTAGTGAAACAGTAGAATACCTCGGTGTAATTTGTATGGTACTTATTACTCGCAAGGCTCTAGTTCCTTATTACGTGGTAAATATTGCCGATAGAAATATTCCCTTTACCGGAGTCATCGGTATGAGCAACTTAGTTTCTTTACAAGAGACAGCAGGATATCACATGACGTTCCTACCAAAATATATACTTTCAACTGACCCATTATTAAAACAGCCAGATGATGAATTGCGTGAAGTATTTTTTCAAGGGATACGTTTGATGTTCCCCGAACTCAAAGCAGATGACATTGTAGCAGCACACATTAATCGTGCTATTAAAGTACAGCCACTACAAGTTTTAAATTATTCAAGTCTTGTTCCGAAAGTGAGTACAGAAAACGATGATTTTTTCGTCGTTAATACCTCACAGTTGGTCAATGATAGCGTCAACAATAATGCAGTTGTGCGGCAGGTTGATGAATTTCTCAAAAAATCAACATTACTGAATTATTGAAATTCGAGTAATGACATTTTATTTTAAAAATCACACGAGGTCTTTATGAGTCTTTTTGTTCTTTTACCCGCATATAACGAGCAAGAATCAATTCGCCCCTTGTTCAAAAGATTTCAGACATTACAGCAAATCTCTAATATGGAGATAGAACTGATTCTTGTTGATGATGGTAGTAGTGATGCAACTGCTGAGACTGCTTTAGAAGAATCTAAATCACTGGGTATATTACTAAAATTAGTCCAACATCCTAAAAATGCTGGTTTAGGTCAAGCAATTAAAACAGGCTTCACGACTTTTTTAGAAATTTCTAAGGAAGGCGATTTTTTAGCTGCGATGGATTGCGACAACACTCAACCACCAGAACTATTAATAAAGATGTATGACACGATGATAGCTGGTAGCTATGATATTGCGATCGCATCTAGATATCGAAAAGGCTCTAAAGTCATAGGCTTGTCAAAATTTAGAGAGATAATGAGTTACGGAGCCAGCTGGCTGTTTAGAATTGCTGCCCGTGTAAAAGGTGTAAGAGACTACACTTGTGGCTACAGGTTATATAACCGTAATTTCCTCAGTAAACTTGATATGTATTACGGAGACAATCTATTCACTGAAAGTGGATTTGCTTGCATGATAGATTTACTGCTGAAAGCCAAAGTACTCAAACCAAAAATCGCAGAAATCCCAATGGTTTTGAGATATGACCAAAAGCCGAGTGCTAGCAAAATGAAAATTCTGAAAACTATTACTCGAACCTTAAAACTCCTGTTTAAGAATCTAACATCCACAGCGCCAACTTCAAATTTAGGTCAGAACTTCAATGAGCAGCAAACAGCAAGAATTCCATTGAAAATGGCAAATCGTAAATAAACCTGAGAAAGATAGTCTGAATTAAAGAAGTCGGAAGTGTGTAAAAAGACACCTGCCCTGGCGAATAGAATAGAGCCTCCGGCACGCTGACGCGAAGAACGCAGCTATACGAGACTTTAACCCACCTCCGTGGGTTTCAAATTCCTAGAGTCCGCCTACGCGAACGTTTGTGTAGCCGCGATTTTTAATCGCCTAGTATATTTGCTTTCGGTGAGATGCTCCCTAAACCGACACCCTCAAGGTTACAAACTTTCAAAACCTCAGCCCGCAAAAGCGGGCTTTATTTATATAGTCCCAAACTTATAGTCTGTGGGTAAATTTGTCTAAGCGTTGCTAAAGAGGAGGGAAATCCGCACCGCCTTTGTCTCAACTGTCGCTTTCACTCATTTGTTAGACTGAACACACCAGGATTTTTCAGTCAAATCTCTGAATTACGCCAGCAGACGAGGCTACCCATGCTTACAAGTACGCTACTTCTCTCGAATCAACTTCCCACTCTCCAATATTCTTCCACGCCAGAGCGTTTCGATGAAACCTGGGAAGCCCCTCTGGCTACCCTACTAGGACTAGGACGCGCTGCGGGCGCTGACTTCATCGAATTATTTTTAGAGCGTCGTAACTATATTAGTTGTCTTGCCGAAGATGACTCCATCACCAGTATTTCACCCAGTCTGTCTACAGGCGCGGGAGTTAGAGTATTTCGCGGCAAAGCTGATTGCTACGTCAGTACCAATGACCTTTCTTTTTCTGGTTTGAAAGCAGCCTTAGAAAAAGGTCTTTCTATCTTGGGATTGCAACTACCCACTCCAAAAGCTTTTATCCCAGAAATCAACCTAGAAATACTCAGGGATTACGCCACTAAAAGAGGTAAAGATGCATGGCTACCAGTGTGTAGTTCCATCCGCGAAATGGGAGAAGTCCTCCTTGATGGTACTGCCCACTTGAAACAAAAAGCTAGCCACGTCCAATCGCGCCGTGCTACCTATTTCCGAGATTGGCAAGAAGTTTTAATCGCCGCCAGTGATGGGACTTTTGCCCGTGATATTCGCCTTACCCAGTCAGTAGGATTTAACCTGTTGTGTGCCGATGGTGCTAATCGTACCTCAATTGGCGATCGCGCGGGTAATACTAGCGATGCCAACTTCTTGAGAACTTGGGATTCTCAACAAGCTGCTGAGAAAATAGCAGAATCGGCCGGAAAAATGCTCTACGCAGATTACGTGGAATCGGGCACTTACCCCATCATTATGGCCAATCACTTTGGCGGCGTAATCTTCCACGAAGCTTGCGGACACCTGCTAGAAACCACTCAAATTGAACGCAATACCACTCCCTTTGCTGACAAAAAAGGCGAAAAAATTGCCCACGAAAGTTTGACAGCCTGGGATGAAGGGCGTTCTGAAAATGCCTTCGGGACAATTGACATGGATGACGAAGGTATGCCTGCTCAAAGAACCCTATTAATTGAAAAAGGTGTTCTCAAAAACTTCTTAGCAGATAGAACAGGTTCTACACGCACCGGACACCCCAGAACTGGAAGTGGACGCCGCCAAAATTATACCTTTGCTGCTGCTAGCCGGATGCGTAATACTTATATTGATTCTGGCGAATACACCATTGATGAATTATTTGCCTCTGTTGATAAAGGTATTTATTGTAAAAAAATGGGTGGTGGTAGTGTTGGTGCTACAGGCCAATTTAACTTTAGTGTTGATGAAGCTTATTTAATTGAAAATGGCAAAATCACCAAACCGCTAAAGGGAGCAATTCTTATCGGGGAAGCCAAGGAAATTATGAACAAAATTTCTATGTGTTCCCAAGATTTGGAAATTGCACCAGGTTTTTGTGGCTCAGTTAGTGGCAGTATTTACACCACAGTAGGACAACCACACATCAAGGTTGATTCTATTACCGTTGGTGGAAGATAATAATTTTTGATTTGAAATTTTGGATTTTGGATTGTGAATGTTCAGGGTATTGTGTTAGTAAAAAGCTAAGAGACAAATATAAGTCATAAGCTAAACCCCATCTAGTTTGCATAAAATTGTACATTTATTGTCGGGTGGGCGTCTCACCCGCCCAAAAAATACAAACAAATTTTATGTGGAACGGCTAACATCCAAAATCCAAAATCTAATATTCAATATAAAATCACTGCCAATCCCAAATCTAAAATCTAAAATCTAAAATTGACTATGCCGAATATCAATGAGATTGCAAATTCTGCCAAGGACAATGCTGATAAGCTTGGTATTAAGAAATTCGATATTTATGGCTCAACAGTAGATGATACTAGTGTGCAAGTAGACCAAGGTGAGCCGAAACAAGTCAAAGCTTCAAATCGCTCTGGTGTTACTGTTCGTGTCTGGAATGAAGATAATACAATGGGTGTCACCAGCACTACAGATGTAGACCCCAAGGGACTGGAATTAGCTTTAAAAACTGCCTACGAAGCCAGTTTCTTTGGTGTTAAAGAAAATGTTCCTGATTTTAGTCCAGAAGCTACTACTCCTATCCCAAATAAACCTCAGGATAAGACACCCCAAGCACCTGTTGCTGAACTCATAGAAAAATTGTTGGTAGCGGAAAAAGAATTACTAGCAGCTCATCCCGCAATTAAAGGTGTGCCTTATAATGGTTTGTCACAAAGAGATATTGACAGATTTTATCTTAATAGTGACGGTGCAGTGAGAACTGAATCTCACTCTTTGGCATCAGTTTATCTTTACAGCAAAACTGAGGAAGATGGGAAGAAACCGCGCAGTGCAGGCGCTTTTAGAATCAACCAAAGTTTAGATAATCTAGATATTAATGGTTGTATTAAAGAAACCGCCGATAAAACTATCAGTCACTTGAATTATGAAAAAATCAAAACTGGTAAATATCGAGTTGTTTTCTCACCGGAAGCTTTCTTAAGTCTGTTGGGTGCTTTTTCTAACTTGTTCAATGCCCAAAGTATTTTGGACAATCAAAGCCTATCTACTCCTGATGATTTAGGTAAGCAAATTGCTTCTCCTCTAATTTCAGTTTATGATGATGCACTTCACCCAGCTAACGTAGGCGCAGAAAGTTTTGATGGTGAAGGAACTCCTACCCGTCAGATTTCGCTGATTGAAAATGGCATTTTAACAGGATTTCTCCACAGTGCAGGCACTGCTAAAAGATTAAATGCCCAGCCAACGGGTAATGCCAGTATTGGTGCAAAAGTCAGCGTCAGTCCCAACTTTTATCACGTTTTTTCAACAGCAACTCCTGAGGAGGAGTTTAGCTTAGAAACGGCTGAAAATGTGATTCTTATCGATGATTTACAAGCTCTCCATGCTGGAGTGAAATCTTTGCAAGGTTCCTTTTCGTTGCCCTTTGATGGTTGGCTGGTTAACAAGGGTGTGAGGACGAGTATAGAATCAGCAACAGTTGCTGGCGATTTCTTGGAAGTTCTGAAGTCAATTATTTATGTAGAAAAAGAAGCAGAGTTAACGCCAGGGGGAGTTTGCCCGAAAATCTGGGTTAATGAACTATCGATTACTGGTGAGTAAAATTTAGAAAGTGCGGAGTTAGGAGTTGAATATAACTCTTAACTCATCACTTTGAAATCATTACTCACCATTAATATTCACCACCGACGCTAATGGCAGTATTAAACACATCAGCACCGCTTAAATCAATATTAGCCAAAATTGCGCCATCTAATTCAGTATTATATAAATGAGCATTACTCAAATCAACATTGGTGAGATTAGCATTATTTAGGCTAGTACCACTGACAAAGGCATCTGTGAGATTAGCAGACTTCAAATTTGCACCAGTTAAATCAGCACCTTCTAAGTTAGCTCCTTCGAGATTAGCTCCTTTTAAATTTGCATTTCTCAGGTCAACACCTATCAGATGAGCGCCTTTGAGGTTTGCTCCCGTTAAATTACATCCAAAACATTCTCTAGTTTCCAGCAAGCGCCGGACAGGGGCGGAGTTTTCTGCTTTGACGGAAAGGGGAGCAGCTAGAGATAGCGTGCTGAGTAAGGCTGCTGCAGTCAAAAAAATTGGTTTCATATTTACCTCCGACACTTCTAAAAGTCATTAGATTCTTGACTTCTATAATTCCACTGTCCCAAAATTTGAGAATTCTGTCCTCATGCGATCGGAGGAATACATAATTTCTATGAGAATAAGTATTCTTCTGTAAGCTAGTCCGATGGGATTAAATAGACTTGTCCGCAAACTATAAATGTTTATGAGGCAAGGTTTTGACGGATTAGATAGAAACTGCGATCGCGTCATCAAAGCCACGAGAAAAGTAGGCTTTTGAGACTATAAATGGCTATTTTATCAAAACTTTCTGGCAAGATAGAAGAAACAAAAACCATTTTTAAGAGTAGTTACCAATTATTTATGTAAATAAAACTAATCGATTTAGTCGTAATCTAACTAATCCACAAATGGTTTTAATTACTTGACTGTATTTATTCCTGTTCAGACCGAACCTTTCACTGGCAATTCGGAATATCTTGAGCCGACATATAAGATGTTCAACAGCTATTCTTCTGGAAGATAATTCTTTGTTCTGGATTTTTTGTAATTCAGTGATTTCAGTTTTTTTCGTTTTTTTATGTGGTGTGGTAATTGTTTCTTCTCCCTTGTAAGCTTTATCACCTAAAAATTTCTGTTTGGGTAAAAATTTATGATGAGTTTCTCTAAACAAGTTTATATCGCTAGTTTTACCTAGTTTTCCAATTGTGACATCTACGATATCTTCGCCATTAGGTAAGACAATAATTTGGTTTTTTAGCGTGTGCATCTTTTTCTTGCCTGAATAGTATTTTTTCTGTTCTTCATAGTCTGAAGGTCTATCTATTGCTTGCTCTGCACTATCTACAATCAATTCATAATCTAGTAAGATTTGACGCAGTTTTTGATACTTTTCTTCATCTCCTTGCACTTCTTCCATTTGCGATGCTGGTAGTATTTCTCTCAAAATCCCTATCCAATAGTTAAACGCATCATTCGCTTTCGTTTTAGAGACATCAAACAGTAACCCTAATATCTCAAAAATTGGCTTTTGTCTGAGATATACTAAACACAGACATATTCCTTCTTTTGACGACATTTCTGGTTTCCGTCCACCGCCCTTAGCGATAATACGGATTTTATTTTTTTCGATTTCAGCTTGTTTCTTCTTATGTCTTTCTTCAGCTAAACTTACTAATGCTAAAAACTGTTCGTAATTTATTCCTATTAGTCGTTTTGCTTCCTGTGGATGCGACTCTATTCTTACTAAAGGGCTTGTCATGTTAAATGCCAATTATTTCTAATATCTTCTCATTATTTCATTACTTTTGTATTAAGGATAGGTCTAATATTATTGGACTTGAACTCAACTACAACAACTGCAAATCGCTATATATTTTTAGAACATTCGTAGGTTGGGTTGAGGCAATGCGAAACCCAACAAATCCTGTAAAATGTTGGGTTTCGTTCCTCAACCCAACCTACACATTTTTATTTTTTAGGCAAAACCTACGCCAATACTTGTCGGTTAAGGGGGAAAGGGGAAGGGGGAAAGGGAAATTAAAAAACTTTAACCCAAACCCAGTAACCCTTTCCCAAAACCAAACCTTGGGTTCGAAATGCTTAACCGAGTAGTATTGAAACCTACGCAGCATTGCGATGGGACTAATATTATTAGACTCAACTACAACAACTGCAAACCGCTATATATTTTTAGCTGAAGCAGCAATTCATCTCACGTCTCACGGTCGATAGGAGGATGAGATGAATTACGCGTGAGTTGACGATAGTCCTCTGACCGATATTGAGCATAGGCGAAATCAGGGAAGAGGACGTGGAGGGTATCGTCAGGTTAGTGTAGGTAGTTCACTCGTTAATTGTTCCATCAGGCATTACAGCACCACGCAAATCTGCACCCGTCAGATTTGTACTACTCATTTCTGCTCTGATTAAATTTGCCTTACTTAAATTAGCACCAGTCAAGTTTGTTCTAGCAAGATAGGCATCAACCAAGTCTGCTTCAGTGAGGTTAGCCCCACGCAGGTTAGCCCGACTTAAATCAACTCTATTTAGCCTTGCAAAACTTAGGTTTACTCCACTCATTTGGCATCTAGTCAGTTTAGCATCTGCCATAATTGCACCATACAAGTTAACACCTGTAAGTTCGGCATCAATGAGATTTGAACGTTCTAGTCTAGCATTCATCAGGTTAGCACCTTTCAAATTAGCACCCCCGATGTTAGTATCTGCCAGAGATGCATTATACAAAATCGCTTCACTCAAGTTTGCATCACTCAAATCGGCATAACGTAGCGTTGCCTCACTCAAGTTAGCACCACTCAAATCAACTTTAGATAAGTCTACACCAGTTAAATCAGCGCCCCGCAGGTCAGCCTTATGGAGGTTAGCACCCCGTAGACTAGCAGAGTACATTCTCTTTTCTTCTCGCAGGTTAGCACCACGCAGGCACGCACCAGTTAGATTTGCACCACTCAAATCTGCACCACGCAAATCGGCATCCATCAGGTTAGTATCCAGCATATACGCCAAAGTTAAATTGGCATTACGCAAATCAGCACCCTGCAAAGTTGCACCATGTAAATTAGCATCATGCAAGTTGGCACTGATTAAACTTGCCTGATTTAGGTTCGCGCCACTTAGCTTTGTACAAACTAGATTTGCCTTATTCAGGATTCCCCGATTTAGATAGCTAAAAATTAGGATGGCATTACCTAAATCTGCCTTATTCAAAGCTATACCGATTAAGTCTGCACCAAACAAATTTACCCCATTTAAGTTTGCCTCAATAAATTTTGTTTCTCCATTTTCATATCGCTTAAGAAGTTCATTGGCATCCATATTTTTCCCCTATCAATTATCACAATCTTTCCAAATTTCCGATCAACAATAGTCAAAAATTGCCATTATTCTTTGGTAGGGGGTACTATAAATTGACAGGTATTATTGTCATCATTTGCAATTTTATGATGAGGATTAACTAGTGCTCTTGTTTCTGGAGATGAATCACTATTAAATGGTTGATATCCATTAGGGCTGGATGATATATTGCCATACAAACCTCGCATAGATTGGATGATTGCACTAGCTGCTTGAATGTTTTCATCCGGTTTCCCTAGAGATATAACAGCACTATTTAGTTTAGATTCAAGCTCTGTAATAGTTGGACAAGTATCAAATAATCTCAGCAATAAATCATCAAGTTTTTCAGCCTTCAATTTCAACCAGTCTTCTTCATTGAAAGTAAATCTTTTGTAAAGTGCAGAAAATAGGACTATCTTAGCCCTAAGTGGGTTCGTATACTTCATAATATTCTGCCGTAAATCAAACTGATTATATTGATGTTTAGTTTGACTTTTTAGGGATTTATCTATAGAACTTGATGATATTTGTCCAGAATTATAAAATATCTGTTCCTCTTTCCGAGGTTGATTTAATAATATTCCCGTTGATTCATCAGGGGTTATATATAGCTTCTGCATTTCATGAGAAATAACATTGGCGATTAAAGCGTATTCATCTTGTTTATTAAGGGTTTTTACAACTTTAGATAAACTGTAATTTAAATTATTTATACTTGGATTTAGCCTGCATAATTCTTGAATTAATTCTTGTAATTTAAACTTATCTAGCGTCTCTTCATCATTCTCCCAAATATTTTTACAAGCCGAGTAGATTAATTTTTTAATCCGTTTCGAGTTTTCATGCTTTTCTAAATGTTTAGTTACTGTATCAAGGCTAGATATAGTTTTCATCGGCAAATCTCCGGCACAGGTATCAAATAGTCAAAAATGGTAGAACTAGCCCTTTCAAGGTGACTCGTAAAATCTCTTTTTCTTGGAGCATTCTCTGGGTAGAAATTAGTTTATAAGTTATTTATCTAACCACGGAGGCACAGTAGAAAATCTCAGGGCAGGGAAAACCTCGGTTGGCGCAGTCTGTCGCAGGCATCAGGCTTTCTAAGACATAGAAAAGAGGTTTAGAGAGGAATTTACTTTCGAGAATTTCTACTTACTTTGAAAGGGCTGGTCTTATGTTATACCCTTTTCATCTAAGTTGTGTAGTCATGTCCAACCATTTTGCCCCCGTTTGGCGTTGCTGATTGGGGTTGGCATAACAGCCAAATCCTTATGGTCATTGCCTCTCAGAGAAACAGTGCTTAGTGCTAAGTAAAAAAGTAAAATTAATCGCACACAGTATAAAATCAGTTCCGAGTAAGAAGTGCATCGGCTTAGAGTATGAATCTTCCCACTCTAAGCCGATGCACTTC
>NNBU01000023.1_pt1 | contig 53310 bp, 54 predicted proteins | sample 1173781 | NCBI WGS metagenome assembly NNBU01 (sample SAMN07173937, study PRJNA388173) | plant metagenome | biome: Plant school; feature: Soil; material: Symbiotic tissue of Blasia pusilla L.; isolation source: symbiotic tissue sample KVJ2 | host: Blasia pusilla | place: Norway: Troms, Kvaloya...
CATCAATGCTTTTCATCTGATAAGATTGGGCAAATTAATGGGGTTATTTATTCAACTGGAATCAATCGTGAAAAAATATTTGGTTCGATTCCAGAAATTGGTAAAATAGAATTAGAAAATTTATTTGACTGCCAACGTCGTAAGATTACTGTATTAGAAGAAATATTACAAAATAGAGAGTTAGATTTTTGTATTATCTTTTCTTCTTTAGCTTCCATTTTAGGAGGATTTGGGTTAAGTTTGTATTCGGCAGCTAATCATTTTATAGATAGCTTTGCTAACCGACACAACCGAAAGAATTCTTTATCCTGGCATATTATAAATTGGGATAAGTTACACCTAAATCTTATCCAAGAGCAAAAAAGGCTAGGACAAACATCTGGTGTGCAATTGGGCATTACTCCCGCAGAAACTATAGAAGTATTTAAAAGAATATTCTCCTTAGAGAAAGGAACTCAGATTATTGTTTCTACAGTAGATATAAAGGCTAGGCTGAATTATGCATCTAACTTTGATGATTTAGCAAATGCAAAATCTTCTAATCAATTAGATTCATCTCCATCCTATTCCAGACCTCAACTTAGTAATTCCTACGTTTCTCCGACGAATCCGTTGGAAAAACAAATTACAGAAATATGGCAAGAGGTACTTGGGATTGAAGAAGTTGGTATTTATGACAACTTTTATGAGTTAGGAGGAGACTCTTTAATTGCAACTCAATTAGTTTCTCGATTAAGAGCAAAATTTCCTATAGATTTACCACTGCGTGACCTTTTATTACAAGCCATGATTCCAACCAAGCAGGCGGAAATGATTGAGCAACTTCTATTAGAAAAAATAGAAGAATTATCCGAAGAAGAAGTAGAAGCTCTTTTAACTAACAAGTAAAGTTACAAGCATACACTTTCTCCCTTCTCTCCGTGCCCTCTGCGCCTCTGCGGTAGCCTGCGGCAAGCCGCTTTGCGTCTACGTTAAAAACTCGAAAACCTTCATTTAAAAAACAGGAAAAATACTCCATGTCTCTATTAAATACTCTTCCCAACTATGAACCCATCGCTCGCTTGCAGAACGAATTCAAGAATACACCTGAAGATTTGTTAGCAGGTATAATACCTGCTCTAGAGCAAATATTCTTATCACAACTTCCTGCGGGATCGCATATTCTTGAACTAGGTTGTGGTTCTGGCTATTTAGCACAACAGCTTAACATTAAAGGATATAAAGTTACTGGAATCGATGCTTCTGAAGGGCTGCTAAACTACGCTAGAGAAAACGCCCCTGAAAGTGAATTTATCCTTAGTGATATACGTAATTTGGAGTTACCACCCATCTTCGATGCAGTTTTGGCAAATGATGTTCTCCATTTTATCCAAAACAAGGAAGATTTAAAAACTGTATTCAAAAACGTATATGCTGCGCTTAAAGATGGTAGCGTCTTTGTATTCAACATCCCAATAACAGATTGGCTACATGAAGCCGCTCAAAAAAACAATTTTAACATTGTTTACGTCAATGATGAATGCACTTTAATGGAGTTGTTCTCCTATAAGCCCGAAGAAAGAATGTGGGAAATCAAAGTCACAGGGTTTGAATTGATAGAAAAACAATGGCAGCGTTCAGACACCATTTGGTTAAGAAAAGATCACTTTCTAGCAGAAGTTGAGTCAGCTTTAAAAGATGCGGGCTTTACAGAATTCAATTATTACAATACTAGAGACTTTGGAGAGAGTGAAGATATAGCTTGCTTTGTTTGTCAGAAAACCCCACTTAAGTAATACAGCAATCCTAAATCATTTGTGAAAACTCTTCTCTCTGCACCTTTGTAGAAAATTAAATATTTTTTGTCGCAGAGAAAGAGTTTCCAAGCAGAAGTTTTGTAAAAGCTTTGTATTTCCTATATTTATGAATTTACAAATCAAATATAGCTGCGATCGCTACAAATAAATTTTAATTATATATTACCAATGAACAAACAGCACTCTAACTTATCACCTGCAAAAAAAGCCCTTTTAGAAAAATGGAAGGGAGGAAAATTTCAAGCTGATACTATTCCCAAACGTCAAACATCTAAGAATATTCCCTTATCTTTCTCCCAACAAAGACTATGGTTTATTGACCAGCTTTATCACGGAAGCGCTTTCTATAATATTCCGATCGCTTTTCAGATAGAAGGACAACTGAATATTACAGCACTTCAGCAAAGTTTGAATGAAATTCTCAAGCGTCACGAAATTTGGCGCACCAATTTTACACTCGTAAATGGAGAACCAATACAGGAAATCGCATCAGATTTAACTTGGGATTTACCTATCATTAATCTTGAGCATTTGTCTGGTAAAGATTGGGAAGGAGAAGTAAAAAAACTTGTAGCTGAGTCAGCAACCAAACCCTTTAATTTAGCTAAAGGACTTTTAGTCAGAGCCAGTTTACTACGTTTGAGTGAAGAAGAATACGTTTTGCTTGTTACCATGCACCACATCATTACAGATGGGTGGTCTTGTGGTGTGTTCTTGCGAGAGTTGTCAACGCTGTATGCGGCTTTCTCTACAAATCAGCCATCTCCCTTACCCGAACTCCCTATTCAGTATGCAGATTTTACCATTTGGCAGCGCGATCGCACCCAAGGTGAATTCCTTACAACCAAATTAAATTATTGGAAGCAACAACTAAGCGGTGAACTTCCCGTACTCCAATTACCCACAGACCGCCCACGACCTAGCGTCACAACTTTTGCTGGTGCCAAGCAATACTTTACATTCTCAAAAGCCTTGACTGATGCGCTCAGACAATTAAGCCAGCGAGAAGATGCCACTTTATTTATGAGTTTGCTTACAGTATTTAATATATTATTATATCGCTATACAGACCAAGAAGATATTGTGATTGGTTCTCCAATTGCCAACCGCAATCGAGGCGAATTAGAAGGAATGTTGGGCTTATTTGTTAACACTTTAATATTACGTAATAACCTCAATGGCAATCCTAGTTTCCGCGAACTTTTACATCGGGTTCGTGAGGTTACTCTCGATGCCTATGCACATCAAGATTTGCCTTTTGAGATGATTGTAGAAGAATTGCAACCCGAACGAGACTTAAGCCGAAACCCGCTTTATGAAGTCATGTTTGTTTTGCAAAATACTCCAACATCTGTACAAGAAGTATCTGGATTAAGTTTGCGTACTTTAGAGTTTGATAGCGGTACATCTCAACTTGACATTTTCCTATCGATGTTTGAGTTTCAAGAGGGTTTAACAGGATGTTTGGAGTACAATACAGATATTTTTGATGCAACAACAATTGCTAGATTTATTAATAACTTTCAGACTTTATTAGAAAATGTTCTTGCTAATCCAGAGCAAGGTATCTGTGAGTTGTCGCTACTAAATGCTTCTGAGAAAGAGCAATTATTACTGACATTTAATCAAACTAATGCAGACTATCAAGATGCATCTCTGGCTCAATTATTTGAACAGCAAGTTGAACTAACACCTGATTCATTAGCATTAATTAGTCAATCAGAAGAAGTTACCTATCGGCAACTTAATTGTAAAGTTAATCAGCTTACACATTATTTACAAAAACATGGCGTAACAAAAGAAACCTTAGTTGCTCTATGTCTTAAACGCTCTGTAGATATGGTGGTAGGAATTTTAGCTATCCTCAAAGCTGGCGGTGCATACATTCCCCTTGATCCAAATTATCCAGTTGAGCGTTTAAATTTTATGCTCTCTGATTCTCAAGCATCGATATTAATTACTCAGCAGGAAATATTAAAAAAACTATCATTATCTTCAGCTAAAACTGTTTGCTTGGATATTCAAAAAGACGAAATTGCTCAAGAAAGTATAGAAAACCCGCTTAACATCTCAAAAGCTGATGATCTTGCCTATATTATCTACACCTCTGGCTCAACTGGAATTCCTAAAGGCGTTATTGGAACTCATCGCGGTACAGTAAATGGCTTACACTGGTTATGGAAAACTTATCCTTTCACCCCAGAAGAAGTTTGTTGTCAGAAAACAGCTATTAGTTTTGTAGATTCTGTTTGGGAAATTTTTGCTCCTTTACTTCAGGGGATTCCTACAGTAATTATCAGTAATGCAACTATATTAGACCCACAGCTATTTATAGAAGCTTTAGCGCATCACAAAGTTACCCGGATTATACTTGTACCCTCACTACTGCGTTTACTTATAGACAATTACCATCATCTAACCAATAAATTATCACAACTAAAACTCTGGATAACTAGTGGAGAAGCACTATCTATTAACTTAGCTAAAACTTTCCGAGAATTAATGCCATTTGCAAAATTAATTAACCTTTATGGCTCATCGGAAGTTTCCGCCAACGCCACTTACTACGACACAAGTTTATTACAAGATCAAGCAAATAGTGTCCCCATCGGGCGTCCTATCGATAATACTCAAGTCTACGTGTTAAATCGCAATTTACAACCAACACCTGTAGGAGTTGTTGGCGAGCTTTATATTGCTGGTGACGGATTAGCAAGGGGATATTTAAATCGTCTGGAATTAACTCAGGAAAGATTTATCGATAACCTCTTTGTCTCCCAAAAAAAGCTCTACAAAACAGGCGATTTAGGACGTTATCTTAATGATGGTAATATTGAATACTGGGGTCGCCACGATGAACAAGTAAAAATCAGAGGTTTTCGTGTAGAATTGGGTGAAATTGCAACTGTTATTACACAGCATCCAGATATAAAAGAATCTGTTGTAATTGCCAGTAATGATGCTCAAGAAAATCAATGTTTGATTGCTTATGTTGTTACAGACAATCAGAATATAGCTACACAATTGTTGTCTTATTTACAACAAAGATTACCTAATTATATGCTTCCATCTGCCTTTGTGGTATTAGATGCACTCCCACTTACACCTAATGGCAAAGTAGATAAGCGTTCTCTTTCTACAAATCAAGTTATCCGACAAAATAATACTAAATCCTTGATTGCTCCTCGTAATTTTACAGAATTATCATTAGTAAAATTGTGGGAAAACCTCTTAAAGACTAACCTCATTGGGGTTACAGATAACTTCTTTGACTTGGGTGGCCACTCATTTTTAGCTGTGCGCTTAATGGCTCAAATTCAAGACAAATTCGGGCATAATCTTAGCCTATCTACTCTTTTTGAAAATCCCACAATTGAAAAACTCGCTCCTATTATTAGCCAGCGATCGCACGAAAATTCTAATTCTCCAATTGTAGCAATTAACTCTTCTGGTTCCAAGATACCTTTCTTTTGTATGCATGGTGCTGGTGGAGGTATTAATAATTACTTTAAGTTATCCAGAAGGCTTGGTGAAGATTATCCATTTTATGCCTTAGAACATACCCCTGACAAAGAAAAAACTGAAATTCTCTCATTAGAGAAGACAGCAAATAATTACCTCCAAGAAATTCGGAAAGTACAACCAAATGGCCCTTATCTTTTAGGTGGTCACTGTTACGGTGGTGTACTCGCTTTTGAAATGGCGCAGCAATTACAAAGACAGGGTGAAACGGTAGATTTATTAGTTGTTATCGATGCCATCCTCTTAGAAACACGCATTGAATCTACAAAAGATGATGATGCAAAATTTTTACTCCGCATGGCTGAATCAATAAAAACCGATAATAATATAGATTTTTCAATTCCTTTTGAAGAGCTTCGAGATTTGTCACTAAATGAGCAACTCGATTTGATTAATAAAAAAGCAAATTTCATCTTTAGTGATACAGAGATTGAAGATTTTATTAGCTATTACAAACTTTTTAAAGCTGATGTTCAAGCCATGCGAGATTATGTTCCGCTACTTTACCCTCAACCTATAACTCTATTTCGAGCCAAAGAGGAGATTATTCATGACTTTGACAATCCAGAATGGAATACTGATGATCCATTATTAGGTTGGGGTAAATATTCTAGCCAACCCATTCAAGTAATTGAAGTCCCTGGCGATCATTTCTCGATTTTCGTTGAACCTCATATTCAAGAATTAGCCAAACATCTGAAAAATTCTATTGATCGTGCTGCGTGCAATGTCATAAATAATGGGAGTAAAAAAGACTAATGAAACTTCCCCCAGAACTGAAAACACCGTTATGGTTGCTAGGTCTACAATTCGAGGTTAATCCCTTTAGTTATTTAGATGCTATTTCCAAACGTTATGGTGATATCGTGACTGTAATGTCTGGTTCTACACCAATTGTTTACATCAGCAATCCTTCAGGGATAAAAGAAGTTTTTACAAATACCAAAGAAATTACAGCTAGCGGTGCATTAAACCAAGATTTCGCCTTCATAACCGGAAATAAAGGAGTCTTGCAACTTGATGGTTTAATTCATAAAAATCGGCGTAAGCTTTTAATGCAAGCTTTTCATGGAGCGCGGATGCAAGCCTGTGGTCAAGGTATCTGTGAACTCACAGAAAAGATGATGAGTAAACAAGTGATTGGAAAACCTTTTCTTGCATACCCGGTGATTGAAGATATTACCTTTCAAGTGGGTATAGAAAGGGTAATCGGTTTGCAGGAAGGAGAGCGCTATGACAAAATTAAGCATTTATTTGCTTCTTTGCTTAAACTCGATAGACAATCTCTTATAGTTAAGATTTTTAGCAAGATTTTCCAAGAAAAAGATTTAGGTCGATGGAGTCCGCAGGGATATCTGCTTCATCTCCGGCGAGAACTTTTTCAATTGCTATTTATTGAGGTTAAAGAACGTCGCCAGCAAGCAAATTTATCACATACTGATATACTTAGCGATCTGATATTTGCTTGTGATGAAACAGGTGAAGCATTAAGCGACGAAGAGGTGCGTGACTTGCTATTATCACCTATATTTGCAGCTGGTGATGCTTCCGGGACTGCCATTAGTTGGTCTTTATATTGGATTCATCGGCTAAAAACTGTTCGAGAGAAACTACTGGAAGAACTTGATAGCCTTGGTCAAAATCCAGACCCTATGAGCATTGTTGCACTCCCCTATTTAAATGCTGTTTGTAACGAAGTTTTGCGAATTTACCCAACCCAATTGTTTACATTTCCCAGGTTAGTAGAATCTCCAATTGAGTTAATGGGCTACGAACTCCATCCTGGTACGATACTACTTGGTAATATTTATTCCACCCATCAGCGTGATGATTTATATCCAAATCCAAAAGAATTTGAGCCAAAGCGCTTTTTAGAAAAACAATTTTCTCCCTACGAATTTCTACCATTTGGTGGCGGTTCTCGTGTGTGCATTGGCGCGAGTTTTGCCCTCTTTGAAATGAAACTTATATTAGCAACTATTCTTTCACGCTATCAATTAGATTTGGTGAGTCAGCGCCCAGAACGCCCCAAATTTGCAGGTTTAATTTCTTCTCCTGCAAGTGGAGTGAAAATGATTATGCGTGGTCGGCGTCAAGATCAAGGAAAGTCGCAGCCGTTAGCTGTTGGTTTAGTTTAACCAATGAATTTGATTTTTAATTCTGTTGATATATATTTCTGAAAATTCTGATTTTTGAATTTGTTCTTCTCTAGCTAAATATCTATAAATCATCGGAGTAAATAAGATTTATGACACTACCCCCAGGGCCGAAAACACCCTTATGGCTACTACGTCAGCAACTCGATACTAATCCCCTTGGCTGTTTGGATGCTATTTACAAACGCTATGGCGATATTATCACCATAATGGCTGGTTCTACACCAATAGTTTACGTCAGCAATCCATCAGGAATAAAGCAGTATTTAACTAATACTAAAGAAATTACAATCTCTACTATTCCCCCAGGAGATTCTCCAATTACAGTCGGACAGATGGGACAGCAAGGAATTCTTCATGTTGATGGCTTAGTTCACAAACATCGTCGTCCTCTGTTAATGAAGGCTTACCACGGGGAGCGGATGAATGCTACTGGAAAAAGCATTTGTCAACTCACAGAAAAAATTATTAGTCAACAGGCGATTGCAAAAACTTTCATTGCCAATGAAATGTTATCAAAAATCACTTTGCAAGTAGCTCTAGAAGTTGTGATTGGATTACGAGAAGGAGAGCGCTATGAAAAAATAAAACATCTATATACCTCTTGCATGAAATATGAAAAATCTCCCCTGTTTGAGATCATAAAAAAATTGCCTTTTGCACAATTGGATTTAGGTCGCCTAAGTCCGTGGGGATACCATAAGTATCTCCTGAAAGAAATTTTCCAATTTTTATATAATGAAGTCAAAGAACGCCGTAAACAAGCAGATCATTCACGCACTGATATGCTCTCTGATTTGATATTTGCTTGTGATGAAACAGGTAAACCGCTAAGTGATGAAGAAGTACGCGATCTTTTGTTTTTGCCTATTTCAGCAAGTAATAATGGTGCAACAGATTCCCTTACCTGGTTATTATACTGGGTTCACAGTTTAACAGATGTTCGTGAGCAACTGCTTGAGGAACTCGATAGCCTTGGTGAAAACCCAGATCCGATGAAAATTGTAGCATTGCCCTACCTTAATGCTGTTTGTAACGAGGCTCTACGAATTTACCCAAGTTCGATGTTCTCGCTGCCAAGGGTGGTAATGTCTCCAGTGGAGATCATGGGGTATGAGTTAATTCCAGGTACGATACTCTTTACCAATATTTATTCAACACATCAACGTGAAGATGTGTACCCAGAGCCGAAACGATTTAAGCCAGAGCGCTTTCTAGAAAACAAATTCTCTCCCTATGAATTTATCCCCTTCGGTGGCGGCGCTCGTAGTTGTATTGCAGGAGCTTTTTCGAGCTTTCAAATGAAGCTTGTGTTAGCAACAATTCTTTCAAACTATAAATTAACGTTGGTTAATAAGCAACCAGAACAAGCAAAGCATTCCAATGATCAATGTTACGCCAAGAGTGGCGTGAAAATGGTTATGCATGGTCGGCGTCAGCATCAAGAAAGGTCAAAACCACTTGTTTCTGACTTTATTTAGATATTAGATTTAGTTGATATACCTCATCTTTCTAGTTTTACCTAAAAATACATTTCATCTTGGAGACAATAAGTATGAATCAGAGTCGTAAAGGCGCAGTCGTCATCACAGGAACATCCACCGGCTTAGGTCGAGTAACTGCGCTTTCGCTTGCCAAGGAAGGATATCGAGTTTTTGCTGGAGTCCGCACTGAGAAAGATTCACAGTCACTAAAACAGGCTGCATCTGGTAATTTAACACCCATTATTATGGACATCACCAAAGCGGAAGAAATTAAATCTGCTTTGGAATTTGTCTCATTAGCGGTTGGAGATGAAGGATTATTCGCATTAATTAATAATGCAGTTGTAGCAGTAGATGGCCCACTAGAATGTCTTCAAATAGATGATATCAGATGGAATTTTGAAGTAAATGTTATTGGGCAAATTACAGTTACCCAAGCATTTTTGCCATTAATTCGACAAGCAAAGGGTCGAATCATCAATATCAGTGCAATTTGTGGGAGATTAGCTCTACCTTATAGAAGTCTTTTGTGTGCTTCTAAATTTGCGATCGAGGCAATTACAGATTGTTTAAGAATGGAATTATGCTCCAGTGGGATTGAGGTTATTTCCATCTTGCCAGGGGGAATAGTAACCCCAGAACAGGCTGACAAAGTAGAAGCTAGTTACCAGGAAACATTAGCTAATATGTCACCTGAAATTAAAGCTATATATGGCAAGAATTACAATATATATATGCAAGGTGCAGTAGAGGACAATCGCAGCACAGGTTTACCACCTGAAAAAGTAGCAAATACGATTTTGGAAGCTCTGGGAGCTAAAAAGCCCAAAAGACAATATTTTGTCACACAATCATCATGGGAACTTAGGCTGTATGCCTTGTATAAAAGATTGGTGCCACATCAATATTTTTATGAGAATTTTTATAAGGGTATGCAAAAAGGAATGGGATTTGATTAGTAACTTATCGCTATTTCATTCTTTTTGAAGAATAACTGGAGCAGAGATAGTAAATATGCCAACTCAACATACTCACCAATTTCTCATAACTGATTGCCGTTTTTGTTCTTTGGTTTCTAAAGCTAATGGAGAAGATCCAATTGGGACAGCAGGGACTTGTGAGTATTGGTTGATTATGGAAGTTCCACAACCTTGGCCGCAAGAAATATTTCAAGAAAATCCAACTATTAAGCCATTGATGGGTTTATTTGAAGAGTTAGTTTTTAAGCATGGGGTCAACTTGAAACCCATGTTAATTGCTCCTGACCGCGAGTATTCTCATCCTGGCTTGACCCGCATTTTCTACTACTATCGCCCTGCAAAATTGTTTTCTCAATTTGAGAAACAGGAGTTTGTTGTCCCAGAAAGCAAAGCAGCTGCTTTGGTTACAGCAATATTCAAGCAATTAATGCAACAACCCAACGATTTATCCGAATTTCAGCAATATCAACAACAAACGAGTCACATCCGCGAACTCATGGTTTGCACCCATGCTCAAGTTGACCTTGCTTGTGGCAGATTTGGGACTCCCATCTATCGACGATTACGTAAAGAATATGCTCCTGTTTCTAATGGAAAATTAAGAGTCTGGCAAACAACTCACTTTGGTGGTCATCAGTTTGCTCCTACTTTAGTTGATTTACCCCAAGGATGCTTGTGGGGACATTTAGAGCCAGATGTATTGGATTTATTGGTGCAGCGAAATGGTTCAGTTTCTGGTTTACGTCAATACTATCGGGGATGGACTGGTTTAAGCGAATTTGAGCAAAGTGTTGAACGCGAAATTTGGATGCAGTGTGGCTGGAGTTGGCTAGATTACTTGAAAGCAGGGAAAGTGCTGGCGATGGAAGAGGTTGCTGAAGGACAGTATGCTGACTGGGCAGAAGTTCGGATTGATTTTGCACTTCCAGATGGTAGTGCATCAGGTGCTTATGAAGCCAGAGTAGAAGTCTGTGGTGAGGTCATGAGTGCATTTAACTCAGCAAAAGAGATGGAGTTAGAAGCAGTGAGGCAGTATCGCGTTAGCCGTTTGATTAAGGTTGAGTAAACAGAAATGAGCCAAAAACTAAAAAATGATTTCACAAAAACAATCTCAAATTACACATGAAATACTTCAAGGTAATCTTGTTAAGCTGATGTTTAAGTTATCAATTCCCAGTACTTTGGGAATATTGATGCTTAGTTTAAACACTTTTATTGATGCTTTGTTCGCAGGACGATTTATTGGTGAATCTGCTTTAGCTGGTATTTCAATTGCATTGCCATTTATAAGTATTATCAATGGATTTGCTCTATTAGTTGGGGTAGGTTCTGCATCTGTTATTAGTCGAGCTATCGGTTCTGGAGATATCAAAATTCAGTCAAAAATATTTGGTAATTTAGTTGTGATGAGTGTTGCAATCTCATTGTTCATCACAATTTTCGGTTACATCTTTGGTGAAGAATTAATTGTATTAATAGGAGGAACTGGTGAAGTAGCATTAGAAGGCACAAAATATTTTAAGACTTATGTACTAGGTTCAGTATTTTTGATATTAGGAGAAGCTTGTAGTCGTGTCATAAAATCAGAAGGAAAAATTAGGCTAGCCACAATATTTGACTGGCTTTTTGTTATTGTAAACATTTTATTAAATTATATATTTATTAGTGTATTTCATTGGCAAACTCAAGGTATTGCTTTTGCGACAGTTATTGCAATGGTCGTTTATTGCATTGTCAATTTAGGTTATTTTATTTCTGGCAAAAGTTCTATCCCAGTCAATTTTAAAAAAATAGCGATCGCTGTAGATTTACTCCGTGCAATATTATCTGTTGGCATATCAGAATTATTCTATCCGGTAACAATATTGATTCAAGATTTTCTGATTTTCAATTTAATTTCTTACTACGGTACAAATAGCGATATTGCTTTCTTTGGAGCAACAGTCAAAGTATCTTCATTTGTATTTATTCCCATCATTGGTTTTTCACAAGCATTACAACCCATAATCGGCATGAATTATGGGGCACAAAATTATGAAAGAATAAAAAAAGCCTACTTAACTTTTGCAATCATTGGCACTATTTTAGCAATATTAATTTGGTTGCCTTTACAATTATTTCCAAAAATACTTTTAGGTATAATTCTCCCAAGTGCTAATTTTACAGAAGGTGATGTGTTTAATTTTATAATTCTCAGTATATTAATACCGATATGGCCTTTAGCATACTTTAGTAATACTCTTTTTCTATCTATAGGCAAAGGTAAAACTGTGTTAGCAGTAATTTTGGTAAGAAGTATAATCTTAACCGTGCCAATGGTACTATTCTTTTCAAAAATCTCAGGTGTAAGGGGCATATACTATGGAATGCTTTTTGCCGATGTTTTATTTATGCTAATTGTATTTGTACTAACAGTTTTGGAATTTAAATATTTAAGTTTACTCAAAGCTGAAGTGAGCAAATAGTGAGATGTATAACTAGTAAAATAATAAAGTTGTTCTGCACCAATTAAATAAGTTACTACCAGATTGCAAGACATATTTAATCAAATATCAAGAGGTAAGTTATGTATCAAGATGACAAAGAAGACACAACAGTTTACAAAGTTGTAGTTAATCACGAAGAACAGTATTCGATTTGGCCATCTGAGCGGGAAAACCCTATTGGTTGGAAGGATGTTGGAAAAAATGGTTTAAAGCAAGAATGTCTGGATTACATCAAAGAAGTCTGGACTGATATGAGACCGCTTAGTCTGCGGAAAAAGATGCAGGAAACATCTGGCAATATTTAGGCAGATGTGCGTTTAAATTGCATATTTGGGTGGGCTTTTTCTGCCCATTCAACGAAATGTAAGCATTTTTCTGCTGCTGAAATTCCAACTTTCTTTATCTTAGTAACGCTTGTTAAAAATGGAGAATTTATATGATAAAATCCTCGGTTTCTCAGACACGGATATGGTTTATTACTGGTTGCTCAAAGGGCTTAGGTCGAGCTTTAGCAGAAACAGTGCTTGAGCAAGGTGAGACTGTGGTATTGACAGCAAGAAATCTACAGCAGATAGAAGATTTAGTAATAAGGTTCCCGAATCGGACATTAGCGGTGAAACTTGATGTCACCAAACCTGAAGAAGTTCGGGAGGCCGTGAAACAGGCAATTGCTAAGTTTGGACGAATTGATGTACTTGTTAATAATGCTGGATATGGGGTTTTAGGAGCAATAGAAGAAGTCAACGATGAAGAAGTTCGTAGTCAGTTTGAAACAAACTTTTTTGGTGTCTTGGAAGTGCTAAGGACAGTTTTACCTTATATGCGCCAACAACGCAGTGGACACATCCTTAATATTTCATCAGTAGGTGGCTTTGTGTCCTATGCTGGTACAGGAATCTATAATGGTACTAAATTTGCGCTAGAAGGAATTTCTGAAGCATTAGCTCAAGAAGTTACACCTCTTGGTATCAAAATCACAATAGTTGAACCTGGTGGATTTCGTACAGATTTTGTGACACGTTCTCTTGTTATAACTGATATCCAAATCAATGACTATGAACCAGTGATTGGTGAGATGCGTCAAGGTGCGCGAGATATCCTGGATCAGAAATTGGAATTTCAGGAATCAGGCGATCCAAAGAAAGCAGCTTTGGCAATGATTAAAGCAGTTGATAGTGAAAATCCGCCACTGAGATTGGTGCTAGGAGAAGATGCAATTTATGCTATTAATGCCAAGCTAGAGTCAGTCAAAACAGAACTAGATGCTTGGAAGGAAGTATCTCTAAATACTGCATTTGATGAGGTTTTAGTAGCCAAATAGTGCTATTTTTTGCTACAACTTAAACTCGAATAACCCCACCTCGCCAAAGTTATACTTTGTCGTGTGGGGAAATCTAAATTATTTGTTGCGATCGCACCACGGAGTTGTGGACAAAATTCATCAATAAAATTAGTCACAGCGTTTTCTTAAATGAAGTAAGTAGGCAATCTTTACTCAATCCAAAAAGCTCGTAGCTAACAGAAATTTTTAGTTTACTAGCTATTTTTAAAGTAATGATGGAGCCGCTTCAAATGAAACGACGTGAAACACTAGCCGAATTGGTCGCGCGAACAGTAGTTGAATTTGAAAAACGCGAACTAGAACTACAAAAAGCTCAGGTGCATCAGGTGCAGCCACAGAAGAAAGCCACAACCAAGCGTAAATCTAAAAAGGCTGCTTAATGCAGGTGCAGCAGTTCAACCGCAGTCACAAGGTTAGCATCTACCACTATCTTTTTGACACAGCCTTTAAGTAGAGCTTGTTTGTCCTCCGGCTCTAGTCCTTCCCAGTATCTCTGATTTGAAAATGCCACAACAATCCGCTCTTTAGCTATGAGATATTGTTTGGATGCGTTGCTTGTCGTCGCTACAGCCGTTGCTATCTGCATCCTCATATCCTCTTTGGCTTTTTCAATTGCTGGATTTGATGGCAATGCTTCCAGGGTATTTAAAGATGCCCGCAGTGTCTTTATTTCTGCGGATTCTTCTGAAGAATAAACTTCTTGTTCTACCAGTCCAGCTAACCGTTCAGCCTCATGAACTAGATGTTTAATCATTTGTTTTTCTAATTCATCGGAAGAAATCATTCGCCCGTTATGACAAGCACCAGTGCGATAAAAACTGCATTGGTAATGATGACGGACAAAACCTTTGCGTTTAACCAATTTTTTGCACTGACGACTATAAGCAGCCCCACAATGGGCGCATTTAACTAAGTTGGCGAACGGGTTGGTGTGTTTTTGCTCGGTAGCCCATCGATTATTCCGGTTGCTGCGAATTATTGCTTTGATGCGTTCGTGTTCTTCGCGGGTGATAATCGCTTCATCTTCGTGGGTTCCCCATGTCACTTCCCACTCGTCAAAGGGTTTGCGATGTCCTTTGGGATGAACTACTGTGTTATAGAGTGTTCCTCCTGCGTAGACGGGATTAACTAGAATAGAGCGTAACCCAGAAACTGACCACTTCAGCCCTGTGTGTGGATAACGAAGATTCAACGCACCTCCACGAGATTTGTTGATATTCTCTAGGACGATTTCCTCTTCTTCTTCTAGCAGGTTAATTCTAGTATTAGTAGTTTTTGTAACGGCGTTGGCTTGAATACCTAAAGTATCATGCAGTACTCTTGCTGTTTGAGATACTGTACCCACTGCTAAAAATGTATCAAATACTAGCCGCATTAATTGCGATCGCGTCAACTCTTCTTTACCCTCAATCAAACAAACGCACAGACGCTCATCTCGTTTGTATTTGTCGCCCTCAACTATATACCCCAATGGTGCATTCCAGTGAGGTTTTTTATTGGCTTTGCGGGTGTCGCGCTCTTTCTTAATTCGCATCCCCAGCATTTTCACCTCATACTTAGATGCTGCCAATCTCACATCAATGGTTAATTCACCGCCAATACTCGATAAGTCGAAGGGTTCATCTAGCGCGTGTGGCTGTATACCTTTCTTTTTTAACGCATCCATCAAACGATAAAAGGTCATTGATGATGATGTTAAACGATCGATCCGAATAAACAGCAGCTTCGACACTTTGCCTGGTACAGATGCATTGATATCTTCAATTAACTGCAAAAGCCCTTTACGCTGATCGCTAGTACGACTTTCCACATCGTAATATATATGTGTTGCCCCAGCACTACGCAACCGCCGCATTTGTTTAATCAACGCCCCTTCATCTTCAGCCTGCTCATCAGTCGAAACCCGTGCGTAACCTAAAACGTCCATACACCACACCATAGAAGCGTTAGATTAATATTACCTGATAGCAAGCGCATTGGTTCTCTGCTGTTCACCGAACCAGTAGACTTCTTAGTTGGTAACACCTACGGTAAGTACCTGTGGCGCGACACCAAGATTCCCCTCGTGAGAATCGGCTACCCCATCATGGATCGTCACCACCTACACCGCTACGCCACCATTGGTTATCAAGGCGTGATCAACCTCCTCAACTGGACTGTAAACACCCTGTTTGAAGAAATCGATCGCAACACCAACATTCCTTCTAAGACAGATATTTCCTACGACTTGATTCGTTAGAAATTTCGTAGAAACACAACGTGTTAATTAAAGGGTAAAGAAGGGGAGTAGGGAATAGGAAATAGGGAATAGGGAAATATCCAAACCCAATCCCAAATTCTCAATTCCCAATCCCCAACTCCCCTTTTTCTTGATAGCATTTACCCAAGGAATTGATAAATGGAAACCATCAATCACACTCACGAACACACTCACACTCATCCTCATCCTAATTACCATCCACCTAACCAGAAAAAACCAGGATGGTTTCACAATCTTCTTAATCCGTTGCGCCGTGTAGTGGATGGAATTCAGGTTAAAAATAATCGCTTCGCTCATCTAATTTGCCAAACAATTCCTTGTTGTTGCCCCTTTGAGCGACAAATTAAATTATTTGGGAAGTCTATTGATATTCCACCACTATGTAAACTCAATCCTTTCTATGACGAATTTGTAGGATTGCGTTTCCGCGCTCTATCTTACCTCGCTGATGTATGTGGAGAGGATGTCACAAGATACATTTGTTAGTCATTGGTCATTGGTCATTAGTCATTAGTCATTGGTCATTGGTCATTGGTCATTAGTTGTTAATTATTCAAAGGACAAATGACAAAGGACAAATGACAAAGGACAATTAACAATTAAGAGAAGAGAGATGAAAAGCACCCAAGGTAAAATCAACGAGCTGCTGACTGAGACAGGATGCGAACATAATCAGCACAAACAAGCGGAAAAGAAAAACAAATCATGCGCCCAACAGGCACAACCTGGCGCGGCTCAAGGGGGCTGTGCCTTTGATGGTGCAATGATTGCTCTAGTGCCGATCGCAGATGCAGCGCATCTAGTCCACGGGCCGATCGCCTGTGCTGGTAATTCCTGGGGCAGTCGTGGTAGTCTGTCGTCTGGTCCTCAACTCTACAAAATGGGCTTTACGACTGACTTGGGTGAAAATGATGTCATCTTCGGTGGCGAAAAGAAACTCTACAAAGCGATTCTAGAACTCAAAGAGCGCTACCAACCAGCAGCAATATTTGTCTACGCCACTTGCGTTACAGCCTTAATTGGCGATGATATGGATGCTGTCTGCAAAGCTGCGGCTGAGAAAATTGGTATTCCTGTTGTTCCCGTCATTGCCCCAGGATTCATTGGCAGTAAAAATCTCGGCAACCGTTTTGGCGGTGAAGCTTTATTAGAATATGTTGTCGGAACAGCAGAACCGGAACATACAACGCCCTATGATATTAACTTAATCGGTGAATACAACATCGCCGGTGAAATGTGGGGAGTAACACCACTGTTAGAAAAGTTAGGCATCCGTATTTTGTCTAAAATTACGGGCGATGCTCGCTACAATGAAATTCGCTACGCCCACCGCGCCAAGCTCAACGTCATGATCTGCTCACGAGCGTTGCTGAATATGGCGAGAAAGATGGAGGAGCGTTACAACATCCCTTACATTGAAGAGTCTTTCTACGGCATCGATGATATGAATCGCTGTCTGCGAAACATCGCCGCTAAATTAGGCGACGCTGATTTACAGGAGCGGACAGAAAAGTTAATTGCAGAAGAAACGGCTGCTTTAGATTTGGCATTGGCTCCTTATCGCGCTCGACTCAAAGGTAAGCGGGTTGTGTTGTATACAGGTGGTGTCAAGAGTTGGTCGATTATTTCGGCTGCTAGAGACTTAGGCATTGAAGTTGTTGCTACCAGTACTCGGAAAAGTACTGAAGAAGATAAAGCCAAAATCAAGAAATTGATTGGCAACGATGGCATCATGCTGGAGAAGGGCAACGCTCAAGAATTGCTACAACTGGTTAAAGACACTCGCGCAGATATGCTGATTGCTGGTGGACGTAACCAATACACAGCTTTGAAAGCTCGAATTCCTTTCCTTGATATCAACCAAGAACGCCACCATCCTTATGCAGGTTATGTGGGAATGATTGAAATGGCGCGGGAACTGTACGAAGCTCTGTATAGCCCGATTTGGGAACAAATACGCAAACCCGCTCCTTGGGAAGAAGAGGAGGAAGTTTAATGGCGATCGTTACTGTTACTAACAAAGCACTGACTGTTAATCCCCTCAAGCAAAGTCAAGCTTTGGGCGCAACCTTAGCCTTTTTGGGATTAAAAGGAACGATGCCCTTATTCCACGGTTCTCAAGGTTGTACTGCTTTCGCCAAAGTTGTCCTAGTGCGGCATTTCCGGGAAGCGATTCCCCTAGCTACCACAGCGATGACGGAAGTCACTACCATTTTGGGTGGTGAAGAGAATGTGGAGCAAGCAATTCTGACTCTGGTGGAAAAGGCTAACCCGGAAATTATTGGTTTATGTACCACTGGGTTAACGGAAACTAGGGGCGATGACATTGAAGGATTTCTTAAGGAAATCCGCGATCGCCATCCCGAATTGAATGATTTAGCGATCGTTTTTGCACCTACCCCAGATTTTAAAGGTGCGTTGCAAGATGGTTTTGCTGTTGCTGTGGAAAGCATAGTTAAGGAAATTCCTCGCGCGGGTGGACTCAGAACTGAACAAGTCACAATTTTGGCGGGTTCTGCTTTCACACCTGGGGATGTACAGGAAATCAAAGAGATAGTCACCTCCTTTGGATTAGTGCCGATCTTTGTACCTGACCTTGGCGCTTCTCTAGATGGACATTTAGAGGATAATTATAGTGCAGTTACAGTCAGTGGAACTACCTTAAAACAGCTACGAGAAGTAGGTAGTTCTGCCTTTACCCTGGCATTAGGCGAAAGTATGCGGGGGGCTGCCAAGATTCTCGAAGAACGCTTTGGTACACCTTATGAGGTGTTTGGCGAACTGACAGGATTAGAACCAGTAGATGAATTTATCCAAGCATTGGCGATTCTGAGCGGTAACAGCGTACCCGAAAAATACCGCCGCCAACGTCGTCAGTTGCAAGATGCGATGCTGGACACCCACTTTTACTTCGGTGCAAAACGAGTTTCCTTAGCACTGGAACCAGATTTGCTGTGGTCAACCGTGCATTTCCTGCAATCGATGGGAGCGCAAATTCATGCTGTGGTGACAACCACGCGATCGCCAGTACTAGAAAAACTCCCGATAAAAAGCATCACCATCGGCGACTTAGAAGACTTTGAGAGTCTAGCGGGCGGTTCTGATTTGTTGATTGGTAACTCAAATGTGGGTGCGATCGCAAAACGGCTCTCAATTCCTCTTTATCGTTTAGGATTACCCATTTATGACCGTTTAGGTAATGGTCAATTTACCAAAGTTGGCTATCGAGGCACGATGGAGCTTTTATTTGGCATCGGCAACCTGTTTTTAGAGGCAGAAGAAGCGAGAGTTAAGCAGTTCCAAGAGTTCGGAATTGTGAGCGCTGAGTTTTGAATTCACACTTGAAATTCAAAACAGTTCAGTTAAGAATTGATCCTCCCTAACCCTCGTTTTTAAGGCGTGTATACACAAGTCGAATTACCCCCCTTAATCCCCCCTTATAAAGGGGGAAACAATAAATCAAATCTAGTTCCCTCCCCTTTATAAGGGGAGGGGTAGGGTGGGGTAAAACCTTGATTAATCAGCTATTTCAGACTTGTATATCGTAGCTTTTTAAGGGGGATCTTCCGAGGCTAAATATCACTAATTGAACCGTATTGCTTCAAAATTCAAAACTTTAGAGAGGAGAATTACAATGAAAATAGCCTTCACGACGAGCGACCGAGTTCATATTAATGCTCACTTCGGATGGGCAAAAATGATTGATGTTTACGAAATTACCGATGAGGGATATCACTTCGTAGAAACCCTCAATTTTGAAGGCGAACTCAAAGAAGATGGGAATGAAGATAAAATCAACCCAAAACTTCAGGCAATAGGCGACTGTACGATTGTTTATGTAACAGCAATTGGTGGTAGTGCCGCCGCTCGGTTAATCAAGAAAGGTGTCACCCCAGTGAAGGCGCGATCAGAAGAAGAAGAAATTAGTGAAGTGCTAAACAAGCTAGTCAAAACCCTCAAAGGTAATCCTCCACCTTGGTTGCGTAAAGCTTTGCAGCCAAAAACCACAAACTTTGCTGATGAAATTGAAGACGAAGCAACAGTATGACCGCAAATAATAGTGTGAACGGAACCGCTACAACTGAAGTCTTGAACTCACCTTTTCTTAAGGTATTAATTAAACAAATCCGTGGTCAAGACAGCTATGGAGTTTATCGTACTTGGTCGGATGAGTTGATTCTCAAACCTTTTATTGTTACCAAACAAAAGAAACGGGAAATCTCCGTTGAAGGTGAAGTTGATGCGGTAACTCAAGCCCGGATTATGGCATTTTTTCGAGCTGTTGCGGCTGGGATTGAACAAGAAACAGGTTTGATATCCCAGGTTGTAGTTGATTTGAGCCATGAAGGATTTGGCTGGGCGTTAGTTTTTTCCGGTCGTCTTTTGCTAACTGTGAAAACCCTGCGAGATGCTCATCGCTTTGGCTTTGACTCGTTAGAGAAATTAGCAGAAGAGGGAGAAAACTACGTCAAAAAAGGTCTTGATTTGGCGAAGCGATTTCCTGAAGTTGGCCAAATTTAATTAGTCATTGGTCATTGTTCATTGGTCATTAGTCATTGGTCATTAGTCATTGATCATTAGTCATTAGTCATTGGTAAATAACTACTGACAAAGTACAAAGGACAACTGACTAATGACAAAGGACAAAGGGCAAAGGACGAAGGACAAAGGACAAATGACAAATGACAATTGAGGAAATACAAGCAAAAATCAGACGGCTGAACAGTAAAGCAGGTCAAATGAAAATGGATCTGCATGATTTAGCTGAAGGTCTGCCAACAGATTACACACAACTTATGGATGTTGCCGCCGCAACTTATGAAATCTATCGCCAGTTAGATGAACTTAAGCAACATCTGAAACAATTGGAGAATGCTAAATGACTGGAACTATTGATGAATTCAAGAAGCTCGTAGATGCAGAAGAATTTTTTCAATTCTTTAATATGTCCTACGACTTAGAAGTTGTGAATGTGCATCGTCTACATATTCTGAAAAAGTTTTCTCAACACATGCAGGAAATTGATGATAATTCTCCTGACTTGAGTCAAGAAGAGAAATTAAATCAATATTCTTTGGCTTTGCAAAAAGCTTATCAGCTATTTATCGAATCGACAGCTTACGAACAAAAGCTGTTCAAAGTGTTTAACGATAAGCCGAAAAATGTAGTCACACTGACAGAAATCACTTCTGATTAGGAGGTATAAATTGGTTAACCTAACGCCTACCGAATTAGAACGCTATCGTCGCCAAATGATGCTTCCAAATTTTGGCGAAACAGCACAGAAACGCTTGAAGTCAGCGACAGTTCTGGTGACAGGTGTGGGGGGATTAGGCGGTACGGCGGCGCTTTACTTAGCAGTAGCGGGCGTTGGGCGGCTCATCCTAGTCCGGGGTGGTGACTTGCGGCTAGATGATATGAATCGTCAGGTTCTCATGACTGATGATTGGGTAGGTAAGCCAAGGGTATTCAAAGCTAAAGAAACTCTGGATGCGATTAATCCTGATGTCCAAGTGGAAATTGTTCATGATTACATCACCCCGGAAAATGTAGATTCCTTAGTGCAGTCGGCTGATATGGCTCTTGATTGCGCCCACAACTTTACAGAGCGCAATTTGTTAAATGAAGCCTGTGTGCGATCGCGTAAGCCAATGGTGGAAGCTGCAATGAATGGGATGGAGGCTTATCTGACAACGATTATTCCTGGTGTGACTCCTTGCTTATCTTGTCTGTTTCCAGAAAAGCCTGAGTGGGATCAGCGCGGCTTTTCAGTTCTAGGCGCTGTTTCTGGAACCCTAGCTTGTTTAACCGCTTTGGAAGCTATCAAGTTGATCACCGGGTTTAGTCAGCCTCTATTATCGCAATTGCTGACAATCGACCTAAATCGGATGGAATTTGCTAAACGCCGTTCTCACCGCGATCGCTCTTGTCCAGTATGCGGTAATAGTGCGCCTTGGAGACACGCGCAATCCAATTCGATGGAACCCACAGGTATTGCACAGAATAGTTAATTTTGTCATTGGTCATTAGTGAATAACAGACAACTGACAAATGACAACCCCCACCTGAAATCAGAACAACTAATCGCTACAAATCAGGAGACTTCATGGCCGTTATTTTATCAGAAAAAGCAGAATTTCATCTGCGGGCATTCATCAAAGGTTCCGCATCCGATGCTAGTGGCGCAACTAAAGGTGTCCGCATCTCTGTAAGAGATGGTGGTTGCAGTGGCTATGAATATGCAATAGACATCACCAGCAAGCCTCAACCAGATGATTTAGTAAGCCAGCAAGGCAAAGTGCTAGTTTACGTTGATGCCAAAAGTGCGCCCTTATTAGACGGAGTTATCGTTGACTTCGTTGAGGGAGTGATGGAAAGCGGTTTTAAGTTCATCAACCCCAATGCAACTGATACCTGCGGTTGTGGAAAGTCCTTCAAAACAGACGACGGTACGCCTACTGGTGTACCTTGCAGCTAACATTATTCCGTTAGCGCTAGGTCAGTTATAGAGGCTTCTCATAGACGGACTCCGCAGAGTTTAAATGCCTTTGAGGTAGCTTCTAGTTCGCGTTGCATTCCTTATTCCTATAGAGAAGCTGGCTAAACTTTGCATCTCTGTAAGAAGAAAAGAAGCAAAAAGTAGGATAGGTTGCTCAAAAACTTCAGAAATTAGACCAACTGTATAACGTTTGAGGAGAATCGGAAAATGGCTTCCTACCAAGTTAGATTAATCAACAAAAAAGAAGACATCGACACCACAATTGAAGTTGACGAAGAGACCACCATCTTAGAAGCAGCAGAAGAAAATGGTATTGAGTTGCCCTTTTCTTGTCACGCAGGTTCTTGCTCTAGCTGTGTTGGTAAAGTTGTCGAAGGTGAAGTTAATCAAGAAGATCAAAACTTTCTAGATGACGATCAGGTTTCTAAAGGCTACGCTCTACTTTGTGTAACTTATCCTCGTTCTAATTGCACAATTAAGACACATCAAGAAGCGTATCTGGTTTAAAGTATTACTTTGGTTTCTGCCTTTGGCAACCAAATAAAACATGAAGGATGAAGGATGGAAATATACTTCCTTCTTCCTTTCACAATTCCTCATTTATAATTCAAATGTTTACCCGATTTAGTGTGACTGGCTGTTCATTAGAACTATTGAAACCAGGAGAAAGAGGAATCATCACCTTCTGTAAAAATCAAGATAAAAAAATCTTGACTAAACTAATATCAATGGGGATAACGCCAGGAACAACTATTACTTTAAAAAAACACTTCCCCTCTCTTCGTATCAAAATTAAAAATACAGATTTGGCACTAGATATAGAAACTGTTCGTGCCATTTATGTTCGGATTATTAATGACTAAAATGAATTAATCTTTATTGGATAGTATTAATTACTCAAAAATGAGATCCCCAACTTATTAAGTAGGTTGAGTATCTACGGATTTCAATCGTCACAATCAAATATTATTGCTAGGATATATTGTTGACCTCACTCCTTTTGTAATTACTGAAGTGAGGTCACTAATTTATAGATATGAATGCGATTTGATATCAGAAATAGAGCGGCTTGTAAAGAAAGCCAATTTGCCTATTTTTCAATCAACAGCAACTATCACATCTGATGATTTAATCACGGCATAAGCCTGCTTACCTTCTACAAGTCCTAGCTTTTCTGCTGATGATTTTGTGATAATTGACACTAGCTCTACTCCTGGTGCTAGTTCTAAAGTTATCTCAGTATTCACTGAGCCAGTTACAACTTTTTTTACAGTTCCCTTAAGAGAATTACGAGCGCTAATTTCCATGTTTTTATTTGCCAAGTTATTTATTGATACTTTAGTAAGTTAGCAAGTTTTAATTTTAAAACCAGTTTTTATTAAGATATCTTAATAAAATTTAAATGATTCTCATTTAACTACAGTAATTCTAAATGAGCCGTGAAAATCTCTAATTATTCTTTCTCCGGCTCTGCATTTAATTTATTTTTGCAAGTGATTTACGACTGCTATAGGGGCGATATATCTGTTTCATAAACATTATAAAAAGGCATAGTTGTTTGCTGCAAAACTCAGGATCAAATAATTTTAAAAAAGTAATATAAATGGATATTACCGTCAATTTAGGATGATTTTTTATGTATAAATACTGACGACTTGACAATATCGTTGTACTTATACTAACTGAAAAATAGTTACGCTAAGGATTAGAGTAGACCTAAAAATAATTTGCTGTGAAACGAGAGTATCGTTTTTTAGGATAATAAGTCTTAAGTATTTTAATTAGAACTTAATTTTACGAAGATAAAAAAGAGGTTTATATAGTGCATCGGCTAGTTAATACAACAAGGCAAAATCTATTTTTTGAACATTTAAGTCCAGGTGTAGGCCTAGGATTCCCTATTCCTAAAGACTGGTTGCCAATAGCAACTTTTCCTTTAGTAATCATAGTAGGCATGACTGGCGTAGGAAAAAGTACAATTACAAAAGCTTTGGCTGAAGAAGGTTTAGAGTTCACACTTTTACCTAATCGTCGTGCTTTAACCGAACGCTTAATAATTACGCCGATGTTGAAAATGGAAGAGAAACTTGTGCAACCACATTGCAGGATTCGACGCTTAAATTATACTCGTCTTTACCGGGAATACTTCCCTGGTGGAATGGGTCATATTTTAGCTTCGTTACACATCGATCCACAACAAGTTAACTCTATGTTAGTTTTCGATAGTTTGCGTGGTGAAAATGAGGTTCGCTATGCAGCTACGGCTTTAAAAAATGCTAAATTTGTAATGTTGACTGCACCAAATACGGTGCGTTTAGAAAGACTCCTAAAACGTCACGATCCTTTTGATCAGATTGCTAATCAGGAGTTAGAAGATAATAGGCAAATTATCCCAGAAGCACTGATAAATTTTGCTAGTTTGGGTGTGCCAGAGGCTTCTGCTTATTTTACTCTTGAAGAAGAACAACAAATATTAGAACTTGTAAAAAAACGAGTTGTTACAGGTATAGATTTACAGGACAAACTAAAAATATTTGTGGAAGAGAGTCAAAACTATGATTCGGTTCCTACTAAGGAGATTTTAGGAGTAATGGGAGCAAGCGATCGCTCTCTTATAATTGATACTACAGGTAGTCCCCAACAATCAGCCAAAGCAATTATTTCTCGACTATGCGAATCTGTTAATATTAAAACTAACAAGTAAATACTCTTAGTAAGAAGTAACACAAGGTTTCAGTCAATGTCGCTATCTAAATTTGCAATTGTAGAAAGCACTCTCCGTGAAGGCGAACAATTCATTAAAGCAAATTTTTCCTCAGATGATAAAGTCGAAATTGCTGAGGCACTTGCTGCATTTGGAGTGGAATATATAGAGTTAACTTCACCAATTGCTTCACCTCAATCTAGACGAGACTGTGAACGATTAGCTCGATTAGGCTTGCCTTCTAAAATATTAACTCATATTCGCTGTCACTTAGAAGATGCCAAAGTTGCTCTAGCGACAGGTGTAGCTGGAATTAATTTAACGATAGGTAGTTCTTCATTGATGCGTCAGTTCAGTCATGGTAAAAATATTAATCAAATTATTGATTTAGCATCTGAAGTTTTAACCTTTATTCATCATCAAGATCCCAATATTGAGTTACGTTTTTCTGCTGAGGATTCGTCACGCACTTCCACAGAAGATTTAATCACGATTTACTCGGCGATTGAAAAATTAGGAGTTGTCAAACGCATAGGAATTGCCGATACGGTAGGAATTAGTACCCCGATGCAAGTATTTGAATTAGTGAAGACTTTGCGCCAGTTCACCAATTTAGATATTGAGTTTCACGGTCATAATGATACAGAATGCGCGAATGCTAACAGTTATACAGCACTGGAAGCGGGAGCAACTCATATCGACACTTGTGTGCTTGGTATAGGTGAACGCAATGGTATTACCTCACTAGCTGGATTTATCGCTAGGTTGTATGCTACTAATCCAGAGCAAGTTAAGTGTAAATATCGCTTGGAACAACTGGGTTACTTGCATGAATTAGTTGCAAGAAAAGTTGGAATTACTATTCCTTTTAATCATTGTATTTTTGGCGAGAGTGCTTTTAGTCATAAAGCTGGCATTCATACTAAAGCTATGCTTAATAACTCTGATACTTATGAAGCTATTAACCCCCGAAGTTTTGGTGTAACGCGCTCAATTTTAATCAATCACAAATTGGCTGGGAAGCAAGCAATTAATCACCGAGCTAATGAATTAGGACTTTCCTTTAATTTATCTCAGCTTACAGATATTACCCATAAATTGAAAACTTTAGCTGACAAACAAAGTCTTACCATCGAAGATGTAGACAATATCTTATATTCTTATCATTGCCAGGAAATTTAAAAATATACACACTTACTTTTCAGATCCCCGACTTATTGAAGAAGTCGGAGATTTAAATCCACTTTTATGACATATCTGTTAGTAATGTATCTTATAAAAGAAAACTGTAATAATTGCTGCTTTTCGACTATTTTTCAGGATTCTTTCAGAAAAATCTCTGGTGTTCTTTATAAATGATTCATAATTTAAACTTATAAACTTGATAGCATATATGTAAGTTAAAAGAATTTAAATAACATTTTTCAAGAATGGTGAGCATTGCTCACCATTCTATTTGCCAAGCAAGTTTATATTAGAAAATTGCCACAAATAAAGTTAGCTAAAGTTAACTAAGGAATACTTATGAATCGAACCAACAGTCAAAAATTGAGTGAAGCTACAACCCAATGGTTAATAGCAAAAGATTATAATCTTGGGGATTTAAATCAGATAGGTGAAAATGGTGATACAGCTTTGATGAAAGCGACAAGAGAAGGAGTGTATGCAGTTGTCAAAGAACTAATTGATATAGGTGTGGATATCAATGCTCGAAATAGAGATTGCAACAATGCTTTGTGGTTTGCTTGTTTTGGTAATCACTACGATTTAATTAATTTATTGTTGGCTCATAACATTGACATTAACAACCAAAATGAAAATGGTGCAACTGTTTTAATGTACGCAGCATCAGCCGGGAAGACAGAAGTTGTCAAGTCACTTTTACAACATCATCCTAACTTATATTTAAAAAATTTAGACGATTATAAAGCAATAGATTTTGCTAGCAACGTAGAAGTTTTAAGGATACTTAAAAATGCCATCAAGTCAGATGTCGGGCAAAACTTATCATGATGCTACCAAGCATTCTTACTTATCGGTACAACTTGATCCAAATTATGTAGATGCTTCAACACAGCCATCTTCATTTAAAGTTTATCCAAAGTTTTATCGGAGAGTGAAATTAAATCTCAATAATCCAGTTCATTCTTTTATCTCGTTAACCAGTGCGATAACACTAGAAAAAGTATATAAAGATGGCCCTTATAAACTGCGAGTAAATCCATCAGCAGGCGCTCTGTATCCTACAGAAGTTTACGTACAGATTCGCGGCATTGAGGGAATAGTAAATGGTATATACCATCTAGAAGTTGAGAATAATTGTCTAACTCTCATCTATGAATTAATTGATGATGGGTTAGAGAGTTATATTATACCAGGTAAATGTATCAACGGATTCATCTTTTTAATCAGTTGTGTTTATTATAGGTCTAGCTGGAAATATCAAAATAGAAGCATAAGATATTGCTTCTTAGATAGCGGACACCATTTAGGTGCAGTTGCAGCTTCAGCTTATCTCTACAACCGAGATATACAACTAATTTTCGACTTTGATAAACTTGCACTCAACTCAGATTTAGGATTTGAGAACAAAGAGTTTATTACAGCTTGTACGGTGTCAGGAGAAATACAAGACAAGAAAATCAGACGTTTAAGGCTGAAAGTTCCTTTTGTCTGCGGTACTAATTATTTTGAATCCAATCAATTTATTGAAGATGCCTATCAAGCAACTACTCTACAAAAGAGTCGCCAGCAGCAATTAGAGTATCCTCAATTTGATTTTGATCGGGATAAATTTTATCAAACTGTTTGGAATAGACGTTCTATTAGACGTTTCCGGAAAGAGTCTATTTCTCAAGAAGATTATTTATATATAGTGCAGAAACTTCAGCAGCCAATACCGACAGAAAACTATGAGGAAATAGAAATTTACTCAGTTGTGCATCGGGTAGAGGGAATGACACCTGGGTTATATAAAGGTACACATCTGGTTAAGACAGGTAATTTTAGTGAAAAGACGGGTTACTTATGCATTAATCAAGCTATTGCTAGAGATGGCGCTGTAACTTTATTTTTTGTGTCTGATTATTTAAATTATCAAACTGCTATGCAAATAGCTGGTTTTTTGGGGCAGAGACTTTATTTAACTAGTAATTATTTGGGAATTCAATGTAGTGGAATAGGTGCTTATTATGATGATGAAACCCAAGAATTATTAGAAACAAATAAAGATGTACTTTATGGAATGGTGATTGGAATATAAGCAGGAAGCTAAAGAGAGAGGGCTAAAAATATGTATTACTTTAATAGTGATGACTCACATCCTATGCAACCGACATCGGCAGATATTATACTGCGACAGCAATTAGAGGATTCTATTAGTAGATACTTTTATGAAGCCTGCGATCGCACCATTCAAAATCTGCTGTCTGATTGTCGGTGGTATGTCACAACCCACGCCAATGCTCTTACATTGGTAATTGAATGTCCCGATCAAGTTATTAATTGGCGTGTTTTACAAAAAATTGTGCCAATGGGAACATTGTTATATGGAATTGTTAACAGTGCTAAAATCCGTGTTTGTCCGCCAGAAAGTCAAGGTATACCTTTTGAGATGAGGGTAGATGAACTTTCTGTTTATCGGGATTGGGCGTGATTCGATTTTAGATTTTGTATTAGTTAATATTCTGTTTGATAAGTGCAGCTACCTCTTCAAAAACCAAATCAGCAGAATGTTTGACAACAGGACTTAACTCTAGTCCCAAACTAAGATTTGCCGCTTCAATTAAATAAACTGTCACATCTTCGGGAAAGTCATTTTGAAAGATTTTCCGTCCGGCGGCTAAAGCATTATCCCAACGAAAATCGTGCAAGTTATAACTAGGTTCTGGCAAAGCTTCCAGTTCTTTTCCTGGAACTTTAAACACAGCACCCGGTTCAGAACCAGTTGAACTTGCATCAATAATTACTAATTGTTTACTACCTCTAGCTTGAAACATTACTTCCATCCCTGCGGTGCCACAGTCATAAACACGCACATGAGGATGAGGGTTTTCAGCTAGATATTTTTGTAAGCGTTGGGCAATGATTACGCCTACAGCGTCGTCACTGCGATTGAGATTGCCGCAACCAATAATAGTTAGCATAAAATGAGGTTTAATTGTTTAAGGTAACTTGTTAGACATCTGCCTGAATTGGGAATAATGTATTCAGCTTACAGACGTTTAAGATGTTCAAGGACTAACAATATGGTTTTTTGGGATGAAGTGAAGAAGAGAGCTTTTTGGTGATTCTGCTTAGGTATTGTTTTAGGTATCATTGTAAATATTAGATTTACCTCGCTAAAACTAACATACACTTAATACACTTTTAACTTTTACAAAGATACTTTTCTAAACCTATGTCCATCGGGTTGTACAACTACAAATGCGCCTACCAATTCGACTTCTGAGTAAGTTTCTATAACTCGTACCAATTCGTTATGAACGTTATTCACAGTTGTAGGTAAGATTCGGAGATAGATGACTCCAGATCCCATTGCTCTAACAAAAACAAGATTTCCATAGTCTCTATCTCGTGTGATGAGAATACGGTTTTGTTCCTGTGCTATTCTAAGTATTTCTTCATCACTTGCTTGCGAAAGACCAATCTGAGCAACAAGAACGACATCATATCCGGCATCAACTAGAAATCTTGCTGTCACAGCATACACATCTTGATCTAGTAATAATCTCATACTCAAATAGATACTAGGCGTATGTCTTCAGCTGCCACCAGAGCGATCGCATATCCTAAGCAAGCACGAATATCTTCAATTTGTAGGTCTGGATAGTAATCTCGGATAATTTCTTCAAATGAAAGTCCGTCATTGAGCAGTTCAAGAATGCTTTGTACAGTGATGCGTGTTCCTGCAATGCAAGGTTTACCGAAATGAATGTGAGAGTTAACTACGATTCTGTCCATTTAACTATAAACTAATAATATGTTTCCTAAATTATAAAATAAAAAGTCACACTGTATCTATAAATGCAGTGAAACTTACTTTAAAGCTTAAGGTCATAGCAAAGGTATAAGATTAAGAACAACTCATCATCAATCTTCTGCTGATTGTGATTCTTTCGAGTTTGTGTCAGAAACTGCAAAAGACGAGGCTCTGACTGATGGGACAGACAAAGCCTCTGAAAAATAATTTATCAGCAGAAAACTAGAACTCTACACCATGTTTCTTGGCGATTTCATTCAGTTTATCATACTGATCTTGTGACACTTTAGTTAATATCTCTTCAGCCTGTTCTTTAGTACTTCCTTCTTTAGGAATTAAATACTTGACATAAAGGGATACAAAATCAGCAGCGATCGCTAAACCGGATAAAGCATGTTTGTCAGCTTCTTTACCAGCGATCGCAGCTACCAAACCTGCTTTAATTGGGTCTGGTTTAACTTTCATGAACTGCTCGACAAGTTTAGGAACATAGTCTTCTGGTGGCAAATTAGCTAACTTACTTTTATCAGGAGTAAAGTTACATTCTGCGGCTTTTGCCTGCTCTAAAACACACCATTCTATGTATTCTTGCAATGCTGCATCGGGAACGCGAGGAAGATAATTATGTAGCGCTAAATCAGACACAAGCTTACCGTGTAAATTGCTGTTTATGCAAATGCATTAAGGCAAGCCTAACCCACTATTTCTATAAGTTTTAGTGTGGTACGCTACGAGTTTTGAATATCAGGCATTGGGAATAGGGCATTGGGAATAGGGCATTAGAAAATATCTGTTCCACTTCCTAATTTCTATTCCCTAATAACTCGCCTTAGATGTTCTTGTCCCCAGTAGCAAAGAGATGTTAAGACAGGTATAAGAGTTCTGCCATAATCTGTAAAAGAATATTGCACTTTTAAAGGTACATCTGAGTACACTTTTCGGTTAACAATTCCATCATTTTCTAGTTCACGAAGTTGCTGAATTAACATTTTTTCAGTAATCTCAGGAATCAATTGTTTCAATTCGCTGTATCGTTTGGCTTCATCCTTCAAGTGCCAGAGAATCAAAATCTTCCATTTGCCACCTAAAACTTTTAGCGTTGTTTGCACAAATGATGTGCCTTCAGTTTGCTTTTCTGACATATATTATACGAACTTACAAAAAAGTAAGTACTTCCCAAAAAGTAAGTATAAGTATATTTTTGGATTAGAGTAATTCTTATTTAGACGGTATAAAGGAAAAGCATGAAAGTTTTAGGTGCAACTGCCCTGGTAAGTGGCGCAAATGGAGGTCTAGGTAAGTACTTCGTAGAGGGATTGAGAACGCAAGGTGTAGCCAAAATTTATGCTGGCGCTCGCAAAGTGGATGCTTTAGCTGAACTGGTTGCAACTGATCCGCAGCGAATTATCCCGATTCAGTTAGAAATTACTGATGAAGAATCTGTTCGCCAAGCTGCACTAAAATGTCAAGATGTCAACTTGTTGATTAACAATGCTGGTGTGGGCTTGAACCAGGGATTGATTGCTGCACCTGATTTGTCTTCCGCTAGGGCAGAAATGGAAGTTAATTATTTTGGGACATTGATTATGTGCCGTGCTTTTGCTCCCATCTTGAAACAAAATGGAGGTGGAGCGATCGCTAATATGGTTTCAATGGTGGCGCGGGTGAATCTTCCTTTTAATGGCAGCTATGGCGCTTCTAAAGCAGCAGTTTTGTCATTGACTCAGGCGGTTCGGGCAGAGTTGGCGGCTCAAAAAACGCTGGTGGTAGCAGTGTTACCAGGAGCTATCGATATTGGTATGGGTAAGTCTTTCCCCGATCCAAAAGTACCTCCAGAAGAAGTAGTTCGGGATGCACTGCAAGCTGTGGTTGATGGCATAGAAGAAGTTTACCCAGGTGAGCAGGCCAAGCAACTCAATGAGCAACTGATGCAAGACCCCAAAGCAGTTGAAAAGATGATTGCGACATTTTTACCAGGTTAAATGAGTTGATGGAGCAATGTCTCTGACGGGTGGTTCCTGAGCGCAGCCTCTCGTAGAGAAGGGCTACGCCTACGCATTTTTGGTGTTATCTATTTGTGTAAACTAGGGCACACTGTAAAGCAGGTATAAATATATAATTTGTTCATGAAACCTGCTTTACATAAAGGGCAACTAACCATCTGGAAGGACGATCGCGGGTTTGGTTTCATACAACCCGATGATGGTAGCCAAGAAGTCTTTCTACACATTACAGCATTGAAAGAGGTTAACCGTCGTCCCCAAGTTGGTGATTTTGTTTGTTATCAACTGACAGCTAGTAAAGATGGCAAGGTACGCGCTTTTAATGCTTCAATCAAAGGAGTTACATCAAAGTCCTCACCTTCTGCTGCACCAAAGAAGTCTATATCCAGAACTGTAGACAAATCTACATTATTAGCATTAAAGACATTACTTCTATCTTTACTACCTGGGTTGGGTTCAATCCATCTTGTACTAACAACTGGCAACCCAATCCCGCTAATTCTTTATCCTGTCATGAGTTTCATTACTTTTAGGCTATATGCCGATGATAAGTCTCGCGCACAACAAGGACGATGGAGAACGCAAGAAAATACTTTACATTTATGCGAATTTATGGGTGGTTGGTTAGGTGGATTTGTTGCTCAACAGAAGCTACGTCACAAAAGCAGCAAAGTTTCTTATCAAGTTGTATTTTGGGTAATAGCAATTCTTCACATCGTATTTTGGTTAGATTGGCTATTTTTTGGTAAAACGTTGATAAATCTGTTTTTCAGTATTGCTTCTAGGGGTAAGTAATGTTTAGTCTGATTGTCATAGATCGCTCAGTTAGATGATCGATCATCTGTAAGTGAGCGTTGTCGATGATTGTGATATGAAAACTTTTACTGCGATCGTTGAAAGAGATCCTGGCACTAAGTTCTATGTTGGCTATGTCCCTGGCTTTCCTGGAGCGCATCCTCAAGGTGAAACCTTGGATGAATTGCAGGAAAATTTGCGTGAAGTTATTGAGATGCTTTTAGAAGATGAGTATCTGGGCTTCCGCTCAGTTTGATGACCGATCTAGTAAGCTGTAAATGAGCCTAGATTAGATAAATGGAGCGCGAAACATGACACTCAGTGAGCTACTTCCTGCTGTCCGCAAACTGTCTGTATCAGAAAAACTTAAGCTAATCCGCATTTTGGCACAAGAATTGGATACTAACGAAGATATTTCGCCTCTAGAACCATTTAAAACCTATGATTTGCCTACTCCCTACAATTCGTTTGGTGCAGGTGAAGTTCTTATGCAGGCATTGAAACAGACAGATCAGATGTGACCGACCGGATGCGATTCAAATACTCGACTATTGATACTTCTCAAAATGAGTTTGACAGTTTGCCACGGATTCCACTGCGTCTTTGTCTAGGTGATAGAGCGGTTGAAGCTCTTGGACTGGTGGACAGTGGTGCAACTGTAAATGTTCTGAGTAATAAATATAATCTGTGAGTTGATCGCCTTCGACACGCTACGCGATGCTTACGGCTGGCTATGCCTACGCATTTTAGTTCAGTATAAATTGGGGGCGATCGCTTTTTTGGTTGTATAGACAATCTTGGGTAGAGCGATCGCAAAATATGCAAACGTGACTAAAGCAGATTTTTGCGGTAAAAGCTGCATTTAAAGAGTGCTATTCCTCATAAGTGCTATTGAATAACTATAGCTAGACATCTAATCACCTAAGTATTGTGGTGTATTAGTTACACTAGAAACTACCCAATTATTTAAAAGTCGAATGTCACTCAACTATCCTGCCTCATGGCGTTTTACACGTTTAGATAAAGTAGTGATTCCTGACTCAGCAATTTCTGAATTCTTTGATCTAATTAGAAAAATCGCAGCACAGGGCGACCGTTGGTGGTTTTTAGAGCGTTTCAAAGCCTTTTTTGCAAATGCAGTGGGTTCTACAAGTTCCCAGAGTTCTTCAGAAAGTTGGGCAGAGACAGATTTACGCTCATACATGCAAGAAGCAGCAATCAATCCACCTATTTTTCTAGAAGCATTTTATGATGCATGTGAGAGCTTTCGCAATACTCAATATGCTGTTCCTGACGTTGAGATATTTAATGATATTTGTCATAAGCACAATATTAGATATCAAATTCATCCCCCAAATCTCTTAAAGCTGAGTGAAGGTGAAGAAACTATCGCCGTACCTCAATCACCACCAACACTCGCTGAGTCGGCGGTTCAAACTCTCCAAGAGTCCCTAAGTCGTGCTGAACAGTTACTAACAGAGAACCGACCCACAGAAGCAGTTCAACAAATGCTTTGGATTCTAGAGTCGATTGCAACTGTATTTAAAGGCGTGTCACTGGCATCAGGCACGACAATCAAAGGAAAATATTTTAACGAGATCACAACGGCTCTCCGTAGAGAATATCAAGGGACAACACTAGAGCGTATGTTAGATTGGGCTTCTCAGCTACATGGTTACCTTTCAACTCCAACTGGTGGAGGCGTTCGGCATGGAATTGATCTAAAAGATGGTAAACCAATAACGCTTGCGGAGGGTCGCCTATTTTGCAATCTTATTCGCTCCTATATCTCGTTTTTGCTTACTGAGCATGAGCGGATCATAAAAGATACGTCCAGTGATGCCTAACACTGCACTGCTGGTTCAAGCGTCGGCATCAAAGTTTGAGGTTACATACAGGTGATGAGCTTTACTGTTCAACCAGGTGATGAGCTTTACTGTTCAACTTTCAGTTGGAATGCTAGTTGTGAATCTGTTTGTAAGGCCATGTCTAACAACAAGCCGCTGCACGTCTACGCACAACTCTCAAGGTACAACATTTACGAATCCAAATTGACGAAAGTGATGATCAAAAGTGAATGCCTGAGTTAAATGGAGTTTATTCATCACAACCCGACTGGCGCAGTCGGTGAAACTCCAGTTTTTATCTGAGAACTGACGGAAAACCTGCCAAGTTTGTTGAATATCCTCTTCTGTCAGGTAATAAATGGTCGTCAGATTATCTGAAAAAAATGCCTCTCCTAAGCTGATTGCCCTCAACGTTTCTCCACGAGTTCTCAAAAGGGTCAAGGTTTCATCAACAACGTAATCTGTTGTTAGCAATGGCTGAATATTTTGATTAACCCATGAAGACGCTGCCTGATGCTCAGTATCTGAAGGAACAATACTAGCAAACCAAGCGCTGGTATCTACAAAGATCATGTTGCACTATGGGGAGGATAAAGAATAGTGTCATGATCTCGACCAGAAAATTTATCATTGCTAACTTCTAAGGGCATCGCTGCAATTTGTGCCAAAATCTCTCTAGGAGTTTTGTTTTGAGGTTTAGCCTCAGTTGAAATCACAGTGACTTCAACACGAGTTCCTTCGGCTAATGGAATCGGCTGTAATAACCTCAGTACCCCTTGTTCATAAACAGCTTCTATAGTTATAGTCATAAACTTTTTCCTCATGCCACAGCTATTTCTAATCATGGCATAATATCTAACATAGTAAAAAACACAGCTAATGACTAACTAAAAAAAAATTAGCCATTAGCTATTATAAATTAGCATATTTTAAGCGGTACGAAAACGCGCTAACTCTTCACCAGTTTTCGCATCATGGGCGTGAACTGTACACACCAAACATGAATCAAACGATCGCGCCACGTGACCAACTTCCACCGGATCGCTAGAATCGTAAATGGGTGTCCCAATTAACGCTTCTTCAATGGGGCCGCGGATTCCTTCACCGTCACGAGGGCCAATATTCCAAGTACCTGGGGCAATAACTTGGTAGTTCTTAATCTTACCACCCTCTATTTCCACCCAGTGAGATAAGGAACCCCTCGCTGCTTCCGTTGCACCCCAACCGCGTCCATCTTTTTCTTTGGGTTTGATATACCAAGGGTCGTTTAATTTGAATTCGCGCAAACAGTGTTCAGCTTGACGATATAACTTGACAATTTCGTGAAGTCGTGCAAGCTGACGCACATGAATACTAGCACCACCCATTCGTTTGAAGACATCAAGGATAAAGGGGTCATAGTGTTGCCAAGATTCGCCATGTTGACCACCAGCTACTAATTGCCGCGCTAAGGGGCCAGTTTCCAAACGTCCGAAGTCTTTGTGAAGGACTGCACTCGACCAAGAGTAAGCATTATCGAAGTCTTTGGTATTGATTGCAGTGGGTTTAGTGGTGCGATCGCTAGGGTGAATATCTGCTGTCCCTTCATCGTACCAGGAGTGAGTTGTATTCTCGCGGATAAATGACTGATCCATTAAGGTGTGAGTGTCTGCGAAGCTGTCATACACTCCACTTTTCATGATCATCGCCGCATTTCGTCCTTCGATAGTCGGCTTTTGGTATTTATCTTCATGGGCTAAATATCCCCAAGTCACATATTTACCAACACCAGCGCCATATCTATCTAAACCGATGTCTAAACCCATGCGCCAATAAAAACCTAAGTCGGAATCCCGATGATTTCGGTCTTCATCTAACCAATCTCTAAAGTCATCATAAGTTTGGATTTGTTCGTAGCGTTCTAAAGAACAACCCAACCACACTGGTTCTAACCAATTGGTGCGGAAGTATTCGAGAATCGCCCAAGCGCGGGTAATGTCTGTTAAGGTTGGGGCGCACATCACGCCACCAGGCACCATATAACTGCTGTGGGGCCATTGTCCGCCTAATAGTGCATAAATTTCTACAGGTTTAGCGGAAATTGTTATGCCTAGTTCGTAAGATTTGCCAGTGAAAGCGGCAAAGCGTCTCACAGCTTCCTCATAATGGCGACTATTCCGGTATTTTTTATTGGTTAAGTCAATGGCAAACAAACCATAAAAATAGCGAGGGATGCTTTGAATTGTCTCGACAATTTGACCAAGATTTCTAGCTAAAATTGCATTGCGGGGAACTTCCGTTTCCCAAGCTGTATCTAATGCCCAAGATGCAGATGTCAGGTGAGAACCGCCGCAAATTCCGCAAATGCGAGGTGTGACAATTAATCCAGCTTGGGGGTCTTTACCGCGTAGGATAACTTCAAATCCGCGAAATAATTCAGCGTGTGTCCAGGCGTTGACCACTCTTCCATGTTCAATATCAACTCGAACATCTAAATCGCCTTCAACTCTACCGACGGGCGATATATCTAATGATTGAATTGTCATTTGTCATTTGTCCTTTGTCATTTGTTATTTGTCATTGGTCATTGGTCATTTGTCATTGGTAATTATTCACTCGCCTCTCCTGCAAAATGGTCAAAATCCTTGATTTATCGTTGATGGGAGTGTGAAAGGTTATAGTCTAATACACTTGAGTTTTCAAGACGCGATAAATCGCCGTCTCTACAAGTATTTTGTTGCTCATTCTGAACTGTATTGGGTTATAGTCATTGGTCAAATCACAAATGACCAATGACTAATGACCAATGACTAAACTGTAAAAAAGTCTTCTTCTGCCCAAGGTGGTGCTGCGTCTTTGGCAACCATTGTGAGTAAGGCGTAGTCTTTTTTGTTCACTCCTGGCGGTAATTCTTTGGGAACTCCCATTACTGTTTGAGTTTTGAATACGGTTCCTGGTTTGAGGTCAAAGAAGGGAAATTCTGGTTCGGTGCAACCTAAACAAGGCATTCCAGCACGAGTTTTGGATGAGACGCGGTTCCATAAGATGCGGTTGCAGGAAGAATGAGTCATAGGCCCACGACAACCCAAGTCATAAAATAGACAGCCTTTGCGCTGACCAAATTCGGCGGTTGATGCTTTGTAGGCAAAGTGGATGTTGCGGGTACAACCTGTTTGGGTATAGGTGTTGAAGAAGGTTTGGGGACGATTTAGTTCATCAAAAGCAATGTCTGCTATGCGTCCAGTAGCGATCGCAACTAATATCTGCGTAATCCAGTCGGGATGGGCGGGACATCCAGGTATATTGATTACGGGTAATCCCGCTTGCGATACGAAATCTTTCCCTAAAAAGCCGCCTTCTTGACGTTTGAGAAATTGCAAACCTTCCGATTCGCTGGGGTTGGGTGACATAGCGGGAATTCCTCCCCAGGTCGCACAGTCTCCTACAGCGACGATAAATTTAGCAACTTTGGCGAGGTCTGCTAACCAATCTTTCATGGCGCGATCGGCAAACCGATTCCATTCACCAGTACCGTTGGGGGCGTTAACAACACTGCCTTCAAATACCAAGATATCTAAAGGAATTGTGCCAGAAATACAATTCCGTAGGAGTGTTTGCAAGTCGTTGCCTAGTTCCAGCCCCAAGGAAGGATGCCAAAGTATATTGATACCAAAGTCGGCAATTAAATCGCAGACTGTCGGTTCTTCAGCGTTGAGAAATGACATGGTGTTGCCTGAACAAGCACCACCTTGTAGCCATAGTACATTAGTCATGGGCTAGGTGTTTTTGTATTGTTTGCGATACGTGACTTAGTAAATAATGCTTGTAGAGTCTCACGTATTTATCAATATTTATTTATTTATATTAGTGGATTTTCTATTGAATTATCTTTTGTTAAATAAAAATTAATCATTGCTAAGAATTCAAATGTACTTAAGATTGCTTACAAGGTTGTATCAAGAACAGAATTTTTCACAAAAGCTTGAATAATAAACTAAGCACACTGATTTTAGATAGCTGTTTTAAATCATTTTGAGAGAGTTGGAACTCAACTTATCTAGGACTTACGCAAAATATTTCTTAAACTCTGATTTCTCTGTGTCCTCTGCGCCTCTGCGGTTCGTTATCATAGTTATATTTTGATAACAAAGTTAGATTGTAAATAGATAAGATGTTATCAATTCAATATAGAAGAACTGCGTTGTGTCAGGTCATGATACAGAACACCTTATCAAAATCTAAGGTGTTTAAAGCTGACATTAATATTGGCAATTTCCCCCTAGAATTTTAGAAATAGAGTGTTTTATAGTAAAAAAATTGATTCACTCAATTTAGGGGATTGAGGATTAGGTATTAGGTATTGGGAAAAATTTTCTTAGTCCCTAGCATCATTAATCCCTAGCCTCTAGTTTCAGACAAAAGGGGAATTCCGCCTAAAGGACTCGAAGCCTGCGTAAATCGGTATGGCCCGTGATGAGATGCGTAAATGTGTCTCGTTTATTCATGGGTGTTGGACTCAATTCCCAATTGGCTAGAGTACGGCAGAGTTATGACCCCCAGCATTACAGATTCAGCAGTGAAGGCTGCGGTAGCGGCTGTTGCATCAGAGTCAGCCACAGCAGAGGAAAAAATCCAAATGCTGATTGAGATAGCACAGGGTTTTCAAAAAAAGCCCAAAGCTGCCCAAGACTTGCGGAATGCAGTTGGTTTATATTACCGGGCTTACGAGATGTGTGGTGAGGAGTATCCCCTATTGAAAGCCAGGGCTAAAGTTGGCATGGCGGGGACGTTACAGGCAATACCGGATGCTGATTACCAACTGTTGATGCAAGCTAAAGTCGGTTATGAAGAGGCATTACCGATTTTACAACAATTAGCAACGCCAGAGGAAGTAGCAGAAACGCAGATGAATTTTGGGCTGGTTTTGCAGTCGCTAGTGCCATTCAATTTGGCGCGGATAACCGACAGCATCCAGGCTTATCATGAGGCTTTGCGGGTGTTTACTTGGGAGGATTATCCCCAAGAATACGCGATTTTGTATAACAATATTGCGATCGCTTACCTTTCTATGCCCCTAGCATCAGAACGAGAATACTTGCGTCAAGGTTTAGCTGTGCAATCATTTGAGGTGGCGCTAAAGCACATTACTTTGATTGACCATCCTAGAGAATATGCGATGTTGCAAAATAATTTAGGTAACGCTTTGCAATATTTAGTCAGTTCCCATCCTGTCGAGAATAACTTACGCGCGATCGCAGCTTATGACGAAGCATTAAAAGTGCGTAACATCAAAGATACACCACTAGAGTACGCTAACACAATTTCAAACAAAGCCAACGCCCTATTCAACTTACCAGACGACCCCGAAAAACCAGAAGCTGGTAATCCTCAAAATCTTTTGCAAGCGCGTGTTTACTATCAAGCTGCATTAGAAATATTTATGGAACACCAACAAATTGCACAAGCAGAAGTAGTAGTTCAAGCGCTACAAGATGTAGAAGCAGAAATGAAGGGTTAGGAGTTATGGGTTAAATACAGGGTTAAATACAGTTCAGATAAGACTAAAACCCTTGTAGAGACGGCGATTTATCGCGTCTCAAAAACCCAAAATTTTGCCAGTAGCCTTTAACTCAAGCGTATTGGTTATGGATCTAAATTGATTCTTAATTCTTTACTTAAACAACGAGGGAATAACAGCATGAGAGAGATTTTAACAACGCCAAATCTGATAAAATTCCTCACAAGTTTAGCAGATGGCGATCTTAACATAGCAACAGAATTAGTGTGGTTAATTATAGCAACAACCTTGGCTATGGTTGGCGGTGCAATTGGTGGAATGCTATTAGCTGGGAAAGATATAGGATATCAGCTTTCAGCAATGCTTGGAGCATTATTTGCCCCTGCGGGTGTAATTCCTGCCATCTTCTTAGGGCTTGTTGCTTTAAATTTCTTGACCAATTATTAGGAGAAAACATGTTAGAGCTAGGATGGTTATCTGCCAAGTTATTTTTTAAAGGAAAGCTAATACGCAATCCAATATTTTTTGTCAAGCAAACTACTATTGGTATTGCCGTAGGTTTTTTACTATTAGTGTTACTTGCACAAGCCCCCATTCCCTTCTACCTACCAATAATATTATCTAGCTTAGTGACGGGCATGATTATGCCGTTTCTCTTCAAAGATTTTAAAACGAAGTGAATTGTCATTAATAAACAACCAATGCCCAATGCCCAATGCCCCATGCCCAATGACAAATGACCAATGACAAATCTTGAAGAATTAATTCAGGAAATTAATCGTTTTGAGGCAATTATATCCGATTGGGATGAAAGCCAACGGTGTGTAGCAGTAGGTCTAAAAAGAGCAATTGAAGCTTTGCATAAAGCTGCATTGACTAATTTGATTAAAAGCCTAAAACAAGAGTCAATGCCAGCTTTGCGTCATGCTGTTGCGGATGAATTAGTGTATGCAGTGCTACTGTATCACGAGTTAGTCAAACCACCAAAACCTCCACTCTCACAACGCATTCAGGCAGCCCTTGAAGAAGTTCGCCCAGGTTTAAAAAGCCATAATGGTGATGTAGAATTAGTGGCAATTAAGCCCCCAGATACAGTAGAAGTCAAATTAATCGGAACTTGCAGCAGTTGTCCGGCTTCTACCTTGACTTTATCTCAGGGAGTAGAACAGGCAATAAAAAACCATTGTCCTGAAATTACTAAAGTTGTTGCAGTCAATAATAGTCCTGCTGTTAACAAAGCTAATTCTGGTTTAATCAGTCCATTCTCTACAAAAATAACTTGTACTTGGATGAAAGTAGCGACTCTTGATGAAGTTCCTGAATTTAGTGTAGTCGCAGTACAACTTGCTGGTACTTCACTAATTTTAAATCGTCAAGGCGTTACAGTTAAATGTTACCGTAATGCTTGTACTCATTTAGGATCTCCCTTAGAAAAGGGTAAAGTCGAAAATGGTATTATTACCTGTCCTGCCCACGGATTCCAGTACAAATTAGAGACAGGTAAATGCTTAACCGTGCCTGATGTTTCGCTTCAGTCGTATCCAGTCAAGGTTAAAGAAGATAAGGTTTTTGTAAAACTACAAAAATGATAATGCAAAGGTAAGATTTCAGCAAATCTACTTGGCAATTAGTCAATCACGGCTAATTTGCTTATTCATTTTAGTGTTTTCCGCAAGCAAAATGAGCTTTTACTTATTCAAACTCCAGTCTGCTTACTCATTTTGGTGTTTTCCGCAAGCAAAATAAGCTTTTACTTACTCATTTTAGTGTTTTCCGCAAGTAAAATAAACTTTTACTTTCTCAAATCCCAGTTTGATTTCTCATTTCAGTAAATCGCGCACTCATGCCAAAGATTCGTTATGTAGCAAAAGTTACTAAAAGCTATCTTAAGTTTTTTAAGCTTGATTAATATAGAAGTTAATTAGAGATTTTAACTGAATTTGAAAAAAGCATAATGCAAAACCGTTACTGTTGTTACATGCTAATCAACATTAATGTTTTTAAATAATTATCAGCCTCTATCTGCGGTTCATGGATATCCCACTCATAATTAATTCCATATCACAATTACCGCTAGAAGTAACAGAAAATCCTCAAGATTTACCTCTATCACCTCAAGGTGCGGAGGTAATTTTAGGCAACATTATTGAACCGGAACAATTAGTCATACCTGTAGCGCCTAATGCTACAAATATGTTTGGGCCTCGTGGTGCTTGTTTGTTCTCAGAAACTGGCCCATTATGGGTATCAGATACAGGACATCATCGATTATTGGGATGGCAGAATTTACCCACGAGAGATAGTCAACCGGCTGATTGGGTAATTGGACAGCCTGACTTTTATCATGAAGGACAAAATGCTAAAACTACACCGGGAAGGGCAACCTTAAGTGTACCAACAGGCATTTGTGCTTGCGGCGAAGGGTTAGCTGTCGCAGATGCTTGGAATCATCGGGTTTTGATTTGGAAAAACTTACCAGAAGATAACAATGTTCCAGCAGATTTGGTGTTAGGGCAAGTTAATTTTACTGATAATGAACCAAATCGAGGTAATCAACAAGCATCTGCTAGTACAATGCACTGGCCTTATGGTGTTTTCTATCATCAAGGACGGCTATTTATTGCTGACACTGGTAATCGAAGACTATTGATTTGGCATCAGTTACCAACAGAAAATGGTCAACCTGCTGATTTAGTTTTGGGACAACCAGATATGATATCTCGTAATGAAAACGGTGGTGATTCTCCAACCGCAGCGAGTATGCGTTGGTGTCACGACATCGCTTTTTGGGGAGAAAATTTAGTTGTCAGCGATGCAGGTAATCACCGAGTGATGATTTGGCAGGGAATACCAACAGAAAATAATGCCCCTTGTGCTGTGGTTTTAGGGCAAAAAAGCTTTGATTTTGTGGAAATGAATCAAGGAGTTTATTATCCTAGCGCTAGTAGTTTGAGTATGCCTTATGGTGTGGCGGTGGCTGGCGATTGGTTAGTAGTTGCAGATACAGCTAATTCTCGTTTGTTAGGATGGAGAAAGCCAGAATCAATTTTATCACTGCAAGGTTTAATTGCAGATGGGTTGGCAGGACAAATAAATTTTCAAAGTAAAGGTGAAAATCGTAATTTCGGACTACCTAAGCGAGATAGTTTAAATTGGTGTTATGGGATAAAAATTTGTGGCAATAGGTTGGTAATAGCTGATTCTGGGAATAACCGAATATTGCTGTGGCAATTTAATAATTCGTAATGGGCTTCTCTACGAGACGCTAAAAGCGAACGCCCCGCTACGCTAACGTAATTCGTAATTTTTGAAAGTCAGATTTATATGGCGGCTGAAGAAATTAGAGTTCGCGGTACTGTTCAAGGAGTAGGATTTCGCCCTACTGTATATCGTCTGGCTAAAGCTTGCGGTTTGTATGGAGATGTTTGTAATGATGGGCAAGGTGTATTAATTAGGGTATCTGGTAGTGAGGAAGCAATAACAGAATTTATTGCCAGATTGCAAACAGAATGTCCACCGTTAGCAAAAATTAATCAACTAACTAGAATTCCTTATAAAGATGAATTTAACTTTAATAATTTTGTGATTTCTAGTAGCGTCAATAGTGAAATCAAAACAGAAATTGTCCCTGATGCAGCTACTTGTCCACAGTGCCAAAAAGAAATATTCGACCCCTTTAGCCGCTTTTATCGTTATCCATTTACTAACTGTACTAATTGCGGCCCTCGCCTGAGTATTATTCGTGCCATTCCTTACGACAGAAGCAATACCAGTATGTCTGCGTTTGCTATATGTCCCAAATGTGCAAAGGAATACCATGATGTTGAAAACCGCCGTTTTCACGCCCAACCTGTAGCTTGTCATGTTTGCGGCCCCACAGCTTGGTTAGAACGCGCTGATGGTAAATCGGTTACTGCTTCCATGTTCTCCATGCTGGATGATGTGGATGCTGTTTGTACCTTGTTGCAAAAGGGTGAGATTGTCGCAATTAAAGGCTTAAGTGGTATTCATTTAGCTTGCGATGCAACTCAGGAAACCGTTGTCCAAAAACTGCGTCAGCGCAAAAGGCGCTATCACAAACCATTTGCTTTAATGGCGCGAGATATTGAAATAATTGAACAATATTGTACTGTCAACGCCAAAGAAAAAGAATTATTGACAAGTTCTGCTGCACCAATTGTTTTACTACAAGCGACAGGTAAAAAACTTGTAGCACCATCGGTAGCATCGGGGCAAAATACGCTTGGCTTCATGCTACCTTATACACCCTTACATCATTTAATTTTGCGGCGGATGAATCGCCCAATTGTTTTAACAAGTGGTAATCTTGCCGATGAACCACAATGTATTGATAATGACGAAGCAAGAGAAAATTTAGGGACAATCGCTGATTATTTTCTCTTTCACAATCGAGAGATTATTAATCGGGTAGATGATTCTGTTGTGCGTGTTATCGGCGATAAAGTCCAAACAATTCGCCGTGCCAGAGGATATGCACCAGCACCAATTAGTTTACCACCGGGATTTGACAATGTACCGCAAATTTTAGCAATGGGTAGTGAGTTAAAAAATACCTTTTGCTTATTGCGTGAAGGAGAAGCAATTCTATCTCAACATCTAGGAGATTTAGAAAATGCTGCGGCTTTCAATGCTTACCAAGAGACTTTAAACTTATACTTGAATTTATTTGAACATACACCAGAAGTAATTGCCATTGATAAACATCCTGAATATCTTTCCAGCAAACTTGGTAAAGAACTAGCGGATACAAATCAAATTCAAATTTATCAAATCCAACATCATCACGCGCATATTGCCGCTTGTATGGCAGAGAATGGGATTCCTTTAAATTCACCTCCAGTATTAGGTATTGCTTTAGATGGTTTAGGTTACGGTGATGATAGTACACTCTGGGGCGGAGAATTTCTTTTAGCAGATTATCGGAAATTTCAGCGCCTAGCAACATTTAAACCAGTAGCAATGATTGGTGGTGAACAAGCAATTTATCAGCCTTGGCGTAATACCTACGCCCAATTAATAGCTGCTAACCTTTGGAATGGTTGCCAACAACAGTATGCTGATTTAGAAATTGTAAAATTTCTCGAAAGCAAGCCACTCAAACTACTCAATCAACTTATTGAGAAAGGAATTAACTCTCCTCCAGCGTCTTCCGTGGGGCGGCTGTTCGATGCAGTAGCAGCAGCTATCGGTATTTATAGAGATGAATGTAGCTATGAAGGACAAGCTGCGATCGCAATGGAAGCTATAGTAGATGTTAGCAGCTTAAATAATGATAAAGAAGCGCTAATATACCCTTTTAGTTTTAGCTTTTCAGATAGTATTTACTGTATAGACTCACGCCCAATGTGGCAAGCCTTACTCTATGACTTGCAACAGCAGATTCCCCAACCAGTGATGGCTGCTAAATTTCACAAAGGTTTAGCTAATGCAATTGTGGAAATGGTTAAGCACCTTCGTCAAGAAAATCCGATTCATCAGGTAGCTTTAACAGGAGGAGTCTTTCAAAATTGTATATTGTTACAGCAAGTTAGCAAACGATTAGAAACATTGGGGATAAAAGTACTAACTCATAGCTTAGTTCCAGCTAATGACGGCGGATTATCTCTCGGACAAGCAGTGATTGCAGCCGCAAAATTAATACATAAGTATTGATATTTAACAACCCTTTTCTCACAAAGAATTCTCTCTGTATTCTCCGTGCCTCTGCGGTTAGTTTATCTTCAAAATAAAAAAATGTGCTTAGGAATTCCCGGACAAATTATAGAAATTACCAACGTTAACCATAAACTAGCCCTAGTTAACATTGGTGGTGTTAAGCGCGAAGTAAATATTGCCTGCATCGTAGATGAACAACATCCTCCCGAAGCTTGTATTGGTGATTGGGTGCTAGTGCATGTTGGCTTTGCTATGAATCGAATTAACGAACAAGAAGCAGCAGAAACCTTACAACTTTTCCAAGAATTAGCAGCAGCGCAAGCAGGAATTAATACTTAAATAATATTTTTTCTCACGCAGAAAAAGAGTTACAAATATCTTTCTTCCTTCGCGCCCTTTGCGTCCTTTGCGGTTCGTTAAAAAAAACTCCCTAGCACAAAAGCGAAATTAACAGATACATAAAACTCACTACTCCTCACTTCCTATGAAATACGTTGACGAATTCCGCGAACCGGAAAAAGCAGAAGCCATACTCCGCGAAATCGCCAAATTATGCAACCAGGTAGAAAAACCCATCAAAATCATGGAAGTATGCGGCGGACATACCCATTCCATATTTAAATACGGTATCGAAGAAATATTACCCCAAACCATCGAACTAATTCATGGCCCTGGTTGTCCAGTATGCGTTATGCCAAAAGGGAGATTAGATGATGCGATCGCAATCTCTCAAAATCATAACGTCATTTTTGCCACCTTTGGCGACGCAATGCGAGTTCCCGGTTCCAAAACCACTTTACTGCAAGCCAGGGCACAAGGTGCAGACATCCGTATGGTGTATTCTCCCCTAGATAGCCTACAAATTGCCAAAGATAACCCCGACAAAGAAGTAGTCTTCTTCGCATTAGGCTTTGAAACCACAGCCCCCAGCACCGCCTTCACCATCCTGCAAGCAGCAGCCGAAAAAATTCATAACTTTAGTATGTTTAGCAATCACGTTCTCGTGATTCCCGCCCTGAAAGCACTATTAGATAATCCCGACTTACAACTGGATGGATTTGTTGGCCCTGGTCATGTCAGTATGGTAATAGGCAGTGACCCATACCAATTTATTTCCCAACAATATAATAAGCCGATTGTCGTCTCAGGATTTGAACCCTTAGATATTCTCCAATCAATTTGGATGCTATTGCAACAGCTAACAGAAAATCGTTGTGAAGTTGAAAATCAATATAACCGAATTGTCCAAAAATCTGGAAACACAGTAGCACTACAAGCCATAAACAAAGTTTTCGCCGTGCGAGATAGTTTTGATTGGCGCGGCTTAGGTGACATCCCTTATTCAGGATTACAAATTAAACCTGAATATGCCCAATTCGATGCCGAACTTAAATTTACCATTCCTAACCTTAAAGTAGCCGACCATAAAGCTTGTAAATGTGGAGAAATTCTCAAAGGAGTTTTAAAGCCTTGGGAATGCAAAGTATTCGGTACAGCTTGCACACCAGAAACACCAATCGGTACTTGCATGGTATCTTCTGAAGGCGCTTGTGCAGCCTATTACAAATATGGGCGACTCTCCACCATTGCCAAAAGAACAATCGCCCAAAAACCAAAAATAACTCAAGAACCTCTCCCCGCCTGCGGCTTCTCCTCGGACTTATAATACTCCGCGTACCTCTGCGCTTCCCTCTGCGTCCCTTTGCGTTTAAAAAAAATTTTAATATGAATATTTCCCCCACAAACCCAATCCAAAATCCCCTATTTCAAAAAATAGAACAAGTCCGCCGTCGCCAAGGAAAAGTGCAAGACACTCATATCACTCTCGCACATGGCAGCGGTGGTAAAGCCATGCGTGATTTAATAGATGATATTTTTGTCAGCAATTTTGATAATCCAATTCTTTCCCAATTAGAAGACCAAGCCAGCTTTAATTTAGCCAATCTTATACAATATGGAGACAGACTCGCATTTACAACAGATTCTTATGTTGTAGACCCGTTATTTTTCCCCGGTAGTGATATAGGAGAATTAGCCGTTAACGGTACAGTTAATGATTTAGCTGTCAGTGGTGCTAAACCTTTATATCTAACTTGCAGCGTAATTTTAGAAGAAGGATTACCTGTCGAAACCTTACGCCATGTTGCAAACAGTATGAAAGCAGCCGCAGAAAAAGCTGGTGTTCAAATTGTCACTGGTGACACAAAAGTTGTACATCGAGGTGCTGCCGATAAACTCTTTATTAATACTGCTGGTATTGGCATCATCCCACGAGGAGTTAACATTTCCGCTCATAATATTAAACCTGGAGATGTCATAATAATTAATGGTGAAATAGGCAATCATGGGACAGCAATTTTAATTGCCCGTGGCGAGTTAGCTTTAGATACTAATATTGAAAGTGATTGTCAGCCGTTGCATAGTTTAGTAGAAACTATTCTCCATGTATGTCCACAAGTTCATGCTATGCGAGATGCTACACGCGGTGGTTTAGCTACAGTATTAAATGAATTTGCCCTCAGTTCCAATGTGGGGATTCGTCTTTTTGAAGAATCTATTCCTGTGCGGGAAGAAGTCAACGGAGTTTGTGAAATTCTCGGTTTAGACCCATTGTATTTAGCTAATGAAGGTAAGTTAGTTGTAGTGCTTCCAAAAGAAAATGCTGACAACGTTTTATCTGCTATGAAATCTCACCCAGCAGGGAAAGATGCTTGTATTATTGGCGAAGTTCTTTCTTCACCCCCAGGTATCGTATTGTTAAAAACAGTTTTTGGTGCTGAAAGGATTGTTGATATGTTAGTAGGCGACCAATTGCCACGAATTTGTTAATCTTTAATAGATTTTATAATATGCACGAATTTGGAATTACCCAAAATATTGTGGCAATTGTGACTGAAAATGCCAAAGGCGCAAAAGTTCAACGAGTTTTATTAGAAATCGGCAAAGTTTCAGCCATTATGCCCGATGCTATCCGATTTTGTTTTGATATTTGCACTCAAGGCACAGTTTTAGAAGGGGCGACATTAGAAATTTTGGAAATCCCAGGCTTAGGGCGATGTCGCCAATGCGGTACAGAAATTTATTTAGATAAACCGTTTGGAATATGTAATTGCGGTAGCGTGCAATTAGATTTAATTACTGGTGAAGAACTGAAAATTAAAGAAATAGAAATCGAGGAATTATGTGTGTAACCTGCGGTTGTTCTGATGATGGCGAAATAAAAATTACAAATTTAGAAACAGATGAAGCTGAACATAATCACACTCACACTTTATCAGATGGAACTGTCATCACTCACTCCCATAGTCATGACACTCATATAGAAGCACCTCAAATTCATGCCAAAATACATAACACAACGATATCTTTAGAACAGGATATATTAGCAAAGAATAACCTACTAGCTGCTCAAAATCGGGGATGGTTTAAAGGCCGAAATATTCTCGCCTTAAATTTAATGAGTTCTCCCGGTGCTGGGAAAACAACTCTTTTAACTCGCACTATCAATGATTTAAAGCATCAATTATCTATTAGTGTCATTGAAGGCGACCAAGAAACTGCTAATGATGCCAAAAAAATTAAAGAAACAGGTTCTAAAGTCATCCAAATCAACACGGGAACAGGCTGTCATTTAGATGCATCCATGATAGACAGAGGTTTACAACAACTGAATCCGCCACTAAATTCAGTTGTAATGATTGAAAATGTCGGAAATTTGGTTTGTCCAGCCTTATTTGATTTAGGAGAACGGGCAAAAGTTGTGATTCTCTCAGTTACAGAAGGAGAAGATAAGCCGATAAAATATCCGCATATATTCCGTGCTAGTGATGTAATGATTCTCACCAAAATTGATTTGCTGCCTTATGTGCAATTTGATGTTCAAAAGTGCATAGCTTATGCTACAGAAGTGAATCCCCAAATTCAGATTTTTCAGGTTTCTGCAACTACTGGTGTAGGATTAGATAATTGGTATAAATGGGTAACTGAAAAAGTAGTAGATTAATTAACTTGATTATCATGTTTAACTAATAACGATCGCACCATACTTACCCTACAGTTATGAGTGACTTGACAATGAAAAAATTACACCCGGAAATTATTTTCAGTTCCGGGTGTAAGTTTGTCGGCTTCAAATTATGAACTTGTCAGACTAATTTCTCCAAAATTCTAGATAAGCTGGATGTCCAAACTAACCGCGAAATTACTAGGCTTATTCTCAAGAGTCGCAAATTGAGTTCCTTGGAATAACAACGCACCAGTCGCGTCATTGTAGCTGAAACCACTGAAGTCAGTAATACCAAATCCAATTTTAGAAATCTGAATCTTGTCACCTTCCACTCGACTGAAGTCCTTGATAACGTCAAGTCCTTCAAGCTTAGAACTGAAAACAAACTGGTCTGCGCCAATACCACCAGTGAGAATATCATTGCCAACTCCGCCAACAAGAATGTCATTGCCAGCGCCGCCATTGAGGATGTCATTGCCAGCAGTACCACGCAGTACATCGGCGTATTGTGTGCCTGTAATTTCAAATCGCTCAATATTGCTGTAGTTGAGTACGGGATTGCCAGTAAAGCGGCTGAAGATGGAATTTTGACCTTGGTATGCCACATCAACACCAGCCCCATTGTTAAACTGGCTGTAGTCTGCAACTAGGGTATCAGTGCCAGCACCACCATTAACAATCCCATCTGTATCAGTGATTCTGTCATTGCCATCGCCACCGTTGAGGGTATCATAGCCAGCACCGCCAATCAACGCGTCATCACCAGCACCACCATTGAAGATGTCATTACCAGCAGCACCACGCAGTACATCGTTGTATTGTGAACCAGTGAGTTCAAATCGCTCAATATTGCTGTAGCTAAGTACAGAATTGCCACTGATGCGGCTGAAGATCGCATTTTGACCCAGGTATCCCACATCAACAGGAGTACCATTGTTCAACTGGCTGTAGTCGGCAACTAAGGTATCAGTGCCAGCGCCACCATTAACAATCCCATCTGTGTCAGTGATTCTGTCATTGCCATCACCACCGTTGAGGGTATCATAGCCAGCACTGCCAATCAGCACGTCATCACCAGCACCACCATTAAGGATGTCATTGCCAGCATTACCACGCAATACATCGGTGTATTGTGTGCCTGTAATTTCAAATCGCTCAATATTGCTGTAGTTGAGTACAGGATTGCCAGTGAAGCGGCTAAAGATCGCATTTTGATTCAGGTATGCCACTTCAACACCAGCACCATTGTTGAACTGGCTGTAGTCTGCAACTAAAGTATCAGTGCCAGCGCCACCATTAACAATACCATCTGTGTCAGTGATTCTGTCATTGCCATCGCCACCATTGAGGGTATCATAGCCAGCACCGCCAATCAACGCGTCATCACCAGCACCACCATTGAGGATGTCATTGCCAGCAGCACCACGCAGTGCATCGGCGTATTGTGAACCAGTAATTTCAAACCGCTCAATATTGCTGAAACTGAGTACAGGATTGCCACTGATGCGGCTGAAGATCGCATTTTCACCCAGGTATCCCACATCAACAGGAGTACCATTGTTCAACTGGCTGTAGTCGGCTACTAAAGTATCAGTGCCAGCGCCACCATTAACAATACCATCTGTGTCAGTGATTCTGTCATTGCCATCACCACCGTTGAGGGTATCATAGCCGGCACTGCCAATCAGCACGTCATCACCAGCACCGCCATTGAGGATGTCATTGCCAGCATTACCACGCAAGACATCGGTGTATTGTGTGCCTGTTATTTCAAATCGCTCAATATTGCTGTAGTTGAGTACGGGATTGCCAGTAAAGCGGCTGAAGATGGCATTTTGATTCAGGTATGCGACTTCAACACCAGCACCGTTGTTAAACTGGCTGTAGTCTGCAACTAGAGTATCAGCGCCAGCGCCACCATTAACAATACCATCTGTATCAGTAATTCTGTCATTGCCATCGCCACCGTTGAGCGTATCATAGCCGGCACCACCAGTCAGCGCGTCATCGCCAGCGCCACCATTGAGGATGTCATTGCCAGCAGCACCACGCAGTACATCGGCGTATTGTGTGCCTGTGAGTTCAAATCGCTCAATATTGCTGAAATTGAGTAAAGTACTATTATTTAGACGACTGACGATGGTATTCTGTCCATTAAATCCGGCATCGATACCAGCACCATTGTTTAACTGGCTGTAGTCGGAGACTAAAGTATCAGTGCCAGCACCACCGTTGAGGGTATCAGAGCCAGCACTGCCAATCAGCACGTCATCACCAGCGCCGCCATTGAGGATGTCATTGCCAGTACTACCACGCAGTACATCGGTGTATTGTGTGCCTGTAATTTCAAATCGCTCAATATTGCTGTAGTTGAGTACGGGATTCCCAGTAAAGCGGCTGAAGATCGCATTTTGACCCAGGTATGCCACATCAATTCCAGCCCCATTGTTCAACTGGCTGTAGTCTGCAACGAGAGTATCAGTGCCAGCACCACCATCAACAATACCATCTGTGTCAGTGATTCTGTCATTGCCGTCGCCACCGTTGAGGGTATCATAGCCAGCACCGCCAGTCAGCGCGTCGTCACCAGCGCCGCCATTGAGGATGTCATTACCAGCAGCACCACGCAGTACATCAGCGTATTTTGTGCCTGTAATTTCAAATCGCTCAATATTGCTGTAGTTGAGTACAGGATTCCCGGTAAAGCGGCTGAAGATGGCATTTTGACCTTGGTATGCCACATCAATTCCAGCCCCATTGCTCAATTGGCTGTAATCGGCTACCAGAGTATCAGTGCCAGCACCACCATCAACGATACCATCTGTATCACTTATTACGTCATTGCCATCTCCACCATACAGGCTATCGAAGCCGGTTCCACCATACAGGTTATCGTTGCCAGTTCCACCATCTAGGATGTCGTTACCAGCTCCACCAAGTAGGTTGTCATTACCTTCATCACCATAAATTCTGTCGTTCTGAGATTTACCAGCTAGGTAATCATCGCCTCCTTTTCCAGAGAGCAACCAAGGTTGTCCGTCATCGTCAGCTATGAAAGTGTTGTTAGAATTATCACCAGTGTATGTTCCCATTTGAGTTTCTCCTTAATTCTTGAAAATAATATTTTTGATGAGGCGATAAGCCTCGTTTTAAGTTGGGAAATGTCCTGTTTTTGGGTGCTTTACCCTTTCGTTTTTCAGGACTCCTTTACTTTAGGTTTGTAGTTCGATCGCGTCGATGAGGATAAGTTATGGAAAATTAAGGAGATAATTAAGT
>NNBU01000711.1_pt1 | contig 53222 bp, 39 predicted proteins | sample 1173781 | NCBI WGS metagenome assembly NNBU01 (sample SAMN07173937, study PRJNA388173) | plant metagenome | biome: Plant school; feature: Soil; material: Symbiotic tissue of Blasia pusilla L.; isolation source: symbiotic tissue sample KVJ2 | host: Blasia pusilla | place: Norway: Troms, Kvaloya...
CGCACGCCGGGCGCGCGGTAGCCTCTGCCTCGCGGGCCGTCGCCCCCCCCCGGGGGGTCGGGTCGCCGCAGCACGCGCGCCATGAGGCCGGCATGCGCCAGCGGCGCGCCGTCCGGCGGCACGCGCGCGGGCTGCAGCGCTACCAGCGCACGCGCGCCTTCGGCGGACAGCCCCTCCCGCCGGCCGCTGGTCTCGCCCGGGTTGTGCGCGGCGGACTGCAGCACGCACTCGAACATGTCCATCCAGCGCTGCACGCTGACGTCGTCGAACAGGTCGGTGTTGTACTGCGCCTCGATCTGCAGGCCGCCGTCCAGCGGGCGCAGGTTCAGGAAGATCTCGAAGTTCTCGTACTGGCGCGCAATGGTGTCCTGCGTGACGCTCAGGCCCGGGAACGACTGCGCGCTGGCGGCCACGTCGGGGTCGACATTGAAGGCCACGCTCACCAGCGGCAGCCGGCTCGCGTCGCGCTGCAGCGACAGCTCGCCCAGCAGCGCACCGTAGGTGAGCGCCTGGTGGTCGAAGGCGTCGAGCACGGCGGTGCTGCATTCCTCCATCAGCGCGTCGAAGCGCAGGTCGGCCGGTGCGGCCAGGCGCAGCGGCAGCAGGTTCACGCAATGGCCGACCAGGCCGGGCATGTCATGCGCGAGCTGGCCCGAGGCCGGAATGCCGACCACGATGTCGTCCTGCCCCGTGAGGCGGTGCAGCGTGGCCACGAAGCCGCTGAGCAGGCCGGTGAACAGGCTGACGCCCGCCCGGGTGCTGGTGGTGCGCAGGCTGGCGACCAGGCGGCGGTCGAGCAGGCGCTCGGCGCGGCGCGAATTGAAGGTGCGCGTGGCCGGGCGCGGATGGTCCAGCGGCAGCTCCAGCACAGGCAGCGAACTGCCCGAGAAGCGCTCCAGCCAGTAGTCCACATGCGCCTGCATGGCGGGCTGCGCGGCTTCGGTGCTTTCCTCGGCTGCGAAATCGGCGAACAGCGGCGCGGCCTTGAGCTTCAGGCCGACGCCGGTCTCCTGCGCATACAGGTGGCCCAGCTGCTCGGTGATGACCGACCACGACCAGCCGTCGCACACCACGTGGTGCGCCGACATGACCAGCTCATGCTCGGTGTCGCCCAGCTGGAACAGCACGGCGCGAAACAGCGGACCGTGTTCCAGCGAGAAGGGCGTGCACACCGCTTCGGCGTGGGCCGCGCGCAGGGCGCGCTCGCGGGCTTCGGGTTCGAGCCCGCTCAGGTCTTCATGCAGCAGCGGCTCTTCGCCGGGCTGGCTCACCAGCATGAAGGCGCCGTCCGGCGAGATGGTGGCGCGCAGCGACTGGTGGCGCTCGACCAGCAGCGTCATGGCGCGCGACAGCGCTGCGCGCTCGAGCGGGCCGCGCAGGCGCAGCAGCACCGATTCGTTGTACGCCATCGACGCCTCGGTGCTCAGCGTGGCGCCGAGCCACACCTCACGCTGCGACTCGGTCGTCGCAACGATGCATTCGATGGCGCTGCCTGCAGCGGCGGGTTTGAGGACGGCGTTCATGCTGCGGCCTTTCCGTTGAGGAAGTGGTGACTGGGGGAGGACGAGGGGGAAGAAACGGTGTCGGGCACGTACCAGAAGGGCTGGCCGTCGACGTCGCGGCCCAGCACGGAGCCTTCTTCGGCGGGCTTGCGGCTGTCGAAGCCGGTGAGCACGGCGGCGCGGCGCGGCAGGAAGCCCGACTCCTGCATTTCGTCCACCGACTCCTTGAAGGCGCGCTGGATGAAGACGATGTCCTGTGCGGTGTGCGCGCTCGTGAGGAAGCACGGAAAGTTGTCCAGGATGTGCACGCCGCGGCTGCGCATCATGGCGAACAGCAGGTCCTGCAGCGGGTGGTCCTCGAGCCAGCTCACGCGCCACAGCGACGCGAAGTGGCGGATCTCGATGGGTGCGCCCACCTCCTTGCACCAGCCCGAGAGCTCCGCGGCCATGGCCGCGGTGGTGGTGTTCAGGCCGGCCTGCAGCGCCGGGCCGGCCTCCTTCAGGTGCGTGAGCGAGGCCTTGGCCGCGGCCAGCGCCAGCGGGTGGCGCACGAAGGTGCCGGCGAAGTACGTCACGCCCACGCCGGGAATGGAGTCGTCGCCGTATTGCCAGGCGCCGCCGTCGAGCGCGTCCATGAACTCGCGCTTGCCGGCGATCACGCCGACCGGGAAGCCCCCGCCGATGACCTTGCCGTAGGTGGCCAGGTCGGCGCGCACGCCGAACAGCTCCTGCGCGCCGCCCAGGCCCACGCGAAAGCCGGTGATGACCTCGTCGAAGATGAGCGCGCAGCCGTGCTGCTCGGTGATGGCGCGCACCTCGTGCAGAAACTCGCGCGGCTGGAAGTCGGGCCGGCGGCTCTGCACCGGCTCGGCCAGCACGGCGGCCAGGTCGTCGGCGTTCTCGCGGATGAAGGCCAGCGCCTCGGGCGTGCCGTAGTCGAGCACGCGGATGTCGCCGAACATGCCGCTCATCACGCCCGGCGCGGCCGACAGGCCCTTGCCGGCCTTGCCGGCGCGCACCAGCACCTCGTCGAAGGTGCCGTGGTAGGAGCCGGTGAACACCACCACCGTGCTGCGGCCGGTGACGGTGCGCGCGATGCGCAGCGCGGCCATCACGGCTTCGGAGCCGGTGTTGCACAGGCCGGCGCGCTCGCTGCCGGTGAGCTCGCAGATCAGTGCCGTGACTTCGGCCGCCAGCGGGTGCTGCGGGCCGATCTCGTAGCCGGCGTCGAGCTGCTTGCGCACGGCCTCCTGCACGAAGTCGGGCTGCCAGCCGAACATGTTCATGCCGAAGCCGTTGAGCACGTCGACGTACTCGTTGCCGTCGATGTCCCACATCTTCGAACCCTTGGAGCGGTCGACGACGATCTGGTAGGTGATCTCCTTGGTCACCGGCCTGAAGCCGTTGACCACGCGCGGGTCGGCCATGTGCGCACGATGGGTTTCCGTGAACTGCTTGCTCTTTTGCGTGCGCTCCACGTAGCGGCGCATGAAGGCCGCCAGGCGCGCCTTCTGGCGGCCGCTGGGCTCGCCGGTGCGCTGCGTGTGGATGCGGGCGATGGCGCCGAAGGCTTTCTTCACGTCGTAGCGCACCGGCGCCTGGGACTGCCCGTCGTCATCGGCGGCAACCGGAGCGGCGAGCGCGGCGGCAAGGGCCACGGGCTCGGATGCCGATGGCTGGGGTGCGGGCTCGGGCAGCGCGGGCTGCAGCGTCATCACGGGCGCGGCTTGCGGCGCACCGGACAACAGTGCGAGCTGCTGGCGCATCAATTCCATTTGCTGCGAAATCAGCTGGTTCAATGGACCGCCCGCGGAAACGCCGGCTTGCATCGGCATGTAGACCGGCAGGGCCATCGGTTGCGGCTGGGCTGTCTGCTGCATCTGGACGGCCGAGGGCGCGGCGACCGGTGCCGCCGCCGCAGCAACCGGCACCGGCGCTTCGGGCGGCAGGCTTGCGCGCAGGAAGGCGGCGAGCGTGTCGAAGCTGCGGTAGGTCTCCATCAACTGGCGAAAGCTGAGGTTGACCTTGAAGTGCTTCTTGATCTGCGTGGCGGCCTGGGTCAGCGTGAGCGAATCCAGCCCCAGCTCGCCGAAGGGCGCATGCCCTTCGGCCTGCGCCATGTCGAGGCCGGAGATGTCTTCGAACAGCGTGCGCAGGCGCGCATCCAGGGACGAGGCGGACGGCGGAAGTGGCGAAGGTGTTGCAACGGTCACGATCGGCTCCAATGAAAGGGGTGGAACGGAAGAGGCGGAAAAGAGGGCAGCGGCGGCGGGCGCGCTCGCGGAGAAATTCGTACCGGGTGTCTCGGTCACGGCGGCCATCGCGGCCACGGCGGCAGCCGGCGCGGCGGCGATGTCGACCCAGAAGCGCTTGCGCTCGAAAGGCGTCGTGGGCAGGCGAACGCGCTGTGCGCCGGGCCGCGCGCACAGGCGCGACAGCTCGATGTCGGCGCCGCAGGTCCACAGGCGCCCAAGGGCCAGGTGCAGGGTGCGGGCCTCGTCGGCCGGCTCGCCGTGCAGCAACGACACGACGCCGCTGGCGCCGTGCTGGCGCACCAGCGTGCCGAGCATGTTGCGCGGGCCGGCTTCCACGAAGAGCGGGTTCGCCAGCTGCGCCATGGCGCTGCGCACCGCCGGAGAGAAATGCACCGTGCCGCGCAGGTGCTGCGCCCAGTAGCTGGCGCTGGTGGCCTCGGCGGCTTCGAGCAGGCGGCCGGTCATGGTCGAGTAGATCGGCGTGTGCGGCGCGTGCAGCGCCACGCCGTTCACCAGCGCCTCGAAGGGCGCGACGGCCGCGTCCATCATGGCGGAGTGGAAAGCGTGCGAGGTCTGCAGCGCGCGGCACGCAATGCCGTCGGCTTCCAGCGCTGCCTGCAGCGCCGCGATGGCGTCGAAGGGGCCGGCGGCCACGCAGGCGGTGGGGCCGTTCTCCGCAGCCAGCGACAGCTGCGGGCCGAGCCGGCCCAGCAGTTCGGCCGCGCCCAGGCGCACCGACAGCATGGCGCCGGCCGGCTGGGCCTGCATCAGCGCACCGCGCCGGGCCACGAGTTGCGCAGCGTCTTCGAGGCGCATCACGCCGGCGAGCACCGCCGCGACGAACTCGCCCACGCTGTGGCCGATGAGCGCCTGCGGCCGTGCGCCCAGCGACAGCACGCGCCGCGCCAGTGCGTATTCGAGCGCGAAGATGGCGGGCTGGGTGGCGGCGGTGGGTGCCAGCGATTGCGCGTCGTCCGAGAACATGCGCGCACGCAGATCGAAATCGACCGCACCTTCGAAGGCGTTCATGCAGTCGTCGAAGGCGGCGGCGAACACCGGGTCGCCCGCATGCAGGTGCCGCCCCATGCCGGCGTACTGCGCGCCCTGTCCGGGGAACATCAGCACCAGCTGCGGCGCGCGCGAGGCTGTGCGGCCGCTGGCGCGCCACGGTGAATCGGCCGTGCGCAGGGCAGCGACGGCGGCGGCCGTGTCGCCGGCCACCACGACGCGGCGGAAGGCGTGCGCCTTGCGGCCGACGGCCAGCGTGTAGGCCACGTCGGCCAGCGGCAGGCCGGCATCGGCTTCGAGGTGTGCGGCGAGCTGCTCCGTGGCCACGGCGAGTGCTGCCTCGGAGCGGGCCGACAGCGACAGCAGCTGGTCGCCGACGGCTGCCGGGGAGGCCGCACGCGGCGGTGCTTCCTCGACGATGACGTGGGCGTTGGTGCCGCCCACCCCGAACGCGCTCACACCCGCGCGGCGCGGCAGATCGGCGCGCGGCCAGGGCTGCAGCTGGTTGCTCACGCGAAACGGCGTGCGGGCGAAGTCGATCACCGGGTTCGGCGCACTGAAGTGCGCGGTCGGCGGTAGCACTTCGTGGTGCAACGCCAGCGCGGTCTTGATGAGCCCGGCGGCACCGGCTGCCGTGACCATGTGGCCGACATTGCTCTTGAGCGAGCCGAGGGTGCAGAAGTCGAGCGCGTCGGTGTGCTCGGCGTAGGCCACGGCCAGGGCCTCGACCTCGATGGGGTCGCCCATCGGCGTGGCGGTGCCGTGCGCCTCCACGTACGAGATGCTGCGCGCGTCGATGTCGGCCGCGGCCAGCGCGGCGCGGATCACCGCGGCCTGGCCGTCCACGCTGGGCGCGGTGAAGCTGGCCTTGGCGCCGCCGTCGTTGTTCACCGCGGCGCTGCGCAGCACGGCGTAGATGGTGTCGCCGTCGGCCTGCGCGTCGGCCAGGCGCTTGAGCAGCACCACCGCCGCGCCGTCGCTGAACACGGTGCCCTGCGCCTGCGCGTCGAAGCTGCGCGTGTGGCCGTCGGGCGAGAGCATGGAGCCCTCGTTGTAGAGGTAGCCGCTGCGCGGCGGGCAGGTGACCGAGGCGCCACCGGCCAGCGCCATGTAGCACTGGCCCGTGCGCAGCGCATGGAAGGCCTGGGCCACGGCCACCAGCGAGGTCGAGCAGGCGGTGTGCACGCTGACGGCCGGTCCGGTCAGGTTGAGCCGGTTGGCCACGCGCGTGGTGATGTAGTCCTTCTCGTTGGCCAGCATCACCTGGAACTCGCCCACGGGCTCCACCAGGTCGGGCCGGGTGCTCACGTGGCGCTGGAAGTAGGTGGCGTTGTACATGCCGGCGTACACGCCGACCGGCCCGGGTGCCGCGTCGGGCACGTAGCCGGCGCGCTCGATGCATTCCCAGCAGATCTCCAGGAACACGCGCTGCTGCGGGTCCATCAGCTGCGCTTCCTTGGGGCCGATGCCGAAGAAGGCGGCGTCGAAGTCCTCGATGCCGTCGATCACGCCGCGTGCGCGCACATACGAAGGGTCGGTGCGCAGCGCCTGGCTGATGCCTGCGTCGAGCGTGGCGTCGTCGAAGAAGCTGATGGTGTCGCGGCCGGCGACCAGATTGGCCCAGAACTGTTCCACATCGGCCGCGCCGGGGAAGCGGCCGGCGGTGCCGATCAGCGCGACGGCGTCATCGAGGCCAGCGGCCGGTCGTGTCGCCGCTGCCGAAAAAGGGGCCGCTGCGGTCGGTCGTGCTTCAGACCCCGCCGCAGCGGCCGTGGCGGGCTCGTCGCCCGCCGGCTGCATCCGCGCACCCATTGCTTTTGGCGTGGGATTGCGGAAGAAAAGATTGGTCGACAGCGCAAGGCCGGTGTCGCGCTGCAGGTCGCCCAGCACCTGCAGCACCCGCAGCGAATCGCCGCCGAGGTCGAAGAAGTTGTCGTTGCGCCCGACCTTGTCGATGCCAAGCGCCCGCGCGAAAGCGTCGCACACCTGCTGTTCGACGGCGTCGTGCGCTTCCTCGAACGGCTGGGCGAGGTCGGGGCGTTCGGCGGCCGGTTCGGGCAGGGCCTTGCGGTCGAGCTTGCCGTTGGGCGTGACGGGCAGTTGCGCGAGCCAGACCTGCGCGGTCGGCACGAGCGCCGCCGGCAGGCGCGTGGCCAGATGCGTGCGCATGGCGTCCCACGACACCTTCTGCGTGCGGGCGACAAGGTAAGCCACCAGGCGCAGCTGGCCGCCGGCGTCGGGCTGCGCGACCACGGCGCAGGACTGGACGGCCGGGTGCGCCAAGATGGCCGCCTCGACTTCGCCGGTCTCGATGCGGTGGCCGTGGATCTTGACCTGGCCGTCGCGTCGGCCGATGAATTCGAGGGTGCCGTCGGCCAGCCAGCGTGCGAGGTCACCGGTACGGTAGAGGCGGTCGTCCGGGCCGCCGAAGGGGTCGGGCACGAAGCGTTCGGCGCTGAGCCGTGGCTGCCCCAGGTAGCCGCGCGCCAGACCGTGCCCGCCGATGCAGAGCTCGCCCACGAAGCCGGTCGGCAGCAGCGCCATCGACGGGCTGAGCACGCGCAGCACGGTGTCCTTGATGGGGCGGCCGAGCGGCACGGAGCGCAGGTCGTCGGGCAGGGGAGAGGGGATGCGGTGCGTGGCCGCGAAGGTGGTGCACTCGGTGGGGCCGTAGCCGTTGCTGAGCGCAAGGGCCGGCAACGCGGCCTGTGCGCGGCGCACGTGCGCCACCGAGAGCGCCTCGCCGCCGGTGAACAGGTGGCGCAGGCCGGCCAGGTGGGCCGGGTCGTCGTCGACCACGGCATTGAAGAGCGCTGCCGTGAGCCAGGCGGTGTGCACGTCGTGGCGCGCGATGGTGCGCGCCAGGCCGGCACCGGTGGGCACGCGCTCTTCGTGGATCACGCAGCAGCCGCCGTTGAGCAGCGGGCCCCAGATCTCGAGCGTGGCGGCGTCGAAACCCAGCGGCGCGGCATGCAGCACGGCGCGACCCGGGGCGAGCACGACGTAGTCCACGCCGACCACCAGCCGCAGGATGGCGCGGTGGCAGATCTCGATGCCCTTGGGCGTGCCCGTGGAGCCCGAGGTGTACATGACGTAGGCCACCGACTCGCCGTCGATGACCGGGAAATTCCAAGAACTGCGTTCTGCCTTGTTGGCATATTCGTCGAGCAGCAGAACGGCGTGTTCGCCCCGCTCCGTCGGCACGAGGTGGTGGTGCGCCTGCGTGGTCAGCACGTGGTGCGCGCGCGCCTCTTCCAGCATGTAGGCGATGCGCTCGGCCGGGAAATCGGTCGGCACCGGCACATAGGCGGCGCCCGCTTTCAGGATGCCGAGCAGCGCGACGATGGCTGCCATCGAACGGTCGAGCAGCAGGCCCACGGCGTCGCCGCTGCGCACGCCCAGGCGCTGCAGGCGGTGGGCGAGCTCGTCGGAGCGGGTGTCCAGTTCGGCGTAGCTCATCCGCATGTCGCCTTCCGCGAGGGCGACGGCGTGCGGCGCGGCCTTGGCTTGCAGGCTGAACATGCCGGTGACCGTGAGCGAGCGGTCCAGCGGCGAGACGGCGGCGTTCCACGTGGCCAGCTGGTCGGCGCTGTCGGCGCGCGGCAGGGTGCGGATGTCGCCGAGGGCGGCGTCGGGGCGCGCCTGCAGGTCGGCGGCGGTGTCGGCCAGGGCGGCGAGCAAGGGGGCGAGTGCGTCGGCGTTCATCAGGCTGGCCGCGGCATCGACGTGAAGGCAGGCCCGTTCGGCGTCGAAGCGCAGACGCAGCACCGCATCGGCACTTGTATATGCAGTGCCGATGTCTTCGCGCAGCCAGAGCGCGTGGGATTGGTGGGGAGCCGGGGTCGAATCGGCGGCGGCGCGGCGTGCGGTGTCCAGCTCGCTCAGCCAGTCGCCGGCAGCGCGCACCGTGGGGCGATCACCGTCGCCTACGACGCCACGCGCGCAGCCGGCCTCGTGCAGCACGGGCCAGAGGCTTCCGAGCCAGCGCGCCTGCAGCAGCAGCCAGGCGCCGGCGAAGAGGGTGTCGGGCAGCAGGCCAGAGGCGGGGGAGGGAGCGAGCGTCAGCGAGGCGGCGTGGCGCGCGTCCGGTGCACCGGCTGCGCCTGCGTGGACGCGCGGCACGAACAACTCGCCCAGAAGCAGGTCGGGTGCTGCACGGTGCGCCGTCGAAACAGTTTGAATTTCCATGTAATTACCCGCGGAAGAAATACGATGGAATTAATAAAATGCGCGAATACATCGCCCACTCAATTGGCCTTCTGAAATTGATCTGCTCGTTTTCCTTGATGCGATCCTAGGAGCTTTGAAGCGGCCAATGTGAGGTCTTTAGGTCTACGTTACATTTGGACAAGGTTATTTCTGAAACGTACTACCCGAACTGTCCCGAACAAGGTAACTGATGCGTGTTTTGGAGAAAGAGAGCAGTCACTCCGGTCGCTCCGGGGCGCCGAAAGAGCGGTCCGAGGCGGGGTACTCATAGGCAGACGCACAGGGCAAAAAGGCGAAAGCCGGGCTTACCCGATGGTTTGCATGCATAACGGGATTGGTGCGCGCGTTTCGCTGGGAGTCATGCGTAGAACGCACGGGTGTGGTGCCAGGAAAATGAAACATCGCCCTCAAATGGGCTGTTATCAAATTGGCCAGTCTGTAACCAGATAAAAAACAGCTGTACAAGCTGGAAAAACGGCAAAGACTTCAGGAAGGGGCGGTGTCGAACAAAAATCAATTTAATTGAAAGTTCACCATGCTTAGCCACATCCTATTACCCGACGTAGTCCTCAGTCGTCGCAATCTCTATTTGGAATCCGATATCCCGAATAAGTCCGAAGCATTGGCGGCCAATGCAACTTATTTCGGCAATTTGGGCTGGGCCCAGGAATACCTCGACTCCTGTCATCGGGACGAACACTTCAGAAGCCGCTGGCAGGCTGCCGGCGGCGACTGGACGGACAAGACCGTGATCGACCTGGGATGCGGCCCCGGCAACGTATTTGCCACGCTCGGCGGCAAGCCCGGATTGCTGATAGGGGTGGACGTGGCTGCGGGTTCGCTCGAACTGGCCTCGCGCCTGGGCTACACGGCGGTGCTGGCCGATGCGGCGCACACGCCGTTTCGCTCGGGGGTGGCGGACATCGTGGCCATCAATGCCTCGCTGCATCATTGCGACGACATGGACGCGGTGCTGCGCGAGGGCGCGCGACTGGTCAAGCCCGGCGGGCTGCTCATCACCGACCACGACCCGCAACTGACCGCCTGGGACTACAAGGGCCTGGCCAAGTTCATGTGGGACGCGCGGCTGTGGATCTACCGCGTGACGCGGCACGGCTTTCACAAGACCGGCAACCAGCAGTCATGGGGGCTGAAGACCGAGGTGCATCACCGGCCCGGCGACGGCGTGACGCGGGAGTTCTTCAAGTCGACGCTGGAGCCGCTGGGCTTTCAGGTCAGTGTGCATCCGCACAACCACCAGATCGGCGCCGATGCGCTCAGGGGCCAGGTCGGCCCCGCGCACTGGAAGTACCGCGTGGGCAATGCGCTGTCGGGCCGCGATCCGGGCGCATCGGCGAGCGCGCTGTCGCTGATGTGCATTGCGCGCAAGAGGACTGCGGACCAGGCGGTCCACACCTCCGCCATGGGGTGACTGCCTGACGGCCCGCGACAGCTGGTAGCCTCCCCGGATTCTTCGAATGCGCCCCCCGGACAGCGGGGCGCGCTCTCCAGGCATCCAGGAAGGACTCCAGCAGTGGTTGTGACAGCAGGGACAAACATTCCAGAGACGGGCAATTCAAGTACGGAACGAAAAGGCGGGGCAAGCGGGCGTCGGCGCGCAGGCATCGCGCTGATGGCGGCGTTGATGCTGGCCGCGTGCTCCACATCCCCCAAAATGCCCGTCGCGGGCCCCGGCGAGTACGTGGTGCAGCCAGGCGACACGCTGTATCGCATCGCATCGAAAACCGGTCGGTCGGCCGGCGACATCGCGCGCTGGAGCAACCTGCAGGACCCCGACAAGCTCGAGGCAGGGCAGGTGCTGCGCGTGGCTCCGCCCGGCGGCGCGCCGGCGGGCACGTCGTCCGATGCGCCCCCGCCTGCAAGAGGCGCCGCCGGCGAACGCGCCAGGCCGCCCCGGACCCGGGAAGCCAGGGAGCCCGAACCCGCCGCGCCGCCCGCATCCCGCCGCAGCGACTGGGGCTGGCCAGCGCCGGGACAGGTGATCGCGGGCTTCAACGGCTCGAGCAACAAAGGCATCGACATCGCAGCCAACCCGGGCGATGCGGTGGTGTCGATCGGCGCGGGCAAGGTCGCGGTGACGGAAATGCTGCGCGGCTACGGCAGCGTGGTCATGGTCGACCATGGCGGCTCATACATGTCGGTCTATACCAACCTGCGCACGGTGATGGTCAAGCAGGGGCAGCGCGTCGAGCGGGGCCAGAAGATCGCGGACATCGGCGGCAGTGGCGACGGCGGCAAGAGCAAGCTGCACTTCGAGATCCGCTACCGCGGCAACGCGGTCGATCCACGGCAATACCTGGCGGCCCGCTGAACGTTGCGGCCCTTCGCATCTGGCGAAAGGTATCCCCCGAACTGGTGATATCGCAAGGGCTGCGAAGTGCGCAGACTCTCGTCCTCAATCTGTCAGAAGGGGGATACATGGAGCTCACGCACTGGATGTTTGTCATCGGGGGCGTCGCCTTCGCGGTGACGACGCAATGGTTCTTGCTGGCCCCTTTCAGCCGCAGCTGGCAGCCGATGAGGGACCAGATCGCCGAACAGGTCACGCAGTCGGCCGCGCTGGTGGAGGCGTGCTCGTCGGGATCTTCGCCGCGCGTCTGACAGACCGGCGCCCCGCCATGCCAGCAGGCGCCTCGGGGTGATGGCCTGCGGCCCTCTAAGATGCTCGCTGTTTTGAGAAGACGCGAGAGGCAAAGGGAGGGCCACGCATGATTTCTTTGCTCCACACCGCGGACTGGCAGATCGGCCGCGTGTTCTCGCAGTTCGAGCCCGACGACGCCGCGGCGCTGTTCGAGGCGCGCTTCAAGGCGGTCGAGCGGCTGGCCGGCATCGCGGCCGAACGCAAGGTCGACGCCGTGCTGGTCGCGGGCGACGTGTTCGACCTGCAGACCGTGTCCGACAAGACCATCCGGCGCATGTTCAATGCCATGCAGGGCTTCAGCGGGCCGTGGCTGCTGATTCCCGGCAACCACGATTCGGCGCTCAGCGAATCGGTCTGGCGCCGTGCAGAGCGTCTGGGCGCGATACCGCCGAACGCGGTGTGCTGCCTCGAGCCGAAGCCGCACACGGTGGCCGGCAAGTTCGTGCTGCTGCCCGCGCCGCTCACGCAGCGCCACACCTACGGCGACCTCACCGACTGGTTTGCCGCCGCCCCCAGCGAGGCCGGGTTGCCGCGCATCGGGCTGGCGCACGGTTGCGTGCAGGGCATCCTGTCCGAGGACATCGATTCGGCCAACCCGATTGCCGCGGGGCGGGCAGGGGAGGCCGGCCTGGACTACCTGGCGCTGGGCGACTGGCACGGCACGCGGCAGATCGACGAGCGCACCTGGTATGCGGGTACGCCCGAGACCGACCGCTTCCGGGCCAACGATTCGGGGCAGGCGCTGCTGGTGTCGATTGCGGGCGTCGGGGCGGCGCCGGAGGTCGAAACCATCCGCACAGGCCAGTTCGACTGGCAGCAGCTGGAGCCGCGGCTCACGGTGGCGTCCGACATCGACGAACTGGTGGAAAAGCTGGCCTCGGTCGACAGCGGCGACGTGCTTCAACTGCGCGTGCAGGGCACCTGCGATCTGGGCGGACACGCCAGGCTGGTCACCGCGCTCGATGCCGCCCGTGCCCGCGCCCGCGCGCTGGTGTGGGACGGCGAGGCGCTGCGGCTGGAGCCGACGGAAGAAGACATCCAGGCGCTGCACGCCGACGGTTTCGTCGGTGAGGCGCTGCAGGAACTGCGCGCGCAACAAGGCGACACGCAAGCAGAGCTGGCCCGCGATGCCTTGCTCACGCTGGCCCGCATCCTCGACGCGCAAGGTGCGCGCACGGGGGCGGGCGCATGAAGCTGCAACGCCTTCGCATCGAGAACTTCAAGCTGTTTCGCGCACCGTTGGAGATCGACGGTTTCACGGACGGACTCAACCTGTTCACGGCGCCCAACGAATCGGGCAAGTCGACCATCGCCGAGGCGATACGCGCCGCGTTCTTCGAGCGCCACCGGTCCAGCGCGGTGGAGCACCTGAGGCCCTGGGGCGAAAGCTCGGCGACGCCCACCGTGGAGCTCGACTTCGAACTCGACGGCAAGCCCTGCAGGCTCACCAAGGCCTTCCTCGGCAAGAAGCGCTGCGAGCTCGTCATCGACGGCAAGGCGATGGACGGCGCCGTGGCGGAAGACCACCTGGCGGCGCTGCTCGGCTTTCGTTTTCCGGGCAAGGGCGCCAGCACGCCGGAGCACATGGGCATACCGGGGCTGCTGTGGATCAGGCAGGGCACTTCGCACGACATTTCGAATGCCGTCGGCTTTGCCAGCGACCACCTGCGCAACGCGCTCGGCGAGTCGCTGGGCGAGCTGGCCTCCAGCCACGGCGATGCCGTGCTGAAAGCCGTGGAGACCGAGCGAAACGAGCTCCTCACGCCCGCCGGCGGCGCGCCGCGCGGCGCCTTCGCGGAAGCGCTCAAGCTGCGCACGGAGCTCGAGGCCGAGCTGGCCAGGCTGCATGCCGACATCGAGGCCTATCGCGCAGGTGTCGATCGGCTGTCGGGCCTGCGCCGCGAGCATCAACGCGACGACGCGGCGCGGCCTTGGGTGGCGCTGCGCGAGCAGCTCGCCGTGGCGCAGCAGCGGCTGAACGATGGCAAGGGCCTGGCCGAGCGCAAGGCCGCGCAGGACGCGGCGCTCAAGCCGATCGTGGCGCAGGTGGGCTCGTGGCGCACGCAACTGCAGGCGATGGAGCGCGAGGAAGCCACCGTCGGCCAGCGCGAAAAGAACCTGCAGGCGGTGAAGGAAGGCCTGGAGAAGGCACTCGGCGAGCTGACGGCCTGGGAGCCGCGCCATGCGGCCGCGGCGCAGGCGGATGCCGGCGCACGCCACACCTTGCGGGTGGCACGACAGGCCGCCGCGCGGATCGCACAGGAAAAGACGGTCGACAGCCTGGCCGAGCAACTCGCTACGCTGGCGAACAGCCTCGACAAGGCCAAGGGCGAGCAGGAGAAAGTCACCCGCCTGCAGGCCGACGCACACGCGCTGGCCGTGCCCGACGGCGAGCTGAAGCGCCTGCATCGCAGCGCCGACCTGCTGCGCACGGCGCAGGCCCGGCTCGATGCGGTGTCGACCGCGCTGGCGTTCGATCTGCAGCCCGGCGCCCGGGTTCGGGTAGGCGGCGTCGACGTGGCGGGTTTGGCGCGCCAGACCGTCATCGCGCGGACCGAGATCGACATCGAAGGCATCGGGCGCATCACGGTGCTGCCGGGTGGCACCGACCTGGACAGCCTGAGCGTCGAACGTGACCGGGCCCGCGACGAACTGGCCGCGCAGTTGCAGGCCCTGCGCGCGGACAGCGTGGCCGCCATCGAGGAACGCGTGCGGCTGCATGCCTTGCGAAAGGGCGAAGCCCATGCGGCGGAGGCGGTGCTGTCGGCGCTGGCGCCCCAGGGCCTGGGCGCGCTTGCCGCCGATGTTGCGTTGCGCGAGGCCCGCCTGGCCGAGGCGAAGGCGGTTCTGCGCGCGATGGCCCCCGCGCCTGACGCGCCGGTGCCGTCAGCCGCGCAGGCCGAATCGGAGGAGGGCGCTGCCCGCACCGCGCTGGAAGCGGCCTCTTCGGCGCTCAACGCGGCCAAGGTGCAGGCGGGCCATGCGCGCGAACAGGTCAAGGCCGCCGAGGACGAACTCGCGGCAGTGCGAGCGACGCTGGCCGACCCGATGCGCGCCGGCCGCAAGCGCGAAGCTGGCGAGGCCTTGACCGATGCGCTCGCGCAGCAATCTGCCATCGAGCAGAAGGCCGGTGAACTCGCGCTGCAGTTGCAAACGGTCAACCTGCCGGTGCTGGCGCAGGACGTGGAACGGCTGGAGCGCAGCGTCAGGCAGGCCGAAGCGGCGCACAGCGCCAGGGCCAACGAGATCATGCGGCTCGAAGTCGAACTCGTCACGAAAGGCGCGCTGGGCCAGGAAGAGATCGCGTCGGAAAAGCAGCGTGAACTCGAGCACGCCACGCGGCGCTGCACCGAGCTCGGGCGCCACGCCAGGGCGCTGGACCACCTGCTGAAGCTGTTGCGCGACAAGCGCTCGGCACTGGCGCGTCGGCTGCGGGCACCGTTGCAGAAGCACCTCGACCACTACCTGCAGATTCTTTTCCCCGGTGCGCAGGTCGAAGTCGGCGACGACCTGTCACCAGGGCGCATCACGCGGCAAGGCGTGCGCGGCGTGCAAAGCGGCGCGTTCGAAGAGCTCAGCGTGGGTGCGCGTGAACAGATGGGCGTCGTGGCCCGGCTGGCCTATGCGGACTTGTTGAAGGAGGCACACAAGCCGACCTTGCTGATCCTTGACGATGCTCTGGTGCACACCGATGAAGAGCGGCTCGGACAGATGAAGCGCGTGCTGTACGACGCGGCAACGCGGCACCAGATCCTGATCCTGAGTTGCCATCCGGAGGCTTGGCGTGACCTGGGGGTGGTCGCGAGGAGCATTCCGTAGGGATCCGCAGCCTTCCGGGGTGGAGGGCTGGTTGGCTTATCGGGCCAATTCTGTCTGCCTGTTATTTAACATAATGCACATTGTGTGCATTACATGGGGGTTTAAAAGATCCCCCAGACCTCACCATTTCCCATCCTTCGGCACTGCCTTGGGCGCATTGGCCCTCGCCGTGGCCGCTGCCGTGATCAACGACGCAGCTTCCGCACGGCCAGCCTTGTTCGCGAAATCGACCGCAGTCATACCCAGCTGGTTCTTCATCGTGGTGTCGGCGCCCTCGGCCAGCAGCAGCTTCACGGCTTCGCCCGATCCGTACATCGCGGCCATCATCAGCGGCGTGGTGCCGTTGGGCGATTGCGCGTCGATGAAGGCGTAGTTGTCGAGCAGCACCTTCATGATGGTCAGCTGCCCGCTGGTGGCCGCGTAATGCAGCGGCGTCCAGCCGGTCTTGTTGACGGCCGCATCGCGCTTGAGCAACTGCGTGACCAGGTCCTGCTGGCCCTTGATGGCAGCCAGCATCAGCGGCGTTTCGCCCTTGGCGTTGGGCAGGTCCACATTGGTCTGCGGCGACTCGACCAGCACCTGGATGACCTTGGGCGACGGCTCGCGCAGCGCGATCATCAAGCCCGTCTGGCCATGCTCGTCGAGCGTGTTGGGGTCGAAACCGCGCTGCAGCAGGGTGCGCACACCGCTGCCGTTGTCGCCGCGCACGGCTCGGAAAAAGTCTTCGAACGACCCTGCATGTGCTGCAAAAGATGCAGCAATGACAGCAAGATAAATCGATTTTTTAAAGTAATTTGTCATCATTTGACGTCCCTGAACAAGGTTTCGAAGTTGTCGCTCGTGGCCTTGGCGATGGCTTCGACGGGCATCTTTCTGAGCTCGGCGATCTGTTGCGCCACGAAAGGCACGTACGACGGATTGTTGGTCTTGCCACGGTACGGCACAGGTGCCAGGTAGGGGCTGTCGGTCTCGATCAGCATGCGGTCCAGCGGCACGAAAGCGGCCACGTCGCGCAGATCCTGGGCCTTCTTGAAGGTCAGGATGCCGGAAAACGAAATATAGAAACCCAGGTCGAGCGCTGCACGCGCCACCTCGGCGGTTTCGGTGAAGCAATGGAACACCCCGCCCGCCGCGCCGGAAGAGGCGTCCTCGCCCTCCTCTCTCAAAATCGCCAGCGTGTCCGCCGAGGCCTCCCGCGTGTGGATGATCAGCGGCTTGCGCGTTTGCTGGGCAGCGCGAATGTGCACGCGGAAACGGTCGCGCTGCCACTCCATGTCGGAAATGCTGCGCCCGCCCTTGCGCTCTTCCATCTGGTAATAGTCGAGGCCGGTTTCGCCGATGGCCACCACGCGGGGCCGGGCCGCGAGCCGCACTAGGTCCTCGACGGTAGGCTCGGCGATGTCCTCGTTGTCGGGGTGCACGCCCACGCTGGCCCAGAAGTTGTCATAGCTGGCGGCCAGCGCCTGCACGTCGTCGAACTCCTCGAGCTTGGTGCAGATGCAGAGCGCCCGCTCGACCTGCGCGGCGGCCATGGCAGCGCGGATCTGCGGCATCTGGTCCGCGAACTCGGGAAACGTAAGGTGGCAGTGGGAGTCTGTGAACATCGGAAATGGCGAGCTGCGACGCTCGCTCCTGTGGGAGATGGCGCCGTGTACGGAGTTCCGCGTCCCAAGGACGGCGGAACGCTCAAATGGTTTGTGTCGGACGGTCGGAAGCCATCGAGCCGCCGAGCGCGGCTTCGATGCGCGCCTTCAGCTGGCGCGATTTCTCGTCCGACGGAAAGCGGATGCCCACGCCGGGCGCCCGGTTGCCGGCCGCGCGCTGCGGCGTGATCCAGGCGACCTTGCCGGCCACCGGGTAGCGCTGCGGGTCTTCGGGCAGCGTGAGCAGCACATAGACGTCGTCGCCGAGCCGGTATTCGCGCGAGGTCGGAATGAAGATGCCGCCCTCCGCGAACAAAGGGATGTACGCCGCATACAGCGCGCCCTTCTCCTTGATGGCAAGCTGAATCACGCTCGGCCGGGCGGGCGACGAGGCGAGGGCTGCGGGGGCAACAGGTTGGTTCATGGGCGGCGAGCGGCAGAGTTTAGGGTGGTTCGCGCTTCGCTCACAAGCGCTTCCAGCATCAGGCCCGCATTGAAGGGGTGTTCGGCGGTCCTTGCGGCACTCGCCAGCGACTTCGACCAGCGCGCCAGCGCCAGCCGCGACGGCGCGGCCGGCAGGTCGGCCGCCTCGAAAAACCGGGGTTCGGCACCGTTGCCGACCGCCATCAGGTCATGGCAGAGCTTTTGCAGCGCACCGACCGCCTGCGCCGGTGCGTGATCGGACAGTGCCCCCACATCGCCGCGCGTCATGGCTTTCGGAAGCAAGGACCACGCCTTGGGCGACTGGCCCGACCGCGCCAGCCGCAGGGCGTCGCTCGGCCGGCCGCCGGCGGCGCGCAGCAGCGCCGCGGCATCGGCGGCGGGTACATCCTGCGCGGCGAGCCAGGCCTCGGCCTCGGCGGTCTCGGGCCACGGCAGCGTGAAGCCGAGGCAGCGGCTGCGAATGGTCGGCAGCAGCTGCCACGCGGCTTCGCTGGCCAGCACGAAGCGCACGTCGCCGACCGGCTCCTCGAGCGTCTTCAGCAGCGCGTTGGCGGTGATGTTGTTCATGCGCTCGGCCGGATACACCAGCACCACCTTGCCGCGCCCGCGTGCGCTGGTGCGCTGGGCGAAGCCGACCGCGTCGCGCATCGCCTCGACGCGGATCTCGCGGCTGGCCTTGCGCTTCTTGTCGTCGATGTCGGATTGCGCCTTTTCGTCGAGCGGCCATGCGAGCTCCTGCATGGCGACCTCGGGCATCAGCACGCACAGGTCGGCGTGCGTGCGCACCTCGATGGCGTGGCAGCTGGCGCAATGGCCGCAGGCGGTGCCCTCGGGCGTCGGCTGTTCGCACAGCCAGGCAGAGGCCAGCGCCAGGGCCAACTCGTACTGTCCGATGCCCGAAGGGCCTTGCAACAGCCACGCATGGCCGCGCTGGCGCAGCAATTCGGTGAGCGGGCGGCGCAGCCAGGGGGACAACGCGGCTGCGCTCATCGGGCAGGCCCTCCCAGCACGCCGCGCGCCAGCAGCGCCGTTTCCACCTGCTGCCAGACCTGGTCACGTGCCTGGCTGGCGTCGATGCGCACGAAGCGTTGCGCATCGGCCGCCGCGCGATCGGCATAGCCCTGCGCGACACGGGTGAAGAACTCGACCGGCTGGGCCTCGAACTTGTCTGGCACGCGCGCGCCGGCCAGCCGTTGCGCGGCAATCTGCGGCGCCAGGTCGAACCACAGCGTGATGTGCGGCTGCAGCAGCGCCGAGGCTGACTGCCCCGCCCTGCCCGCCTGCACCCATTGCTCAAGCGTCGACAGCACGCGTTCGTCGAAACCGCGCCCCGCGCCCTGGTAGGCGAAGGTGGCGTCGGTGAACCGGTCGCACAGCACCACATCGCCCCGCAGCAGCGCCGGCTCGATGACCTGCACGACATGGTCGCGCCGCGCGGCGAACACCAGCAGCGACTCGGTCAGCGGGTCCATCGGTTGCTCGAGGATCAGGCCGCGCAGCGTTTCGGCCAGCGGCGTGCCGCCGGGTTCGCGCGTCCGTACGACCGCACGGCCCTGCGCCCTGAACAGCGCTTCCAGTGCGTCGAGGTGGCTGGACTTGCCCGCGCCGTCGATGCCTTCCAGCGTCAGGAAAAGACCGGGACCGTTGTCACTCATTGCGTGGCCTTGGGTTTGGAATCGCCGCCGCCGCGCTGGTAGCGGTTGACCGCGCGGTTGTGGTCGTCGAGCGAGCTGCTGAACTGGCTGGTGCCGTCGCCGCGAGAAACGAAATACAGCGATTTGCTTTGCGCCGGCTGCACGGCCGCCAGCAGCGCCGCCTTGCCGGGCATCGAGATCGGCGTGGGCGGCAGGCCGCCGCGCGTGTAAGTGTTCCAGGGCGTGTCGGTCTGCAGGTCTTTCTTGCGCAGGTTGCCGTCGAAGCCGGCGCCCATGCCGTAGATCACCGTCGGGTCGGTCTGCAGCGGCATGCCGATGCGCAGGCGGTTGGTGAAGACCGAGGCAATTTGCGCGCGGTCATTGGCCTTGCCTGTCTCCTTTTCGACAATGCTGGCCAGAACCAGCGCCTCATCGGCCGATTTCAGCGGCAGGTCGGAGGCGCGGGCGGCCCAGGCGGCTTCGAGCTTCTTGTCCATGGCGCGCATCGCGCGCTGCAGCAGGGCGACGTCGGTCGAGCCCTTGGAGTAGGTGTAGGTGTCCGGAAAGAAGCGCCCTTCCGGATGCACGCCCGGCTTGCCGAGCTTGGTCATGAGCGCCTCGTCGGTCAGGCCCACGCTATCGGGCTTGAGCTGGTCGGCCTTGGCGAGCGCGGCGCGCACCTGGCGGAAGTTCCAGCCCTCGACCAGCACCAGGCTGCGCGTGGCTTCCTCGCCGCGCACCAGCACGTTGAGCAGCAGCTTGGGCGTGACGCCGCGCTCCAGCTCGTAGCTGCCGGCCCGCATCTGGCGGTCCTGGCCCGACACGCGGAACCACAGGTAGAGCAGTTGCGGCTGCACGTCGACGCCGGTGTCGGCCACCGCCTGCGCAATGCCGCGCGGCGTGGTGCCGGGTTCCACGGACAGGTCGACGCTGGGCGCCGGCAGCTTGAGCGGCTGGTGCACCCACCAGAGACCGGCGCCGCCGAGCGCAAGAGCGACCAGGGCGGCGAGCAGGAAGAGCGTGAGGAAGAAGCTGCGCACGGATCCGATGTGGGGAAGACGGAAGAAAGAGCGTGGCCCGGCGGGCCGCGGAGCGGGAGTCCCTGCCGTCCGGAAGGAACAGGCCCGGCCATGATAATTCAGCGATGACCACAGTCGTTCTCAATGGCGTCACCGCCCTCTCCCTGTCCAGCCCATCGGCCGCCTCGGGCCAGCTCGGCGTGATCCGTGCAGAGGGGCCCGACGCCGCCAGCTTCCTGCACGGCCAGCTCACGCAGGACTTCTCGCTGCTCGGCGGCGCCGACGCCCGCCTGGCCGCGCTGTGCACCGCCAAGGGCCGTGTGATCGCAAGTTTCATCGGCATCAAGCCGCAACCTGAACTGGTCTTGCTGGTGTGCAGCCGCGACATCCTGGCCGCCACGCTCAAGCGCCTGTCGATGTTCGTGCTGCGCGCCAAGGTCAAGCTGACCGACGCGACCGAGCAGTTTTCGCTCTACGGCCTGGCCGGCACCGCGCTGACCGCCAACGGCCTCGACGCCGCCGCCCTGCCCGGCAAGCGCACGGCCGTGGGCGACGACGTGAGCGTGGTCTCGCTGTACCCGGCCGACCGCGTCCCGCGCGCCCTCTGGATCGCGCCGGTCGGCCATGCGGCCCCCGTGGGCGCCCCGCTCGACGCCGAGCTGTGGCAATGGAGCGAGGTGCGCAGCGGCATCGTCACGCTGACCACGCCGGTCATCGAGGCCTTCGTGCCGCAGATGATCAACTACGAATCGGTGGGCGGCGTCAACTTCAAGAAGGGCTGCTACCCCGGCCAGGAAGTGGTGGCGCGCAGCCAGTTCCGCGGCACGCTGAAGCGCCGCACCTACCTCGTTCAGGCCGATGCGCCCCTGGCCGCCGGCCAGGACGTGTTCGCCGCCAGCGACGCCGAGCAGCCCGTGGGCACCGTGGCGCAGGCGGCCTCCGCGCCCGGCGGTGGCTGGGCCGCCCTCATCTCGATGCAGATCTCGGCCCTCGAAGCCGGCGGCCTGCGTGCCGGCTCGGCCGACGGCCCCGCGCTCACGGTCGAGCCGCTGCCCTACGCCCTGCTCGAAGACATCTGAGGCCACCTCCCCGGACACGCCCGTCCGTCGGGCGTATGGCGCTATCGAACTGATAGCGCCATTTTTTTGCGCGCCGTTTTAACCCCGCCGCCGATGCTGCGCCGTAGAAGCCTGCATCGATCCACTCCCGGCAAGGAAGACACCATGCAGGGCAGATTCTTTTCCACCGCCCTGGCCCTGGGCACCTTGGGCGCACTGGCCGCGGCCTCGTGCCTCCCGGCCTGGGCGCAAAGCCAGCCCTCGGGGCGCATCGGCTCGCTCATGCAGATCAGCGTGGTCGACCGCGGCACCGGCGCCGAGCTGCCCATCTACCGCCACCGCGGCGACTACTGGGTGGCCGGGCGCCCCGGCGCGCGCTATGCCATCCGGGCGCGCAATGCGATGGGCGAACGCGTCATGGCCGTGATGTCGGTGGACGGCGTGAACGTCGTCACCGGCGAAACCGCGGGCGTCGGGCAGAACGGCTACGTGTACGGCCCGCGCGAACGCAGCGACATCACCGGCTGGCGCAAGAGCGATTCGCAGATTGCGGCCTTCGAGTTCGCCGCGGCCAGCAGCTCCTACGCCAGCCGCACCGGCCGCCCCGACGACGTGGGCGTGATCGGCGTTGCGATGTTCCGCGAGCGCCTGCCGGCACCGCCACCGCCCGTCGTCACGCCCTATCCGCAGCGCGACGGTTACGGCGACCTCGAACGGCGCAGCGAGTCGTCGTCGATGGGCGATGCGCGTGCAAAGGCAGCGCCGGCCGACAGCGCCGCCGCTGCCGAGGCCCCCGCCGGCAGCATGGCCCGCCAGCCAGCGCCGAGCCTGGGCACCGCGCACGGCCGCCGCGAAACCTCCTACGTCGGCAAGACCACCTTCGAGCGCGCGCAGTCGTCGCCCGACGAGGTGGTGCGCATCCGCTACGACAGCCGCGAGAACCTTGTGGCCGCGGGCGTGATCCCGATGCCGCCTCCACCGCGCTGGCCGCGTCCGGCGGGCCCGTCGGCGTTCCCAGGTTCCGACGCGGGCTACGTGCCCGACCCGCCGCCGCGCTACTGAAGCTCAGCGCAAGGCGCGGCGCATCTCGATGTGCGGGATGCCGGCTTCCTCGAAGCCTTCGCCGTGCACCGCATAGCCGAGCCGCGCATAGAAGCGCTCGGCGCTGCGCTGCGCGTTCAGCGCCACCTCGCGGTCGCCACGTGCATGCGCGGCCTCTTCGAGCACCCGCACCACGGCAGCGCCATGTCCGCCGCTGCGCAGGTTGCGGTGCACCGCCATGCGACCGATGTGCGACACGCCGTCTTCCGCATGCAGCAGCCGGCCCGTGGCAATGACCTGGCCCAGCCGGTTGCGCGCCACTGCGTGCAGCACCACGGGGTCGTTCTCGTCCCACTCCAGCGACTCGGGAATGTTCTGCTCCTCGATGAACACGGCGCGGCGCAGTGCGCCCGCGCCTTCGCCCAGCGCGTCCCAGCCGCCGGTCTCCACGGTGCGCATCGGTTCGCCGGCTTCATAGCCGGTGAGCACGTCGCGCAGCGCCTGCGGCACCGGCTTCGAGGTCTGCGTGGCCGGGTCGGCAAACACATAGACCAGCTCGCAGCCGACCAGGAACTGGTCCTGGCGGAACAGTCCGCCCTCGAACACCATCGACGACGTGCCGATGCGCACGCAGCGCATGCCCACGTCGAGCATGTCGTCCATGCGCGCAGAGCCGCGGAAGTCGATGGTCGCCTTGCGCACGTACAGGTCGCCGCCCAGCGACTGCATCGCCTCTTCATAAGGCAGTGCGAGCGCGCGCCAGTAGTCCGAGATGGCGGTGTCGAAATACATCAGGTAGTGCGCGTTGAACACGATCTTCTGCATGTCGACTTCGGCCCAGCGCACGCGCAGGCGGTGGAAAAAGCGGAAATCGCTGCGTTGCATTCTTTGTCTCCGGAAAGGTGGATGGTGTGGAAAGGCGGACGTGGTTCGGGCGCAGCAACCGCGCTCAAGGCTGCAAGGCCTCGCGCAGCGCCCGGGCCGCATCGTCCTGCGCCTGCAGCGCCTCGGGAATCGCCCGGCCCATCTTGATGAATTCGTGGATCACGCCGCGGTAGATCTCCAGGTCGACCGGCACGCCTGCGGCGCGCAGCTTGTCTGCATAGGCAATGCCTTCGTCGACCACCGGGTCGCATTCGGCCAGCGCAATCCAGGCCGGCGCCACGCCGTCGACGTCGTCTGCCAGCAGCGGCGCAAAGCGCCAGTCGTCGCGGTCGGCGCGCGTGCGAACGTATTGCGCGAAGAAGAAATCGATCATGGACTTCGTCAGCAGCGGACCCTCGGCATGGCGCGCGTGCGAGGCGGTGTCCTGGTGCGCGGCGGTGCCCGGGTAGATCAGCATCTGCAGCGCCAGCGGCAGGCCGGCATCGCGCGCAAGAATGGCGCACACCGCCGCGAGCGTGCCGCCCGCGCTGTCGCCGCCGACCGCCAGCCTTGCCGGGTCGAGGCCCAGGCCCGCGCCTTCTTTGGCGATGAACTGGAAGGCGTCCCACGCGTCGTTCGACGCGGTCGGGAACTTGTGCGCCGGTGCCAGCCGGTAGTCCACCGACACCACCGCGCAACCGCTCTTGTGGCTCAGCACGCGGCACAGCGTGTCGTGCGTGCGGATGTTGCCGACCGTGAAGCCGCCGCCATGAAAGTACATCAGCGCGGGCCGCACATCGGTCGATGGCGCATACAGGCGCGCGGGCATCGCGAACCCGTCGCGCGCCGCAATGACGAAGTCTTCGACCCGCGCCAGCTCGGGCTTGGGCACCTCCAGCACACCCGCGCCTTTCTCGTACGAGGCCTTGGCCTCCTCGGGCGTCAGCTGGTCGAGCGGCGGGTGGCCGGCGCGCGCCATGCGCTCGACCACGCTGGCCATCTTCGGCGTGAGCCGTGAAGCGTGTGGTGTTCCGGGGGAGACAGCGGCAAGGGTTTCTTTCGTGTGCAAGACGGTTCGCTCTTGTTAGATTTGGCTGGTCGGCAATCGTACTGCCCGGAGCATCCCCACACCCATGGCCCTCATCCAATACCTCACCCAGATCCAGTTCGAATTCGGCGCCATCCGGCTGCTGTCCAGCGAATGTGCCCGCATCGGCATCAACCGCCCGCTGATCGTGACCGATGCCGGCGTGCGCGCGGCCGGCGTGCTGCAGAAGGCGCTGGACGCCATCGCCGATCTCGAGGTGTCGGTGTTCGACCAGACGCCCTCCAACCCGACCGAAGCCGCGGTGCGCGCCGCCGTCGAGCTGTACCGCAGCGGGCGTTGCGACGGCCTCATCGCGGTGGGCGGCGGCTCGGCCATCGACTGCGCCAAGGGCGTGGCCATCGCGGCCACGCACGAAGGCCCGCTCAAGACCTACGCCACCATCGAAGGCGGCTCGCCCAAGATCACCGAGCGCGCGGTGCCGCTCATTGCAGTGCCCACCACCAGCGGCACCGGCAGCGAGGTGGCGCGCGGCGCCATCGTCATCGTGGACGACCACCGCAAGCTCGGCTTTCACAGCTGGATCCTGATGCCCAAGGCCGCCATCTGCGACCCCGAGCTCACGCTGGGCCTGCCGCCCAGGCTCACGGCCGCCACCGGCATGGACGCCATTGCGCACTGCATGGAAACCTTCATGTCGGCCGCGTTCAACCCGCCGGCCGACGGCATCGGCCTCGACGGGCTGGAGCGCGCCTGGGGCCACATCGAACGCGCGACGAAGGACGGCAGCGACCGCGAGGCGCGCCTGAACCTCATGAGCGCGTCGATGCAGGGCGCCATGGCCTTCCAGAAGGGCCTGGGCTGCGTGCATTCGCTGAGCCACAGCCTGGGCGGGGTCGATCCGCGCCTGCACCACGGCACGCTCAACGCCCTCTTCCTGCCCGCGGTGATCCACTTCAACGCGGGTGCCGAGTCGGTGCAGAAAGAGCAACGCCTGCAACGCATGGCGCAGGCCATGCACCTCGATTCGGCGGGCGACCTGGGCGATGCCATCCGCGACATGAACGCGCGGCTCGGACTGCCCAAGGGCCTGGCCGAAGTGGGCGTGACGCCCGCGATGTTCGAGAAGATCATCGACGGCGCCATGGCCGACCATTGCCACAAGACCAACCCGCAGCTCGCCACGCGCGACGACTACACGGCCATGCTCGAAGCCTCGATGTGAGGCCCTTGCCCGCGCCATGTAAGCGCTTCTTCTACGCTTGCCGAGTCATGCCGATGACATGAGGGATTTCTAGACTGACATGAAAGGCTTCGCTCCCGCGAAAGCCCAAAAAGAGTCAGGGGAAATTCCGAATGCCGCGTACCGTCCGAGTCCATACCGTCCTGAGCGCCGAGCAGCTCAAGTTCCGCGCCATGCGGGGACGCGAAGGACTCTCGCAACTCTTCGAGTTCGAGGTGGACATGGTCAGCACCAGCTTCAGCCTCGACCTGAAGCAACTGCTCGGTACCTCGCTCACCATGGAGCTGGCCGACGAAGCCGGTCCGCGCTTTCTCAACGGCACCGTGGTGCGCTTCGAACTGGTGGGCCGCGCCAACGAAACCGGCCGCCACTACATCTACCGCGCACTGGTGCAGCCGTGGCTGTGGTACCTCACGCGCACCAGCGACTGCCGCATCTTCCAGAACAAGAGCGTGCCCGAGGTGCTCGACGAGGTGCTGGGCAAGTACGGCTTCCAGTTCGAGAAGCGCCTCACCGGCAGCTACGCCGCCTGCGAATACTGCGTGCAGTACCAGGAGAGCGACTTCGCCTTCGTGAGCCGCCTCATGGAACAGGAAGGCATTGCCTACCACTTCGAGCACGGCGACGGCACGCACCTGCTGGTGCTGGCCGACGACACCGGCAGCTACACGCCCCTGCCCGGCCACGCCAGCATTCCGTACCGCCCGCGCGACCGCGTGCTCAACGCGCTGGAGCCCTGCATCGACCAGTGGCGCGCGACCGAGCAGATCACCTCCGGCCGCGTGATGCTCGACGACTTCGACTTCAAGAAGTCGCGCGCCTCGCTGCAAAGCGTGCAGCAAGACCCGAAGCCGCACGACCATTCGAGCTACGAGGTCTACGAATGGCTGGGCGGCTACAGCGAGCACCAGCAGGGCGACGCCTACGCACGCATCCGCCTGCAGGAGCTGCAGTGCGCGCACGAGCTGGCCGCCGGCCACACCAACGTGCTCGGCATGGCGCCGGGCTATCTGTTCGAGATGACGCACTGCCCGCGCGAGTCGGACAACCGCGAGTACCTGGTCACCGAAACCCGCTACGACCTGCGCGAGCCCGAATACTCTTCGGGCGGCAACAGCGAATCGGTGTGCGCGTTCGACTTCACCGTGCTGCCCTCGAGCGTGACCTACCGCCCCGCGCGCACCACGCCGCGCCCGCGCACCAACGGCCCGCAGACCGCCACCGTGGTGGGCCCGCAAGACATCTGGACCGACCGCTTCGGCCGTGTGAAGCTGCAGTTCCGCTGGGACCGCTACGGCCAGTCGGACGAGAACAGCTCGTGCTGGGTGCGCGTGTCGAGCAATTGGGCCGGCGCCAACTTCGGCACCATGCACATGCCGCGCGTGGGCCAGGAGGTGATCGTCGATTTCATCGGCGGTGCGCCCGACCGTCCCATCATCACCGGACGCGTCTACAACAGCGACCAGATGCCGCCCTGGGAGCTGCCCGCCAACGCCACGGCCAGCGGCATCCTCACGCGCTCCAGCAGCGGCGGCGCGGCCAACCAGGCCAACATGCTGCGCTTCGAGGACCGCGCGGGCGCCGAGCAGATCCTGCTGCACGCCGAGCGCAACCTCGACGTGGAGGTCGAGGCCGACGAGACGCACACCACCGACGGCACCCGCACCACCCTGGTCAAGGGCCACGAGTCGGCCACTTACCAGAGCGGCGAGACCCGCGACATCACCGCCGGCGCCAAGGAAACCATCACCGGCGGCGACACGCGCAGCGTGAGCGGCGGCTTCACCGAGACCGTGACCGGCGGGGTGAACCAGAACATTGCGGGCGGCAAGACCCGCGTGCTCAGCGGCGGGCTGAAGGACACCATCACGGGCGGTGTCAATTCCGCCATCACGGGCGGCTACCGCGGCACCATCGACGGGCAGGAAATACGCTACGTGAGCGCGGGCCGCGAGGACACCATCGACACCTCGAACACCGTGCTGGTCAACGGCCCCTCGACCACCACCGTCACCGGCCCCACCGTGCACACCTCGCCGGACGTGACCTTCAACACCACCAACCACATCCACAACACGACGCAGCACGTCATCAACACCAATGTCTACAACACGACGTCGAACACCTACAACAACCTGACGAACAACTACACCAACAACTCCGTCAGCTACACCAACAACTACGCCAAGAGCAGCGACTGGCGCCTGGCGCGTGCCGGCGGCGCGGGGTTCCGCTTCGGGGCGGTGGGCCTGTCGCTGGACTTCTGGGGCGTGCGCCAGCAGTTCTACGGCGTCAACTCGCAGTACGCGGTGCTGAAGGTGGACTTCATCACCTTCAAGATCGCGAACAAGGGCATCGACATCACCAGCCAGGCCACTTCGGTCGCGCGGGCGGCGCTGCGTTTCTACATGGACGGCCTGGCAACCTATGCGCAGGCCATGCACATCGTGATGTGAAGGACGGCATGCCTGAGTGGGAAACGCTTCTGTGGATCTTCTTCGCGGTCGTGATGACCGGCGTCATCGTGGCGAGCATCGGCGTGGTCGGCCACATGCGCCGCGAGAACAGGCTGTATACCGCCGAACAAAAGCTGTGGGCCGTGCTCTCGCAGTCGGGCCGGCCGGTTGAAGGCACGGTGCGCAACTTTCGCATGCACCCGGACAACATGACGCGAGGCGGCTCGCGCGGGCAGACCGTGTGCGCCGTGGTGCTCGACGTCGACTACCTCGACGGCACCGGCACGCCCCGCACCGCGTCGATCCGTACCTTCATCGAAGACGCGCTGATCCCCAGTTTCCAGGCGCCGGGCAAGCGCGTTCACCTGCGCCATGACCCGCAAGACCCTGCAACGGTCGCCATCGACCGCGAGCGCACGCCGCTGGAAATTCCGCGTGCGCCCTGAACATCGATGAAGACCGTCAAGCCGCTGCGCCTGAGCATCACCACCCGGCCGTTCCTGCGCCAAGGCGAACAGCGCCTGGCGGTCACCACGCTGTGCATGGTGTCGATGGGCGGCGCGCCGGTGCTGACGCCCGAACCCGAGTTCTGGAAAACGCTGTCCGACGAACTGGGCGCTGCCACCGCCATCGACCTGGGGCTGCCGAAGGCGCGCGCCGAGGTGCTCGCTACCGGCTTCGCCTACACCGCGCACCAGCCCGAAAAGACGCGGTGCGCCGTGCGCCTGCAGTTGGGCGGCCTGTGCAAGGACCTGGCCGTCCTCGGCGACCGTTACTGGCTCGGCGGGCGCGCCACCGAGCCGCAGCCGTTCGAGGCAATGCGCATGGACTGGACCCGCGCCTACGGCGGCCCGGACTTCGCCGACAACCCGCTGGGCCGCGGCCATGCGCTCGAGCAGGTCAACGGCCAAGCGGTGCAGCGCCTGCCCAACATCGAGAACCCGACTGCGCACGTGCACCGCCCTGGCGACCAGCCCGAGCCGGCCGGCTTCGGCCCCATCGACATCGCCTGGCCGCGGCGCATGCGCCTGATCGGCAGGCAGTACGACGAGCACTGGCGGGCCCATCTGTTTCCCGGGTTCTCCGAGGACATGGACTGGCGGCTGTTCAATGCCGCACCCACCGACCAGCACCTGCCCGACACGGCGGAGATTGCACCGGGCACGCCCTATGCGGTCTGGAACATGCACCCCACGCAGCCCATTCAGCAGGACCGGCTGCCGCACTGGCGCGCCCTCGCCTTCATCGTGCGGCGGCATGCGCCTGAGCAAGCAGAAGAGATCGCGCAGCGGCTGACCACGGCTTGGTTCTTCCCGCACCTGGACCGCGTGGCGCTGATCTTCCACGGCGAAACGCGCATCGAGGAAGACGATGCCTCGGACATCACCCACGTGATGCCCGCGCTCGAAGCCGTCGATGCGCCGCGCGGCCTGGCGCACTACGCCACCGTGCTGCGCCAGCGCTGCGACCCCGACAAGGGGGCGCTCTACATGTTCCGCGACGACGAACTGGTGCCGGCGGATGCCATCGGCCCCTGGCTCGACCAGCCCGAAACCGCCGAGTCGGCGCTGGTGCGCAACATGCGCGAACGCGGCGCGCAGGCCCGCGAAGAGCTCAAGCAGATGGCGCTGGAAGCTGGCCACAAGGCCCGCCATTTCCGGGAACGCCCGCTGCCGGAGCCCTTCAGGCGCATGCCCACGCTGCGCGAGCTGCCCGAGTTCGTGGAACAGGCCGATGCCTACGCCCGCGCGCAACGCGAACAGGGCGCGGTCGAGCGCCAGCGCCTGCAGCGCGAGGCCGACGCCAATGCCAAGGAGTCGATGAAGGTCGGCTTCGACACCGGCAAGCTGGTGCGCGAACACGACCGCACCGAGCTCAAGGGCCCGCCGCGGGTGGACGGTGCGTCGGTGCTGCGCGGCTTCACCGGCATCGCCGCCGCCACGGGCACCGCACCGGCGCCGCCGAAGCAGGTCGAGGCCATGCGCCAGATGACCGAAGCCGGCGAGCGCGGGCTGATGGCGCTGTACCGCGGCTCGGCACAGCACCAGGCCCGCATCGACCCGGTGCCGGCGGAACGCCTGGCCGCGCTGCGTGCCCAGGTCGCGGCCACGCTGCAAGGCAGCCGCGACTTCACCGACACCGACCTGACCGGCGCCGACCTCTCCGGCATGGACCTGCGCGGCGCCTGCTTTCGCCGCGCCCTGCTCGAAAGCGCCGACCTGCGCCATGCCGTGTGCGACGGTGCCGACTTCAGCGACGCAGTGCTGGTGCGGGCCCAGTTGACCGATGCCAGCTTCAGGGGAGCGGTGCTGCACCAGACCAACCTGGCGGGCATCGACTGCGAGCGCGCCGACCTCTCGGGCGCGCAGATGGAAGGCACGAAGCTGGAGCAGGTGAAGCTCGGCCACTGCAACTTCACAGGCGCGCGGCTGCACCACGTGCATGTGCTGCAGTCGCAGATCACCGGTTGCAGCTTCGACGAGGCGGACATCGCCTACGCCGGCTTCCTGTCGGACACTGCGCTGGCGCAATGCAGCTTCCGCCGCGCCCGGCTGGTGAAGGTGGGGTTTCTTTCCTGCAGCGTGGCACGGCTCGATTTCACCGGCGCCTCGCTCGAAGCCTGCGCCTGGACCCACACCGTGTGCGACGACGGCATCGTGTTCGCCGGCGCCCTTCTGCACACCACCTGCTTCGTGGGCCGCACCAGCCTGCGCGAAGTCAATTTCGAGGCGGCCACGCTGGTGCAATGCAGCCTGCGCGCCATGCCGATGCAAGGCGCGCGCCTGGCCCGCGCCACGCTGGACACCTGCGACCTGTCTTCCTGCGACCTGAGCGCGGCCGACCTCGCCGACGTGCAGGCGCCCGAAAGCCTGTTCATCCGCAGCGACCTCAGCCGCGCCTCGCTGCGGGGTGCCAACCTGATGACCGCCAACTTCAACAAGGCCCTGCTGGCCGGCACCGACCTGCGCGAGGCCAACCTGTTTCGCGCCGACATGTCGCAGATCCGCATCGACGGCATCACCGAAACCCGGGACGCCTACATCGCGCAGACCAAGACCGTGCCGGCCTTGGCCGCAGCACCGAAGCGATGAGTCCGCAGGAGCTTGCAGCCAAGGTCCGCAACGGCGAGCGCATGGATGCAGAAGACTTCAGCGGCATGGCGCTGCACGGGCTGGACCTGTCGGGCGGCATGTTCAGCGAGTGCCGGTTCACGCGCGCCGGCCTTGCGGGCAGCCAACTGAACGACGCGGTGTTCGACCGTTGCACCTTCGACGGTGCGGCGCTGGGCGCGGTCCGGCTCGATGGCGCGACCTTCCTGCGCTGCAGCCTGCGGGAGGTGGACGCGGACGCCAGCCACTGGACGGGCGCGGTGGTCGCGGAGTGCGACCTGCGCGGCGCCCGCTGCGCCGACGCGCTGCTCGCGAACGCCGCGTTCCAGAACTGCGAGCTGCAAGGCGCCGTGTTCGAGCGCGCCACGCTGAAGCAGACGATCTTCAACAACAACCACATGGGCAATGCAGACCTGCGCGACGCGGCGCTCACCAGCGCGGTGTTCTTCCGCTCCGACTTGCGAGAGGTCGCGTTCCAGGGCGCGCGCTTTCACAACGTCGTGTTCTCCGAGGCCGACCTGCGCGGGCAGTCGTTCGCAGGCCAGTCGTTCGCGCTGTGCCAGTTCACCGATGCGCGCCTGTCGGACTGCGTGTTCGAAGACGCGCAGCTCGCGCAATGCAACTTCAAGGGCGCCACGCTGGCCGGCGCCCGCATGGCCCGCGCGCAGGCGCCGCAGTCGCTGTTTCCCGAGGCGGACCTGCGCCGGGCCGACCTGCGCGGTGCGCTGCTTGACCACACGCTGTGGATCGACGCACAGCTGGGCCATGCCGACTTCTCCGGCGCCAGCCTGGTGCAGGGCGTGTTCCACCGCGCGCATTGCCAGGACGCCGACTTTTCGCACACCCGCCTGAACTACGCCGACTTCTCGTACGCCGACCTGCGCGGTGCCAATTTCGAGAAAGCCCTGTTCCAGCGCACCCAGCTGCACCGCGCGGACCAGGCCGGCGCGCGCTGGAGCGACCGGCTCGGCGTGCTCGACAACGACCCGCATCTGCACGAAGCCGAACGCATCGCCGCCCAACGCCCCACGCGCGCCGCCCGGCTCGACCGCGATGCGCAGGGCCGCAGGCCGCCGGTCGAACATTTTCCCTCCCAACCGAAGGACTCCGCATGACGATGCAGACTGGCCGATCGCTTTCCGCCGCCCCGCACGCCGCGCCAGTTGCCGAGAGCGAACTGGCACCGCTGCTTCGCAAGGCCCCGCCCGCAAAGCGGCAAAGTGCGCCCCCATCCGGCATTTCCATGGCCAAGGTCGTGGCCAGCCATTCGGACGACAGGCACGAGGTGCTTGTTGCGGGCGACAGCCGCGCGCTGGCTTGCGTGCGCGCGGCCAGCTGCCTGCTGGTGCCCGCGCCGGGCGACACGGTCATGGTCGCGGGCACCGGCGACAGCCAAAACGAAAGCGAAAACGAGCTCTACCTCATCGCCGTGGTGGCCCAGGCCGACCCACGGCAGGCGGTGCTCGCAGTGAACGGCGACCTGACGCTGGCGTCGCGGCACGGCGCCGTCGCGGTGCGCAGCGCCGGGGCGCTCGAGCTGCAATCGGACACGGCCGTTGCCACCCGCGCGCCCGAATGGCAGCTGAACGCCGAGCGCGGCCAGTGCCATGTCGCGTCGCTGGACTACCAGGGCGCGGAGGTGCGCTTCAGCGTGCTGGTGTCGCGTGTCGTGGGCCGCGCCTGCGAGGTGGTGCTCGACCGGCTGCACCTGCTCACCCGCTCCAGCTTCCGGCTGACCGAAGACGTCGAGCAGGTGCGCGCGGGACAGATCGACATGCAGGCCTCGGGCACCCTGCGCCTGCATGCGAAGAACACACTGGTGACCAGCAAGGAGCTGGTCAAGGTGGATGCCGAACAGATCCACATGGGTTGATTCAACCAGCAAGGAAGCTCCCGCCATGTTTGCCAATTCCCAGATGATGGGCATGGACCTCGCGTTCCCCGATGTCTGCAAGACACCGCCGGCCGTGCCCATCCCCTACCCCAACTTCGCGCTGGGGCCCACCGCCATTCCCAATGCCTGGAACATCCTCTACGGCGGCACGCCCGCGCACAACCTCGCGACGACCACGCCCATCACCAACGGCGACAACGCGGGCGTGCTGATGGGCGTGGTGTCGCAGACGGTGATGGGGCCGTCGCGCCACATCACCGGCGCCTTCACGGTGCTGCTGAAAGGCTCGCCGTGCACGCGCATGACCAGTCTCACGGTGCAGAACCGCAGCAACATCGTGGGCATGCGCATCGTGCCCAGCCAGTTCAAGGTGCTGGTGCTGGCGCCCTGAAGCCAGGGTGAACCGGGGCGGCCGCGGGCCGCGTCAGACCTTGAACACGCTCACCGCGTGAACCAGGCTGCCGGCCTGCTCCTGCAGGGAGCCTGCGGCCGCGGCGGCCTGTTCCACCAGCGCGGCGTTCTGCTGCGTGGCCTGGTCCATCTGGCTGATGGCCTGGTTGATCTGCTCGATGCCGGTGGTCTGCTCCTGGCTGGCGGCCATGATCTCGCCCATGATGTCGGTCACCCGGCGCACGCTGGCCACGATCTCCTGCATGGTCTTGCCGGCCTCGGCCACCTGGTCGCTGCCCGTGCCGACCTTGTCGACCGAGTCGTCGATCAGCGTCTTGATTTCCTTGGCCGCACCCGCCGAGCGCTGCGCCAGGTTGCGCACTTCCGACGCCACCACCGCAAAGCCGCGGCCCTGCTCCCCGGCGCGCGCTGCTTCCACGGCGGCGTTCAGCGCCAGGATGTTGGTCTGGAACGCGATGCCGTCGATCACGCCGATGATGTCGACGATCTTCTTCGACGACGCATTGATCGAGCCCATGGTGTCCACCACCTGCCCGACCACGCTGCCGCCGCGCACCGCGACCTCGGAGGCCGACACGGCCAGCTGGTTGGCCTGACGCGCGTTGTCGGCGTTCTGCTTCACGGTGGAGGTGAGCTCTTCCATCGATGCGGCGGTCTGCTCCAGCGAGCTGGCCTGTTCCTCGGTGCGTGAAGACAGGTCGAGGTTGCCCGAGGCGATCTGGCCGCTGGCCGTGGCGATGGTGTCGGTGGAACTGCGAATTTCCGTCACGGTGCCGGCCAGGCTTTGCTGCATCTGGTGCATGGCGTGCAGCAGGCTCGCGGTGTCGCCCGGGCGCAGCCGCACCTCGACGCCCAGGTCGCCCGCGCCGATCCGGCGCACCACCTCGGAGGCGTAGTCGGGCTCGCCGCCGAGCTGGCGGTACAGGTTGCGCGCCATGCCCCAGGCCATGCCGCCCACGATCACCATGAGCACGCCGCCGATGCCCAGCAGGATCACCGTGTTGCGCCAGAAGGCGGTGTCGATGTCGTCGATGTAGTCGCCGAAGCCGACGATCCAGTCCCAGGGCTCGAACTTGACGATGGCGTAGAGCTTCTGCACCTCTTCCTTGGCCCCCGGGCGGGTGCCGTAGGCGATGAGCGTGGCAACCGTGTGGCCCGCCAGCGCCGCGCGGTAGCGCTCGCCGGCTTCCTTGCCGCCCTTGGCGTCCACGATGCCCACGCGCTTGGGGTTGGGGTGCACGTAGTTGACGTCGTTGGTGTAGCCGCGCACGAAGAAGTAGAGCTCGTCCTTGCGCAGGCTGCCGATGAGCTTTTTCGCTTCTTTCTGCGCCTGGTCGCGCGTGAGTTCGCCCGACTTTTCCTGCTCGTACAGGCGTTCGAGGGAGGCATGGGCCAGCACCACCAGCGTGGAGAGCTGCGCCGTGCGCTCCTTCATCATCGATTGGCGCAATGTCGACAGCGAGACGGAGGCCAGCACGACCATGCCGAGCAATGCGGCGGCGCACAGAAGGAGGATTCGGGTTCGGAGCTTCATGGAGGGCAGCAGACAACAGGGAGTGAGGTACTTCTGCTTATCGGCAGCGCCGCCCGGATCTTGAGCCGCCGAGGCCGGCTTTACATCTCAGGTTTCGCTGAACCAGGCTTCGGCCCAGCCCTGGCGCTTGACCGGGTTGAACTCGTTGAACGTGAAGCTGGCCAGCCGGTCGGTGCTGAACGGGTCTTCGGCGAAGAAGGCCTGCAATGCCTCCAGCGAAGTGGCGCGGGCCAGCAGAAAGCCACCGGTCGCGGGCACCTTGGGCCCGGAACACAGGAGCAGGCCGGCGTCATAGCCGAGTTGAAGGTAGGCGCGGTGCGCGGGCACCGATTCCTGGATGCGCGCCAGCGGCACGAGGTAGCTGATTTCGACGATGAAGTGCTTCATGCACCTGGCGAAGCACCTGCCGTGCCAGCCACCGCGCGCTTGCCGCCCCCTACTCCGCCTTGACCCCCGCGGTGCGGATGACTTTGCCCCACTTGGCGGTTTCCGCCGTGATGAAGGCATCGAACTCCTCGGGCGTGCTGCCCGCCGGAATGGTGCCCATGGCGTCGAGTTTGGCGCGGGTGTCGTCGCTCTTGACGATGCGCGCCACTTCTTCGGACATGCGCTTGACGATGTCGCGCGGCGTGGCCGCCGGCGCCAGCATGCCCGCCCAGGTGCTGCCGGTGAAGCCCGCGAAGCCCTGCTCGATGAAGGTGGGCACGTCGGGCGCGGCGGCCAGGCGCTTGTCGCCCGCCACGCCGATCAGCCGCACCTTGCCGGCCTTGGCCTGGTTGATAAGCCCGGTGGGCGCATCGAAGAACAGCTGGATCTGCCCGCCCATCAGGTCGGTGAGCGCCGGCACGGCGCCGCGGTACGGGATGTGGATCATGTAGGTCTGCGTGAGCGACTTCCACAGCTCCGTGGTCAGGTGCGCGGCCGAGCCGTTGCCCGACGAGCCGAAGCTGATCTTGCCGGGGTTCGCGCGCGCGAAGTCGATGAGCTCGCGCGCGGTCTTGAACGGCGCGTCGATGTTCACCGCGGCCAGCAGCGGCGACACGCCCATCAGCGACACGCCGGTAAGGTCCTTGCGCGGGTCGTAGGGCAGCTTGGGGTACAGCGTGGTGTTGGCCGCGTAGGCGGCAATGACGACGCCGAACGTGGTGCCGTCGGGCGGCGCCTTGGCAATGGCATCGACGCCGATGAGGCTGTTGGCGCCCGGCTTGTTGTCGATCAGCACGGGCTGGCCCAGGCGCGTCTGCAGGCCGATCTGCACAAGCCGCGCCATCTGGTCGGTGAACCCGCCCGGCGTGTACGGCACCACGATGCGAATCGGCTTGCTGGGCCACGCGGTCTGCGCAAAGGAGGGCAAGGCAAGGCTTGCGGCGGCGGTGGCGAGCGTGAACCTGCGGCGAGACAGCGTGGCGTGAGACATGTGGTGCGAACCCCTCTTCGTTGTTCCGGAATGGATCGGGGCATTCTCGAAGTGCGGGGGTGGGGGGCGGTCAGGGTTTGCCCGCGCTGTTCTTGTCGCCGTTGTTCTTTGCGCTGCTGTTCAGGGGAACCCCGCTCTCCAGACGGGCCGCGAAATCCGCGGCCCGCAGACCGGCCGCTAACTACCGGTCTCAGGCGTCGCGCGCCGGGCCTTCTCACTCGCCTGAAACAGTTCTGCCGCCTTGCGCGCCAGTTCAGCCGCAAGCCAAAGCAGGTTGTCCAGCTGTCGAGGCCCGCTGCCGCTGCACCAGTCGATGTCTTCCCCGTGGCAGACCCACAGGAGCGCTTCGAGTTGAGACAGGGTGTTTTCGAGAAGATCCGCCTGATCTTGGGCGTTGTCTTCGGAAGCTCCGGGCGTGTGTGGCCGGGCTATAGTCTTGGTAGCCATTTTTGTGCGGTTCCTTCCAAGGTGGTTGCACTGATTTGGTTAGACGGTCGGGGTGCTTGTTACACCCCGGCCGTCGCCTTTGATACCTCGCATACGCATCGATGCTTTCGCACCGACAACCTGCCGCGAGGCAAGCAGCCTTCCAGAATTTCAGTGGGTATGTGTGTGGCGCCCTTCCGTGTTCCCTTGTTGGGTTGTTGAGTGACAGGGGCATTCACTTTAGAGAAGAGCCCGCCGAAGTAGCCGTCCGTAGGGCACGAAAGTCTCGGCAACCGCCAACAAATGCAGCTTCCGCAACGCGCTGCATGCATGCCTCACAGGCGCGGTGCCGGCATGTCACACAAGGCCACATTTGCTTCCGCGCAAGTCACCCCGTCGGCGTGAGCGTCGCCCTGAACAAGACCCCGAAAAAACGCTCTCGGCAACGAAGCACGCTCACCGCGCCAGCGGCAAGCGCATGTCGAAGCGCGCACCGCCGCCGCTTTCGTTCGCCGCCTCGATGCGCCCGCCGTGCGCATGCACCACGGCCTGCGACAGCGCCAGGCCCAACCCGAGGCCCGGCGTGTTCTCGTCCGAGCGCGCGGTGGCGCCACGGTAGAAGCGCTCGAACAGGTGCGGGAGTTCGTCGCCGCGAATGCCGGGGCCGCGGTCCGACACGCTGATGACGGCCTCGTTCGCCTCCACGTCCGCGCGCAGGCTCACGCGCACCGTGGTGCCGGCCGGCGAGAACTTGAGCGCGTTGTCCAGCAGGTTGGCCAGCGCCAGGCTCGCCGCGCCGCGTGCCACCCGCGCGGCCACGGGCGGTGCGGGCTCCAGCAGCAGCTCCAGCCGCCGCTCCCTGGCCATCGGCTCCAGCCGCCGAACGGCCTCTTCCGCGAGCACGTTCAACGACACGGTCTCCACCGCGTCGCGCTCCTGACCCGCATCGAGCCGGGCCAGCACCAGCAGTTCTTCGACCAGCAGCGTGAGCGACTCCACCTCCTCCAGCGAGGAATGCAGCGTCTCCACATAGGCCGCCGGCTCGCGCGGCCGGCGCAAGGCCAGCTCCAGCTCGGTGCGCAGGCGCGACAGCGGCGAGCGCAGCTCGTGCGACGCATCGGAGGTGAAGCGCCGTTGCGCCTCCATGCCGTGCTCGATGCGCGCCAGCATGTCGTTGAGGGTGTCGACCAGCCGGCCGATCTCGTCGTTCGTTCCGGGGTGCGGCAGCCGCTCCCCGAGGTTCGCGTCGCCGATGCGGTGCGCCTGCAGCACCACGTCGTCGATGGCGCCGAAGGCGCGCCGCGTGATCAACGCACCCGCCGCGCCCAGCGCCAGCAGCAACGCACCGCCAAGAATGACGAAGAGCACGCTGGCCATGGCCACGGTGCGGTTCACGTCGTCGAGCGAGCCTGCGACCTGCACGGCCAGCAAGGTGCCCTTTTCCGATACGCCTTGCGGCACCGGCACCGGCACCGACACCATGCGCGTGGGCTCCTCGCCGAAGCCGTTGAGCGTTTCGAACACGGTCTCGCCCGCGGCGAGCCGCTCGCGCAGCACCGGGGGAATGGGCAACTGCGCCTCGCCCAGGTTGGCGCTGCGCGCCAGCACGTCGCCTTGCGCATCGACGATCTGCACCAGCCGGTCCAGACGCACGAACGACGGCGCGCCGGGCCCGGGCGGAGCCTCGTGCACGATCACGGTGGCGCCCTCGCCGGCCGACAGCAGCATGCCCAGCTCGGTTTCGGCCAGCGCGAGCAGCGCCGCGTCGAGCTCGCGGTGCACGTTGCGCGCAAACACCAGGTACGAGCCGAAGGCGGCGATGGCCATCACCACCAAGATCGCGCTGACGTGGGCCAGCGCCAGCCGCTTGCGAAAGCTAAGCATGGCCGACCATGCTGCCGGGGCCGCCGCCGTTCTCGTCGGCCACAGCCAGCCTGAAGCCGCGCCCGCGCACGGTCTGGATCAGCGGCACGTGCGGCGGCGCATCGACCTTGCGGCGCAGGTTGCCGATGTGCACGTCGATCAGGTTGTCGATGGCGATCAGGTCGTCCTTCCACACCTGCTCGGCCAGGCGCGAGCGGCTCACCACCTCGCCCACGTGGCGCAGCAATATCTGCAGGATGGCGAACTCCTTGTGCGTGAGCTCCAGCACCGTGCCGCCGCGCAACACGCGCTGGCTCAGGGGGTCCAGGCTCAGGTCGGCCAGCGACAACACCACGGGCCGCGTGATCTCCGAGCGCCGCAGCAAGGCGCGCACGCGCGCCAGCAGTTCGTCGAAGGCGAAGGGCTTGGTCAGGTAGTCGTCGGCGCCGGTGTTCAGGCCGGCCACGCGGTCGCTCAGCGCGTCGCGCGCGGTGAGCATCAGCACGGGCGTCTTGCAGCCGCGCTGGCGCAGGTCGCGGCACAGGGTGAGGCCGTCCTTGCCAGGCAGCATCCAGTCGAGCACGATCAGGTCGTAGGCGATGACGAAGGCTTCCTCGTCGCCCTCTTCGGCCGTGTGCACCACGTCGACCACGAAGCCCTCTTCCTGCAGCCCGCGCGCGAGCAGCCGCGCGGCCTTGCGGTCGTCTTCGATCAGCAGAATTCTCATGGCGCGGATCATGCCGCGTCTTCCTGACTGCAGGCCGTTGCCGGCATGCCGCGCCGGCCGCGCCGGCCGATCCTGAAGAAATCTTCAGGATTTCTTGGGAGCTTCTTCAGTCGGGTTTTCCTACCCTCCCCGGCAGGGGACGGGAGCGGATCGAGGGCACGGAAAGGCATTCCGTGCGCAGCGCGCCTGTCCAGCTGCTGACCCGCTCGCTTGAGATGGAGCCCGAGATGATGAAGAAGAAAAAATCCCTGTACCAGATCACCAACGTCCGCATCTTTTTCGGCATGCTGACCTGCGCGGCGCTGTGCGTCGATTCGTTCGGCAACACGGCCAATGCCGCCACCACGGTGGCCGCCGCCCCCGCGCCGATGCTCGTGCGCCAGGGCAACCGCCTGAGCGTGCCGGCCGGCTCCCCGCTGCGCGACCGGCTGCTGGTGGCCACGGTGGGCCAGCAGACCTCGCCGCACGACGTGAGCCTGCCGGCCACGGTGGAGGCCAACCCGGCCAACACCGTCAACATCCTGCCGCCGCTGACGGGCAAGCTGCTCGAGCTGAAGGTGCGCCTGGGCGACAGCGTGAAGCGCGGGCAGGTGCTGGCCACCATGAGCGCGCCCGACCTGGCGCAGGCCGTGGCCGATGCGCAAAAGGCGCGCGACGCGCTCGACCTGGCGCAGCGCGCGCTGGTGCGTGCGCGCGGCGTGAACGAGGCCGGCTCCAACGCGGCCAAGGACGTGGAGGCGGCGCAGAGCAGCGTCGCCCAGCAGACGGCGGAGCTGCGCCGCAGCGAGGCGCGCCTGCGCAGCCTGGGCGCGGACGGCACCGGGAGTGCCGCTGGCCAGGTGCTGAAGATCGTCGCGCCCATGGCCGGCACCGTGACGGCCCTGAACGCCGCCGCGGGCGCGAACCTCAACGACGCCACCGCGGCGCTCATGACCGTCTCGAACCTCGATTCGGTCTGGGTCACGGTGAACGTGCCCGAGAGCGTGGTGGGCGCGGTGGCGCCCGGGCAGAACGCGGTGGTCACGCTGGCGGCCTACCCGGGGCGCAGCTTCAGCGGCAAGGTGGGCTTCGTGAGCGCGGTGCTCGACGCGGACACGCGCCGTGCGCGTGCACGCATCGTGTTCGCCAACCCCGAGGGTCTGTTCAAGCCCAACATGTACGCCACCGCCGTGCTCGGCGTGCCGCAGGCAGCGCAGGCGCAGGTGCCGGCCTCGGCGCTGCTGATGAACAACGACAGCGTGAGCGTGTTCGTGGAGGCCGAACCCTGGACCTTCGTGCGCCGCATGGTGGAGCTGGGCCGCGAGGACGGCGACAGCGTGCGCATCCGCAGCGGCCTGGCCGCCGGCGAGCGCGTGGTGGTGCGTGGCGGTGTGCTGCTGAATGATTAATCTCATCATCACCCAGTTCTTTCGCCGCAGGCACCTGGCCTGGGCGATGTCGATCGCGCTGGTGCTGTTCGGCGCCTGGTCGTGGACGCAGATGACGGTCGAGGCGTATCCCGACCTCGGCGACGTGACGGTGCAGGTCACCACGCAGGTCAACGGCCTGGCCGCGGAAGAGATAGAGCAGCAGATCACCACGCCGCTGGAGCGTGCGCTGAGCAACACGCCGGGGCTGGCATCCATACGCTCGAGCAGCACCTTCGGGCTGTCGCTGATCAACCTGAGCTTCAAGGACGGCACCGACGACTACTTCGCACGCCAGCGCGTGACCGAGCGCATCGGGCAGGTCACGCTGCCTTCGGGTGCGCAGCCGGGCCTGGGGCCGGTCGCGGGGCCGGCGGGCGAGATCTACCGCTACACGCTGGAGTCGGACACGAAGAACCTCATGGAGCTGTCGGAGCTGCAACGCTGGAAGGTGATCCCCGCGCTCAAGCAGGTGGCGGGCGTGGTGGACATCAACAACTTCGGCGGCTTCACCAAGGAGTTCCAGCTGGAGCTGGACCCGGCGCGGCTGCAGAAATACGGGCTGGTGCTCAACGACGTGGTCACGGCCATCAACAACAACAGCGCCAACGCGGGCGGCGGGCGCATTGCGCGCGGCGACCAGAGCTATGTGGTGCGCGGCATCGGGCAGATCCACACGCTGGACGACCTGGGCACGGTGGTGGTGGCGCAGAGCGGCGGCTCGCCGGTGCTGGTGCGCGACCTGGGGCAGCTGCAGTTCGGCCACCAGGAGCGCGGCGGCATCCTGGGCAAGGACACCAACCCCGACACCATCGAGGGCATCGTGCTGATGCTCAAGTACGAAAACCCCTCGCGCGTGCTCGAAGGCGTGCACAGGAAAATCGACGAGCTGCAGGCCGAGCTCGCGCCCATGGGCGTGAAGATCGTTCCCTACATCGACCGCGACGACCTGGTGAAGCTCACGGTCGACAAGGTGACGCATACGGTGCTCGAAGGCATGGCGCTGGTGTGCTTCGTGCTCATTCTTTTCCTGGGCAGTCCGCGCAGCGCGGTGGTGGCGGCGGTGGCCATTCCGATGTCGCTGGTCACGGTGTTCATCGTGATGCACTTCACGCGCATGCCGGCCAACCTGTTCTCGCTGGGCGCGATCGACTTCGGCATCATCGTGGACGGGGCCATCGTGGTGATGGAAGCCATTCTTCGGCGGCGCGAGGAAGAGCCCAACGCCACGCTCACAGAGGGCAACATCCTCGAAACCGTGAGCCATGTGTCGGGGCCGATCTTCTTCGCCACGCTGATCATCATCACGGCGTACTTTCCGCTCTTCGCCTTCGAGCGCGCGGAGGGCAAGCTGTTCAAGCCGATGGCCTTCACCGTGGGCTACGCGCTGGTGGGCGCCCTGCTGTGCGCGCTGACGCTCATTCCGAGCCTGGCCTACGTGGCGCTGCGCAAGCCGAGCAAGCCCTTCGTCAACAAGCCGCTGGTGTGGCTCACGGCTGCGTACCGCCGCGTGCTTGGCCGGTTGCTGAACACGCCGTCCATCGCCTACGCCCTGAGCGCCGTGGCGCTGGCCGCGGTGGTGGTGCTGGGTGCCACGGCCGGGCGCGAGTTCTTGCCCGACATCGACGAAGGCGCGCTGTGGCTGCAGGTGCAGTTGCCCTCGGGCCTGTCGCTGGACAAGGCCAGCGAGATGGCGACCGAGATGCGGCATGTGCTGCTCGAGTACCCCGAGGTGTCCTACGTGGTGACGCAGCTGGGCCGCAACGACGACGGCACCGACCCGTGGACGCCTTCGCACATGGAAGTGCCCGTGGGCCTGAAGCCCTACAGCGAATGGCCGGCGGGCGTGAACAAGGCCGCCTTCGTGCGCACGCTCACCGAGCGCTTCGCGCGCATGCCGGGCTTCGACGTGGGCATCAGCCAGCCGATCATCGACGGCGTGAACGACGCCGTGGGCGGCGCGCACAGCCCGCTGGTGCTGCGCATCTACGGCGACGACCTGAAGGAAAGCCGGCGCATCGGCAACCAGATCGTCGAGCTGCTGGGCACGGTGCGCGGCACGGCGTCGGCGTCGCTGTTCCAGGAGCCGCCGATTCCGCAGGTGGTGATCGAGCTCAACCGCGAGGCGGCGGCGCGCTTTGGCGTGAACGCGAACGACGTGGCCAACCTGATCCAGACCGGCATCGGCGGCGCGCCGGTGATCACGGTGTACGCGGGCAACCGCACCTACAACGTGTCGGTGAAGATGCCCAGGAGCGCCAAGGGCAACACCGAGGCCATCGGCGCGCTGCTGCTCAACAGCTCCAGCGGGGCGAAGGTGCCGCTGTCGCAGGTGGCCGACATCCGGCTGCAGACCGGCGAAAGCACCATCTCGCACGAGATGAACGAGCGGCAGATCACCGTGCGGGTGGACAACCGCGACCGCGACCTGGCCTCCTACCTCGACGAAGCCCGGGACCGGATCGCCAAGGAAGTGAAGTTCGACCCGGCGAAGTTCCGCCTGCAGTGGGCGGGCCAGTTCGAGAACCAGCAGCGCGCGCAGTCGCGCCTGGGCATTTCGCTGGCCATCGTGGTGAGCATCATGGCGGTGCTGCTGTTCTTCCAGTTCGGCAAGATCCGCCAGGTGGCGCTGATCCTGGGCGTGGTGCCGATGGCCACGCTGGGCGGGCTGATCGCGGTGCACGTGGCGGGCGAGACGCTGAACGTGGCCACGGCCGTGGGCTTCATCGCGCTGTTCGGCGTGTCTATACAGAACGGGATCATCATGGTCGCGAACTTCCGCCGCGTGCGCGGCGAGGGGTTGGCGCTGCAGGCGTCGGTGCTCGAAGGCGCGGCCGAGCGGCTGCGCCCGGTGCTGATGACGGCCACGGTGGCCTCGGTCGGCATGCTGCCGGCCGCACTGGCCACCGGCGTGGGCACCGACGTGCAGCGCGGGCTGGCCACGGTGGTGGTGGGCGGGCTGGTGGTGTCGACGCTGCTGACGCTGTTCATCTTGCCGACGCTGTTTTTCGCGCTCGAACGGTTCTTCGAGCGCAAGGGCTGGGGTGCGCGTTCCCGGCGTGACCGGTGAGAAGGCGGGAGACAAGACCATGAAGAACACAAACCTTGCAACACCCCTCGCCGCAGGCATCGCGCTGCTGCTGGGCGGTTGCGCGGTCGGGCCCGACTATGTGCGCCCGCCGCTGAACCTGCCGAGCGGGTACACCGCTGCGCGCTCCGAGCCCGCGCAGGCCGAGGGCGTGCCCCTGCCCCGCCTGTCGCCCGAGCTCGACGTGCCGGCCCAGTGGTGGCAGGCCTTCCGCTCGGAGCCGTTGAACGCGCTGATCGTGCAGAGTCTGGCGGGCAATCCGAACATCGAGGCCGCCGACGCCGCGCTGCGCGTGGCGCAGGAGAACGAGGCCGCCGACCGCGCCGCCTTCTGGCCCAGCGTGGCGGTGGGCTACTCGCCCACACGGCAGCGCGTGGCCGGTGCGGTCGCGAGCCCGGTGTCGTCGAACGCCAACCTCTACACGCTGCACACGGCGCAGGTGACCGTGTCGTACACGCCCGACGTGTTCGGCGCCACGCGCCGGCAGGTCGAGGGCGCGCAGGCGCAGACCGAGCAGCAACGCTTTCAGACCCTGGCCGCGAAGCTCTCGCTGAGCAGCAACGTGGTGGCCGCGGCGATCACCGAGGCTTCGCTGCGCGCCCAGCAGCGCGCCACGCAGGCCATCGTCGCAGACCAGAAGGAGGTGCTGCAGGCCTACCGCAAGCAGCAGTCGCTGGGCCAGGTGGCGCTGGCCGACGTCGACGCGCAGGAGGCCTCGCTGGCCGCCACCGAGGCCACGCTGCCGCCACTGGACAAGCAACTGGCGCAGCAGCGCAACCTGCTCGCCACGCTGGCGGGCCGCTACCCCAGTGAAGGCGTGGCGGCGCACTTCGAGCTCGATGCCTTGCAACTGCCCGCGGAACTGCCGCTGACGCTGCCGTCCACGCTGGTGGAGCACCGGCCCGACGTGCGCGCGGCCGAAGCGCAATTGCAGGCCGCGAGCGCCGCCATCGGCGTGGCCGTGGCGGCCCGGCTGCCCAACGTGACGCTGGGCCTGAACTACGGCTCGTCGGCGTACACGCTGTCGCAGCTGTTCAAGTCGTCCTCGCTGTTCTGGACCCTGGCGGCCAGCGTGACGCAGCCGGTGTTCGACGGCAGCGCGCTCAGGCACAAGGAGGCCGCCGCGCGCGCCTCGTTCGACCAGGCCACCGCGCAATACCGCGCCACGGTGCTGGGCGCGTTCCAGGACGTGGCCAACACGCTCGAAGCCATCGCCGCCGACACGCGCATGCTGCAGGCCGCCATGACGGCGGAGCGCACCGCGTCGCAAAGCCTGGCGCGCACACGCACGCAGGTGCGGCTGGGCGACGCCAGCGCGCTGTCGCTGCGCGTGGCGCAGCAGGCCCAGCAGCAGGCGCAGCTCAACCTGGTGCAGGCACGCGCGCTGCGGCTGACGGACGCGGCCGCCCTCTTCCAGGCCCTGGGCGGCGGCTGGTGGAACGCAGCGCCGGCGCAGCTCGCCGATTCATCCCACACACAACAAGAACCGGCACAGCCATGAACATCCTTCGCCACGAAATGGGCCCACGCTTCAGCGAGATGGTGACCGTCGACCTGGGCAACGCCCGCCTGCTGTACCTGTCGGGCCAGGTGGCGGAGAACCCGTCGCTGGACATCACGGGGCAGACGCGCGAGATCCTGCACCAGATCGACCACATGCTCGCCACCCAGGGCGCGACCAAGCACGACCTGGTGAGCGTGACGATCTACCTGCGCACCGTGGGCGACTACGCGGCCATGAACTCGGTGTGGGACGAATGGGTGCCCCAGGGCCATACGCCCGCGCGCGCCACGGTGGGCGCGAAGCTCATCGATTCGGAGTACCGCGTCGAGATCCAGGCCACGGCGGCCGTCGGACCGGCGACTGGAGGCCTGCCGTGAGGTTCGCCGGCCGGGCCGCCGTGCTGTGGGCGGTGGCGCTGGGCGGCTGCACGGCCCTCGACGCGCATTCCTTCGATCATTCCGCCGGCTGGCGCGCCGCGCAGGTCGTGGCGGTGGGCCGGGCCGCCGACCTGGCCGGCACCGTCGATCGCGACTGCGGCGCGCCGGGCGGCGGCAGCGCGCCCTACGCCATCGTTCGCTACCGCAACGGCGGCGTTCACACCCGCTCGCTGGGCACGGCGCACCTGCCCGCAGGCGCCGAACTCAGGCTCGGCGACGAGGTGCATGTGAACATCCTCGATTGCGCCGCGCCGCTGGTGGCGGCTCAGAGCGGCAGCAGCTCGGGCACGCCGTCGCGCTGAAGCCAGGCCTCGAACTCGTCGGACAGGCGCTGCGCCTCGCGCGTGGCCCGATCCCAGGCCGCGATGCGCGCCTGCACGTCGTGGGCGAAGTGAATGAAGTCCTTGCGGTCGGGCAGCTTGCCGTTGGGCAGCGAGCGCACCCAGTCGGGGTCGGGCGCCAGCACCACCATGCGGTCGAGGAAGCCGGTGGATTTGTGGCGCCAGCGCAGGCCCTTGTCGAGCCAGCCCGGCACCACGGCCTGCTGGAAGTGCGGGTAGAGCACGATGCCTTCGTCCGCGGGCTGGTAGTCCAGGTGCAGGTGGTAGTCGGTGATGCCGCCGTCCCAGTAGGCGCCGCGCGGCGCGCCCGGAATGTCGTGCACGGCCGCCAGCAGGAACGGAATGGAACACGAGGCCTGCAGCACCATGTTGAAGTTGGCCTCGCTCAGCGCGTGCTGGCGCGTGCGCAGGTCGCGCGTGCCGAAAGGCAGCGCCGCGCCGGGCGTGGAGAACACGCAGCGTTCCAGCCAGGCGCCCAGGCTCTTGCGGTGCAGGCTGTTGGTGGCAAAGGCACCCAGGTAGCCGACCGGCGTGCGCGCCCTGCCCTCGCGCCCTAGGATGTGGCGCCCGCGCGAGGTCACCACGTGCAGGCGGTAGCGCGGGTGGTTCAGCACCTCGGCAATGCGGCCGCCGTAGAAGTCTTCGAGCCCCTGAGCGAACTGGTCGCTGAGCTGCCGCGGGCTGAGCCGCTTCTGCCCGGAAGGCATTTCGAACTGCTGGTGCACATAGTCGTGCTCGAAGCGCCGGAACGCCGCCTCGGGGTCGGACAGGCAGGCCGTCGAAAGCCGCCACGCGCCGATCGACGCGCCCACCAGGTGCACCGGCTGGCTCGACCGCGCGAGCCAGCGCCCGAAGATGAACCGGTCGAGCGGCCCGAGGATCAGGCCCTTGGGACCGCCCGCCGCACCGGGGACGGTGCGCACGTCCTGCGGACGCAGGCCGTGCTGTTCGATGTGCTTGCGGGCCGCGGGGCCGGCGTAGATGCGCAGGGCTTTCATGCCCTGGTCGACTTCAAGGCCCATAAAGCGCGGCGCTCACACGCAACACCTCTGGAAGGAACGAGAAATTCGGTGCGAGCGCCCGCTGAAAGCAACAGGTCCTTGAGCGATGACTTGGTACTTGCCTGAAGTTCTAGCCATTCGCCAGCCGGCACGAGCACAGCGACCACGGCACCACGCTCGGTCAGGGCCTGCGGGCCTTCGGTCCGGCAAGTATCCAGAATCTCGTTGAACTGCACCTTTGCATTTCGCACTGACCAGGATTTCATGGCAGTCGCTCTATCAGACTGGTTTGTGACGGTTCAACGCTCGTGCGGCCTGCCTGCGGCATCAAGCCCTGATGCCGCCAACCGATCTGCTACTTGCGCAACCCCTGCAACTTTGCAAACGCACTGGCCATCTGCCCCGCCGGCTGCGGCGAGTTGTCGCGCCGTCCTTGCTGCTGCTGGCCGCGCCCCGCACCTTCGAAGCGGTTGTCGCGTGGCCCGTCGCGCCGCGCCGGGGCCGCATCGAGCTTCATCGACAGCCCGATGCGCTTGCGCGCCACGTCCACTTCCATCACCTTGACCTTGACGATGTCGCCGGTCTTGACGACCTCGCGCGCGTCGGTCACGAACTTGTGGCTCAGCTGGCTCACGTGGACCAGGCCGTCCTGGTGCACGCCCAGGTCGATGAAGGCGCCGAACTGGGCCACGTTGCTCACGGTGCCCTCGAGGATCATGCCCTCGACCAGGTCCTTGATGTCGTCCACGCCGTCGTTGAAGCGCGCCACCTTGAAGTCGGGGCGCGGGTCGCGGCCGGGCTTTTCCAGCTCACCCAGGATGTCCTTGACCGTGATGACGCCGAACTTCTCGTTGGCGAACAGCTCGGGCTTCAGGGTCTTGAGCATGTCGGCGCGGCCCATCAGCTCGGCGATGGGCTTGCCGGTCTTCACGATGATCTGCTCGACCAGCGGATAGGTTTCCGGGTGCACGCCGGTGATGTCCAGCGGGTCGGCGCCGCCGCGGATGCGCAGGAAACCCGCGCTCTGCTCGAAGGCCTTGGGGCCGAAGCCGCCCACGTCGAGCAGCTGCTTGCGGGTGGAGAACGCACCGTTGGCTTCGCGCCAGCGCACCACCGCCTTGGCCACGCTGGCCGACAGGCCCGACACGCGCGACAGCAAAGGCACGCTGGCGGTGTTCAGGTCCACGCCCACCGAGTTCACGCAGTCTTCGACCACGGCCTGCAGGGTGCGCGCGAGTTCGCTCTGGTTCACGTCGTGCTGGTACTGGCCCACGCCGATGCTCTTGGGGTCGATCTTCACGAGCTCGGCCAGCGGGTCCTGCAGGCGGCGGGCAATGGAGGCGGCGCCGCGCAGGCTCACGTCCACGTCGGGCATTTCCTGCGAGGCAAATTCGCTGGCGGAGTACACCGAGGCGCCGGCCTCGCTCACCACGACCTTGTCGACCTTCATTTCGGGCGCGCCGGCCTGTGCGGCCATTTTTTCGAGCAGCTTGATGAGGTCGGCGGCCAGCTTGTCGGTTTCGCGGCTGGCGGTGCCATTGCCGATGGCGATCAGGTTCACGCCGTGCTTGGCGCACAGCTTGCCCAGCGTGTGCAGGGAGCCTTCCCAGTCCTTGCGCGGCTCGTGCGGGAACACGGTGGCGGTCTCGACCAGCTTGCCGGTGGCATCCACCACGGCCACCTTCACGCCGGTGCGGATGCCGGGGTCCAGGCCCATCACCACGCGCGGACCGGCGGGTGCGGCCAGCAGCAGGTCGCGCAGGTTGTCGGCGAACACCTTGATGGCGACTTTTTCGGCCTCTTCGCGCAGGCGGGTGAACAGGTCGCGCTCGGTCGACAGCGCCAGCTTCACGCGCCAGGTCCAGGCCACGCACTTGCGCAGCAGGTCGTCCGACGGGCGCCCGGCATGGCTCCAGCCCAGGTGCAGCGCGATGCGGCCTTCGGCGATGCTGGGCTTGCCCGGCTCGGGCTCCACGGGCAGCACCAGCTTGGCGTCGAGGATGTCCAGCGCGCGGCCGCGGAACACGGCCAGCGCGCGGTGCGACGGTACACGGCCAATGGGCTCGTCGTAGTCGAAATAGTCGCGAAACTTGGCGATGTCGGCGTTGTTCTCGTCCTTGCCGGACATCAGGCTCGACTTGAGCAGGCCTTCGCTCCAGAGCCACTCACGCAGGCCCTGCACCAACGCGGCGTCTTCGGCCCAGCGCTCGGAAAGGATGTCGCGCACACCGTCGAGCACCAGCGGGACGGTCGAAAAATCGGGGCCCGGCTTGCCGTCGTCCAGCGTGGTGGCGGGCTTCAGGAAGGCCTGCGCTTCGGCAGCGGGGTCCAGCGTGGGGTTGGCCAGCAGCTTGTCGGCCAGGGGTTCGATGCCGAATTCACGGGCAATCTGGCCCTTGGTGCGGCGCTTCTGCTTGAACGGCAGGTACAGGTCTTCGAGTTCCTGCTTGGTCGGCGCGAATTCGATCGCGGCGCGCAGTTCGGGGGTGAGCTTGCCCTGCTCGTCGATGGCCTTGATCACCGCGCCGCGGCGGTCTTCGAGTTCGCGCAGGTAGGAAAGGCGGGCCTCCAGCTCGCGCAGCTGCACGTCGTCGAGGCCGTCGGTGACTTCCTTGCGGTAGCGGGCGATGAATGGAACCGTGGCGCCCCCGTCGAGCAGTTCGACGGCGGCCTTCACCTGATGCTCGCCGACCTTGATTTCGGCGGCGAGCTGGCGAATGATTTTCTGCATGCTTGAGCGCGTCCCTGGCAAAGCGCGGGAGTTTGCCATAGGCGCGCCCGCGCCCCGCCCGGGCGGCCCGGCGCGCGTGTTACAGCATGCTTTCGGTCGTGGGCAGCACGCTGTGCGGCTCGCTCGCCGAGGCCTGGCACGGCACCACCAGCCGCACACACAGGCCGTGCGGCTCGATGTCCATGATGGCCAGCTCGCCGCCGATGGCATCGGCCCGCGAACGCATGCTGCGCAGGCCCTTGCCCAGGCTCCCCGGCGCGCCGGCGGGGGTGTCCAGGCCGCGGCCGTTGTCACGCACCTCGAGCACCAGCGAGCGCGCACGGTCCTGGGCGCCGACGCGCAGCTCCACGCGGGTTGCGCGGGAATGGCGCAGCGCGTTGGACAGGGCTTCCTGCGCGACCCGGCAGACCTGCGTTGCCGTGTCGGGCCGCACGCTGCATTCCAGGCCTTCAGAGGCGATGTTCCATTCGAGCGTGATGCCCATGCGTTCGAACGCGGGCCGCAGCCGGTACCGCAGGTGCCCCAGCCGCTCGAAGACGGTGGCCTGGCTCTGGTCGTCCAGGTCGTCCACGGTCATCTGCAGTTCGAGCAGGCAGGCCTGCAGCGCCATCGAGAGCCCGTCGGAGTGGGCTGCCTTCGGGTCCTGGCTGGCCAGCAGGGCCAGCAGCCGCGAACCGACGCCGTCGTGCAGATCGTTGGCGATGCGCCGGCGCTCGGCCATCACCGCCTGCACCTGCCGCCCCTGCGCGACGCGGCGCAGCGAGAAATAGCCGATGCTGACGACCATGCCCAGCACCACCAGGTTGACGGCCTGGAGCGTCCAGAACGCGAACGGCATGTCATGCGCCATGACGTTGATGGCCGCGTTGCCCCGGATCACCTGCGCCGCCACCGGCGTCAGGTGCAGCGCTCCCGCCAGGCCGGCCCACATCAGCACCCGACGGTGCGAAGCGCGGTGCCGCAGCCAGGTCAGCAAGACAACCCAGGTTCCGATCGACAGCCACACAAACTGGTCTTCCAGAAAGTGCGGTAGTAAAAGGACCTGCTGCGCGAACATCTCATGCCCTACAAAAGACCGCGATGAGAGGCAAAGCTCACCGCTTGCGCCCGGGTGTGGGCGTGCAGCTTGCGGTAGATGTTCTTGACGTGTGCGTTAACCGTTTGTGCACTGATGGTGAGCTGAAGTGCGATCTCTTCGGTCACATATCCCGTGGCTACAAGTCGCAACACTTCGCGCTCCCGCGCCGATAACGTCGCCTTGCTGTCCGGCGGGCGCACCGGGTTGACATTCGAGCGCTTGTGGTCGAGGTGCACGAGCAGCCGTCGCGCCAGCCGCGGCGTGATGGCTGCCCCGCCGTTGACCACCTGCAGCACGGCCTGCGCATAGCTCTGGAACCAGGCGTTCTTGACCAGGTAGCCCGAGGCGCCGAGCTCGAAGGCATGCAGCACCTGGGGTTCGTCCTCGAGCGCCGAGATGACGATGATCTCGGCCGCGCTGCGGTGCCGCTTGGCCTCTTCGATGAGCTCGAATCCGCTGCCGTCTCCGAGGCGGATGTCCACCATCAGCACGTCGAACTCGTGCTGCAGCAGCAGGCGCCGTCCTTCGCGCAGGGTGCCGGCCTGCCCTTCGAGCTGGATGCGCAGGTCGCCCAGCAATTCCTGGGCGATGACGCGCCGCACGAAAGGGTCGTCGTCGACCAGCAGAACGCGCACCGGTTTGGTCTGCTGGCCGGTCAGGAAGTCCGGCCAGGGAAGGGTGTCGGCGGACGGCGAGAGGAGTCCACCGAACTGTCCAGGATTGGAGTATTTAGTTCCCCTGGCTCCGACGTCTGTCAACGAATTGTCGATTTCGCTTTCCATTCCAGCCCCTTTGTAACAACGAGAACACCGTGTTCGTGACCAAAAGTTAATTCATTTCTACTCAGATATTTACTTTCAGCTTTTTTGATTACTTCGGTTGCATTTTGTTGCGAATCGCCTCAAATGTCCAACGAAAGTGGTAGTTTTTACAGTGTTGGCCGCGTGATGAAGCGGTTTCTTGTGACTGTCCGCAACCGCTTCAGGCACTCCTTTCGCCATAGCCTGGCATTACCCAGCCTGGGGCATTTTTCATCGCCAGGGGGACGCAGAAACTGCACCTCGGTCGTCACGGAAGCGTTTTTTTCCGCGGCACTGACCGGTAGCTGATGGCCGGATGGTCCGGTTGATCAGGTTTGTTTCAACACACCTATAGAGGCAGCATCATGAAGAAGACTCTCATCGCCATCGCTGTGGTTCTGGTCGGCGGCGTTGCTTCGGCAACTGGCAGCTCGGCCATCGCGGCCACCAGCACGACGACCGGCTCCTCCAGCTCGGCCGGTTCGTCGGCGGCCAGCTCTGGAACCGGCAGTGCATTGAGCTACAACGCGGCCAACTCCAGCTCGGCGGCCAACGCCGCGGCCACGGGCGGCGCATTCGCCGTTCCGGGCCTCGCGCTCGGCGGTGCCACGGCGCACGGTTCCGCGACCAGCATGGGCAGCGTGACCAGCATGGCTGCGACGACGGGCAACGCTGCGGCTTCGGGCGGCGCCAATGCCACCGCCAATGCAACCTCGCTCGGCAACGCCAACTACGCCGCGGGCGGAGCCAACGGCGTGAGCGGCAGCGCAGGCGGCGGCGCCGGCTCGCTCACCAACAACACGGCCGCGACGGCAGCAGGTCCTGGCGGCGGCCTGGCCGTGGTGACGCGCACCTCGGGCACCACGTCGAGCTACAACGCCTCGTCCGGCGCCGTCAACGGGTTCGTCAACGGCACCACGACTTCCGCCACCGCGGGTTCGACCGGCGGCTCCAGCGGCGTGACCAACTTCCACTTCGGCAATGCAGGCACCTTCAGCAACGGTGGCGGCACCACCGGCATCGCGTTTTCCAACGCAGCCGCATCCGCTCCCTGAGCGGCATGCGCATCGGTTGCTGAGGCAGAAATGGGGAGGGGCCCCCGCCCCTCCCCGGTCATCAAAGGAGACGAAAAATGAAGAAGCTGATTCTCTTTGCGTTGCTGACGGTGTCCGCGGCAACCATGGCGCAAACGACCAACAACGGCGGCGCGAACAACGGGGCGTCCAGCACGGCCTCCACGTCGGCCCAGGGCAACAACCAGGCCGTGACGTTCTCCAGCCCAGGCACCGTGAACTCCACGTTGACCAGCACGCAGAACGTCAACAACACAGGTGCCACCACGAGCACCGTCGATTACCAAGGCAGCTACACGATCAAGAACGTGCCGTCGGTCAACGGGCCCAACCTGACCACCAGCAACGACACCTGCATGGGCAGCACCAGCGCGAGCGCGAACGGCCCGGGCGTCGGATTGAGCTTCGGCACCACCTGGACGGACGAGCATTGCAAGCGCCTGAAGATGAGCCGCGAGCTCTGGAACAAGGGCATGAAG
>NNBU01000141.1_pt1 | contig 52993 bp, 43 predicted proteins | sample 1173781 | NCBI WGS metagenome assembly NNBU01 (sample SAMN07173937, study PRJNA388173) | plant metagenome | biome: Plant school; feature: Soil; material: Symbiotic tissue of Blasia pusilla L.; isolation source: symbiotic tissue sample KVJ2 | host: Blasia pusilla | place: Norway: Troms, Kvaloya...
TCAAATAGGAAATTGGGAAACATACGCGCTGAGGAAATCTAGAAAAGTTGCCCTACAATATTTTGAAACTGAGTGGGTGGGTGGCAACAACCCTCCAGGTAGGGTGTTGACTTTGTGGGAAAATCGCCTAGAAAAGTTCATGCAAATTCTGTGTCGTCTTTGTAATGTGGAAAATACGATTTTTCTTTTTGAGAGGATGGACTGTCTAAAAACTTGAGACGACCAATCCTTAAGGTCTATATAACTAACATTTTCTAAGGGAGCATCCCATTTTTGTAAACGTCATTGCGAGGAGGAACGACGAAGCAATCCCAGTCTTTGCGATTGCTTCGTCGTTCCTCCTCGCAATGACATATTAAATTTTATTATTTCATCGAATGATAAAAACTGGGATGCTCCCTTTTCTAACGCCTGCTTAACCACAGATGTTGCCAAATTCATCGTACATAAAGAAATGCTTAAAATTATCTGACCTATCTGTTTGAGAGGACATCTAGAGGAAAAATGTTTGTATTTACCAAAAATAGGTTTATATTGTTATAAACCTCACGCTTATTAATTACAGAGATTGACTTGACAGCAGAAGAGCTAAAACTCCCGCTCAAAAATTGTCCAGAAAAGTTTCTATAATTAGCAAAAATAGGTTTATTATTTACCCTGTCGTTAATAATATATAGATATTGTTATTTCCCATAAATTGTGTCCGCTATTTAGCTCAGATTTCTTATTTGTGAGAAATTTTTCTTATTTATGAGAAATTGGGGTTAAAGGATTCTAGAACTATAACTCCGACTTAATTCTTGAAAACATCCTGAGACTGAAAAACTATTTTATAACACTCAATATTGATATTATCATGAATTTCAGTTTAGATGAAGCAATTAAAGTTGCCAATCAGTCAGTAAATTCTAAATTAAATAGAAATTTAACAGATATTGAGATAATTATTCTTAAAGGAGCATGGCAGCGACAAGGATATGATGAAATAGCGGCTCAATATCAGTATGCAACTAGTTATATTAGTCAGGATGCCGCCCCAAGACTCTGGAAAATACTGAGCGATTCCTTAGAAGAAAAAGTTAAAAAAAGTAATTTCAAAGAAGCACTCAAACGTAAATGGGAAAAAGAAAAATTAGTATCTCTTGAGGAAAATTTCTATGGTGGTAAAACTCAGGATAGTCTTAGTCAAAATATAATAGCTCCAGACAATCTAGATAATAAAATAAAAGTTGACTTGTTAAGCGAAAATAAATATTCAGAAAATTTAAGTCATCTAAAACTTAACATTTATGTTAGGCGGACTGAGATAGAAAAAATATGTTATGAGACTCTTTTACAACCTGGCTCTCTGATTAGAATTAAAGCTCCTGCTCTCATGGGAAAAACATCATTTATAACTCAGGTAATAACTCAATTGCCAAAAAAAGATTATCGCGGCGTTATTTTAAGTTTTGAACTAGCAGACAGAAGTACCCATTTTACTCAACTAAATAAATTCCTCCGTTGGTTTAGTAGTAATATCAGTCGAGAACTTGGATTGCCCAATGAGTTAGATGAGTATTGGGATGAAGAGGGTATGGGAGCAAAAGTAAGTTGCACTACTTACTTTGAAAAGTATTTATTATTTGCTGCTGATACCCCTCTTGTTTTGTGCCTAGATAATATTGATTTACTATTCCCCTATCCAGAAATTTATGAAGATTTTTTTGGACTGTTGCGTTCTTGGTATGAAAAAGCCAGAAGCAGGCAAATTTGGAAGAAGTTGCGATTGGTACTAATACATTCCACCGATGTTTATATTCGACTAAATATTAATCAGTCGCCATTTAATGTAGGATTACCTTTAGAACTGTCAGAATTTACCCGCGAGCAAGTACAAGATTTTGCCGAGCAACATCAACTGAATCTAGACGTGACTATGATAGATTCTCTCATCAAATTAGTAGGAGGACATCCTTATTTGTTAGAGATGGCTTTGTCCCACTTCAAAACTTATCCAGATATTACCCTTGAGCAAATCTTAACTGAAGGAACTACAGAAGCTGGTATTTACGCTCATCATCTGCGCGAACATTGGTTAAATTTACAACAACATACCAAATTAGCAGATGCTTTCAAAAAAGTTGTTAACTCTACTACCCCTGTACTATTAGAGCCAATTTTAGCTTATCAGTTACAAAGTATGGGTTTAGTGAAGTTTTCTGGTAATTTGGTAGAGATTCGCTGCCATTTATATCGTCAGTATTTTCGGATATGGTTGCTGGATTAATCATTTGGTAAGCAGAAGAAAGAAGTTTTTTCCTTCTGCCTGATTCTGCCAATATTCAAACACCCTCTAAATACTATTCACCTGATGAACTCAGGCAAAACTGAATGCATCCTTAGACCAGAACAATATCGAGTTGTGTTGAGAATCCAGCCGGCTTATTCTCGATAGTTGCTAACTGAATAGCTGCAAGATTATCAAAGGGTGAAACATCAAAGAACAAGGCACCAGTATTGCTGTTATAGCTAAATTGCTTGAAGGAGGTAGCACCAAAACTCGATTTGATAATTTCAATCTTGTCACCTTCACTGCGCTGGAAATCTTTGATGATGTCAATGCCTTCTGATTTAGAAGAGAATCTGAATCTATCCGCACCTGCACCACCCAAAAGGGTGTCGTTACCAATACCACCGGTTAAGATATCGTTACCAGTACCGCCAGTTAATATGTCATTGCCATCGCCACCTAAAAGGCTGTCATTACCATCATTGCCGTAGAGGGCATCGTTACCTGTCGAACCTAGCAGGGTGTCATTTCCAATATCACCTAAAAGTGTGTCATTACCTGTGCCGCCATTAATGTAATCATTGCCGCCTCTACCATTAATTTGATCGTTTCCACCTTTACCATCGATGGAATTACTAGCAGCGTTACCCAAGATATAATTATTTAAGTCGTTACCCGTACCGTTAATGACAGCAGAATCCGTTAAAGTCAGGTTTTCGACATTTGCTCCCAAAGTGTAGCTTCTGGCAGTGATGACGGTATCAATTCCCTCCGAAGCAAACTCAGTAACTACGTCAGCAGCATTATCAACAATATAGCTGTCGTTACCGCTACCACCATACATTGTGTCTGCACCAGAACCACCATTTAGGTAGTCGTCACCGAAACTACCGTACATTTGGTCGTTTCCATCACCACCATTGATGTAATCGTTGCCGTTTGCGCCAAAGAAGTAATCGTTACCTGCTTGACCATAGAGGGAGTTGTCGCCATCGTTACCATAAATATGATTATCCAAATTGTTTCCTGTACCGTTGATGGAATCTGTGCCATCCATGAACAGGTCTTCGACGTTTGCTCCCAAAGTATAGTTTATCCTAGAATATACGGTATCAATTCCTTGTGATGCATACTCAGTAACTAAGTCAGCAGCATTATCAACACGGTAAGTATCGTTACCGCTACCACCATACATTGTATCTGCACCGGAACCACCGTATAGCAAGTCATCTCCAGCTTCACCGTAGAGCAAATCGTCTCCGGCTTCACCGTAAACGTCACCATTGAGAGAATCGTTGCCTAATCCACCGTAGAGAGAATCATTATCATTGCCACCATAGAGGTCATCGTTGCCATCACCACCGTTGAGGTAATCCTTGCCTAATTCGCCAAAGATATTATCATTACCACTATCACCATATATTTTGTCAGCGCCAGAACCACCATTGACAATATCGTTGCCGAATCCACCATTGACGATATCGTTGTAATTGCTGCCGATCAAGAAATCGTCGCCATCACCTCCATAAAGTAAAGACCAGTAATTGCGATCGGCGGTAATAGTATTATTCCCTTCATCTCCGGTGTAAACTTTATAGACTCCATCTCCGGCAAACTTGATTTCCTCAATGCCTCTGAGGAGGTCAGTGCCTTCGCTACCAGTGATTTGTATATCGCCATTGCTGGTAAAAGAGGCATTATAGTTGGTAAATAGTCCGGTATATATAGCAACATCGTAGCCAGTCCCACCGATGAGGGTATCGTTGCCTAATCCACCATAAAGGGTGTCGTTGTAATTACTGCCGGTCAAGACATCGTTGCCGCCACCCCCGTAAAGTAAAGACCAGTAATTGCGATCGGCGGTGAGGGTGTTATTACCTCCATCTCCGGTGTAAACTTTATAAACCCCATCTCCGGCGAAGTTAATTTGCTCGATGCCGCTAAGTAGGTCAGTGCCTTCGCTACCAGTGATTTGTATATCGCCATTGCTAGTAAAAGAGGCATTATAGGTGGTAAATTCTTGACCGTAGATGGCAATGTCGTAGCCACTGCCACCGATGAGAGAATCGTTGCCATTGCCGCCAATTAGGGTGTCATTTCCGGCTTCACCGTAGAGAGAGTCGTTGTAATAGCCACCTAAGAGGTAGTCGTTACCGTCTCCACCATAGATTTTCTTATTGCCATTGCCAATGCCACCGATGAGAGTGTCGTTGCCATAGCCACCGATGAGAGTGTCGTTGCCATAGCCACCATTGAGGTAATCGTTACCATTGCCACCAAAGAGGTAATCGTTGTCATTGCCACCATTGAGGTTATCGTTGCCATCGCCACCATTGAGGTAATCGTCGCCTAATCCACCAAAGATGTTATCGTTACCACCTCCACCACCCTCATAACTATCGCCATAAAGGGTATCGTTACCGTAACCACCGGAGATAATGTCGTTCGTATCTCCACCTGCAAAGGTATCGCCAATCACAAAATCATTGTCAGTGTATCCAGACACAGGATTTTCTGGGCCGGCGATAATAACGTCATCACCTCCTGAACCACCAGAAAGTTCATCATTTCCCGTTAATCCCTCAATCGTATCTGCATCAAAGGTGCCATATAGTAAGTCTGCATCAACTGTTCCAGTAATCTTAGCCATCTTAATTTATCTAAAAACAATGTGATTATGTTGTCAGCAAGATTTTGTTGCTTCCTGTTGACATTTTCTTAAATTATTTAATTAAATAGTTGAGTCAAAATCAGGTATATTTTCGGTTAATTTCAATTAACTGACTCAGTTAAATTCAGTTAAATTCAGTTAAATTCAGTTAAATTCAGGTGAAGAGATAAATTGTAACTTTTTGGAGTTAAAAATTCGACAAGAAAGTTGAATTAAGTAAGTATGTGTGAATAATAATATCCACATTAAAAAATGCAAAAATATCTAAAGTTTCTTACCAATCAGCAATGACTAATGACAACTCTCAGAGCAATGAAACTTATTCCAACTACAAATATCAACCAGGAGGAAGTCTACCGCCTGATGCTCTTACTTATATTGTTCGAGAGGCAGATAACGAGCTTTACAATGCTTTGTTAGCTGGGGAGTATTGCCATGTCCTCAATTCCCGACAAATGGGTAAATCTAGCTTGCGAATTAGGACTATGTACAAATTACAAGCGCAAAATATTAATTGTGTCGAAATTGAATTAAGCGGAATTGGTAGTCAACAAATTACTGCATCTCAATGGTATGGGGGGATTATTCAAGAATTAATCAGTGGATTTGATCTACAGGTAAACCGTCGTAGTTGGTTGCGCGAACAAGAAGATTTATCACCTGTGCAGCGTTTGGGTGGGTTTATTGAAAATGTATTGCTAATGCAAGTTAAGCAGAAAATTATTATTTTTATTGATGAAATTGATAGCGTTCTCAGTTTAAAATTTCCTACAGATGAATTTTTTGCTTTGATTCGTCACTGTTACGATAAAAGGGCAAGCAATCCAGAATATAGAAGACTTTCTTTTGCATTATTGGGTGTAGCTACACCTGGCGATTTAATTCAAGATGAAAATGCAACTCCCTTTAATATTGGTCGAGCAATTGAATTAAAAGGTTTTCAATTACATGAAAGTATCAGTTTAGGCAAGGGTTTGGTTGAAAAAGTTAGCAATCCTGAAGCTGTTTTAAAAGAGGTGTTGTATTGGACTGGAGGACAACCATTTTTAACTCAAAAGCTTTGTTGGTTGATTTCCCAAGAATCTGAGGTGCAAACACCGCAATCTATCAAGTATTTAGTACACAAACGCATTATTGAGAATTGGGAATCTCAGGATGAACCGGAGCATTTGCGGACTATTCGCGATCGCATTTTGAGAAATTCCCGCTCCAGTACATCTTTGCTGCTATTGTATAAAAAAGTTTTGCAGCGAAGGAAAATACCTGCGAATAATTCTGAGATATATCTGGAATTGCGTCTTTCTGGCTTAGTAAATCTGCATCAAAGCAACTTAATTGTTAAAAATCCTATATATAAAACAGTTTTTGATTTAAATTGGCTAGAAAAACACTTAAATCAGCAAAATAATTACCAAACTGCTCTACCATTCTGGCAAGTCGCTGTCACAAGTTTAGCCATTACGAGTATAATTATTGGCATTAGAACCCTTGGCTTTTTACAAGCATGGGAACTGCAAGCTTACGATCTACTGATGCGATCGCGGCTTGATGAAGGCATAGATAAACGGTTGTTATTAGTTACCATCACAGAAGGAGATGTCCAGTCTCAACCGATTACAGAACGCAAAGCTGCTTCCTTGTCTGATGATTCTTTTGCACAATTGTTCACAAAACTAGAACAATCAAAACCACGAGCGATCGGTTTAGATATCTATCGAGAATCTCCTTTAGGAGTAGAACACAAAAACCTAGCTAAAAAAATAAAAAATAGCAATAATTTCTTTATTATTTGCCGATATGGAAAACCTGGGATTAAACTTACTTCCGAAATCCCCAAATACAGTCAAGGCTTTAATAATGTAGAACTTGACTTTGATGGTGTTCTGCGTCGGCAAATATTAGCTGTAGATTCTGCATCTCCCTGTGAAAGCAAATATTCTTTTGCTTGGAAGCTTGCAGCTAATTACTTATCAGCAGTCGGAATTCAAGCAGATTTCACACCAGATAATTATTTAAAATTGGGCAAAGTCGTATTTAAAACTTTAGAAAAAAATTCCGGCAGCTACCATAATATTAACCCTAGCGGTCATCAAATATTACTCAACTATCGCGCCTCAAAACAAATTGCCGAACAAGTTACTTTGCAACAACTTCTAAGCAATCAATTTAACCCTAATCTCGTCAAAAATCGGATTGTTATTGTTGGGACTACAGACCCTAGTTTTAATGACCATCATTGGCGCACACCTTATAGTGGTGGTTATTTTTCAGTTCCAACTATGACAGGTGTAGAAATTCAAGCGCAGATGGTTAGTCAAATTCTCAGTGCAGTATTGGATAAACGACCGTTAATTTGGTCTTGGTCAAAACCAGTTGAAATAATATGGATTTGGGCTTGGTCGTTAGTAGGAGGTTTGCTAGCTTGGCGTTTGATATCACTGCGTCTAATTTTATTGGGAGGAGGTGTGGCTTTGGTCATTTTATATGCCATTTGTTGGGGTTTGCTAACTTTTAATGGAGGTTGGATACCTTTAGTTTCGTCAGCTTTAGCATTGGTGGCTGTTGAAAGTAGTTTAGTTATTTATAGGTATAAAATATTGGAAACTCATAGATAATGCAAATTAAAAATGAAGCCCTGGCGACTAGAAGTCGCGGCTACACAGACAAAACCCACCTGCGTGGGTTAAAAAACTTAATTTTTCTTTAGTCTACGCAGGTGGATTTTTCTTGTGTAGTAGCTCAACCTATATTCACCTAAAACTTTTAAAACATTCTCAAAGCTTGTATATGTCACATTGTTTTTTTAAAGCTTTTTAAAATTAGGCATATATGGGAAAATTATAACTCTTTACTATAGTCTCAAATCAAAAATAACCTGATAGAAAGCTGTCAAAATCTTCTTTTAGTATGTATATATATGTGAAATCATCAATTTTAACTAGATTATTCTCATTTTTGGGAGGATTAGCGATCGCAACGGTGAGCTACTTCTCCCAAACGATCGCTCTTGCCCAAATTACCCCCGATCAGACTTTAGGTAGCGATCGCTCAGTTATTACTCCCAATGTCAATGTCAAAGGCGCTACAGCAGACCAAATTGATGGCGGCGCAATCAGGGGAAGTAATCTTTTTCACAGTTTTAGCGAATTCAATATCCAAGATGGACAGCGAGTATATTTCGCAAATCCTGCGGGGATAACTAATATTCTGAGTAGAGTTACAGGTAACAACAGTTCGGATATTTCGGGGATATTAGGTGTAAATGGCAACGCAAATTTATTTTTAATTAATCCCAACGGCATCATTTTTGGACAGAATGCACGGTTGGATGTGGCGGGTTCGTTTGTAGCGAGTACGGCGAATGCGATTAAATTTGGTGATAGTAGAGAGTTTAGCGCGATCGTACCCCAAACAGCACTTCTACTGACAGTCAGTGTTCCCATTGGCTTGCAATTTGGAGCTAACGCCGGCAGTATTCAGGTGCAAGGCAATGGTCAGGGTCAGAGGTTTACGTCTGAACTGATTGATACAACTGCGGCTGTGCGCGTGCAGCCAAATCAAACCTTAGCTTTGGTAGGTGGTAATCTAGCCCTAGAAGGTGCAACCCTAAAAACAGCCGGGGGACGGATTGAATTAGGTAGTGTTGCTGGCTCCGATTTAGTTAGTTTAACCCCGATAGACTCTGGTTTTGCTCTTGGATATGCAGATGTAAAAACTTTTGGGGACATCCGGCTTTCTGGTGGGGCGGTAGTAGATGCAAGTGGCGCTGGTGGCGGTGAAATCCAAGTCCAGGGTAGGCGGGTGACACTAGAGGATGGTTCTCAAATTGAAGCCAGTACCCTAGAAGCTGGAGCGGGAGGAACATTGAATGTCACTGCTTCGGAGTTAATAGAACTAATAGGAGCGACACCTGATGGTCAGTCTTTTAGTGCTTTATTTGCTCAAATCTACCCAGGAGCGACAGGCACAGGAGGCAACATAACAGTAAAAACAGAGCAGTTAATCCTTCAGAATGCAGAGATATCAGCTACATTCCGTGAAGGAGCGACAGGCACAGGGGGCAATATAACAGTGGAAACGGGGCGGTTAATCGTCCGAGATGGCTCACAGATATTAGCTAATACTTTTGGCAAGGGGAAGGCGGGTAACTTGACAGTTTTGGCTCACAAGTCGGTAGAACTGATTGGAACCTCGGCAGATAATCGCTTTCCTAGTGGGTTATTTACTTCTTCCGAAGAAGGTGCGACAGGTGATGGAGGTAAATTAACTGTGGAAACGGGGCGGTTAATCGTCCGAGATGGCGCACAGATAGGAGCTGGGACATTAGGTAACGGAGATGGGACTAGCTTGATAGTTTCGGCTAGCGATTCCGTGGAACTGATTGGAAGATCGGCAGATAATCGGCGTTCTAGCGGGTTATTTACTTCAGTCGGTTCAAACGCGACAGGTGATGGAGGTAAATTAACTGTGGAAACGGGGCGGTTAATTGTCCGAGATGGCGCACAGATAAGAGCGGGGACGTTGGGTGAGGGAGCGGCGGGTAACTTGACAGTCATAGCTCGTTCTGTTGAGTTGGACAACCAAGCAAGCATCACAACCACAGCGACATCAGGGAATGGTGGCAATATTACACTACAACTTGAAGACTTATTGCTGCTGCGCCGTAACAGTCAAATTTCTTCCACAGCAGGCACTACACAGCAGGATGGCAATGGTGGTAACATTACCATCAACGCACTTAAAGGTTTTATCGTTGCTCCTCCGAAGGAAAACAGCGACATCGCCGCTAATGCTTTTCAAGGTAGCGGTGGCAAGGTTACTATCAACGCTGCTGGGATATTTGGACTCACACCACGCAGTCGTCAAGAACTGGAGCAATTACTAAAAACAACTAATCCGACAAAACTAGACCCCAGTCAGTTATCAACAAGCGACATCACTGCTATCTCTCAAACTAACGCTTCCTTGAATGGTGAGGTCAATCTCAACACACCTGATACTGACCCCAGCCAAGGATTGCAAGAATTACCAACAGATATTGTCGATGTTTCTGGATTAATTAATCAAAATCTCTGCGTTGCAACTCAAGGTAGTGAATTTATTGTTACTGGTAAAGGTGGTTTACCTCCTTCTCCCTATGAAATTATCAGTACAAATATAGCTTGGGAAGATTGGTTGATATCGCCACAGACACAAACTCAATCAACAACTAATAACTCATCACAGCAAAAACAAACAGAATCTACAACAATTATTGAAGCTCAAGATTTGGTAAAAGATGTAAATGGTAATCTGATACTCACAGCAAAACCAGTTACGGTGACACCTAAAGGTACTTGGTTATATCCCCAAGACTGTCAGATGCTCAGGGGTAAATCATGAAAAGCTTCTTGAAGTTAATTCTGCTGGTTATTTTTGGGTTAATATTTAGCCTGGGTATGCCAATACTATTTCCTGTCATTGCCCAAAATTCAATTCAACAAAATGAACCTACATTAGCCTTAGAGCTAGTAAAATCGAGTAAAAAATATTATGATGGCGGACAATTTTCCGCCGCCGCAAAACTTTTACAACAAGCAGCGCAAATTTATCAAGCTTCAAAAGACATAGTTTACCAAGCTCAAGCATTAAGTTTAATGTCTTTAGCTCTGCAAAAACTTGGGCATTGGCAAGAAGCAAAGGCAGCAATTGACACTAGTTTAAATTTATTAGATAAATTACCATCTGACAAAGAGTTTAGCCGAATTCATGCCCAAGTATTGAATAGTTTAGGACATTGGGAATTGGCACAGGGGCAAACTGAAGCTGCTCTTTTAAGTTGGGAAAAAGCTGAAAAACTGTACGTTCAATCTGGCGATCGCGTTAGTATTATTGGCATCCAAATAAATCAAGCTTTAGCATTGCAAGCTTTAGGACTTTATCGCCGCGCCGAGAAACTTTTAACCCAAGTAGAACAACAGCTTTACCAACAACCCGACTCTCCTTTGAAAGCAACTGGTTTGCTCAACCTTGGTAATATCCGCCGATTTAATGGCGATTTAGAAAAATCTGGGGAAATTTTAAGCCAGAGTTTGACTATTGCCCAAAAATTGCATTTATCCCAAGAAGAAAGTACAGCTTTGCTCAATTTAGGAAATACAGAATTAGCTATTGCCCACAGAAACGGGGAATTAAAAGATACGCAAGGCTCCGAAAAATACAAGCAGAAAGCTTTAGAATGCTATCAAAAAGCTATTGCTACGGCTACTTTATCCACTATAAAAATTCAGGCACAACTTAATTATCTTTCTGTATTAATTGAGACTAAAAAATTCACATTAACTACACCTTTAATTGAACAAATCACAGCCGAGCTTAATCAATTATCAACAAGTCGAGTATCTGTTTATGGTCGGGTAAATTTTGCCAAAAGTTTGCTCAAAATGGCGAAAACAAGCAAACGCCCAGAAATTATCCAAATACTAGAAACAGGAATTGAACAAGCTATAAATTTAGCAGATCAACGGGCACAATCCTACGCCCTTGGTACTCTTGGCACACTCTATGAACAAGCGGGAGATTGGTCAAATGCTAAAAAAAATACTCAGTCTGCTTTAGTCATTTCCCAAGCAATTAATGCACCAGATATCAGCTATCAATGGCAATGGCAAATGGCGCGATTGCTCCAAGCAGAAAATGAGACTAAACAGGCTATTACATATTACACCGAAGCTTTTAAAAATATCAGAAATTTACGCAGCGATTTAGTTGCCCTAAATCCAGAAGTTCAGTTTTTTTTTAGAGAAAGTGTAGAACCACTATATCGGCAATTAGTTGATTTAGTTTTGCTTTCTCCACAAGTAAATCGAGATAATCTTATTCAAGCTCGTCAGATAATGGAAGCACTACAACTAGCAGAATTAGACAACTTTTTTGGCGATGCTTGCGCCCAGCCAAAACAGGTAAATATTGACCAATTAGACCCATCGGCAGCCGTTATTTACCCAATTATCTTACCGAATCGTTTGGAAGTGATTCTGAAATTACCAGGCTTAGATAATTTACGTCACTATGCCCATGCCAATATTTCGGAAACTCAAATCGATGCAGCAGTCACACAACTGCAAAATTCTCTAAAGCGACGCAGCACCAGTTTAGGTCAGGTAAAAAAAGAAGCAAAACAGTTATATGACTGGTTAATTAAACCTTTTGCAGATGAACTTGAAACCACAAAAACGCGAGAAAAAAGCCAGATTAAAACCTTAGTATTTGTCCTTGATGGTTCATTGCGGAATCTGCCAATGGCAGTTTTGCATGATGGACAAAGATATTTGGTCGAAAGATATGCTGTGAGTGTAACCCCGACATTGCAGCTACTTGAACCCAAACCCTTACAGAGAGAAGCACTTAGCGTATTAAGTGCGGGTGCAACAGACGCTCCCAGCTTTAAAAAAGAAGGATTAGGAGCGATCGCTAATGTCGCAGTAGAATTAGAAGGAATTAAAGAGAATATTCAACGTAATGAGACGCTAGAAAATCAGGAATTTATCAAGAAAAATATTCAAATCAAGATTAATAAAACACCGTTTAATATACTTCACTTAGCAACTCATGGTAAATTTAGTTCTAACCCAGAACAAACCTATATTCTTGATTGGAACGAACGGATCAAAGTCAAAGATTTAGATAACTTACTACGTTTGAACTATCAAAGAAGTGCTAATCCCATTGAATTACTAATTTTGAGTGCTTGTGAAACGGCAACTGGAGACAAACGAGCCGCTTTGGGATTAGCGGGGATAGCAATTCGAGCGGGTGCCCGTACTACTCTAGCTAGCTTGTGGCAGATTAACGATGCTTCTACAGCCGAATTTATGATTAAGTTTTACCAAGAATTGAATCGTGGACAAATTACAAAAGCAGAAGCTTTAAGAAACGCTCAAATTGCATTTTTGCAAGAATCTGCACACAGAGATTATAATCGCCCGTATCATTGGTCTGCATTTATTTTAGTGGGCAATTGGCTGTAGAAATTTTAGATTTTAGATTTAATTTTTATTAACGTAAAATTTTCAAATCACTCGAAATCAACATCATATTTACAATAATTGGCTCTTGAGAAAGATTCCCTAAACCAAAATGCTCAGTATTTAAAAGTTCAACCCAAACTTTCTTTAAGGTAGAATTATGTGGTTCCTTTAAACGTAATTGACCCAGTTCAGTTATCGCTTCATACCAAATATCATGTTTCGCATAAACAAAAATCTTCTCTAGCGGAGTTGTTGCTGTTTTTAAACTCCTTTCAAGTTCCAGTGATATTAACTTCTTCTCTACAATTCCGGTTACAGAAGTAGGTATCGGGGAATTATCGGCAGAGACATGGCGAGAGCAATTAATGTCAAAATACCATCGATATTCTTTCCCAACCTTTAAAGCCGGAATTGTTGAAGGCAAAGTAATACCAACAATTCCAGATTTAGTAGGTAACTTTAAGCTAGTGCGATACACCTCCATATCTCCATCTTGTAAAGAGAATTCTCCGCTAGTTTCTTGCTGGGAAGTATAAGGCAGATAAACCCAAATAGTTGGATAATCTTTGACAGTAAAATGAGATTGATTACCACCTACTATAGGAGTCAGTGAAGGTTTATTCTGCTGATAAATACAGTCACCTCTGCTTCCCGTTCCCTCTTTTCCTGGAGGTGTTCCTCTACTCGGAGGATCTTTTTCCACTGGGATTAAATTAATTTGTGCTTGAGAAATTTGGTTATTGCTAACTTCTGTTTGCGCCCATGCAAGCAAAATTGTTGAATAGCTAGCCCAGCTAACTAGTACACACAGAAAGAGAAATAAACTTTTTGTATGATTTAACAACATCGGCTAGATTTTTAATTTACTGTGACAGGAATGTAACTACAATATTTAGTTGTATTATTTCGGGAAACTAAGTTAATAGTTAAAGATAATCGTCACAGATCGCATTTTTAGTTATGTATCAACACATTCTACATATCCGAGAATCCCGCTACACATCTGGCGATTGGTATTACTTTGACACAGAAACAGGCAGAGGGTAGGTGTACATTAACAAATTATTTGTCAATTTAACAAAATATTGTCACAATATTCTCTAAAACCCTGACATAGCAAGGATTATGTCAGGGTTTTAGGTATTTCACTCAAATTCTCCTGTTTCTAGTTAGCGATCGCCTCTCAAATCTCTCATCCCACAGATTTATCTATTTTTGTCAATTACTCACAGATTACCTCTTTCTACAATCCTTTCCCTGACTCATTTACAGAAGTATTAAGAAAGATGTGACAAATGGATAGCCTTGTAGGGAAGGGGCTGGGGGTTAGGTCTGTATTCCACTCAACCGAAAAGTGGTATATAAATCAATACAGTTCAGATAAGACCAAAACACTTGTAGAGACAGCGATTTATCGCGTCTCGAAAACCCACAATTTTGCACAATTAGCCCTTAACTGAACCGTATTGGTATAAATATTTTTATCTCAAGCAGAAGCGCCCAGCCGCAGAAAGAGAGTTTATTTAAAAAAAAATCCCCCCCAATACTGCGTAGGTTTTGAAGATTTGTAGGTTGGGTTGAAGGTCGTGAAACCCAACAAAGCCCTGAAAATATTGGGTTTCGTTCCTCAACCCAACCTACCTCGGAGTGCTTTTTTGGGCTTAACCGAGCAGTATTGAAATCCCCCCAACTTTCTGGAAATGAGAGTTGGAGGGAGCAAGCTTTAACTAAACTGTATGGTTTTATGAAGAATAAGCATCCATTGGCAAACAAGAACAAACAAAATTCCGATCGCCAAAGGCTGCATCAATGCGACCGACAGCCGGCCAGAATTTATACTCACGAGTCCAAGGTGCAGGATAGGCAGCTTGTTCGCGAGAATAGGGATGCTGCCATTCTCCGGTGATGAGACTTTCGGCAGTGTGGGGTGCGTTCTTCAAAACATTATCTTGGATATCCACCTTGCCTGATTCAATCTCAGCTATTTCTTGGCGAATAGAAATCAATGCATCGCAGAAACGATCCAACTCTTGCTTAGATTCACTTTCTGTAGGTTCCACCATGATTGTACCCCCCACAGGCCAGGAGACAGTCGGCGCATGGAAACCGTAATCGATCAGACGCTTGGCGACATCATCGATTTCGATCGCAGCTGATTTTTTGAGCGATCGCAAATCTAAAATACATTCATGGGCAACTAGACCATTTTTCCCCTGATACAAAACCGGATAGTATGATTCCAGTTTCTTAGCAATGTAGTTAGCGTTGAGAATCGCCACCTTAGTTGCTTGGGTTAAACCATCTGCACCCATCATGGCGATGTACATCCAAGAAATCACCAAGATACTAGCACTACCCCAAGGTGCAGCCGCCACAGCACCAATATGTGAGTGCTGAGTTGAGTCGTTGATAGTAACAACAGGATGTCCGGGGAGAAAAGGCACGAGATGAGAGGCTACCCCAATTGGCCCCATACCAGGGCCACCACCACCATGAGGAATACAGAAGGTTTTGTGCAAGTTTAAATGGCAGACATCCGCGCCAATATCTCCAGGACGGCAAATTCCCACTTGGGCATTCATATTTGCCCCATCCATGTAAACTTGTCCACCGTGACTATGGACAACAGCGCAGATTTCCTGAATTGGCTCCTCAAATACACCATGAGTTGAGGGATATGTCACCATTAAGGCGGCTAATTCATTGCTGTGTTTTTCTGCCTTAGCCTTCAGGTCATCAACGTCAATATTACCTTGTGAGTCACAGGCAACAGCCACCACCTTCATCCCGCACATCACCGCACTAGCTGGGTTTGTCCCATGTGCCGAGGTGGGAATCAAACAGACATTGCGGTGTGTTTCACCCCGATTTTCGTGATACTGACGAATTACTAAAAGTCCAGCATACTCACCCTGAGAACCAGCATTTGGTTGCAGAGAAATTCCCGCAAAACCAGTAATTTCAGCTAACCATGCCTCAAGTTGCTGGAATAGGATTTGATAACCCTGAGTTTGCGACGCAGGGGCAAATGGATGAATCTTGCCAAATTCCTCCCAACTTACCGGAATCATCTCAGCAGTTGCATTCAACTTCATTGTGCAAGAACCCAAAGGAATCATCGATGTAGTTAGCGACAAGTCCTTGCTTTCTAGCTTGTGCAGATAGCGCAACAACTCTGTTTCTGAGTGATAGCGGTTAAAAACTGGGTGGGTGAGATATTTGCTGGTGCGGGACAGAGGAAGATGGGGGAATGAGTCAGAAGTTAATTCTTCTAAAGTGAAGGGCAAATTATCTGTACCAGCGAAAATTTGCCAGAGGTCGATTAAGTCTTCTGGTGTAGTTGTCTCGTTAAGCGAGATCCCAACAGCAGTTGTATCAAAAACCCGCAGGTTAATTTGAAGTTGTTCGGCTGTTGCCAGAATATCTTCTAAATTGCGTCTTCCCAGTTCGACTCGCAGCGTATCAAAAAAATCTTTATTGATGCTGTAACCCAAACGTTTCAGTCCTTGTGCCAGTAACACCGTCAAGGAGTGGATGTTTTCAGCAATTTGCTTCAGTCCATCTGGCCCATGATAGACGGCGTACATACTCGCCATTACCGCCAGCAGCACCTGTGCTGTACAAATATTACTAGTAGCTTTTTCGCGGCGGATATGCTGCTCGCGGGTTTGCAAGGCAAGACGTAATGCAAGCTTACCTTGGGCATCTTTTGAGACTCCCACAATTCGCCCTGGAACCAACCGTTTGTACTCTTCCTTCGTAGCAAAATATGCCGCATGAGGCCCCCCAAACCCCAACGGAATACCAAAGCGCTGAGTGCTACCTATAGCAATATCAGCACCAAATTCCCCAGGAGGGGTGAGCAAAGTTAAACTTAAAGGATCTGCTGCTACCGTCACCAATGCACCCTTAGCATGGGCTTTTTCTATAAAAGCGCGGTAGTCGTAAATGGTGCCATCACTTGCAGGGTATTGCAAAACAGCCCCAAAAATTGGTTGATCAAAATCAAATGTTTGATGATCGCCGATAATGATCTTAATCCCTAATGGTTTAGCCCGTGTTTGCAACACGTCGATAGTTTGGGGATGACAATCACCAGAAACGAAATAGGCATTTGCTTGATTTTTACAAACACCATAGCTTAGGCTCATCGCTTCAGCTGCGGCTGTGGCTTCATCAAGTAACGAGGCATTGGCGATTTCCAAACCTGTTAAGTCGATAATCAAGGTTTGAAAATTTAGCAGCGCTTCTAGTCGCCCCTGGGCAATTTCTGGCTGATAAGGAGTGTAAGCAGTATACCAACCAGGGTTTTCCAAGATATTACGCCCAATCACAGGTGGGGTAATAGTGTCGTAATAGCCCATACCAATGTATGAACGGAAAACCTGATTTTTGGCAGCAATTTTTTTTAAGGATGCCAGTGCTGTATACTCACTTTCGGCTTCTGGTAATTTTAGGGGTTGCTTCAGCCTGATTGTCTGGGGAACTGTTTGGTCAATTAGGGCATCCAGGCTGGGAAATCCCAAAACCTTAAGCATAAGCTGGATGTCGTCGGAGTTAGGACCAATGTGTCTTGGCGCAAAACTACTCAACTTTTGACTTTTTTCGTCCAGCACTTGCTGCTCATTCGATTTGAGAATAGGGGCGTTCAATACCACAAATTACTCTCCAGATGGTACTATTTCATATTTTGCAATAAATACTCATGAGAAGTAAGTGTAACTTTTCAGTTCATCTAAATTTCATGACTTATTTTCGGGTGGAGTAGCAGATGGGGAAGACAAGGGAGAAAATTTTACCTTATCCCCCTTGTACTCCTCATCCCTCACTCCCTACTCCCCTTCTACCTGTGCACGATACTCATCTGCTGTTAAGGCATCCTCAACTTCGCCAGGGTCGTTGACGCGCACTTTCAAAAACCATCCTTCACCGTAGGGGTCATCTGTTACTTGTTCAGGAGAATCAATTAAGGCTTCATTGCGTTCTATAACTGTGCCTGTTACTGGTGAATTCAGTTCCTCGACGGCTTTCACTGATTCAATTGTGCCAAAGTTTTCTCCCCTGCTAAGAGCGTCGCCAATTTCTGGCAGTTCCAAAAAGACGATATCACCCAATTCATGCACGGCAAACTCAGTAATGCCAATGGTAGCAATTTCACCATCTATTCGCACATATTCATGAGAATCCAGGTATCTGAAATCTTGAGGATATTCAAAAGACATATCACTTCCTCTCCCTTATCAAAAAAATTATTGCCCTAACAGTCATCCAAGCCATATCTGGTAATGAACCTTACTGTAGATTGAGTAACTCACAACACATTATTCCTCAAAAACCTCGGCGCTTGTTAGTTGGCGACACGATTTTTTGATCGATAAAAGGGACGTTTAACTACAACTGCTGGGTATGCTTTGCCACGAATTTCTATTTCTAGTTGCTGACCAACAGTTGCTAGCTGGGTGGGAACGTACCCTAAGGCAACGGGATAACCGAGTGTGGGTGACAGAGTGCCACTGGTAACTTCTCCCACGATTTTACCTGTGGATAACACTTGATAGCCGTGACGGGCAATGTTACGTCCTTGAGTTTGTAAACCTACCAATCGGCGGTGTATTCCAGCAGCTTTTTGCTGTGTTAAAACTTCTCGACCAATAAAATCGCCTTTGGTATCTAAGTGAACTAGCCACCCCAAACCTGCTTCTAATGGTGTGGTGGTATCATCGATATCTTGTCCGTAAAGTGCCATCGCCGCTTCTAGTCGCAAAGTGTCTCTGGCACCAAGCCCACAGGGGATAACACCAGCTTTATAGAGACTTCGCCACAATTCTACCCCTACATCCGGGTCTACCATCACCTCAAAGCCATCTTCTCCGGTGTAACCTGTGCGGGCCAGGAAGGCAGGTTTACCTAGTAGGGTTGCTTCTAAATGTCCAAAGGCTTTGATTGGTTGTAAGTCTTCTTGCACAAAGGGCTGGAGATATTTAATCGCTTTTGGCCCTTGGACGGCGATTAAGGCTTTTTCCGGTGAAAGGTCTTGGAATTGGACTTTATCTGGGTCAAGGTGTTGCAATAGCCATGCTTTATCTTTACTAGAGGTTGCCGCATTGACTATGATGAATGCCTTCTGTGTCCCAGTGGCGTCTTCACCTTGATAATAGACAATGATGTCGTCAATAATTCCGGCTTGGGGATTTAACAATACGGTGTATTGTGCTTGACCGGGTTGTAAACGACTCAAGTCTGAAGGCACTAGTGGCTGGAGTTGGGAAATCAGGTTTTTACCTTGGAGGGTAAATTTGCCCATGTGGGAAATATCGAACATTCCGGCTGTATTTCTTACAGCCTCGTGTTCGCGGCTAATGCCACTAAATTGGACGGGCATTTCCCAACCGCCAAAGCTAGTAAACCGTGCTTTGAGTTCTACACCCAGTTGATATAAAGGGGTTCGCGCCAGAGATTGGGCGTTGTCTTCTTGATTAGCCACAGGTATTTATGCATAGATGCGGAGCAACTTGCCGTTAGGCATCGCACCTCAACATCTATCATCCTACGAGAGATTAGGGAAGAGGTGACAGGGGGCAGGTGACAGGTGACAGGAGACAGGTGACAGGGGACAGGTGACAAATAGGAAATAATCTGTACCCTGTAACCTTTAACCTGCACCCTATTCCCTTCTGTAAGGTTTAATAGTTAATAGTGGAAGTGTTGAGATTTATTAAGAAGAGATTATGAAATATTGGCAACTTTTAGCTAGCTTTGTCTTAGCTATGGTTCTTTTTTTCTTTCCCCTATCGGCACAAGCTGCAAGTTCTTCCAGTATTACCCGTTCTGTGGGTAATGATGAACTTAAGGGCAAGGATTACTCTGGTCAAAGTTTGGTTGGCACTGAGTTTACCAATCTCAAATTAGAGAATGCTAATTTTAGCAATGCTGACTTACGTGGTGGCGTGTTTAACGGTACCCTGTTGGAGGGAGTAAATCTGCATGGTGCTGATTTTAGTGAAGGCATAGCCTATCTAACAAGGTTTAAGGATGCTGATTTAAGTGATGCTGTGTTGATCGATGCAATGATGCTGCGTTCTACTTTTGATGATGTAAATGTCACGGGTGCTGATTTTACGAATGCGATTTTAGATGGGACGCAAGTGAAAAAACTTTGTGTTAAGGCAAGCGGTGTGAATTCTAAAACTGGTGTAGATACTCGCCAGTCTTTAGGATGTAAGTAGAATGTAACCTCTTATTTACTGATGAAGAAGGGGATATTTGGGTTAATTCCCCTTCTCAGACTCGTGATAGGCTAAGACCAACGTCTAAATGAATTCTTTGACTTACTTTTATGCGATCGCTAACGATATGCTTCTCTTAAAAAGCTTGCATAATTTGCCCGAACCGTCATAGTCGTAGGATGACTTACACCTAAAGTCCGTTCACAAACTTTCAAAGCTTCTTCAAACAAGGGTTTGGCTTTCTTGTAGCGTCTTGTATAACGGTAAAGTGCTGCTAGATTGTTCAGGCTAATAGCGACATCGGGATGGTTTTCTCCTAGTAGGCGTTTACTAAGTTCTAAAGCTTGCTGATACAAGGGTTCAGCTTTGCTGTAACGTCCTGTAGATTCATAGAGTTGTGCTAAATTGTTCAAACTAATGGCGACATCAGTATGTTCTTCTCCCAACAGGCGTTTTCTCAGTTCTAAAGCTTGCTTAAGTAAAGGTTCGGCTTTGCTGTAGCGTCTTGTATTACAGTACAACGCTGCTAAATTGTTCAGACTAGTAGCAACATGGGGATGTTCTTCTCCTACTAGACGTTTCCATAGTTCTAAAGCTTGTTTATATAAAAATTCAGCTTTGTTGTAGCGTTCTGTAGATTCGTAGAATAATGCTAAATAGCTCAGACTAGTGGCAACATCGGGATGTTCTTCTCCCAGCAGGCGTTTTCTCAGTTCTAAAGCTTGCTGATACAAGGGTTCAGCTTTATTATGGCGTCCCGTAGATTCATATAGTACTGCTAAATTGTTTAGGCTAGTGGCAACATCAAGATGGTTGTCTCCTAGTAGACGCTTTCTGAGGTCTAAAGCTTGCTGATACAATGGTTCAGCTTCGTTATAGCGTCCGGTAAATTTGTAAAGTCCTGCTAAATTGTTTAAGCTAGTGGCGACATCAAGATGCTTGTCTCCCAATAAACGTTTAGTCAGTTCTAAAGCTTGCTGATACAAAAGTTCAGCTTCGTTGTAGCGTTCTGTAGATTCGTAGAGTGATGCTAAATTGTTCAGACTAGCAGCTACATAAGAATATTCTAAACCAAGACGATTTTGAGTTAGTTCTACACACTGTTGCAACCAAGGTTCTGCTTGCTGATAAAGTCCTTGAGCTTGATAAAACCAGGCTAATTTGGTAAACAGAGTAATGAGATTTTCATCACTGAGATATTGGGATAGGTGGGTTGCAACTTCTGTAATATGTGGAATATGTGGAGTTAGGTTGAGAATATCTTCAGGGTTAAGCTGTTGGGGAATCAGCTTTGCTACTTCTAACATCATCCCTGCAAATTTAGTTTTTGCTTCATCCGCCTCTTTTGACTTATCCAACTTCATTTGGATAAGTTGTCGAATCAGTGGATTTAGATGGTAAATTCCTTGACTTTTCTGTTGTAGCAAATGCGAATCCAGTAAATCGGCTATGGCTTTCTGATTGAGTTCTTGTTTCTTGTCATCTTCTATCGCCTCAACAGATAAGGGAATGTCAGCTAAGGCACACAAACTTAGCAAACAGCCAAAGCTTTGTGCATTCTCATCCAACTGTTCCCAACTCAATTCAAAAGCTTCAGCTACACCGTATTCATAAGGCATCAATGAGTTAGCATTGACCACAGATTCATGTTCCACTCGTTTCTTCTCTAGCCGATTCAGCATTGTTTCCAGAGACAAATCTGGCATTTTATCCAGATATCGCCCCACTAACTCTAACGCTAAAGGCAAATACTCCAAAAATCTACAAATTCTTCTGGCAACCCAAGCTTCTTGTTGCAGTCTTTCCCGAACCACCAGCGATTTTAGTAATTTCATCGCCGCCAATGGTTTGAGGATATCCAATTCACTATTATATTTTGCGCTCAGGTAAGCTTGTAACTTTTCTAGTTTATCCCGACTGTTGAAAGTCGCAATTCTGGGCGAACTTGTCATATACCTCACCCATCCACTTTCTGAAAGTAGCAATATCAACGTTTAATTTTCTGGCAAATTTAACTTCACTTTTACCTAAGTTTTCAGTGTTAGGATATTTGGCGAAATTTGCCATTTGCTCTAAATATAAGCCATTTTTAGCAGCTTCTTTGGCTAGAAAGTTAGCTCATTGTATAAATAGCTTGTGAACTTTATTTCTAATTCTACTTTGTGTCTATTGGGAAATCTCCTCTCTTCGGGGTAGAAATACCATTTATATAGATTATATAGAAAGATTTTAAAGGACTGGCTTGCTGTTAGGCATCGCCACTTGAGCCTTTGAAGCTCAAATTTCGAGTTTTGTACTCAAAATGGCTATGCGATGTCTACGACGGGCTACGACTACGCTCTATTTTTCACTGTACTTTAGATATGAGGAGCCATGAGAATCGAACCGCAAAGGACGTATAGACAGGTTCGCGTAGCATATCGTAGAGAAGGTATCGCTGTTTGAGGTTACAATTTGGAAGCGATCGCTATTCTCCTGGTTGTTGTTTCAGCAAATTGACTAAAGTATCAGATAATCATAAACCAGCGTCACGAAAAGCTTGAATTTCAGAAGATATGCTTGGGATTAGTCCACGTCTTTTTGCTAATATCAACAAACCTCCTGCTCCGATATTAGTAATACTTAAAGCTTTACCACAACGCCGTGTTGCCCTATCGTCAACAATAGCGGCACAGTCTAAATTTTTTAGTGCTAATCCCAGGTCGCCTAGTGGATGCTGAAAATGATTGACCCCTACGACTTTGAAGATGATGACTTTGACCTTGAGGATGAGGATTTCTTGAAAATAAAACCCATCAGCCAAATGACTGAAGGGGAAAAGCTCCAGAGGTTTAAGCGGTTCTTTGACAGCAGTAGCCGTGCTATGTTGCAAGACTGTCTATTTCGCATCGTCAATTATGAAGATGGTACGGGCACGTTAGAAATTCTTTGCCCTAATGAAGTCGTAAGACAACGCCTTTCTAAGAAAAAGCGCAAAATTACCAACAACATCAACACCTGCTGGAGCCATATCAGATGGTTTTCGCTATGTGTCCAGCAAGATAGTAAGTTGCATTGTCAGAAGTTTACCCGTAATGGTGATTTAGTGACATCTTAGTTGCGGACTGGGGATTGGGGATTGGGGATAAAGAAAGTGTTTCCCAATGACAAATGACAAATGACAAATGACTAATAAGAAATGGCTAAAAAACAAAAATTTCCTTACCTAGTCGGTTCCAAGTGGACTGCACAGCAAAAAGTTGATGGTTGGCGGCACTTCCAAGTTGTCAACCGGAAAAATCAGGCTAAGTGGGTTTACGCCGAAATGGTTTCTGCTTGTGATCCTAAAGTCCGTTTTTGGATAAATGCCAAATTATTACAAGATAACTCCCAGTGGCAAGCTGGCTGGCAAACATTACAGGAAATCCACGGAATTGAAACTGAGGTGTCTTGATTTGCCTGGTTATTAGTGGACTGCCGCCTCCAACACTTGCGGCAGCCGAAAGATTTTAAGATTTGTAGGGGCGCAAGGCATTGCGCCCCTAAGTTCGCGGAGCATCCCGCAGGGATGGGATATTTTTTTAACTGGAAGTCCCTTAGACAATATTTGACAATTTAATAATTTTTTACAAAATCACACTAACTCACTCTCAAGCAGCAATTAAATGGTTGTGGCTACCGACTGAAAATTGCCAATTTATCTGCGATACCTTCGGTGAGCTACGCTAACGCAAATTCCAGTAGTATTTCCTAGCATCAGGCTGCATATACGTCTCTTTCCCCTTGACCTTGCGCCCCAATGCCCTGAAAACACGTTGTAAAAACATCAGCTAATTCTATGAAAAGCGTTCAAAAAAGCCGATTTTATCTTTTTGTTTTTTGTAACTCTTTTTATAAAAAAAAGTAATAAAAAGTTTTTATTGACTATTTTTAGAGCTTTTAAAGTCTTTAAGGTTCATAAAAAACCAAATATTCATAATTAAGACTTAATTCATCTGATAAAACCGTTTTCCAAATTAAGAGCCACTTTCTTTTCTATGTAATTTGCCCAATAATGAAATTCACAGACCTCACGCATCGCCATCTCAGGAAAGGTGAAGGCAAATGTTTGAGCCACAAGTTTGACAAAAAGCTATAAGAGGCAAACAACAGTGAAACTAGCAGTCTACGGAAAAGGTGGTATCGGCAAATCCACAACTAGCTGTAACATATCAGTCGCCCTAGCTAAACGTGGCAAGAAAGTGCTGCAAATTGGTTGCGACCCCAAACATGACAGTACCTTTACCCTGACTGGGTTTTTGATTCCGACAATTATCGACACCCTTCAAGAAAAAGACTATCACTACGAAGATGTCTGGCCGGAAGATGTGATTTATAAAGGCTACGGCGGTGTTGATTGCGTAGAAGCTGGTGGCCCACCTGCGGGTGCTGGATGTGGCGGCTATGTAGTCGGTGAAACCGTAAAATTACTTAAAGAACTCAACGCCTTTGATGAGTACGATATAATTCTTTTTGACGTTTTGGGTGACGTAGTTTGCGGTGGTTTTGCAGCACCACTCAACTATGCAGATTACTGCCTGATTGTTACAGACAACGGCTTTGATGCGTTATTTGCGGCTAATCGGATTGCTGCTTCAGTCCGCGAAAAAGCCCGAACTCACCCACTGCGTCTAGCTGGGTTAATTGGCAATCGCACATCCAAGCGCGACTTGATTGAAAAATATATAGAAGCTGTGCCAATGCCAGTTCTAGAAGTTTTACCTTTAATTGAAGATATCCGTGTTTCCCGTGTGAAGGGTAAGACTTTGTTTGAAATGGCAGAGCAAGATCCTTCCCTAGACTACGTTTGCGACTACTATCTCAACATCGCCGACCAAATCCTGGCGCGTCCCGAAGGTGTTGTCCCTAACGATACACCAGATCGGGAGTTGTTCGCTTTGTTGTCCGATTTTTATCTAAATCCGGGTAAACCCCAGGTTCCTAATTCAGAAGAGGAACTAGACTTGATGATTGTATAAATCACCAAGTTCTCAGGATGGGGGACAATAACATGGCATTCTTTAACAGCTTTACGGATTCAATAAAGCAAAAGTGGTTGCAATTTTTCCAGAATAATCGAGACTGGATTACCCTGCACATGGAAGTGGAATCAGTTTACACCCCTGATGGCGGGAAGCGACCACCTTCTTACCTCATCCTGGGAGTTCTTAACGCCCTAGAGCCAAAGCTAGCGCAGTTAATGTTCCCCTTTGCCAAACTTAATCCTGATGCCGATACCCTAATTGAGGTACTGGATTTACATTTTGACCCAGATTTAGCTCTCGGTAATCGCTTCGTCATCAGCCCAGATGTAGAAAGATACGTAGAAGAAGCCGCATCTGTCGTTGACGAAAAGCCTGAAGATGAAACATTGACACATTCTCATACAAATGGCTTTGCGTCAGTGGCGGTAGTTCAAGAGTTCATAATGGTGGATTCTGAGGATGAAAGCTTGGAAATCAGCGAGTTGGAGGAAACGGAAAATGGCTTTGGCGATATTTCCTTAACCAACGGACACAACTCAAAAGATGAGTCTCTCCAAGCCTCTAGTTTAGAAGCAGATGAATTTGGGGAAATCGCCTTCGATTCAACAGCTGCAATGGAAGTAAAGCTGGATGAAGACGAAGACGAGGCGCTTGAAGATAGTCCACTAGATGAGAATGCGTTTAAAGACGTGTTATCAGATGTCTGGGGTGATGAAACAGCTTTACAAAAGGCTGAAGAAAGTAACGATTTTTTGGGGGAAGAACTGCCAGCAGGCGTTTTTGATGAATCAGAAATTGCCCGTCTCTTCCCCAACGCTTAATTATTGCCGTTCCTCACAATTTTAAGTTTTAGATTTGGGGTTTTGGATGAGGAATTAGGGAAATTGTCGTTAGACAGAGGATACTTTTGTTGTCCCAGCCTTCAATCCAAAATTATCAATCTAAAATCTGAAATTGGTTGAACTGCCATTAAATATCAAGGGGAGAAAAAACCAAAATGACTGTCGCTCAACAACCAGAAGCTTTAAGCTTTGAATGTGAAACTGGAAATTACCATACCTTTTGCCCAATTAGCTGCGTGGCGTGGTTATACCAAAAAATTGAAGATAGCTTTTTTTTGGTGATTGGGACAAAAACTTGTGGCTACTTCCTGCAAAACGCGATGGGGGTGATGATTTTTGCTGAACCCCGCTATGCAATGGCAGAGTTGGAAGAGGGTGATATTTCCGCACAACTGAGTGATTATGAAGAGTTAAAGCGGTTGTGCTTACAAATTAAACGCGATCGCAATCCTAGTGTAATTGTCTGGATTGGCACTTGCACCACCGAAATTATCAAAACAGATTTGGAAGGTTTAGCACCGAAGCTAGAATCCGAAATCGGGATTCCCATCGTTGTAGCGCGGGCAAATGGTCTAGATTACGCCTTTACCCAAGGGGAAGACACGGTATTAGCCGCAATGGCTAACCGTTGCCCTGATAAGGCTCCGGTGGCGGAAACAGAGAAAATTGAACGAAATGCGATCGCAAAATTGCTCAACTTCGGTAAAAAGAAAGAAGATGTCGCCCAAGATGAATCTGAGTATGTAGATCATCCACCCTTAGTTCTCTTTGGCTCCCTTCCCGATCCCGTAGTTACTCAGTTAACCTTGGAACTGAAGAGACAAGGCATCAAAGTTTCCGGCTGGCTACCCGCGAAGCGCTTCACAGAATTGCCAGTACTGGAAGAAGGGTATTATGTCGCTGGTGTCAACCCCTTTCTCAGCCGCACAGCTACCACCTTAATGCGCCGCCGCAAGTGTAAACTCATTGGCGCACCCTTCCCAATTGGCCCCGATGGTACCCGCGCTTGGATTGAGAAAATCTGCTCCGTGTTCGGTATTACTCCCAAAGGTTTGGATGAACGGGAAGCACAAATTTGGGCAGGCTTGGAAGATTACGTGAAACTGATTCGCGGTAAGTCTGTATTCTTCATGGGTGATAACTTGTTGGAAGTTTCCCAAGCCAGATTCTTAATCCGTTGTGGGATGACAGTTCACGAAATCGGCATTCCCTACATGGATAAGCGCTATCAAGCTGCTGAGTTGGCATTGTTGGAGAAAACTTGCCAGGAAATGAATTCACCTCTGCCAAGGATTGTAGAGAAGCCGGATAATTACAATCAACTTCAGCGAATTTATGAGTTGAAACCAGATTTGGTAATTACTGGTATGGCTCACGCAAATCCGTTGGAAGCACGCGGTATTAATACAAAGTGGTCTGTGGAGTTCACTTTTGCTCAAATTCACGGCTTTACGAATGCGCGTGACATGTTAGAGTTGGTGACTCGTCCGCTACGTCGGAATAATAATTTGAAAGATTTGGGTTGGGATAAGTTGGTGAGAGAAGAAGCGAAGATTTAGATTTAGGTTTGGATTTAGCAACAGCATAACAGTATGTTACGGGCGAACTTTTGGGGTTCGTCCTTTTTTAATGAATTAATCATAATTTTTAGAATTAATTGCGTAATAGCACTCATCTTTTTTAAGATTGCAAAGTTATATAGTGAACTAAGATATGTAGAACTTATAGTGTAATAGCGTTTTTGAAATTGATATGCAGACACAATTTGGAAGGAAATTAGATAAATTTGCATTTTTGCACGATCAAGTTTTTGAAGAGAAACTAGGCATATTAGCACAAAAAGCAGAAGAAGAAGATTGGCAATATGAAGATGTTACTAGCTCAACAGTTAATAATATAATCGGGTCATTTGAAACAAACTATCCAATATTAAGAAATTACTTAAATTACACCTTTAAACGTGTTGATGAAGAAAATAAAGTAATTTACGATACTGGTGATGAGAAAAATGCAAAATATGCCTGTTTTAACACAGGATTAATTTCGAGAAATTTAAGTAAACCCATATTTGGATTATTTGAAGTTAACGCAAATTATAAGAACAATGAACGCTTTAAAAAATGGCATTTATTCGGATTTTTTGACCGTAGCCAAGGAGAGTTTACTAGAAAATTCGCTGTATTACCTAAGTTAGCAAGATATGTTGATTTCAGGAAGCCGGAAGATTTTTCCAATTATGTATATAATCCTGATTTGGAATTAGATGTACCTGATGAAAATCAAATAAAGCATATTATCAGTGATAATATATCTCGATTTCCACAAGAATTTCAGGAATTAAGAGAAAATTACAGATTACGCATATTAAATGATGCAATTAGAAAGGCTAAAGAATTAGCTGAACAAAGCAATAGGATAGCACTACCTCAATGGCGCCCTAATCCAAGACAATTGCAAATACTGTTACCACTTTTTCTTGATCCAGATAATGAAGATGAAGCTAGTGTTGCACTCCCCATCGAAACGCAAGGAAATGTATATGTGGTCAAGACGGTATTGCCTTTAAGTTGGGCTTATAGTAATGCAAGACTTCTATCTAGATTTAGAAGAGATTGGCTAAAACCGATAAAAGCTGAATCTATAGAGAACGAAGAAGATATTGATTTTCAAGATTAGAGTCTAACAATCACTATTATTCAAAGATTGAATAACTGCATACCTGTAATTCTAAAGGTTTGGATGGAATGATATACATCAATTCTACGCCTTCAGGTTTTACTTCTGTGGATGGAGTTAATTTAAGCCAGTCATGGAAGCTGATTTCTAATTGGGATATAGCTTTTATTTCTATTTGGTAAGATTGAAAACGTCGATATTAAGAATACTTGCTGCTGAACCAAATTGAGAAAGTATTGTTGATGCTTGAGTTAAATAAGGTACTGTTTCACGTAACATAGCAACTATCTGCTTTGTCCTAAAATCACGAATAACGCCTCCAACACGTTCGTAGGCTTTAGTTTTTAAGCCTTCATTAATCCAGTTAGGAATTAAAAATGTTGCTGTAACCGTTTCCATAGTTTTCTCTCATTTGCTAAAATTTAAACCGCGTGATGTCTGCTAGCTAGTCACTTCGATTCTGCACAGCAAATACCTGCGTTTTACTCAGTATTCCCAATTTGAGTTCTATTCTGTCTAATAGCGATCGCTCTTTTTAACGAACCGTCAAGACGCCAAGAAAGAAAAGCGATCACTCGAATTCATCTCACTCAGATACAGTTACAATAGGGTGGGAAAGATGCGAAAAATTTCGTACAAGTCATTATGCTAATTGAACCACCATCTGAAGAAGACGAAACGACCTATCTTCTGAAATCAGAAATTAACAAAAAACATTTACTCAAAGCTTTAGAAAATGTAGAAAAAGGTAATTTAATTTTTGTTAATTTAGATGAATATGAAAAATTTGTCTTTGAACCACATACTTATAAAATTGAAGAAAATTGATTATTTTGACTTGCAAATATCATTATGAGCAATAAAGGTTATTGAGGCTGGGATATTTTTTTAGTGAAAGCGATCGCTCTTTTTTAACCCAATGATGTGAATCAAAATAAGAGAGCAATCGCTATTTTTAAGAAATTCAATTAACTAACAGCAAAGTCTGTATATTTACGCACTGATGGTAACTGAAAACCTAAAACAATATCTTCTTTTGGGACACCTAATTCAACCAATTCATTAGCAATTCCTACCTCTGTCCCATCTTGCTGAATCCAGATTTTCTCGTCAATAATATCTAAATGGAGAACAGGGCCATATATGCGGTCTTGCTCCCGCCAACCTACATAAACTAATTGATAACGATCGTGTTCTGTATCAAAAATTATCTGTGCTTGAATGCGATTATCCCAAACAATACTCGCATGTTGTTGAAGCAAGTCCTTAATATATTGTCGATATTCGTCTAGCTTTGCCATTGGGCGATCGCCTCCTGTTCAATATTATAAATTAGTAAACAGAGTTGATTACTTTGAATGACAGATTGGATAAATGGAAGGATAAAAAACTCATTGTAAACAGTACTAGGAACTGCTAAATATAAAGTGCGGTTAGCTTCTTGTTTTTGTAAAGCAATTCGGTAAATGATAAATTGTCCTAATGCAGCATAAAGTTCTGTGATTTTTGAAGGACTCAAAAAACTTTTAATTTCAACAGCTATTTTTTGTCCTTGTTTTTCGGCTGCGATAACTTTTTCTGCTCCTAAATCAACATATAGCTCAAGTGTTCCCGCCTGGAGAGCATAAGGATCGTGAGTGATTAACCACCCTTCTTTCTCAAGTGCTGTTTTGACAACTATATGAAAAGCATCTTTAGCAGACACAGGTTTAATTCCAATTTATGGCGGTGCTTGATTTAAGAATTTCCATTTCAATAATACATTGACAATCTAGCGATTTTTTTTTACGAAATAATATAGATTGGCATAAAGCTAACTCTTGTTCGCATAGCTTCTTTGCAAGCAGAGGGTCGTCATTTCTCAATTGATACTCCTAACGACTTGCAGAAATTCCCTTAATACAGGTGTCATATACTCTTGTTGCCATACTATAGCCGTTTCTACTAATGGTGTTTTCTCCTCTACAGCGCGATAAACTACACCAGCCCTCTGAAGATTTTGCAATGAAGACGGTGCGATCGCTATCTGTAATCGTTTCGTCCCGCTCCAGTAGCTCGGTGAACACCTGCTGATACTGCTGGAGTTTTTCGCGGAACTCATTGCGGTACGGTTCCAACACCTCATCTTCAATCGCCTTCGCCTCAGTTGTCTCCAATCCCAAGCGAGTCCTCTGATAATCTAGTGTGCGACGGCCAACAAGGGAAATTTCGCCTCGGTGAATAAATCGCGCTACCTCTTTACGGTATCGCTGTCTGGGATCGCCCGGAGCCACCTTTGCCAGTCGAATTTTAAAGCCTTCTCGAATTGCATAGATTTCCGGCTTCATCGCGGGTTGAAGTTCTCGCACCTTCTGACTGGCGTATTCATGAAGTTCATCAATGGAGATAAACTCATCTTGATCGCGATCGGCTTCACCTGACTTGATACCTTCAATCAAAAAACGAGTGTAAATCGATAAATCTTGCCCCTCTTGCTCAAAGGAATATTGAGTTGAAGTAGAAGAAGTTAATACTGCTCGTCCTTCACCGCCCAACTGCTCCCGGATGTCAATCATACCGTCATCTTTGGCGGACATCCCCTCAGCAAACGCGCCACTAAAGCAGCTATCTAGGATCACCACCTGCCGCCGGGAGCGGCTTTCACTCATGCGATCGTGAATAAAATTGGCAGACACCGAAGTTGAGCGAATCAATTCGCCCTGCTGTGTCTTACTGGTGTTGCGAGTTGCTAGATACAGCCTACCGCGATCGTCTTTGATGCCGTGTCCCGAAAAATACAGCAACAGCAAATCATCTTTGTGCCGACTGGAGAATAGCGTTTCGATCGCAATTTCTACAACTTGTCGTTCAGGATTTTTTAGCAGGGTAATATCTGACGCAGCAAATCCGCCCATTTCTGGATGCAGCAGTACCTCATACACTGCTTCTACATCTCTAACTGCACTGGGCAACGGGTTCAGCCCTGGCTCATACTCACTGACCCCAATCAGCAATGCTACCTTTGCCATTTAACCCACCTATGCTGCGATCAAATCCGATGCGGCTTTAATCCCTGTGTTGTTTGCTTCATACCAAGTTTTAGAATATCACCTCTATCAACCGGACTAGTACCGCAAGGCGGAATTAAAAATTAAAAATGAATACAGTGTAAGTGTTTTATTCATTTGGAATGGGTGGTTTATTTACGCCGTAATGTACTAGTAGTTTGTCAAGAACTAATTTACGGGTAAATTCCCTGTAGAGACGGCGATTTATCGCGTCTCTCTAACTTCATCAAGCGTAGGCGTAGCCCGTCGTAGACATTGCAACATGGAAAGAGGTATTGCTAAATCAAAGGATGAAATTTTACTTATTTATGTAAGAAAAATCCAGGCTGTTACTGTATCATTATCCAACCAAGACTTAGTATATTTTTTTGGCATCTATAATTTTCCTTCTTAGCTGTTATGACCCTCCGCCCTGATTCTGCCCTTAGCTTGGTTTCTCCCAGCATTAGCGATATATGCCAACAAGTCGCCCCTTTAAAACTGGGAATTATGGCTTCTGGGAATGGCAGCAATTTTGATGTAGTTGCTCAAGCTATCCAAGATGGACAGCTAAATGCTCAAATTCAAGTTTTAATTTACAATAACCCCTCGGCGAAAGCAGCCGTCAAAGCAGCTAATAGAGGTGTAGAAGCTGTTTTATTAAATCACCGCAACTATCAAAGCCGAGAAGAGTTTGATCAGAAAATTGTGCAGACATTGCGGCGCTACGATGTGGAATGGGTGATTTTGGCAGGTTGGATGCGATTGTTAACATCAGTTTTCATGGATGCCTTTCCTGACAAAATTATTAATATCCATCCTAGTTTGTTACCTAGTTTCAAGGGAATCCATGCTGTAGAACAAGCTTTGGCATCTGGGGTAAAAATCACTGGTTGTACAGCACATATAGCTTGTTTAGAAATGGACAGTGGCCCAATCTTGATGCAAGCCGCAGTACCAGTATTGCCGGATGATACAGCAGAAACACTCCACGCCAGGATTCAAATTCAGGAACATCGAATTTTACCATTAGCGATCGCTCTGGCAGCTTCTTTGTCAAAAGTTACACTAACTCTGACGTAAAAATACATATATCAAGATACAGTAGAGACGCACAGCTAGTTATGCGTCTCTACTATTCATCAGAGTCATCTTCAGCAGCTTGATAGGCCTGTAGGAGCCTAGCATGATCGAGAGTAAATCCTACTTGCATGGCTATCTGGGAAAATAAATCAATCTCAGGCTGTTGCCAATCACGGGGTTCAGAACACTGATGTGCAATTAACAAACCAAATAGTTGCTCATCTTTGATAATGGGTGCTACTAAATTTGCTTTCACAGCAAAGGATTCGAGTAAGCTAATGTGACAATCAGCCAAACCGGACTTATAAATGTTGTTGATTGCGACAACGCGTCCAGACTGGTATTTTTCTACGTAGCCTTGAGTGAAACAGGGGTCGTGGATTTTAGACCGCAAAACCTTGGGATAACCCGGAACCACTGATTCAGCAATTATAATTCCGAACCAATTAGCATAAAAGCTATAAACCAAAACTCGGTCAATACTCAATGCTTTGCGAACCTCTTCCACAGTGGTTTTAATGACATCTTCTTCGTTGAGCGATTGGCGAATCTTGCGGATAATATCTACTAGTAACTGACTTCGCATCCCTTCAGCATTGATTCGTTGCAGGAGTCTTGCATGGTCGAGAGCAAATCCCACTTGCATTGCTATTTGACCAAATAAATCAATCTCAGATTGTTTCCAATCACGGGGTCTGGAACATTGATGTGCAATTAACAAGCCAAATAGCTGTTCATCTTTGAGAATGGGAGCTACTAAATTTGCTTTTACAGCAAATGATTCAAGCAGTTTAATGTGACAATCAGCCAAACCAGCTTCATAAATATTGTTTATTGCTAGAACACGACCAGACTGATACTCTTCTACATAGCCTTGACCAAAGCATGGGTCTTGGATTTCAGCTCGCAAAACTTTTGGGTAGGTGAGAACAACTGATTCGGCAATCACAATTCCAGACCAATTAGCATCAAAGCTATAAATCATCACTCGGTCAGTACCCAGTACCTTACGAACCTCTTCCACAGTGGTTTTTAAGACATCTTCTTCGTTGAGCGATTGGCGAATGCTGCCGATAGTATCCGCTAGCAACTGACTTTGTACACCTTCAGCCTCGATTCGTTGCAAGAGTCTAGCATGGTCGAGAGCAAATCCTACTTGCATTGCTAGCTGGGTAAATAAATCAATCTCAGATTGTTGCCAATCACGAGGTCTGGAGCATTGATGTGCAATTAATAAGCCAAATAGCTGGTCATCTTTGAGAATGGGTGCGACCAAATTTGCTTTCACAGCAAAGGATTCGAGCAGGTTAATGTGACAATCAGCCAAACCGGACTCATAAATATTGTTTGTGGCTACAACGCGACCAGACTGATACTTTTCTACATAACCCTGACCGAAACATACGTCTTGGATTTCAGACCGCAAAACTCTGGGATAACCTGGAACCACTGATTCGGCAATTATAATTCCAGACCAATTAGCATCAAAGCTATAAACCAGTACTCGGTCAGTACTCAGTACTTTACGAACTTCTTCTACGGTCGTTTTCAGGACATCTTCTTCGTTGAGCGATTGGCGAATGCTGCGGGTAATTTCGATAAATACCTCAGCTTTATCTGCTTTGGTATCTACCTCTTCTAGAAGCTTGGCGTAGTCAAGGGCAAATCCTAGTTGCATGGCTATCTGAGCGAACAAATCAATCTCAGACTGTTGCCAAGAGCGAAGTCTAAAACACTGATGTGCAATCAATAAACCGAATAGCTGTTTGTTTTTGAGAATAGGTGCTACTAAATTAGATTTGACCGCAAATTGCTTGAGCAACTCAATATCACCATCACTGAGATCGGCTTGATAGATATCATCAATGGCATGGATAGTACCATTCTGGTATTTTTCTATATACCCTGGCTCGAATCCAGGGTCAAGGACTGTAAACCCTAAAATTTTTGGTAAACCAGGTGCGACTGATTCGGCAATAAAGGTTCCATTCCAGTTGGAGCTAAAGCAAAAGATGGAAACGCGATCAATGCTTAAAGCTTTACGAATTTCTTCTGAGGTAGTTTTGAGAACATCTTCTTCATTGAATGATTCTCGAATTGAGCGGGTAATTTTTATCGCTAGCTGGGAGTAATCAACTTCGGCATCTTTCGCCTCTATCAAAACTGAAAGCAGGTCTGTGAATAAGTTTATGTTTCTCTCTAACATTACTAATTCATCTTCGCTAGCAATGAAAATTTGAGTAAACTCACTGTTTGGCCGGAGCTTGTTTTTGATATTATTAGATTTTGCAGCCGCTTTGCTGACTCGACTGATAACTCGATTAGTCACAAAAACTGCGATCGCACCTGTTAAAATCCCTGTAACCCCCATACCAGTTAACAAGATTGACAGTTGCCCTTGTAGAGCAAGTTTCGTTTCTGTAGAATTTGTTGCCCTCTCAAGTCTTGCTTGCGGAATTTGTTTGGTGATTAAATTATTGCCATAGTAGTAAGTAGCTGTTCCAATTGCAACCACAGGAAGGACACTGATACTTAGTGCCCAAACTATTGCTTTAGTCTTTAAGCTCCATTTTTGTTGATGATTTCGTCTTGCTTGGTTTTGAGAAAAAGACTGACTCATAAATGAAACCTGGATTGCTGCAATTGAGAATCAAGTAAATAACCTCACCAACAAATTCTACACAAAACTTATTAAACAAGTATTGGGTTTCAGGAGTATTTTGAGGCACCAATCTTCTACGTCATCCCCTATAACGCTTTTGTTCTCTTTTACCTCAAAAAATTAGGTTTGATTAACGGGCTTGTTAAGGGTAGAATGGCGATCGCTTTGTTTTAATATCTTATTTTTTCATCAGGTGTTGTGATTTTCTGACAAGACAGTCAAACAATCTTTACTTTTTTCAGATTAGCTCTATAGATTGCTCACAGCTAGCCTGCCTCTGTAACAAAGTAAAAGAACAATGCAAAAATGAGCCTTTTAAACCTCTTGAGAGGAAAGAGTTTATAAATAATCTTATATCAAAAAAGCTTCACGCTAAGATTTTATATGATGTCTGGGCAATCAAAACTGCGATGAGGTTAGCAGCTAAATGACCAAATTCTGTAACAATGATTAACAACTAGCCAGAATACTGTATTTAAGCTACTCATGAGCCAGAGTTCTCAAAACAGCCCTTTACCAGGCAAACCTGTTCAATCATATTTCCAGTGGTTATACGCCTTCTGGAAATTCTCTCGCCCTCACACAATTATTGGTACAAGCCTAAGTGTTTTAGGTTTATATTTAATTGCCATTGCCATTAGTCATCATACTGATTCCCTATTCTCTACTCCCTACTCCCTACTCCCTGTCTTCGGCGCATGGATTGCTTGTCTGTGTGGCAATGTCTACATTGTGGGGTTGAATCAATTAGAAGATGTGGAAATTGACAAGATTAATAAGCCTCATTTACCATTGGCATCTGGTGAGTTTTCCCAGCAAACAGGGCAATTGATTGTCGCTTTTACTGGAATTTTGGCGCTAGTTGTGGCGTGGCTAACTGGGCCGTTTTTATTGGGTATGGTGGCTATTAGTTTGGCCATTGGTACTGCTTATTCTTTACCGCCAATTCGCTTGAAACAGTTTCCCGTTTGGGCGGCGCTGTGTATTTTTTCGGTGCGCGGTACGATTGTTAATTTAGGGCTATATCTGCATTACAGTTGGGCGTTGCACCAAAGTCAAGCAATTCCACCTGTAGTGTGGGTGCTGACGTTATTTATTTTGGTGTTTACCTTTGCGATCGCTATCTTTAAAGATATCCCCGATATGGAAGGCGATCGCCTCTACAATATTACTACTTTCACCATCAAACTTGGGCCCCAAGCTGTGTTTAATCTGTCTCTTTGGGTAATAACTGCCTGCTATGTGGGAATCATACTGGTTGGGGTGCTACGCGTCGCCTCCATTAACCCCATATTCTTGATAGTTACTCATTTGGGGCTGTTGGTTTGGCTGTGGTTGCGGAGTTCGACGGTAGACTTACAAGATAAAAGTGCGATCGCTCAATTCTACCAATTTATCTGGAAACTCTTTTTTATGGAATACCTGATTTTTCCTATCGCCTGTCTTTTGGCTTAGACAATGCTAGAAACCTTTCCCACGAGTTCTATTATCGCTGCTGTTGTAGTTGTTCTCAGCCTATCAATCCTTGGTTATTTCGCTTGGAAAACTTTGATTACCTCAGACTTGTTTCAAAAAGGAATCAATCTGGCTCAAGCAAAAGATTACCAAGGTGCAGAAGCAGCCTTTCGCAAAGTGATTTCCATCAACTCTACTAATGATGTCGTGCGCTTGTTTTTGGGAGATGTTTTAAACCAGCAAGGACAAGTAGAGGAAGCAACAGAATTATTCCGAGAAGTAATTCGCCGTAGTCCGAAAAATCCTGATGCTTACTTGCGTTTAGCAAATATTCTCATGCAGCAAGAGCGAGAAAAAGAAGCTAAAACTAACTTGGTACAAGCTAAAGATTTATTACAAAAACAGCGACAACCCGAAAAAGCTAAAAAAATCACCGAACTGTTAGATAAAATGAGTCTTAAGTCAAGTGAATCTTAATTAAGTAGAGTCAGAATTGTAGAGATTAAATTTTCCTGTTCTGTCTCCTAATTTTTTTACCATTCCCATCATGATGGTGAGAATGGTTTTTATTTGAGAATTTACCAGTGTCTTCCGTAATTATGTCCGCAGTTTTCCCAAGTTTGACTACTCTCTTCATAGCCCTTATATGCAGGCTGATACGCTACAAACTCCATAGCCACAATGAATTTATTTAGGGTTTAGAGGAGAAAATATTGGGAATTTTAAAAGCTTATCTTTTGGTAAAACAGCGATGATCTTAACAGTTTTTTTGAACTTGGAAAGACATATTATAGTCTGCTTCAATAGTACATTAATTAGACGCACTGGTTCAGTAATATTTTAGTACTAGAACAGGATCAAGAAAAGACAGGAATTTAGTAGTAGATTTTATAGATTAAACAAATCAAGTATTTATGTCAGACATAATATCAAAATTGTGGACTAACTTTTTTACATCAGAATCATTTATTCCACATGGGCACTGCTATCTATGGCAAACAAATTTAGTTTGGTTACACATATTATCTGACGCATTTATTGCACTAGCTTATTATTCGATTCCAGCTACACTATTTTACTTTGTCCGCAAGCGACAGGATTTGCCCTTTGATTGGATTTTTCTGCTGTTTAGTGGATTTATCGTAGCTTGCGGCACCACACATTTAATAGAAATTTGGACACTTTGGCATCCAACCTATTGGCTATCGGGGTTTGTCAAAGCAATAACTGCCACAATATCTTTAATTACAGCAGTAAATCTTGTGTCTCTAGTTCCCCAAGCACTGGCATTTCCTAGCCCCGCTCAACTAGAACAAGCAAATCAAGAACTTCAAACCCAAATAACCGAACGTTTACGGGTAGAGAAGGAACTGCGAAAATACCAGAATCATCTGGAAGAAATGGTTGCAGTTCGCACCAATGAAATTACTCAGACTAACGAGCAATTACAACAAGAAATCCTTGAACGCCAACGCATCTTAGAAATTCTCCGACAAAGTGAAGAACGCTACCGTTACTTAGCTGAGGCAATTCCTCAACTTGTATGGACAACTAAACCTAACGGTGAATGTGATTTTTTTAATCAAAATTGGTGCGACTACACAGGACTAACATTAGAGCAATCTTTGGGTTCTGGTTGGTTGGCGGCATTGCATCCAGATGATATTCAAAGTGCTGATGAGGTGTGGTCTAATGCTGTCAAAGATGGCACTATATATAACAACGAATATCGCTTCAAACGAGCTTCTGATGGCTCCTATCGTTGGCAGCTAGCGCGGGGTTTACCGCTTAAAGATGAGCAAGGTTTTGTAGTGAAGTGGTTTGGTACCTGTACAGATATTCACGAACAAAAACAAATACTTGAAGAACGAGCGCATCTGCTGGAATTAGAACAAGTAGCACGAGCGAAAGCAGAAACAGCTAATCGAATTAAAGATGAATTTTTAGCCGTCCTCTCTCACGAACTACGCACTCCACTGAATGCAATTCTCGGCTGGTCAAAGTTGTTACAAACCCGCCGCTTAGACCAAGTAAAGACATCTGAAGCACTAGCCACAATCGAGCGGAACGCCACTTTACAGGTTCAACTTATTGAAGACTTGCTGGATATCTCCAGAATTTTACAGGGCAAACTGACACTGAATATTACGAAGATTAACCTAGAGTCTACGGTATTGTCGGCATTAGAAACAATGCAGTTAGCGGCAGAAACAAAGTTGATTGATGTGAATACGGCATTTGAACCGGATGTGGCAGAAGTTCTGGGCGATTCTACTCGTTTGCAGCAAGTTGTCTGGAATCTCCTTTCTAACGCTGTCAAATTTACACCCAAGGGAGGAAAGGTAGAAGTGCGATTAGAGCAAGCTGATGGCTATGCTCAAATTGTCGTTAGCGATACAGGTAAGGGAATTAGCGCTGACTTTTTGCCATTCGTGTTTGATTACTTCCGCCAAGCTGATAGCACCTCTACGAGAAATTTTGGTGGATTAGGACTGGGATTGGCAATTGTGCGTAATATCATCGAAATGCATGGCGGTATCGTCAAAGCAGATAGCCAGGGTGAGGGGAAAGGGGCAATATTTACTGTTAGCTTACCGCTTCTGCCAGATGAAACCCCAAGGCTGACGGATGAACAAAACTACCCTACATTATTAACTCCTAACTCCTTACCTCTGACTGGAATCCAGATTTTAGTTGTTGATGATGATGCTGATTCGCGAGATTTTATTGCTTTTGTCTTAGAGCAAGATGGGGCTTTTGTCATCGCGGTATCTTCCGCTTTTGAAGCATTACAAACCCTAGCAGAGGTAAAGCTAGATGTGTTGGTCAGCGATATTAGTATGCCCGATATGGATGGCTATATGTTAATACATCAAGTGCGGATTTTGACACCAGAACAAGGTGGAAAAATTCCAGCAATTGCCTTGACTGCCTTTGCGAGAAACGAGGATCAGGAAGAAGCTCTAAAAGCTGGGTTTCAGATGCATTTATCTAAGCCCCTTAACCCAGAAGAATTAATTGCAGCTATTACTCAACTTGTGGAAAAAAAAGTGTCAGCAATTAACTAAAAAAGGACTTTTTATTCTTAATAAACAACTATCTATTGTGTCCAAATGGACACTTCTATGAGAGTACACTTGTATCAAGTTAGGCTAATCACTTATAATTCCTGCTAGAACTATCCCAGATTTAGGGCGGGCAAGATGCCCACCCCACAAGATGGATAATTTATTTCTTGGAAGTCCCTTATATGTAAACCAAGCAGGTAAGGTCATAAAAATGCTGAAAAACAAGAATCTACTGGTAGCAGCTATTATCTGCTTGTGTTTAAGTAGTGGGAATACTGCCTTTGGTAAAGATGTTGGCGTTGTTTCATCAAAAATTCCAGACTCAAATCAAGCAGCAGTTCCTGGGAACAAAAACGCAGTTGCTAACTTCGAGCAAGGAATCAATCTCCAAACACAAGGAGATTTAAAAGGAGCAGAGGCGGCTTTTCGGAAAGCAATTCAATTAGAACCAAAATTTGTCCAAGCTTATATTGCTTTGGGAAATACTCTCGACGATCAAGGCAAAGCACAAGAGGCGATCGCACAATACAATAAAGCTATCAGCCTTGATCCGAAGTATCCTCAAGCTCACTTCTACTTAGGAAATGCTCTGTACACTCAAGGTAAATTAGAAGAAGCGATCGCACAATATAATACAGCCATTAGCTTCGATCCTAAGTATGCAGAGGCTCACTATTACTTAGGGAATGCCTTATACGCTCAAGGAAAAGCAACAGAAGCAGTGGCAGAATATACAGCATCCATTGTCTTCGATCCGAAAAATCCAGCAGGTTATAATGCTTTGGGAAATGCTCTGTATGCTCAAGGCCAACTCGAAGAAGCGATCGCACAATACAGAAAAGCTATAAGTTTTGATCCCAAGTATGCAGATGCTCACTATAATTTAGCAAGTGCTTTATACGCTCAAGACAAGCTAACAGAAGCAGTCGCCGAATATACCCAAGCGATTCGCCTCGATCCGAAACATGCACAAGCTTACACGGGTTTGGGAAATGCGATGGACGATCAAGGTAAACCAAAAGAAGCGATCGCACATTACAAAAAAGCCATTAGCCTCGTACCCAACTACGCTTATGCTTATTATAATTTGGGCATTACTTTGGGAAGAGAACAACAACTAGAAGAAGCGGTTTTCAATTTCAAAAAAGCCAGAGAGTTATTCCAAGCAGAGGAAAACAAGGAGATGGTTGAGCAAATTGATCAGCTAATCCAAAAAATTAATACGCGAACAAATTGAAGAAAGGGATTGGGCATGGGCATTGACAAATGACAAATAACAAATGACAAATGACAATGACTCAAGAAAGAGGCAAAGTCTACCTTGTAGGTGCTGGGCCTGGAGATGTGGCATACCTGACAGTAAAAGCTTACAATCTCTTAGCTACGGCTCAGGTGTTAGTCTACGATGCTTTAGTAGATGCTCAATTATTGCAGTGCGTCCCATCTGATTGCTTAAAATTGGATGTCGGCAAACGCGGCGGTAAACCCAGTACAACCCAAGCAGAGATTAACAAGTTACTCGTAAAGCACTGTCTGCAACGTAAACAAGTTGTACGGCTCAAATCAGGCGATCCGTTGATTTTTGGGCGTTGCAGTTCCGAAATTGAAGCGTTGACAGCATCCGGTTGTGATTTTGAACTAGTACCAGGAATTTCCTCAGCCCTTGCAGCCCCGTTGTTAGCAGGAATTCCCCTGACAGATCCGGTGTTGAGTCGCTGTTTTGCAGTGCTTACAGCTCACGAACCAGAGGTTTTAGACTGGGAGGCACTGTCACGCCTAGAGACACTGGTGATTTTGATGGGGGGACAGCATTTAGGAGAGATTGTACATCAGTTGGTGCGGCATGGGCGATCGCACTTAACACCCATTGCGATTATCCGTTGGGCAGGAACTCCCGAACAAGAAATTTGGACAGCCCAACTGGGCAATATTCTGGAAAAAACCACCGAATTATCACTTTCTCCGGCGGTAATTGTGATTGGCGAAGTTGTTGGGCTACGCAAGTACTTACAACCTGAGAAAATAGATTGTCAGGATTCGACTACAGCCAAAACTTCTAGCCTCTCTGCCATGTCAAGCAACTTCCCTCTATCTCTCCTTCCCCTTACTGGTAAAACAATTTTGGTGACACGTTCAGTTGGACAGTCGAGTCAATTTAGCGATCGCCTCATGGCATTAGGCGCAACAGTGATCGAAATGCCTACCCTAGAAATCGGCCCGCCCTCCAGTTGGGAAGCTTTGGATAATGCGATCGCTCATTTATCTGATTTCGACTGGTTAATTCTCACTTCTACCAATGGCACAGACTACTTTTTTGAAAGGCTAATCGCCCAAGGTAAAGATACCCGTGCCTTAGCTGGCATCAAAATTGCGGTTGTTGGCGAGAAAACAGCCCATAGTCTTAAACAACGCTCTCTTCAAGCAGATTTTATTCCCTCCAACTTTATTGCCGATTCTTTAGTGGAAAATTTCCCAGAGAAGTTGGATGGTAAAAAGGTTTTATTTCCCAGAGTTGAAAGCGGCGGAAGAGAAATTTTAGTTAAAGAATTAACTGTCAAGGGAGCAAAGGTGATAGAAGTTGCCGCATATCAATCTTGTTGTCCTAGTAGTATCCCACCTGCGGCAAAATTAGCTCTCCAAAACCGCAAGGTAGATGTGATAACCTTTGCCAGTTCTAAAACTGTACAATTTTTCTGTCAACTTACTAACAACATATTTGCCAACAACTCTGATGCTAGCCAATTCTTAGAAGGCGTTTGTATTGCCTCTATCGGCCCCCAAACCTCTAAAACTTGTCACGCTTTATTCGGACGTGTGGATGTAGAAGCTGAAGAATATACTTTAGATGGTTTAACCCAAGCACTGATAACATGGGCAGGGAGCAGGGAGCAGGGAGTAGAGACTTAGGGACAATTAACTAATGACAAATGACAAATGACAAATGACAAAACGTATAATCGGCTTAACTGGCGGTATTGCCACAGGTAAAACCACTGTCACCAATTATTTGGCTAGCGCTTATCACCTGCCGATTTTGGATGCAGATATTTATGCTAGAGAGGCAGTATCTTTAGGTTCGCCGATTCTGGGTGCGATCGCTCAACGTTACGGCGAACAAATTTTACTAGCAGATGGCACTCTCAACCGTCAAAAACTAGGCGAAATTATCTTTAATCGTCAAGATGAACGCAACTGGATAGATAATTTGATTCATCCTTACGTGCGCGATCGCTTCCTTAAGGCAATTGCCCAGTCCTCCTCACAAACACTGGTGTTAGTAGTGCCTTTATTATTTGAAGCTGGAATGACTGATCTGGTTACAGAAATCTGGGTAGTGCGTTGTTCTCAAGAACAACAACTACAAAGATTGATCCAACGAAACCATTTAAATCGAGAACAGGCACAAGCCAGGATTAACAGCCAATTATCTCTAGAAGAAAAAGTGGCTCATGCAGATGTCATTTTAGACAATTCCTACACTCTAGAACTATTGCTAGAGCAGGTAGATGTAGCTATAAAAACCAAGAATAGCAACTAAAGTCTCTTTTTAAAAAGACAAATTTACCACACTGTTAAGACATAAAATATTTACAAATAAATATTATCTAGTAAGCAAAAAACATTCATTTTTGAACTAATCTTATCCAAGAATTCGGTGATTTTACAGTTGAATTTGGAGTTAATCGTACTGTAAATTTAAGTGAACGGTTAAAAGATAGCTGCTTTTTATGTGAGATACTCAAAATTGAAGCTAATATAAGTCATCAACAGTATTAGCATCAATAAATTGGTGTATTTCAAAGAAAATACAACTTAGTATAACTTAAACATTAATAGCTCAGAATTAAGTCTTAAAACAACTGAACTTTGAATTATTATTTCTATTTTAAATGGTAATTGAGTGCCTTCTCTCCAATCAGAACAGGTATGAACTTAAGTTTTAGTTTTTTAAATAAATTAGCTCTGGTTAGCTCTCCAGCAAAGAAATTAAAACAAAAGAATAAAACCCATGATTACAGCCAAAAAATTTTGGGGAGCGACTACATATTTGAGCGATTAAATGAAGGAATGATCGGCTACATGACTGGAGTAGGGAAAGACATTAAACCCTGCGATCGCATTATTTTACAAGAAGGTTCTGAATCCTATCAATATCAAGTTGAAGAAGTTGACTATTACTCAGATCCCTCTGATATGTGGATAGCTTTACTCAGGCAAGTACCGATTGATTAAATATTAAAGTTAACTAGTTACTTCTCCATCAGTAAAGATTCTTCTTCTTTTCTTAAAGAAGAAGACAAATAATATATTTATTGCAAATTTATCAAAAAATGAGCTATTAAAGTATTCCTTTCATAGGAGAGTAAGTAAAGATGCAAAAGATTTGGGTTCTCTTTATCAAGATGCATCACTGAACCATCAACTGCTAAATGGTGATGATCTATCCACCGCTCCTGTGAATCTAGTAAAAAACTGAAGTAGGGGCTGACATCTGGATGATTGTTGGTTAACTCTTCATAGCTTTGATAAAAAGGAGGTATCCCAATTCCCATCGGCATATATAAGCCTTTAGGATAGTCTTCTACAGGCAATTGAGGAAGATTTTTCAACTTAATCCCACTAATAAACAATCTATTTTGTTCACCAGTTTTGGTATCTGTGAATCCTAGTTCAATTTCTTGTAAATTCTGTTCAACGCCAATCGGTTTAATGTTCCTTAAAATGGCTTTGTCAAATTTGCCTATTCTCCAATATTGATTTCCCCAAGGCTTATTTGGCTCGTAAAATCCTGGTGGTCGAAAACTGGCAAATTTAATTTCATTTTTAGCGTCGTAAAAATCTTTCCAAGTTGTGATATTTGACGCTAGCGTAGTTCTAACTTTTCTACTTTGCTCTCCCGATACAATTATTCTTTCATCAAGGGGAAACCGAGTAACAACTTCTTTTTGATCAATTACGTTTCTCAGAAGATTAGTCTTGACTATTGTCCCGCTTGGATCTTGCCAATGTTCTAATTTCCACCAATGTCGCCAATAAGAAATATTATTAATTTTTTCAAAAACATTTTTGTAATGTCCCATCGGGAAGGTGAACCAACTTTGATAATAAAGAGATTTATTCCCATCCTCTTTAGTGAAAAGTAAAATTTCCCAAAATCCTGCATTTAAGCAATTATTAGCCAAAGCAACCTCTACAAGGTTTTGCTTTTCAAAACCGTCTCCTCCAACAATTTCTAGATTTTTTGAATCAGCCGGAAAACTAATCTGTTGCCTGTTCCACTCCCGGTCTGTAAAAGCGATTATTTCTAAACCTTGATCTTTTTTAACCCATTCCGGTGCTTTAGGGACTAATAGCTCTAAATCAACGTTTTTTATAATTATTTGTGCTGTTTTGTTGTCTGTTGGCTCAAGCACAAAATCGAAATGATTCTCATCTCTCTTAAGAATTGTTAATTTTCTGTGGGAATATCTTTGAAAATTTTTCCCCAAGGGCGCAGGATTGGCTGGATAATCGACATTAGATAATTCTTGTAGTTTTACACTCATCTTATTATCAAATTTATATCTGGATTTAAACCAGAAACCACCCAGTCCCAGTAAACCAAGGCATAGAATAAGAGTACTAAATAAAATCTGTTTCTTTGTGACTCTGAAATTAGCTTTGCCAAATCGGGAAATGCCTGCATTTTTTTCCTTGGCAGAATTATTTTTCATTGGACAAATTTCTTATTATAAAAATGCTGCTTAATAGCATACCCTTCTGTGCAAATGATTCCTCATTTCCATTGGCAAAAGTAATATTAGTAAACAGTTATCTAGAATTAAGGGCAATACGGTTCAGTTAGAGCCAAAAACCTTAAACTGCGTAGGTTGGGTTGAACGAAGTGAAACCCAACCTACGATTATTCTTAACTGAACCGTATTGGAATTAAGGGGTTTAATACCCATTTACTGCGGATGCAGGACGCTAAGTCTAGGCTGTTGACTCTGTGCTTTTTTAGGAGTTAAAAATCATACAAAATATGTCTATGTCTAGTCATTACTTCGCTTCGTTCTCTACGAGACGCACTCGCGTTCGCAATGACAAAAGCATCTGAGGAAAGCGATCGCATTCCCAATGGATGTAAAGAAACATTTCTGTTTCTTAGAAGAGAGATTTTGCACTCCCACAAAAATAGCATGAACCAAAAACGGCTAAATCCCAATACAGTTCAGATAAGACCAAAACACTTGTAGAGACGGCGATTTATCGCGTCTCGAAAACCCAAAATTTTTGCCAGTAGTCCTTAACTGAACCGTATAGGGCTAAATCCACCAAAGTCAACAGACTACGCTAAGTCTCTCTTAGAAAGAAAATTGCTCCTCTTGGGAAAACCACAAGAGGAGCGGAGCAATTTTTTGCGCTTAAGTTTTAGTCAGAGAATAGGATAGTGTAAATAATTAAAGATTGTTAGCGGGGACTTTTGTCCTGATAATAAAGTTTCACGCCCCAAACGAGAACTTTTACCTAATAAGTGAGCTACTTCCTTTAATTGGATACAGTCGAACTAAGTTGTCGAAGAAACTCAATATTCAAATCTAGCTTTTTTCCTAACCATAGTGAATGAACCGCGTGGTCTGCTACAGCATCGCCTGTCTCAGGGTGGACGAGAATATCCAATCCTTCACGATTGAGCATTAACCAAGGAACAACTTTATCAAACTGATTTGGTAAGAAAGCAACTTGATACATCGCTTTTGGGTGGGGCCCGATGGGCTTGTCAAACCAGCGTCCTAGCTGTACGTCAAACCTAGCGCCCAATCCTTCACGTACACGTGCAGCCACATCCCGACTGTCGGGATCGAAGTAAACATGAGCGTGAAAACCAGTGATCTCGATAGTATCTTCTTTCATAGATGCACTTTTCGCTTTCAACTCTAAATTTTGTGTAGCGGACTTTTTCTTTCTTACTGAAAAAGTGATGTCTACGATGGGCGATGCCTAAGCTCAATTTTAGCCCAATACCATGCAGTTAAGGATCGGTTATGAAGAATAAAAAATATCCAATTTTGATTGTAGGGTGGACGTATCGGCCTCCCATAGGCAATAGCGGACAAGATATCCACCCCACAAAATTGGATAATTTATTTCTTGGTAATCTCTTAGTAGTTAGTTAACGCTGAAAGTGCTTGTAGTTTCTTTGACCACTTCATCTGTTTTAGAAGTAATTGGAAGATGCACAACATGCACTGAACAAGGAGCATGGTGAAGAACGTAGTTACTTACACTACCAAGAAATAGTTCCATAAGCCCAGAACGACCCCTACGCCCCATCACAATTAGGTCAGCGCCATAACTACGGCTTAAATCACAAATAATCCGTCCAGGATTACCAACATTTTGTGTAAATTCCGTAGTGACACCAGCTTTGTTAGCTTGGGCACAAAAAGATTGTAACATTTGGATTCCTTGATTTTTAAAGGCATCCCACTGCTTTTGGTATAACTCGAAGCTTTGACTAGTCAATCCTGGATAGTAGTCAAAATTAGACATCATAGGTACGTAAGGACTACCCTCTTCTTCGGGAGATAGGACATGCACTAGCATTAAGCTAGCTTGTGTCAACTTTGCTAAACCCAACGCTTCCTCAAAAACTTGTTGTCCTATTTCCGAGCGTTCTAATGCAACTAGAATTTTTTTAAACATCATATAGACCTCCGATTTCGTTGGTAAATGGTCTTTACGGTTTCGGGTTTCCAAAGGCTGAATTGTCAAAAGTGACGAATCCTTCAACTATGTTTAGCGATTTTTGAAATTTAAATTTATTTAAGGTTTTCGCCCCATATTTATGTTTATAGCAAAACAATTTGAGGAACTTGTGAGGAAAGCAAGCGTTTATCTTTAGATTATCGAAGAAACACTCCCATCGAGATCGAGTAAACCATCGCCAGACAAAAAGGCAATCTAAAAGTGCCTATATCAATTTTCAGCGAAGAGTACAAGCGATGTCTACGACGAGCTACGCCTACGCACTTTCAGGTAAACTTTCTTTAACTCGAAGATTTATCATCCTTATTCAGTTTTATTCAATGCTAAAAACTCATGTAATTCTTCTATAGTCAGTGAAGCATAGTAAATATTAGGTTCGATTTTATAGACTGATAAAAAAGATGCGATCGCTTGACAGTATGATGTGATCAAATTTGTAACGCAATTGAGGTACAATCACACATTTTATAATTCACATATCTACTTACCAAATTCCTTTAGTTCAAAGTTAAGGTGAAAGTAATGGTTTATCATAAATTTTAATATTTTATTTATTTGACTAGATATGAATTTTTAAATTAACCAAGTATACTTAAATCCAAGTATAAATTAAATATTAACTTATTATGTTATGGCTAACGTTTTTATAAGCTATCGACAAATTGATACTGAGAGAGCTTTTTTACCATTTCTCTGACTTTTCAAAAAGCCTCTTAGATATAATTGCTCACAATATGAGCAAATAAATTATCTATAAATCTGAGTAAATAGGGAATAACCACTGACAGCAAAAATAAAAAGGATAGCGGCAGGAAAAATTACTACATCCCTAACTATAAATAAAATCCAATCCTTTCTTAGTTCCTGTTTAAACTTGAGTTCCCGCAGTTTTCGCTCAAGTTCTGCATCTTCTTTTGACTGTAAGTTGACAGTTGAGAGAATTAGGGGATTGTCGCCTTTGCTGGCAATTGTTTTTGATAAATCTGTTTCAAGATTTTGGTTATCGTCTGCAATCCAGATATACTTGCCTTTTTCCTTGGCTTCTATAGGCATCGCATTTAACAGCACCTCAGCATTATCTCCATTATCTCCATTAATCTGTTGTGCCAGATTATTTAGTGTTTCATAAAGCTCTGAAGATAAATCTAAATTTATTTGAACACGTTGATTTTTTCCTTGTGCAGTCATTTTTATCTAACTTTTGCAAGTCCCTAAGTAAATAAGTATTAGGCGAATAGAATGATGCCTCCGGTACGCCAAGGGCGAACGCTACTACACAAATATAAACGCTTTGCGGCTTTCCGCAGGGTTAAAAAAAAATTAAAGGTTTTTAACCCACGGAGGTGGGTTTTGTATTTCGACTCCGCTCAACACAAGTCTTTGTAGCCGTGACTTCTAGTCGCCGAGGCTAGTAACAAATTAGACTTTTCAAACAACCTCTAAGGCAGGAGTTGGAGCGATCGCACTCAATCCAACCGAAAAACAGTATTCTAAGGAGCTAATCTTGCTTTACCTAGACGCTGCTTTTCATACCATTGTGCGATCGCAGGTGCCCAATCTTCAAAATGAGGCCACATCATTTCACATAACTTTTGAATTTCAAGTTGAGCATCTTTCTTATTTCTCAGGTCACAAAAATGCAAGAAAGACCTTAAATTAAAACTAACTACAAAATGCTGGCGATAATCAAAGGGCACTTTCCCTCTTGCATGTTCTTCAGACATTCCAGCTTCAAAATCATCTTTATATCGTTTAGCTGCTTCTAAACACCATTGCAAATCTGCTGCTCGTTGCTCTGGTGAATAGTGGTATTTTTTACCTTGCCTATCAGTGTAATAACCAACGGGACGTAGATAAAAAACATCTTCTATGTCTTTCTTCCCTTCCACTACATCAATAAATTGGTTGCCTGTGTATCTAAAAGATTGTACATCAAATGATACTCCCACGCGATGAGTACGGGCCTGCTGCATTACACTGTGGGGAAAGTAACCACAGTTGAAAACAATCTGGGGATGCTCTAAAGGCCCATAGTGTCCCCTCTCACCGGCTAAAAGTCGCTTAACAATAACTTCGCCGCTTTGTGACTCCGAGGGCCAGGAGTCGCGCTCATCAAACACGAACCCATCAGTATAGTCCTGGTGCATCGCGGCATAAATCACCTGCTGGGGGTTTGGTGTTTTGGCAATAACCTCTACTCGAAATCGATGCATTAGCTTTTGGGGAATGGATTGGTGACTAAGATTGCTTACGCAGAAGGAGCGGAGCCTGTTTGTTTTACATAGCTTTGAACTCGATCCATGATCATATCTCTTCTCTGGCTTGGACTTCTACTTGAAAAGATTAAAATACTTTACAAATGTTAATAACTTTGTTACAGTTGTTTACATACAGAGAAGACAGGGAAAAATCCATGCGTACAAACACTGCTATAATTGACGACCAAGGCAAACTGAACAACTTTGCGATCGAGCCAAAAGTTTATATAGATGAGCAAGGCGATCGCACTGGATTCACTCCCTATGCAGAAATGCTTAACGGTCGTTTAGCAATGATTGGTTTTATCTCTCTAATAGCATTAGAAGTATTCACAGGACACGGTATCATTGGTGTTTTGGCAAGTCTGTAAAAACTAATTTCTATAACTTAATTATCAACAAAAATAAGAGACGGTAAATTTACCGTCTCTTATTTTATGGAAAACTTAGTGGTAGAGTGAAAATATACTGATAGCAAAAGCTTTTATCAGCGTAAAAATATTTGGTGAACTATGGCTTTAACTGCTTCAACTATGTTGCCACTAGGCACAAAAGCACCAGATTTTCATCTACCGGAAGTAGTATCTGGAAAAGCAACTTCACTTTCCATCTTTGCAGATAAAAAAGCGTTGTTGGTAATGTTTATTTGTCGGCATTGCCCGTTTGTAAAGCATATCCAACAAGAATTAGTGCAGTTAGGAAAAGATTATTTTACAGGTGATTTAGCGATCGTTGCTATTAGTGCTAACGATGCAAAAAATTACCCAGATGATGCGCCAGAGTCGTTACAAGCATTTGCCACAGAACAAGGGTTAAATTTTACCTTATGCTACGACGAGAGCCAGGAAACCGCAAAAGCTTACACAGCAGCTTGCACACCAGATTTTTTTCTATTTGATGACCAACGCCAACTTGTTTATCGGGGACAATTAGATGATAGCCGTCCCAGTAATGGTAAACCCGTAACAGGCGCAGATTTACGCGCAGCCATTGAAGCAGTGCTGGCGGGTAAACCTGTTACGAGCGAGCAAAAGCCGAGTGTTGGTTGCAATATTAAATGGAAACCTGGAAACCAACCTAGTTATTTTGGTTAAAAGGAATTGGGAATTGGGAATTGGGCATGGTTATTCTCCTTGTCCGTTTGTCCCCCCACTTCCTACTCCCCATTCATATCAATGTTTGATTTCCAAATTTAGTATGTAGCATCCTAATTGGACTTTTTCTGCCCACAATTGATATTCCAGACGCAAATGTTCTGGTAAGGGATGTCCGTTGAGAGTTAAGCTACTAGTGAAATTTCGTAACCGAATCGGATCGTTAGGTTGTAATGACTCAGTTGGCAACCAATAGCGACTAATCCCATAAACGCCTTTTTCCCAAAAGTGACGGTAACTCACTTGAGCATTACCTTGCATAGTCATGATGACTCGGTAAGGGGAAATTTCTAGCCACAAAATCCTGGGACTGCTAGGGGCGTAAGCTTTGCTTTTACTTTGGGGAAGTGTATCTTCTGGACTTATGACACTCTCTACTTCGCAGCTAATTAGGGGCGGTGCGGTCAGCAGCAAATGGAATCTATTCGTATCCTTTTGATACAATGTCGCGGCAGCTTCGACAACAGACCAGATTGGTAGGTCAGTGGAAATAAGTGATAAGCACACGGGCTTGCGGTGATGGGTCAGCATGGGAGCGATAATGGCTAAAAGCTATTGAACAAAATGAAATGAACACTCTAGCTGTCTAATAGTTCAGGGTAAGAAACTAAATAGTAAAACAGGCTTAATATTAATGAATCTGCTGATTTGTTAAGCTATACAAAGCTAGATAGAAAACAGGTAGAATGTTAGCTTACACAGCAAAAACAGTACTTTTTCTAGAGAGAGATAATTCGTAAGTAAAGCTTGTAAATATTCTAAAGCTATAGCCTCAAAACAGTGGGGTTGTTTTAGATGCTAGGAAACCTTCTTGAGGGAGACTTGCCGTAGATGGGAGTAAGTTTCATACAGCCACAAGCCATAAGATTCTAGGAAAGAAGTCACCAGAAGCGACAGATTAAGTCGCTGATGAACTTCCGGTGTATTCAAAAGCCAGTGTAGCTTAATGTCGGCTTCTGTTATAACCGTAGAAACTCACGAAGACCTTTCTCATTAAAGCAGTACTGAGTAAAGTAAAATTCATTGCACTCAGCATCAACTTTGTCTCTCCCTTGCACGTCTCGTTCGTAGAGAAGAAAGTGCAAAGATTTCCATTTCAAAATAGCAAAACATGAGTACTCGTGTGAAGCGAAAGTTTCATGTACGGTTTTAAATGAGAGGGGTAAACCAGCCTCGAACTATTTAATCAGAATATAAACCAATACGGTTTAGTTAAGGATAATCGTAGGTTGGGTTGAACGAACGCGAACAGCGTCCCGTAGGGAAGTGAAACCCAACAAAGCCCGATAAATGTTGGGTTTCGTTCCTCAAACGCCACTTGCTTCTCCCAAGGGGAGACGCTGCGCGAACAAGTCGGGAAACCGCAAGGGCGCAGTGGCTCCCCAACCTACGCAGTTTAAGGTTTTTGCCTTTAACTGAACCGTATTGGAATATAAACGTTATGAGAAGTGACGCGATCGCTAAAGTTCGTTACTTTACTTTTATCCCCGTTAGGGGAAGTCGTTATGTAAAGAGTTACCTTTTGGAAACCTTGCCAGGAGAGGGTTTTAGACGCCCGAATCAACGCATCTTTTAAAAAATAATCAAAAGTCTTCAAAAATCTATCAATTTTGTAGCTTGAAAGCTTTACTGCACAAGTAATCGATGCATCTCAACGAAAATATCCGGTTTTCAAGGTTCGGCACAGATGCGTCGATGAGTTTTAGCATACTCGCCTCAAAGTAAAATATTTTACTTAAGTTTGTCAAGCTTTTAATACTCCATCAAGTCGATTTTAATAAGCAAAATGCCCGATTGCTTTCTCATTTCGGTAAATTTAGCAAGCAAAAAGGCATATTG
>NNBU01000025.1_pt1 | contig 52714 bp, 42 predicted proteins | sample 1173781 | NCBI WGS metagenome assembly NNBU01 (sample SAMN07173937, study PRJNA388173) | plant metagenome | biome: Plant school; feature: Soil; material: Symbiotic tissue of Blasia pusilla L.; isolation source: symbiotic tissue sample KVJ2 | host: Blasia pusilla | place: Norway: Troms, Kvaloya...
TTTCGCTCCGCCACCTACAATCCTTACAGGTTCTGAACAACGGATTTTTTGCACAAACTCTTTTGTCGTCTCTGTTAAACAAAGGCGGCGACACCAGTCTTCAAACTCTTGGTCGCTGAGCATACAGAAAAACCGTTATTTTCGGCAGGTTTATGCTTTATTTTTCTACTTTCGGCAAGCTTATCATTTCAAAACTCAACTTTTTCTATTTAGCCAATAAACGTAATAATCTACTTTTCAACTCTTACTGCGGCAAAGTTATGGTTTCAAAAATGGCAAACTTATGGTTACAGTCACACGGTTTGCAGACTAAATGAAATTTGTGCGGACTAAGTGAAATTTGTGCGGACTAAATGAAATTTTGTTGCAGACTAAGTGAAATGCGTTTCATATCGCATAATCTTTAAGAATACCGGACTTCAAGCCGCTCAAGTCTGGAAAGAGCAGGTTCAGCTTGGCTAACCCAGCTAGAAAAATAACTAACTCCAACAGCAAGAAAAACATTGGTCTTTTTTCCAGCCTGAAAATGCAGACAGGTATATGGTATGAGTCCCTAATTGAGAGGGATTATATGTACCTACTGGAAACTGACCCAGATGTGCTGTCGTACCACAGCCAGCCACTGACCATCTTTTACACGTTTAATCACCGTCAACGACGGTATACTCCTGATTTTTTTGTTGAAGGCAGGCATAAAAAGTTACTTGTCGAGGTCAAACCAGCAAGCAAAGTAAATTCTGATAAAAATCTCAGTTTATTCCGAGCGATCGCGCCCATCTGTGAAGAGAAAGGTTGGGAATTCGTTGTAGTTACGGATGCAATGATTCGAGTTCAGCCGCAGTTAAATAATCTCAAACTTATTTACAAATATGCTGGTGAACCGTTAAGTATCAATAATGCCCTAGACTGCTATCAGTATTTTCAAAGGCAGGTTTCAACATCAATAAAAACTGCTCTTTTAGATTTAGCACCTAAGCAAATTAGTATAAATATTTTGTTGAAATTAATTTTTCTAGGATTCCTGAAAACTGACTTAAAGCAACCTATTAGTTCAAATAGCCCAATCTATATAAATCAAAAAGCACTTTCTCTACTGGAGTTTTCTATATGAGTAGGGTAAAACTATTTATTGGGTTACAGTTTTGGTTGAAAGGTCGAGAGTATACTATCAAACAAAGATTAACCGATGGTAGCTTTCAAATTTGTGATGTCGTAACAGAGAATATATCCTGCATATCCCAAACTGATTTAATTCAGTTATTTTTCAAGGATGAATTGGAATTTGAAAATCTTCAAGCTACTACAAAAGCAAATAAAAAAAATTATTGTGGTGCAGATTTTACACAAATTCCTTTAGATTTAAAGCAGGAAGCCCTAAGAAGAGAACAATATATACTTGCTGTGTTAGAGAAAAATGATAGCAGGCGCACCAAAGAATTCCTCTGTCCAATCATAAAAGAAACATCTCAAAAAATTAATGATTCTCATCCGCCAAGTCACATTACACTTTATCGTTGGCTAAAAGGTTATAAGGAATTAAGGGTTTTGCTAGGACGGATTGAGAAACGAGTTATTTCTATAAAAGGCATAGAGTTTGAGGGACTTTATTACAATAGTGCTGAACTTGTCCAGTTACGTGCTGATTTTGAAAAATCAGATAAAAAAAGCAGTTCGAGTAAGCGATTCAGAGCGAAAGCGACCATTAAAATTGACCCTCTCGATTTATCCAGTATCTATGTTTTTGACCCAACTTGTGACAATTTTATAGCCATACCTGCTGTATCTTATGCTTATACTCAAGGACTGTCTCTGTGGCAACACAAAGTGATTAAGAATTTGGCAGCAATTGAGTATAAAAAAGTAGATATTGTTGCCCTTGCTTTAGCTAAAAAGAAAATTCAAGAAATAGTAGAACGAGAATGGTTATTAACTAAAAAAGGTAAAACTCGTTCGGCAATGGCTAGGTGGAAAGGTATAGGAAGAGAAGGATTTAACAGGGATGAACCGGAAGATACTATAACAGCAACAACATTAACTACTAGTATTAATCACCTGATAGAGGACGAATTTAATAATAGTTCAATGGCAGGCATATCTGACATTGGTAGTGCTTTTAAGTTATCTGAATCCTCACAGCTTAATGAGAAAGATACTGATAACTCACCGTCTGAAGTTGAGTTAAATCAAGAATTACATCTAAATTCAACTGACGTTAACTTAAAAATCCCAAAAAAGCGAAAACATACCCGAAAGCAACAATCTTTATCTCAAGTTGAGCAAACAGCTTCTATTAATGACAAAGCGGCTGATGAGTGGAAGCCAGATTTATCTGGGTGGGATATTAGTATAGGTTTACCAAATTCGGAGATATAAATCTATGTTAGATAAAAAGCATTTGCTAAAAATGACATTATCAGAGCGATTGTATCTTGCTAATAACATATATGTTATCTATCCTCGCATCAAAGAGATTTTATCAGCTATTGATTATTGCCATCGTTTTTCTAACTTAAAAGATGAGCCAGACTGTTTATTTTTGCAAGGAGAAACTGGAACTGGTAAAACTACTATTTTTAGAAGTTACATTCAAGAGTCTCCCAGATATGAAACAGCTACTGGTACAGTTGTTCCGATATTGTCTGTTACCATTCCTTCCCCAGCGACAGTCAAAAGTGTTGTAACTAAGCTTCTTTGGGAATTAGGAGATCCTGCTTATGATAAGGGTACAGTAGGAAGTCAGACTATTAGGCTAATAGGATTGATGAAAGATTGTGGTGTAGAACTTATTTTTTTAGATGAATTTCAACATTTTATTGACCGAGATTCAGCTAAGGTACTAAAAACTGTTTCTGACTGGTTAAAAAATTTAATTTTAGATGCTAAAGTTCCGATAATTTTAATTGGTTTACCAGAAAGTAATGCAGTTTTTAATTTTAACTCTCAGCTAAGTCGTAGGTTTACTAATAGATATACTCTCAGCCCTTTTGAATGGAAAGCGGATTCTGGTAAAGAATTTCGGACTTTTATACATGCAGTGGAATCACAACTTCCCTTGAGTGATGAATCTTGTTTAGCTAGTGAAGAAATGTCCCTGCGTTTTTACTACGCATCTGACGGTGTTGTTGCTTATGTGATGAAACTAATTCGTTATGGGACTTATTTAGCACTTAGTCAAGGGTTAGAGAAACTTGATTTAAATGTTTTAGCTACTGCATTTGACAAGTATGTAAAAGCAGATAAGCTACACAAGCATAACCCTTTCCTTACTGATGAATATCTCTTCTATGAAAAGCAAGTTTATTCCTTACAAGAATTTTCAACGTTAGAAGCTACTAATCGGAGAATTAAACCAAAAACTCGCTCAACAAAGGCATCTGACATTTTACATAAATAGGAGAAGGAGGCAGTTAGCTTGTACACTGATAACAAACTTTTACGTCGCCCTCATCCTTACGCTGATGAAAGTTTAGTTGGGTATATTGCCCGACTCGCTGATAGTAATTATTACTCTTCTCCCGATTATATTTTAAAAGTTTCTGCGTTAACAAAGACAGAAAGGTATGCCAATATCTTTTATCCTCAATTTGATAGCTTATGTTTGCTAAGTCATATTACTGGAGTGTCAGAAAAAACTCTTTGGTCGATGGCATTTAGTTCTGTGGCTCTTGGCAAGACTAAATTTTTCTATACAACTATTGTTCAAGCATTTGGAGAGAATATTCCAGTTAGGTTTCTTCGCAAACAAGGCCCAAGATTATGCCCTGTTTGTTTGCAGTTATCGCCTTATTATCGTCAAGTGTGGCATCTGCATAGTGTTGCAGGATGTCCTTTCCATAAATGTTTTCTAATTGAAAAGTGTCCTAATTGTCATCAGTCTATTCAGTTTTTTAGAGCTAAATTACTCAAATGCAAGTGTGGATTTGATTTACGTAATTCTTCTATAACTACTATCAGTGCTGAACAGTATGCTTTGTCCTACCAAATTTCTCTGCTCTGTCAAGTCCCTGAGATAGATTTAGTTAACTATACTGATGACATTCAGTATTTAGAAAATTTAAAAGCATCAGACCGAGATAATTTATCTGGTTATTATGATTTATTTGAAGGTTTAATAGCTAAAGATACGATAATTAGTGATTATGTATTTTTCCCTTTATTAGAACTGCATACATTGCTTGGTTGGGGCTTAACTCAAAATGACGCAAATCAAGATGTTATGTAATTGAGGAAAATTTCATTTAGTCTGCAAATTTCGGGGGAAAATTTCACATAGTCTGCAAAAAAATTTCATTTAGTCTGCAACAAAAATTGCTCAAACCCTTATTCTTGCGTTTAAAAAATTTCACTTAGTCTGCAAACCCACAACAATAAATAATAAAGTCCAACAATAAATAAAAAAGTTCAACAATTTCTGTTGGGTGGTTTACCCAGCTCCAGGCATCCGTCCATGAATCGCTCACAAGTCTTACCGCCCCGCCGTGCGATCGCTACGTTATTACTAGAGCGATCGCGCCCACATTGGGGTAGAATCACTCTCCTAATTGTTGAACTTTTTTATTTGAGTTTGGTGTCTCTGTGTTGAAAAAGTGGTAAATTGATCCCTTTTCCATCCCCAAATTGTTCAACTTATTTTTATGTGGACTTGCACCCAACCACGAAAAATCAATGCTTTGAGAGACTAGAATTGTTGAACTTTTTTATATGCTTACACCCCCCCAGACACTACACTTTCACCAACATGCGATCGCGGAGAGAGCATGTTGGCAACGAGAATAGAAACTATTGCGCTGCCGATGAATTTTGGTTATCCCTGGTATCGCTTATAATGCGTAAGTCAAGCAATATACAGGTTTGAAGTGCTAACTTTCAGTTATAGTTAGCCGTAACTTATTATAGGCACAATTCAACTATAGCTTTGACTTGGTGCAAAGATAGTTTACAAAAGTTGCTCAGGCGGTTGCCTTAGTTCCGGTGTCGGTGTGGGTTTGTGGGTTCGCAGACTAAGTGAAAATGACCTTGTATAACCCTTATTCTCTCGTACTATACAGCGATCGCTAATTAGAAAAGTATTTCTCCAAAGCCTTATACTGTAATGAGTTACGACCTTTTATCCTCATTTGGCGAAAAATTTCAATTAGTCTGCGAACCGACACCGGTTTAATTCGAGAAGCTATCCACGCGTAGATCCCGCCAGACATCAGAAATCTGCCAGCCAGAATTGCCCACAGATTGTACTGGAGGATTGTCAAGGAATGGAATATAGTCAGGAACTTTAGGTTCTGAAATTGCTACTGGTTTCTCCTTAACCACAGGGGCTGAAGAATGGACAGTATTAGCTTCAATAAGTTTGTCTTCTGCTTCCTCGATTAGCTTCATCTGTCTCAGGGTAAGCTTATCAGATTTTTTGATGATCTTCTTGGTATCTATATCATTAGAAGTTTTCATTGGCTGTTCCCTCGAAGGCATTGGCTCAAAATTTGGATGAGTAAATTTGGGAGAAGTTAGGTATAAATAATTTGCACAGAATAAACACTCTACTGCAAAACTATGGAAAATACGAGTCCCAAATTGTAAGAATTTATCTTTTTCGATATAAATCTCTTTTTCGGGCAGATGCCCCAGCATAATCTGTTGCACAAATGCAAGTATTAAGCGATCGCTTCTTTCCTCATGACTGTATATCAAGATTGTTTTGCGCTTTTGACTCCTAACAAGCAGATAATAAAGGGTTAAGAGTTCTCGCTGTGGAGGAACAGCGTTGAGAAACTTATCAGGTAATAAAGGCACAATCTTAGTAGTAGATGACGAAGCCAGCATCCGCCGGATTTTACAGACGCGTCTTGAGATGATTGGCTACAGCGTAGTTACAGCTAGTGATGGTGAAGAAGCTTTGTCAGCTTTTCGCTTGTTGACCCCTGATTTAATAGTTCTGGATGTAATGATGCCAAAACTAGATGGTTATGGTGTGTGCAAAGAATTACGGAAAGAGTCAGATGTGCCAATCATCATGCTCACAGCATTGGCAGATGTAGCAGACCGAATCACTGGGCTAGAACTTGGTGCTGATGACTACATGACGAAACCTTTCTCACCCAAAGAACTAGAAGCTCGAATTGCCTGTGTACTAAAACGGCGCTCCCACAAAACCAGTATCAATACTATTCCTAATTCTGGGATAATTCATGTGGGCAATCTCAAAATCGATATAAATAAGCGGCAAGTCCACAAAAATGAGCAACGCATTCGGTTGACAGGTGTGGAGTTTAGCTTATTAGAGTTGTTAGTTAATCATTCGGGAAAGATTTTTTCAAGGGCTGAAATATTACAGCAATTATGGGGTTTTGTACCAGAGATGAATACAGACACTCGTGTGGTGGATGTGCATATCTCGCGGTTGCGGATAAAGGTAGAATCCGACCCCAACGACCCAGAATTCATTATCACAGCAAGAGGTAGTGGTTATTTTTTCCCACGAATTATTGATTCAGAACAGGAATAGCAGAAAAATATGAGTAAGCTCATCTTAATTACAGGCATAAGTAAAGGTCTAGGTTATGCGATGACCGAGGGTTTTATTCAACAGGGACATACTGTTATTGGTTGCGCCCGTTCATCAGATGCAATCGCTAAAATACGCCAAAAGTTTAGTACGCCCAACGATTTCACATCTGTAGATGTAGCAAATGAACAGCTTGTAGAAAAATGGGCAGAACATATACTGAACAAGTATTCACCGCCAGATATAGTGATAAATAATGCGGCAATTACTAATTACCCAGCACCTTTGTGGGAAATACCATCTGAAGAATTTTCGGATCTTATAGATATCAATATAAAAGGAGTAGCGAATATAATTCGCCATTTCGTACCAGCAATGGTGAAAAAGAAACGGGGTATTATTGTTAACTTTAGTTCTGGTTGGGGACGTTCGACTTCAGCCCAAGTTGCACCATACTGCGCTTCTAAGTGGGCAATAGAAGGATTAACTCGTTCTTTGGCACAAGAATTGCCGAATGGTATGGCAGCTATACCCCTTAATCCAGGGATTATTCATACAGATATGCTCTCTATTAGTTTTGGAGAAGAAGCTGCTAATTATACACCCGTGTCCGATTGGGTATTGAAAGCTGTGCCATTTATTCTCAATTTAAAACCCAAAGATAACGGGATTCCCTTGACCATTTCATGAGATTGATCATGCGTGAATTGTTTTGACCAGTTACGAAAAAGCAGGCTGATCTAAACTGTATTGGTTTATCGCCCAGAGGCACAGTAAATTAGTACAATTTTTGAATACTGGAGTTTTCATTTTTGAAAAAGCATTTGAGCCAAAGTCTACCTATAGCACCAAGCCGGAAACTGAAGATTACGATCTTAACAGTAGGTTCAAGAGGAGACTTGCAACCATACTGCGCTTTGGCTATTGGCTTGAAGCGTGCGGGGCATGAAGTAACCGTAGCAACCCATGAGAACTTTGAGTTATTTGTGAGGAAGTTCGATTTAAAGTTTGCAGCGATCGCTGGCAATATGGAAGAGTTTTTGCAATCCAAGCAAGGGCAGCGATTGATTGCGGGAGAAAAGTTGAAAAAAGAAGAAGGAGATAAGCTTTTACTTCAACAGTTGGAATCAGCTTGGAGTGCGTGTGTTGGAAGTGAGGTGATTATCTACACACCGTTAGCTACCTTTGGATATCACATCGCAGAGAAATTAGGCGTACCCTGCTTTTTTGCATCAGTTCTGCCGTTGAGTCCCACAGGGATGTTTGGGTTTTTGAAATTTGCTCAAACAACTAAAAACCCGCTAAAGAAATTAATCAACTATGGCAGCTACTTACTAGTAGAGTTTTTGCACTGGCAAAGATATCGTCAATTGCTCAATCACTTCAGAACAGAAACATTGAAATTGCCGCCTCTACCATATTTCGGCAGACGCTTCAGACAGAAGACTCCGGCGAATGTATCACGAATCCCTGTGTTGTACGGGTTTAGTTCGCACGTCATCCCAAGACCTCGTGACTGGCCGCATTGGACGTATGTGACTGGTTTCTGGTTTATTGACCAAGCCTCCGAATACGAGCCACCTATCGAACTAGAGGATTTTCTTGGGCGAAAGCAATTACCTTTGTGTTTTGGGTTCGGCAGCATGACGATGCCCAATCCAGAATATCTCACACATTACATCGTAGAAGCCTTAAAGAAAACCCATCAAGGCGGGATTATATTATCAGGCTGGGGTAATGTTGGAAGAACGGTGAATATAAAAGATTCGCTACGAGTGTTTGTGATCAAGGAAGTTCCGCATGATTGGTTATTTCCTCAAGTGCCAGCAGTAGTACATCACGGAGGAGCTAGTACAACGGCAGCAGTGTTACGTGCGGGGACACCATCAGTTACCGTACCCTTTTTTGCTGATCAGCCAGTTTGGGGTGAAAAGTTAACTCGGTTGGGAGTCAGCCCTGCGCCAATACCGTATAGCAAGGTATCAGAAGAAACTCTAGCGGCAGCAATTGAAATCGTACTGGGCGATGAGGTGATGCGGTCTAAAGCCCAAGAGTTAGGTGAGAAGATTCGGGGTGAAGATGGTGTAGCGAATGCAGTTGAAGCATTTCATCGGCATTTGGGTTTGATTGGGTAAGTTAATACAACAATTAAATTAGGAGAGGCGACTGGCGTGCGGTTTCTAACCGCCTTTTTAAGGTTAAGTTGATACCAATGAGTATTGCTGTGTCCTTACGATGTGTTGCATCCAAACGAGAACTGCTATAGTTTCTGCTTTTTGCCACGCAATCAAAAACTCTGCGTCATTTTTTAATACTGCCCTGTTAAACAAGTGAACACCTTCAAACCTTGATACTCAGGCAGTTAAATTATGGCTAATATGTCTCCAGCCTCTAGGCGTAGCAAGAGACACCAATTATTACAAATGTATGGAAACCGTTGTTGCTGGTGTAGCAAGCAAATGACCAATTCAGAAAGAACCATTGAACACTTAGTTCCCAAGAGTCTGGGCGGCTCTAATAGTCTCTCGAATTTGCGTTTGGCTTGTTTCACTTGTAATAATTCCCGTGGTAACAGTCTATTACCTCCACAAAATAGAAATATTTTTGAACTTACAAATAGAACTTATGAATAGCATTTAGTTGAATTTTATCAAAAGATGCTTCCGATCAATTCTGGATATCGTTGGTGTAAGCATCTGCCTAAATGAGATAATGTCTATCATCAAAACCACACCTTTGAAAAAAATGGCATGGATGATTTAGATCAACTTTTGAATACTTTAATTACAGAGGTACGTCAACAACCACCTAACAGCATAAAATGGCGATTGTCCATGCACCGACTACTATTAAAAATTCAGCAACTCCCAGGATTAGCCAAATCCTCTCATCCAGACTATCGAGTAGCCCTAAACCGTACTTTAGAGTATATCAGCCTTAATCTTGTCAAATTTGATCTGAATTCTCCCTCAGTTTCCGAAAGCTTTTTGAAGTGGATCAATAGCTACCTTGGTTGGCGAATTAGAGATTTGTACTCTCCTGATAAAAATGCTCCACTCAGTTTAGATGCTCCCATTGCCTCCGACTTTGGGGAAATAACTCTGCTGGATAAGTTACCCAATTTTACTTTGAGTGGTTTGGATGGTCTAATTGAAATCTCTCAACGGGAAACTACTCAACGGATTGGTCTAGAATTAAAGCTTTATATTGAGCAAGATCCTGAAGGGAAACTCAAAAATAGCTATCCTAGTTCTTCTGTTCAGTGTAATTGTCAATTCCTCAGCCAGCGATTAGGACTCATAGAACCACCTGACAAAGTTGCAGATATAGCGGGAGAGTTAAGCATTCCTTACACAACCGTCAATTCGCATTGGAAGAGAAAATGCAAACCAATACTTCAAAAAATTGCCGAAGATTTGGGATATAAACAGGAGCAATCGTTATGAACAGCACAACTTCACCCTTGTTAATAGTTCCGATAGATTTAGAAATTCATTCTAGAGCAAGACATTTAGCCGCTCAACAAAGCACAGTAGAAAAAGGTAAACGAGTTTATTTGAATGCGTTAGCAGTTTACGCAGTTCATAGCTATTTAAAATGGTTGCAAATACCAACAGATTTCAATTCATCAGATTGCTGGAATCCAGTTAAAGCCGTTTTATCGAATGCAGCCGATTTGGTAATTCCAAGTGTGGGAATATTAGAATGCTGTCCAGTTTTACCCCAAGAAACTGTCATCTTATTACCGAACGATATAGAAAATCGGATTGGCTATGTAGCTATTCAGTTTCAGGAAAGTCTAGACTCAGTGCAGCTATTGGGATTTGCACCTGCCTTTGATGAAGTGAATCCACCTGCACAGCTAGCAGTGTCAGAACTCCAGTCGATTGAGTCTTTCCTACAGCAAATTACTCGTCTTGAAATTGCGATCGCTTTTCTGCAAACTGATGACTCGGTGGCAGTACAAGTACGGTCTGTATTAGACAACAAACCTTTATCAGAGATTGTGGCACAGTTTGAGCTTCTTTACCGAACTGGCGATGAATTTGAGTGGCGCTACGCCGGAGGGGAAATATTAGCGGTCGATACTCGCGCTGTTGGTGCTACTCGTGAAGCAATTCAGCAAGATGATAGCGAATTACAAGATTTGGCCGAAATGCTATTGGAGAAGTTAGCAGAAATTTGGGGAGATGTTACGTAGTTTGAGCGGTTGGGAATGATGTATATAACTACCCAAAACATCCAATTGTCATGGCTAAAGGATTCGGTTATCAAAAATCACCAGATTTTACTCAACGCCAAAAAGCTTATTTCAAGCTGATTAAACAGCTACTCAACTGTCCTAGTGGCAGGGAAATGAAGATTCTCAGGAAACACGCACACTTGGTTGATGCTGGGTTTGTAGAAATTTTGGAAATGGTAGCTCAAATCCGGGTAAACCAAGGAGATATTCGTTCTGCTTACTTTTTGAGAAATTTAGCTCATTGGCTAGGTGAGGAACTGGAATTATATAGAGATGAGCCTTCAGCAACAGATAATCTTATCAGACCTCCGGCTTTTTTGGGTGAAATATTGTGGGCGATCGCTCAACATAAAAACAATCCACAAGCCCTTGATCGTCTACTTAAGGCTAACTTAGATAAACTCAATGATGATTTTTATGAACAGTTTAATTACTGGATAAACTTTAGCCTACTCAACAACGACTCAATAACAGAACAAGTAATATCAGTAGGATTGGGTATTGTTTATTTCTGCACCTTGCTTGGGCAGTTTCGTAAAGGAAACAGGGCAATTAATTTAGAAATTAGCATTACAGGTTTAGAAGCAGTTGCCAAAATTTTTAACCGTCAAATTGTCCCAGAAACTTGGGCGCATATCCAAACTAATTTAGCACCAGCCTACCGTAATCGAATACGAGGAAATCGCGCCGATAATCAAGAAAAGGCAATTGCTGCTTGTAATAATGCCCTACTCATCTATACCCGTGACGGTTTTTCCGAAGAGTGGGCAAGAGTGCAAAATAATCTCGGTCTTGTCTATACAGATAGGATTACAGGAGACAAAGCTGAAAATATCGAAAAGTCAATTTCTTGCTATGAAACTGCTTTAAAAGTTGTTAACCGCGCTCAACTTACTGAACTTTGGGGTACTCTTCAAAATAATTTGGGGAATGCGTACCTTTTTAGAATTCAAGGTGATAAGGCACAGAATTTAGAAAAGGCGATCGCTTGTTATCAAATCGCCCTACAAGTACGTACCCATTCGGCATCGCCCTATTATTGGGCTAGCAGTCAAAATAACCTCGGTTCTGCCTACGCTCAAAGGATTCTAGGCAATAAACAAAAAAATTTAGAAAAGGCGATTTCGTCATATATTAACGCCTTAGAAGTCTACACTATTTCTGATTATCCTCAGCGATGGGCAGAAACAAAAACCAGTCTGGGAAATACCTATTATAAAACAGGTCAAATTACTGAAGCGCTTGACTGTCTCCGCGCTGCCTTGCAAGTCTTCACTCCCACCAATTTCCCTAGAGATTGCATACAAACTGGATTGAGTTTAGGTAAAACAGCTTTGGCTGCTGGCATGAAGACAGATGCTTTTGCAGGTTATGCTGTTGCCATTGAAGCTGTTGAACAAAGCCGACTTTGGGCAGGTATTTCTCATAAACAAGAAATTCCAGAAGAGATACTTGCCTACACAAATATGGTGGTATTTTGCATTACTAATGGGCAACGAGATAAAGCCAGGGAGTATGCCGAACGTTCTGGTTATCAACACCTTTTAAACTTTTTCGATACTGATGAGTTTCAGCAAATTTACTCAAATTCGCAATTTCTTGAACAGGTATTACAAGCAACCAGCGAAAGCAATGGTGACTCACAAGCTGTATATCAAATATTAGAAAATAACCTAAATCAATTAGACGAACAATTTGTTCATTACTTGCAAAGGCTTGAGGATGTTTGCAAAGAGATGACATCAGGGCAAGCCATTCAACTTGCTGCAACTATTTTAAGTTTTAGCAATCTGATTAGAGAGTTCCCGCAAGGCGATAAAGGAATTAACTTAAAAATCACTGTTACAGGTTATGAAGCAGCTGCTACTGTTTTTACCAAGAAAGATTTCCCTGAACAATGGGGAAGCATTCAAGATGCCATTCGTGAAATATTGCTGATTCAACTATTTGAAGGAGTATTAAAAAAACAAGAAAACTTTCAAGAATTATACCCCTTACTGGAAGCAAACAAACACAACCTCGATGAGCGTTTTGCTACTGTATTGCGATTCAAGACAGAAGCTATGCTATCTGAAGTACCACCAGAGTATGCAAAAGATATTGCTACCAGTCTTATAGGTTTAAGCCTTCTGATTAAAGAATTTCGACACGGTAAAGAAGCTAATAATTTAGAGATTGCCATTACAGGGTATGAAATTGCTTCTAAAATTTTGACTGGCGAAGCTTTAAAAGAAGCATGGGGGATGTGTCAATTCATGCTGGGCAATGCTTACCACCGTCGAATAAAAGGTGAGCAAGCAGAAAACCTGGAACAATCCCTTTCTTACTTGCACAATGCTTTGAAAGTCTGTAATCATGAACAGTTTCCCGAACTTTGGGCAGAAATTTACAGTAATTTGGCCATTGTTTATGGCTATCGGATTCGTGGCGATCAAGTAGAGAATGCAGAACTAGCAATCAAAGCTGGTGAAGTTGCGATGCAGGTTTTGACTCGCGATCAATCTCCTGAAGGATGGGGAAAAATCCAAAACAATCTCGGCATTGTTTACCGCGATCGCCTTGCAGGTGACAAGGCTGAAAATTTAGAAAAAGCGATCGCTTGTTATCAAAATGCTCTTTCCATTCGTACTTGTGAAGACTTCCCAGAACTTTGGGCGCAAACTCAAATGAATCTGGCATCTGCCTATCGTCATAGACTCAGAGGTGATGCAGCAGAAAATGTGGAAATGGCGATCGCTGCTAATCAATCTGCTTTACAAGTCTACACAAAAGCAGCCTTCCGCCAAGGTTGGGCAGAAGTACACATGAATTTGGCTAATGCCTATCTTCACCGAATTCATGGGGATAAGAGCGAAAATTTAGAAAAGGCAATCGCCGCTCATAAAGGAGCTTTACAAGTTTTCACGAAAGAAGAATATCCTCGACAGTGGGCTATGACTCATCTGAATCTAGGAAATGTCTTCTTACAACAACAGCAAATAGAAGCAGCAATTACCTCTTATCGTTCATGTTTAAAGATATTCACTCCCACAGCTTTTCCCGCAGATTGCCTAAAAGCAGGACAAATGCTGGGTAACACTGCTTTTAACATTGGTGATTGGGCTGAAGCCATTAGGGGCTATAGTGTGGCAATTGAAGCTGTAGAAACCAGTCGCACTTGGGCAAGTTCAGAATCACGTCGTCAAGAAATCTTAGCTGATTCTCTCCATGTTTATGAAAATATGGTGCAAGCTTGTATTAATAATAAACAACTGAATAAAGCTATTGAATATGTCGAACGTTCTCGCTCAAAACGACTCGTAGATTTAATGGCAAGTAATGACCTTTATTCAGATGGGGAAATTCCTACCGAAATTCAACAGTATTTACAAGATTTTGAAGCTATACAACGGCAAATTGATAATGAACTAAGACACCATTATAATAGTAGTAACTTGGATGGTAATAACCTCGGTAAAAGCCCACATAGTCGGGCTGCTATCGAAGCTTATAACGAAACTATTGCAGATTTGGAAGCTGAAAAACAGCAAATTTGGGAACAAATGCGCCGCCTAGATCCTGTTCTGGCTGGTCAAATTAAAGTAAGTCCTATGAATTTGTCATTGATACAGCAGCTAATTAAAGTACCTACAACAGCTATTCTGAGCTTTTATACTACCTCGAATCACACCCATATCTTTATCATTCGGCAGAATCAAATTACTTTGCACACTTGTACGGAATTGGGATTTGAAACTTTACAATCATCGATTTTAACTCCCTGGTTAGAGCAATATGTTCATCACAAAGATACTTGGAAAGAGCAATTTGTTTTTTTAACAGCAGAACTAGCTAAAGTCTTAAAACTCAATGATTTAATTGCACAACATCTGAAAAATATTGATGAATTAATTCTTGTTCCTCATCTAGCATTACATCAAATTCCTTTTGCTGCTTTACCAATAGCATCAAGTCAATATCTGGGAGATAAATTTTTAATTCGTTATGTCCCTAGCTGCCAAATTTTAGAATTTTGTCACAACCGTCCCTCAGTCAGTAGTCTTATGAACTACGGTATTGTTGAAGATGCTACTGAAGATTTACCCTACGCTAGTTGGGAAGGAGAACAACTAGCAACTTTATATAATATTCCTAATAATCAACGTTTAAAAGGTAGTCAAGAAGCTAGTGTCAGCAACTATCGTCAACTGATACAAAAAGTCCAAGTAATTCATTCTAGTCATCATGCGTGTTCGCGGCTCGATAATCCTCTAGAATCAGTATTAATTTTAGGAGATGGCTGTATTACATTAAGTCAGTTATTAACTCCAAGTTGGCGCACTCCTCAGTTAGAAGATGTATTTCTCTCTTGCTGCGAAACTGGCTTGGGTGTTGCTGAAATAACCGACGATATTCTCACTCTTTCAACAGGTTTTCTTTGTGCTGGCGCTAAAAGCGTTATCAGTACACTCTGGGCAGTAGATGACTTGGCAACAGCACTATTTTCACTATTTTACTATCAATCCCGACATCAGGGAAACAAACGACTGCAATCAATCAGACAAGCTCAGTTTGAACTGCGTACCCTTACAGGTGAAACTCTTACCACCGATTACAAACCCAAGTTGAGTTATTTTTTGACGCAGAAGCTCAAGGAAAGCGAAACGCAGCGTAAAAAAACTAAAAAAGAACGGGATACTCATCCACAAAATTCTCAAATGTATCAGCAACGCGATGAAGAATATAAAAAATATGCCCAAATGGGAAACCGAATTTATCAAGCAAAAAAAGATTTGGAATCTTTTTGTCAAGAGTCTAAACCTTTCTCTCACCCTTATTATTGGGCAGCTTTCACCTGTTCCGGGTTAAATTGATAACTGCTGTATCTTATCAGTGACTAAGTTTTCACCCTGCTTTTCTAGATTGAATTTATCCAGATAATCAGGGTGATACTTCGACCCCATTGAAATGAGTCCAGCTTCTAGCTCGATGACAGTGCCATCTTCGAGTTCCACGCCGTTCATGTGATGGTCTTCATCCAAGAATTGCTTAATCGGCATTTCGACAACTTGATAGCCATGCTTATGTAATTTCTGCCGTATACTCCTCGCTAACTTCAAAAAATCTTTGGGTGAACAACGTGATGTGTTGAAGGGGCGATGATGGTATGCCGCACCGACTGGTCACATAGTCAGGTGGGAAGTAATACAGATATGGTATTGGGAACAAGTAGTGCTAATGTACTACAAAGCTGGTAATATAGTATTTTACTAAGCACCGGTTAGCCTAACTTTCTAATGCTTCACTCTGCTTCTAAGTGAGAAAGATAGTTCACGTAGATATGGATGCCTTCTACGCATCGGTAGAACAGAGGGACAACCCTAGCTACCGAGGCAAACCGTTAGTCGTCGGTGGCAGTCCCAATCAGCGAGGCGTAGTTGCAGCAGCTAGTTATGAAGCTCGTAAGTTTGGGATTTATTCCGCGATGCCGTCAGTAACAGCAATTGCAAAATGCCCCGGACTGATATTTGTCAGACCAAGATTCGACGTTTACCGAGAGATTTCTGCTGCAATCCACGCTATCTTCAAACGCTACAGTGATTTAGTGGAAGGGGTTGCACTAGATGAAGCATATTTGGACGTTACTGAGAATAGGCAAAACATCCCCTATGCTTCTACTATCGCAAGACACATCAAAACTGCGATTTCCCAGGAAACTCAGTTGACGGCAACCGCAGGCGTGTCAATTAACAAGTTTCTTGCAAAAATGGCATCAGGGCAGAACAAGCCCAACGGACTAACCGTGATTTTACCGGAGGATGCGATCGCCTTTGTAGAACAACTGCCGATTGAAAAGTTTCACGGCGTTGGAGAGGTTACAGCAGCGAAGATGCACTCACTGGGGATTCATAGTGGTGCAGATTTGAAAGAGCGAACTCTTTCTGAGTTAACACACCACTTTGGTAAAGCAGGTCATTATTACTACAAGATTGCCAGAGCAGAAGATGACCGCCCAGTTGAGGCGAATCGAATTCGCAAATCGATTGGTGCAGAAACCTCGTTTGCACAGGACTTAAGCGATGTTGGTCAGATGTTGCAGGAACTTGAACAGATCGCCCAGATAGTGGAGCAAAGGTTAGAGAAGCATGAAACACGAGGCCGCACATTAACCTTAAAAGTCAAGTTCTCTGATTATCAGCAGTTAACCCGCAGTAAAACAATGCTTGCTCCCATCAGTGAACTATCTACGATTTTCGAGATAGCTAAAGCGCTGTTTGAGTTGATTGATCTGGAGAATCGTAGTATCAGATTGCTAGGGATTTCTTTGTCTAACCTTGATAATCAAAAACAATCTCAAGCTATTCAATTGCCATTATTTCAGAATGGGAACATCAGATTTTAGCGTAGGTGTAAGCCCCACTTCTAAAAAGCTCAGTTACTGTCGTAAGCATTTCACAAGCTCATTAGTGACTGCAATTGTGTGTCTGAATTATCTCCCAATTCTTGCTGCAATTGGGATAGTTGATTTTCTAACGCTTCAGCAGTCTGAATGAGATTCGACTCTTGGGCTATTCTTAGCTGAGTTTCTTTAATAGATATTTTTCTTACCAGTTCATTGACTGCATCCACTGAATCATCATTTTCAGTAATCATGGCTGAATTACGATTCCTCTAAATTCTGTTTTGAGATTTAATACTCTGCTTCAATTTGATAAAGGGCAGGATTAGCTTCAATAGGTAATTGTTGTTCAAAAATCTCATTTTTGGAAATGCGTTTAGAGAATGCCGATTGCCACGTTTCTTTACTAGACCATTTTGCAATATTAATAAATTGAAATCTCTCGCTTGGGTCAAGACTGCGATGTAACTTTGTATCGATAAACCCTGGCTCATTTTTCATCAACAGAGCAGTCTGATTCCATTTGCGAAGAAATTCATCTTCCAAACCTTGAGGAACAGAGAAGACATTGATCAATACCACAGGTGAATCCATAAAGGCAGTTCTTTTAACTCTGTCATGCCAGACAATAGCATTTATCAACAGAAACTTGAATGTACCTATAGTAGGATTATACAAGTTTTAGATGCTGCTCACCGACAAAAATCATCAACCCTCAACTCACGCCACACATCAGACGGTTGCCACCCGGAGTTACCCACAGAGCGGAGGGGGCGATAGTGTTCAGAAATGTATTCGGATTCGGAAACGTAGTCTTCAATGTACACAGGTGGATTTGATTCAATTACTGGTTCAGGAATATTTTGGCTCTCAGGAATCGCAATGGGTTCAATCGGTGGTGGGGTTACTTCTGTTTTCTTGCGAACTGGGTTAGAGGTTTTTTTGATGAGTCGTTTCATATCTATAGGAATCATTCGGCTTTCCAGAAAGAACGGATATCCCAGGATACAAGAAGTTCTCAGCGAATCAGAGACATTTTGCCAAAAAGTTGTATGGGCGTGGATTGCTTTTTAGGGACGTGAACGGAGCGCAATGCCGAATAGCCATTCGTAGAAATGGATTTAAGAATAGCTATGATGTCGGTTCGATATCGAAAAATATTTGCCGACCATTGGTCGGCAAATAAGCGAGAAAGTGAAAGCTAAATTCTCAATTCTTGTGCAGGTTCCTTACAAAACCGTAATTTTCACTGCTAGACTTATTGCCTCCACTAACTATGTGGAAGCGAATTAATCGAAATAACGTCGTTATCCCTGCTAATTACGACTTTTTCTCCTCTGCTATACAAAAGCGAAAATGAGAAGTTGATTTCTCTTGCATAGCGATCGCTGCCCTTGAACAGTCCCAGGAGTAACGCACGAATATGACCTGACCTATGGTGTCAATTAAAGAACTTTTGTAGCTTATGACCTAAATCAGTGCAAAAATATCATGAATGTGTATAGAATTAATCAATTGAAACAAGTAAGTGTATTTTTAAACTAAGTTGTTGACGGTTGGTAGTCAACTCTCAACTAGTAACGGTCAATATATTTCTATGCTTCCTTCAGTATTCAAAACTTGCATTCCTAGAGAAGAAATTTTAGAGGGAGAACTCTCTTCTGATTTATTTGCCGCTAAGTTACGGCTAGTTGTCGAAGGACTTGCGCCCCAAGTCTACCAAGATCCCACAGCCTTTTTTGCTAATACTTTTGCCACCGATGGTTTAAAGACCTTAATTTCTGAAGTATTTGGGCGGTTGGTAGGTGCTGCTGTCGGCTCCCCCATTATTCGACTGGAAACCAGCTTTGGTGGTGGTAAAACCCATGATGAAATTGCTCTGTGGCACATTGCCAAAAATGGGCGGGACATTTCTGGACTAGACCGTTTTGTTGACCTAAATTTAATTCCAGACCGACCGATTCAAGCAGCTGCGATCGCTTGCCAAGACCTCGATCCGGTTAACGGTGTTTACCATGCGGACACTGGCGTTACCACTTATACCCTTTGGGGAGAAATTGCCTATCAAATTAATGGTGTAGCAGGTTATAGCTTGCTTAAAGGTTCTGATGAACAGCGAGTCAGTCCAGGCACAGTGGTTTTAGAAAGGATAATCCAAGGGCAACCCACAGTCATTATCATCGATGAAATTGCCTCATACCTGAGAAAAGCCAAGGCGACTCTAGTTGGTAACAGCAACTTAGCTGGACAGGTAGTTGCTTTTTTATTCGCCCTCATGGATTTAGCAGCATCTTGTAATAATTTAGTATTTGTTTACACGCTGGCTTCCTCCACTGACAGTTTTGGCGAAGAAACCACCGAAATCCGGGAAACCATTTCCGCTACTGCTAGGCAAGAGCGGATCATTAAACCCAGCACTGATATTGAAATTTACAATATAGTTAAGCAGCGAGTATTCGCCAGTATTGAAGCTAACGCTGCCAATAATGCTTCAAAAGAATATTTACAAACTTATAAAGCTAGTCGGATTAATTTACCAGATGGTTGCAAAGATGCACGCTATGCCGACAGTATTGAGCAGAGTTATCCCTTCCACCCAGAATTATTTAACCTGCTGACTAAAAAGATTGCCTCGATCCCAAACTTCCAACGCACCAGAGGCGCTTTGCGGTTATTTGCTAGAGTTATACGTTATTTATGGGACGATACTAGTGGATGGATACCGCTAATTCATTCTCACCACATTCCTGTTGGTATTGAAGAGGAAATCACCAGCGATTTAACAGCCCGTTTGGAACGTCCTTTGATGCGGATTACGATCCAAGCAGACATTTACAACAAAGATGGTAGAGAAGCACACGCTCAGTTACAAGATGCAGTATGGATTGCTGCTGGTAAACCTCCTTTTTCAACCTGGGTAGCCCGGACTATTTTTTTGCATTCCATTACTCAAGGTATATCTGCGGGTATTCGTCGCGCCGAATTAAATCTATCTTTGTTGACACCAGGGCTAGAAATTGGCTTTGTTGATACTGCTTTAGAAAAACTGAGTGAAGTTGCTTGGTACTTGGAAAATGATCCAATGACAACTTTGGCTCGTTTCAAGGAAGAACCATCAATCAATAAAATTATTGCCGAAGAAAAAGCTCAAGTTGGAATTACCGAAGCGAAGGATGATTTACGAAGTCGGCGCGATACCATTTTTGCTGATAAATTCTTCAAACTAGTTCCTGCACCGGAATCACCCGCAGAAGTGGATGATGTGTCGGATAGCATCGCCCTGTGTTTAATTGACTTTAGCGAGGCGACTATTTCTGTAACCACTGAAGGGCCACCGCCAATGGTGGAGAAAATTTTTAATGAAACAGGCGAGTCAGGTAAGTTTCGCACATTTAGAAATCGTTTATTATTTTTAGTTGCAAACAAGCAAGAATTAGAACGAGCGATTGACAACGCTAGGGAGTTCCGCGCCATTCAGAATATTCTCAATTCTCCCAATCGCTTGCAAGATTTATCAGAAAATCAGCAAAAGCAACTCAAAGATAAAAAAGGTTCTCTTGATTTAGGGGTAAGGGTATCTTTAACCAATGCCTACCGCCACTTATTTTACCCTGCTAATGACCCCGTAAAAGCTGCTAAAGGCTTAATGCACTATACTCTTTCTGCACAAGATTCTAGCGATATCAAGGGCAAAAATAATCAACAAGATGTGATTTTAAAAGCACTAAAAGATTGTCAAAAAATCCGTGCTGAAGAATTACCCCCCTATGCACCTGCTTACATTTTGCAGAAGGTGTGGCCGTCTGGGTTAAACCATTGGACAACTAAAGCATTGAAAGAGGCTTTTGCCAAAGACCTGAGTTTAAATATATTTGTCGAAGCTGAGTTATCCAAGCTGCGATTAACTATCCGCCAGGGGTTGCAGACTGGTAATTGGGATATGAAGGTTGGTGAAAAGCTGTTTATAAAAACCGATGACGGTAAATTTACTCTGCCCGACTCCATAGAATTTTCTGAGAGGATAGAACTCTACCGCCGGGGAATTCTGGAGCCACCAAAACCGCGAGAAATTGAACTGAATGCTCAAGTCTTGTCCAGTACAGAATCGGTAAAACCTGTGCGGATACGGTGGAAAGCATCGGGGGCTTTGACGATTAAGCTGTATCAAGATGGGAATTTGGTTACAGGGGAGTTTCGCCCTAGTGATGAGTACGAAACAGCGATCGCTAAAACTACAACTTTCAAAATTGTAGTTGACTACGGAAATGGCGAAGTAGAGGAGAGGGAAACCCCAGCAAGCATTTTAACCTACGGTACTGGTACACCCCGCACACCTAACGGTAGCGAAAAAATTGACGATGACTGGAATGATTCACCTCTGTTTAAAGCCAAGCCGGAAGAATTTGATTTGGAGGGAACACTCGATCGGGTGTTTAATGAATTAGGCGATCGCATCCAAGATAATCAAGTTCAGGGTATCCAGTCGTTGGAAATCTCCGTTGGGCAAGTAATGGACTACCGCAAGTTGATGACGGCTTTCCCTATGTTGATCAAGCTACCCTTGCAAATCGACCAAACGGCAACCATTACTGTTAATGAACAGTTTATCAGGTTAGAGTACCAAGGGCCAGTCAAAGGATTTCAGAGTTTTCAGGGGGCTGTTAACACTTTGCTAAGTAGCCCGGATGTAAAAGCTGACGTATCGCTGAAGCTCGTGTTTGAATTTTCATCTCCAGTGCAACCAAATGGCGCAGAAATCAGTAATATCAAACAAGCCCTGAATCGTAATCCGGTTGACAGGCTGAATTTGACGGCTAAAGTGACTTACTAAAGATGCAAGAGTTTCAACTGCGAGTGGTTCCCACAGATAATAATAACTTTGCCCTTGAGTTGTATCAATGTGCTTATAAAAAAGCCGGTGAAAAAAAGCGTCCTTCTGCCAAACGCATTGGGCGTTTAAAGGGCAATGCTTTAATTCAGGTGAAACAGGCAATTTATGATTCTTTGAAGGCGAATAATTATGACCCCAAAACCTTAAGTCACAATCGCCAAACTCCTTATGTTTTGAATGAGGAATCAGGGATAAATCTGGCATTACTGTTTCAGACTTTGCAACCGCTTTCTAAAATAGAACGCATTGCGAATATTGCCCAAGGGATTAGAGCCATGAGTTATGAGGAATCGCACTACTGGTTTGCCAAAATTAGCAATGGTAAACGCAATCAGGCTTTAAAAGCAATTCGTGTCCTTTTGGGGGATTAGTTGACGGTTGACGGGCAACAGTTAAAAAATAAACTTATAACTATAAATTAGGAGGCAAAAATATATGATAATTGACGTGCGTGGTGCTGTTCTAGCTGCGAAAAAATATTTTGAAGATATCCAGGATATGATAGGTAATTCTATCAATGATATCTTGCTTGAAGAAGTAGAATTGTCAGAGAATAAAAGGTTTTGGTATGTAACTTTAGGTTTTAGTCGCCCTGTAGCTAAGACTGAAAGAACACTTATTCCTGAAGCTATTTCTTTAGCTACTAAATATGAACGTGAGTATAAAATATTTACCGTAGATGCCGAAACGGGGGAAGTAAAATCTATGAAAATTCGTGAGGTATGAAAGATTATATTAGTTTATTGTTTAAAAATTACAAACAAAAAGGAATTTTAATTGACACAAATATTTTACTGCTTTGGTTTGTTGGTACTGTAAATCGGGGGCGAATATCACAATTTAATCGGACTGAAAAGTTTTTACCGGAAGACTACGATTTGCTAGTGAGTATTTTGTCGTATTTCTCAAAAATTGTTACAACTCCTAATGTGCTGACTGAAGTGAATAGTCTAGTTAACCAGATTGGTGAACCAGAACGTTCTCAATGTTACTCTGTATTTGCTCAAGCGATGACTGCATTAGTTGAATTTTATATTGAAAGTGTCAATGCTGTTCAGCTAGATAATTTTACTAAATATGGGTTGACTGACTGTGGAATTGTGACTTTAGCAAAAAATAAATATTTAGTGCTTACAGATGATTTCAAGTTAGCTAATTATCTGCAAAAAGTAGGTATTGATACAATTAATTTTAATAATATTCGGACTTACGGTTGGTAATAAAATGACTGATTCAAAGCCTAAACGCCCTGCTCTATTTATTGAAAAAATGATGCCTGTGCAGGTATTAAACGAGCAAGTGAATTTTGAACACGGGGGAAATCCATTTAAAGGATTACATCGCTGGTATTCGCGTAAGCCATTATCCTTTAGTCGCGCCAGTGTGTTGGCTTCTTTATTACCAGCAGATATTACAATGCAAGAATTTGAATATTTGCTGGGGTTAGTACCGGGAAAGGAGGTAAAGCTATATAAAACGCCGCCTAATTCTGTGCAAATTAAGAAGGTGCAAGATTATTGTGAGAAGGTTTGGGGAACGCGCACACCCACTGTATTAGATGCGTTTGCAGGTGGTGGAAGTATCCCGTTTGAAGCGGCGAGATATGGGTTAAATGTGCTGGCTTCTGATTTAAATCCTGTGGCGGTGCTGACGATGAAAGCGGCGATGGAATATCCGCTAAAGTTTGGCCCAGATTTGCAGCAGGATATTGATAAATGGGTGAAGTGGGTGGGGGATGAGGCCCAGAAAAGGCTAGCTGAGTTTTTCCCGTCTAACCCTGGGGAAACTGTGCAGAATTATTTATGGGCGCATACTGTTGTTTGTCCCAACTGTGAGTCTGTTGTTCCGTTAAGTCCAAATTGGTGGTTAGATAAATCACCATCCTCAGAGAAACAAGGAAAATTATGTGCTGTAAAGCCTATTCCTAATCGTAGAGAAAAAAGAGTCGATTTTGATTTAGTTATAGGGAAAAAAGGGAAAGGTACAACCATTAAAACTGATGACGGAGAGTACGAGCCAAATAACACAGTTACTATCAGTAAAGGAGTAGGTAAATGCCCAAATTGTGAAAACATCATTGATGATGATGTAATTAAGTCACAAGCTCAATTAAATGGATTAGGATACCAGCTTTATGCCATAGCTTACAAAAAACATAAAAGCAATCTTTCATTTAGAATACCTGAAGCAGTTGATTTTGATGGCTTACAAAAAATAGATATTTATTTAAAAAATAATTATGAAAAACTTGAATCATTGAATTTAATACCTCATGAAACAGGTGATAATACAGGAATATTTCCTTGTGAAGCTAATAGAGTTTATAAATATGGAATTAAAGAAGCATATCAATACTTTAATTCACGTCAACTTGTTACTCTCATTACTTATCTGGAAGTAATTAATGAAGCAAAATTAATACTTTTAGAAAATTATGAACTAGATACAGCTACAGCAATTCTAAGTTACTTAACTTTAGTTTTTGACCGTTGTGTTGATATGAATAGCAGATTGACGCATTGGAGTTCTAGGTTAAAAACTAATTATGAATCTTCTTCACAGCACGCATTAAATATGATGTGGAATTATGGAAAAGAAGGTATTCCAAGACTATGGAATAGATGCTATAGCACTATTTCAGATTATTCAAACTTGTGCTTTTTATTAGCAACTCATTCATCATCTACAATAATTCAAAATTCTGAAAAACTTAACCTCAAAAGAATCCAAATCGAATCAGCTTCAGCTGACAATTTGATTCACATTTCTGATAACTCTGTTGATGCAGTTATAACAGATCCACCTTATTACGCTACAATTCAATACGCTGAACTTTCAGACTTTTTTTACGTTTGGCAAAAACGCATCCTTGGCGATATCTTTCCCGAATTATTCTACCTAGAACTTACCGACAAAGAACGCGAAGCCGTTGCCAACCCTTCCCGCTTCCGCAATATGGGAGTATCTCCAGAAATTCTCGCCAACCAAGACTATGAAGCAAAAATGGCGATGGCGTTCGCCGAATACCACCGCGTCCTCCGCGACGACGGGGTAATGACAGTGCAATTCAACCACAAGGACTCCGGCGCGTGGGATGTCTTAGCCAAATCCCTCATTGATGCTGGTTTCGAGATTACCGCATCTTGGGCTGTCAGTACCGAAAACCCGCAAAACTTGCATCAAGCGCAGAAAAACGCAGTATCCAGCACCGTGCTTTTAGTATGCCGCAAACGCGATCCAAATGCCGAACAAGCTTGGTGGGATGACGTGCGAACTGACGTGCGAAATATCGTCTTTGAAAAAGCGCCAGAACTCGAAAAATGCTTAACTGAAGATTCACGTCCTGCTGCTGATAGAGTAGCAGATCCACAACGCCGCATTAAACCCCCTGGTATAAACTTGTGCTTAAGTGCTTTCGGTTCAGCTTTGAGTGTGTTTACCAAATATAGTTCCATCCTCGACAGTGCTGGGAAACCAGTTGAACCCAAAGCAGCATTTAAAGAAGTACGCCAAGCAGTAGTCGAATACCGACTACAAAAGCTATTAGAAGGTAAAGACTTCAACGGTATCGACCCCTTAACCCAATGGTATATCTTGGCATGGGATACCTTTGAAGCGCGAGAATTCCCCTTCGATGAAGCTAGACAACTCGCCTTAGCAGTGGGTGGTTTTGATGTCTCCGATTTAGTCAAAAAACACAAATTACTCGATTCTGGAAGCGGTTACTGTAAATTACTCACCCCGCAACAACGCTTGAAAAAACGCGCCTTCTCCGTCACCGATACTGAATTTTCTGCCAGATATTTAGTTGATGGACTCCACGCCATTATCGCCCTTTACCAAGAGGAAGAAAATACAGAACCAGTCCGTAGATTTATGAAAAACACTGGTTTAGTTAGCAACGATTTATTTATGCGGACATTTGAAGTAGCGTTGAAAGTAATTCCCCGCATTGGTGATGAAAAGAAACGCCTGACTGAAGAAAAAGCCTTATTAGATTTGTGGTTGGCTATGGATGAAATCAAAGCGAAAGTGTCTTACGTGCAACCTGAGATACCATTTAATGAAGGTGGACAATTGAACTTATTCTGATAATTCCGAACCCAGCCAAACAACAACTAATCTATTAGAGTTTATTTAAGGAAACTAAACCATTGTCTTGAAAATCTATTTCTAGATGATATCCTGCCATGAGAGAAGTTCCACGTAAAGGTTTATAACCAGCAGCTAAAACTGGAACTAATATCTCTATACCGTCCCATACAATTGTTGCCAAATGTATAGACAATAAAGCTTGACTACCGTATTTTAGTTAAAATTTAGATAAGAAGAGTGAAAAATGTTGTATTTATAGCAGAGCTACTACAAAAATTCAAAGCTTATGACAGCAAGCAATATTAGGCAGCAAATTTTAGAGCATATTGAAACGTTACCCCCAGAACAGGTAAAAACTCTCCTGTTAACATGGCTAACTAGTTCATCAGGGGATTTAGAAGATTTTGAGCAGTTAGTGACAAATCAAGCTATTCAAACCACAGAAGAATCATTTGAGTACGGTGAGATAGACGCAGCATTAAATTTTCAACCTCTTACTGAAGCTCAAATGGTTCAGCAGAGTCAATCCGCTCTCGAAGCGTACCGTAGCACAGGTTCAGGAGTGGCGCATGACCGTGTGCGCGAATGGGCAGACAGTTTAGGAACTGAACAAGAACGCCCATGTCCCAGATAGTTTGGACACAAAGTGCAATTGACGACTTAAATCGTCATTACGATTTTATCAAACTTAATAATCCTGATGCAGCAGCACAGGCAGTACAAGCAATTGTCTCTTCAGGCGAGAGTTTACAGCAAAATCCTCGTCGAGGCGCAATTGTAGATGAAATAGCAGGGCTGCGAAAACTTTTAGTTTCTTTTGGTAAATACGGTTTTATAATTCACTACGTTATTCTTGAGGATGATGTTGTTATTTTACGTGTCTATCATGGGCGAGAAAATCGACCTCGTTAGTATTAATTTTCAAAGGATATAAATAACCGCATAATATGCCGAAAATTTTACGTGAATATCCCTGGAAAATTAGTTACACCAGCAACACCCACAACACCATCACTGATTTCTACATTCCTGCTTTGGAGTGTGCCATTCAATATGATCGGAAAGCAGGTTTTTTTAGCAGTGCCATCCTTAGTAAAGTTGCACGGGGTTTAGGTGCAATGCTGCACAACAAAGGGCAAATACGGTTAATCATGGGTTGTCAGTTTAGCCCCCAAGATTTACAAGCAATTCAACAGGGATACGAACTACGAGACGCATTGCTATCTCGTCTAGACGCGGACTTAAAACCACCAGAAAGTTTTGCCCAACTCAAACACTTAGAAATTCTCAGTTGGTTGATTCAAAACCAGTATCTCGATATTAAAATTGCTATTCCTCTCAAAGAAAATGGACTACCTGAAGATAGTACACAGCAACTAGACCCACAGCATATATTTCACGAAAAGGTTGGCATTTTTACTGATAGCAAGGGAGAAAAATTAGCATTTAACGGTTCCAATAACGAATCTATCGGTGGCTGGGAGAGGAATGTAGAATCCTTTCACGTTTATTGTTCTTGGGAGGGAGGAAGAGAACTAGATAGAGTTGAAGAAGAAGTAGCGAGATTTGAGCAACTTTGGTATGACGTATCGCCTAACGTGCGAGTGTTTGAAGTTCCAGAGGCGGTACAGAAAAAGCTGTTACGTTATGCAAAATCTACTAAACCTGATTGGAATGCTCAAGCTGAATTTGACTCTAGACCTTTAACAAAAGAATTAACCGAACCAGAAGCACAACCAGAACCGGAACTAAAACCAGACCCTTCAGCTATTTCTACGGAACAAAGAGAACAAGAACGGTTGGCATTTACTCAACTTGCCAATATTCATGAACATCCCGGCTGCTTGGACTTTTGTTTAAAATCAATTCCCATTCACCCTTGGCCGCACCAAATTAAAATCCTGCGCCGCGTTGCTCAAAATTTTCCCCAAAGTTTTCTCATCGCTGATGAAGTTGGTTTAGGTAAGACAATTGAAACTGGTTTAATTCTGCGTTATCTGCTGTTATCCAAAAAAGTGAAGCGGGTACTGATTTTAGCACCTGCTAGCGTCCAACCCCAATGGCAAGAAGAATTGCGGGAAAAATTCAATCTGCATTTTTGGAGTTACACATCTACAGAATTTAAAGACCCCTACAAGCGGACTATCCCCGCAGCAGCTAATCCCTGGAATACTCAAGATTTAATCCTGGCTTCTTCTCATTTGGTGCGAAGAACTGACAGAATGCACCAGCTACTATCAGCAGAACCTTGGGATTTAGTAGTTTTAGACGAAGCACACCACGCACGCCGCAAAAGTCCCCAAGACCGCAAGGAAACACCCAATCGCTTGTTACAGTTAATGACACAGTTGAAGGAGAAGACAAAATCCCTGATTCTTCTCTCAGCAACTCCTATGCAAATTGATGCCATAGAAGTTTTCGACTTGTTAAACCTGCTGGGATTACAAGGACATTGGAGTTACGGCGATAACTTCTGCGATTATTTCGCCTCGCTACAAGGTGCTGTCAAGCCGGAAGTAATTAATTTTTGGCAAGTCATGTCTAGCGATTATTTTCAGCGCGGCGGACAACCTTGTTCTAGATTAGAGCAGTTTTTGACCAAGAGCGATCGCATCCTCGCTTACAAAATGCAAGATACTTGGCAACGGGGAAAGAAAATCTCCAATCACAAACAACTATTGGCAGATGAAGACTTTATGGACACCTCACGCCAATATTTGACAGTGAACACGCCCCTAAAAGACTTGATGTTCCGCCACACCCGCGATACTCTCCGACAATACTATCAAAGGGGACTGTTAGAGCGGGATATTCCCACCAGAGTTGTGCAAGATAACGCTATTACGCTGGAACCACAACGGGAAGTACCGCTTTATCTAGCTGTCAGCAACTATGTACGTCACTTTTACCGACTGGCACAAATAGATCAGCGTTCTTGTTTGGGTTTTTTGATGACCCTTTACCGTAAACGTTTGACCAGTTCATTTTATGCTATTAAGTCATCTCTGCAACGTCGTCTGGATTATTTGTTAACTCAACGGGGAAGCGTTTTAAGTGACGACGATTTAGTGGATGTGGATAATGAGGATGATGCGGTGATTGCTGGGCTGGAATCTTTCTTTGAACCAGTAGACCCCCAGGAAATTCAATATCTTGAAGATTTACTACGCCAATTTGAAAACACTGGGGAAGATAGCAAACTTTCTCGCTTTATTCAGATTTTACGCCAAGAATTAACTGACCGAGAAAGTGCGATCGTTTTCACCCAATACACAGACACGATGGACTATCTACGGGATACATTGAAGGAGTTGTACGGTAGCCAAGTAGCTTGTTATTCTGGTCGTGGTGGGGAACTGTACCAGAATGGGGAGTGGTGTCTTGTTCCCAAGGAAGAAATTAAACGCCGATTTCGCCAAGATGAAATCAAAATTCTCCTCTGTACTGAGTCTGCTTCCGAGGGTTTGAATTTACAAAATTGCGGCGTGTTGATTAATTATGATATGCCTTGGAATCCCATGCGGGTCGAACAGCGTATTGGGAGAATTGACCGCATTGGACAAAGATATCCGACTGTGCGAATTCACAATTTTTATTATGATGGCACTGTAGAAGCAAAGGTTTATCGAAAATTGCGCGATCGCATAAACGCTTTTGCCACTGTTGTTGGTAATCTTCAGCCAATTCTAGCTCAAGTCCCTACCTTTATTGAACGGGCTGTTATGAGTGCTGATCCAGAAGAAGAGGATGTTTTAATGTCTCAATTCGATTCTGTGTTAGACAGTCCACCACCTCGTCTTGCAATTGAGGAAATGGTAGCGATGGACTTAGACGCTGACTTAGCGGAAATTCAAAAACCAATCCCCTCTACTCCTTTTACGTCAGAAGCAATTGAGCAGTTATTCATATCTTCAGCAATTTTAAAAGCTAGTGGTGTGCAGTTTGAAAGAAAGAGCGAACGTACTTGGCAACTGAATTACAAAGGGCAGAATTACACAGTTACTTTTTACCCTAGTGTTTTTGATGAAATGCCTTCACTACGTTTAATGAATTTTGGCGATCCCTTGTTTGAAGAACTTTTAACCTGTCAGCTTTCTTTCTTCGATTAGGGCTTCCTCTGCTCTCTGAGTGTATTTGTACTTTCAACCGGATTCATCAAATAGGCTATCGGTGCATGGATAGCGATCGCACTGTAATCAAGGCAATCATTCCTGTGTGGAGTTATTTGGGGCGATGATGGTATATCTTTAGGGGGCAAATGACAATTTGTTGTCAAAATCCAACTGGATGGTGTCTACACAGGCCCAAGAGGCTAGGTTCAATTTTTGCAAGAAATTAGCAATGTCGATCCCGTTTCAAGTCGTAAATGACTTTCTCCAAATACCAGTTTGCCGGCTTCCCAGGATTAATCTGTTGTTGGTGCTTAAGTAATCTGATAGCAACAGAACCGTTACCAGAAAGCAAGTTTAGTAAATCATTCTGTAAATTTTTGCTTGCGCCAGTACCAAAATACTCTACTTCTAGTGGGTGTGTTCGTACCTCTAGGCTTTTGAGTTCTACTATCTGGCATTTCACAAGGGACTCTTTTTGACGTGCTTGCTCCATGAGCTTGTCAAGTTCAGACTTGTTTTGGAGTAGCTGTCTGATTTGCTTGTCCAATTCGGCTTTTTTCTTGTCTACTTGAGACTGTAACTTGCGTACCTCTAATAATTTGTTTTCTAGGTCTGTTAAACTTTGCATAATATTGAATTGATTTCGTTCTCAATCTACCATCTACGGGTTATCCTAATATCAGCATCAGAATATACTCGTAACTACGCAATTTTTTTATAATAATCCAGTTTTTGACTTAAGGGTAGACAGTGCAGTGCTTGAGCGGCAGATGGGTGACAACCATTGGTTGTCACCCATCTGATTGGGTTGCATCAAGGCTGTTTTGATGCTGGCGCTTAACTCTTGTGTAACGGCAGTTTTAATATGTTTTGTTATTTCTGCATAAAACACAAAACTCTAGCTGAAGAATATTACATACTAAACTTGTTATGTATAAACCAAGGGACAACGCTTTAAAAGTCCCCTATTTTATTTCCCTTTTCAAGCACTGCTGTGGACTCCTTGCAAAGCGGGCAGTTTTTCTTATAGGTGGCTTGAGTCAAGTACCCATTGTCAGTAATTACAATTCTCGTGCAGTGCTTTGTTTCCTCGCCACAAGCAGTCAGATTGCGCGGATAGTCCGTAAAAGCGTTAACCTCAAGTGTAGCAAGCATAAACCCTGATCAGCAGTAAAACTCCTAGCACAGGCATTTAAGCAATGGCAAAGATTCAGCAGATTTGGCAACATTGGATTCCTGGACTGCTTGAGAAAACAGTAAAGCGTGGAGAAACAGTGGAGTCGGGAGCAGAAGTTACTAAAGCTGCTTTGGAATTTGCGATCGCTCTGGGTGTGCTAGCGAGTGTACCATCAGCACCAGTAGTTGCGGCAGGGTTGTCTTTTGTCAGTATTGGTCGGAAAGGTTTGGGATTGCTACAGGAAAAAACCAGCCAGGAATTCAATGTAGAAGATTGGGTAGCGATCGCTTTTCCTTTGGCTTATATACAAAGCTTTGATGCTTTAGTTCAAGGAAATGACTGGTTACAGCGAAAAATAGGTGCTGGGATATCCGGGCAAGGGGTCAGGCAGCAATTTGAGCAGTTAGGGGAACTGCAATTAAATGAGAGTTTAGCTGATGAAGTATTGAAAGACTTTCCAGGATCTACGTTAGGGCAAGCTTTAAATAATCAGTTATCTAATTACCTACAAAAAGCTGGAATTGAACATCATATTGTTTCAATAATAACAGGATGGGTAGCGTGGTCAACTTTTCAAGACGTAGAATCGCTTTTATTATATGAACCAGAAAGTGTACGCCAAGCTTTAAGTTTCAAGATATCTGCGGCAAGAGAAATAAGGCTTAACGAGAAATATGCAAGTATTGAGTTTTACTTAAAAGAGCAAATATCACCAAATCCAAGTAATCCACTTCTACTGGAACGATGGAAAGTAATAGATGAAGAGTTTACATTTCCTTACATTTATGTGCCTTTAGAAGCCCATCTGCTGGATAGTAATGGAAAGTTCCAGGAAAAAGTAGACCTTGTTAATCTAGAGAATTGGGCGAAAGAACATTTGACAAGCCCAGATAAAAATAACCAAGTTATGTTTATTCAAGCAGGGCCAGGTCGAGGTAAGAGTGTGTTCTGCCGAATGTTTGCCAATTGGGTAAGAAAACATCTTCACCCCATTTGGACACCAATATTAATACGACTGCGAGATATAGATACTTTTGAAGCAAATATTGAAAATACTCTTCGTGCTGCTGTTAGAGAAAATTTTACTAGCAGTAATCATTGGTTAAGCGATCGCAATATACGTTATTTCTTTATACTAGATGGTTTTGATGAATTACGGTTTGAAGGTAGAACATCTAAAGGAGTTGAAAGCTTTCTCAAACAAATAGGTAGTTATCAAGTAGGATGCAGGCATCGATTTTTAATAACTGGTAGAGAATCAGCTTTACAAGGAATGGAGCATTTTGTACCTACTAATTTAGAACGGATAGAAATTGCTTTAATGAGTGATCAGCTACAAGAGCAGTGGTTATCAAATTGGGGAAAATTAGTAGGGCAAGATAAGGCTGAGGAATTTAGGAAGTTTTTGGGGGTAAAGACTTGTCCAAAGCGTGTACAAGAATTAGCAAGGGAGCCGCTATTACTGTACTTATTAGCAGCGATGCACCGGGATAACAAATTAAATATTGAAATGTTTAAAGATAGTAGCGGCGCTCAAGCTAAAATATTGATTTATCAAACTACCTTGGACTGGGTATTGACAAAGCAGCGTCCAAAAGACCTCAATACGACTATTACTGAATTTGATACAGAGGATTTACGATTGATTTTAATGGAAGCCGGATTATGTATTACTCAATCTGGTAGAGAATGGACTTCAATTAAAACGATAGAATCACGCCTTAAAGGTGATAAAGCTATAGAAAAGATGCTCTTAGAAGCTCAAGAGCGTCTGGGCGAAAATCCTCTAAGGAATGCGTTAGCAGCATTTTACTTGCGACCTGCAAAAGCTTCAGAAAAAGAAGAGGGTGCTGTAGAGTTTATTCATAAAAGTTTTGGTGAGTTTCTCTGCGCTCAGAAAATAAAAGAAAGCTTGAAACAGTGGACAGAAATATCTTGCAAAAATAGGCGAGAGAGATATGTCATTGATGATGACAAGCGATCGGAAGAGATATATGACTTATTTGGCTACGGTGGATTGACAAGAGAAATTGTAGAGTATCTAATGGCTCTTCTTGATTCTGAAGAAAAGTTTCAATACTTAAAATTATTTGAGCGATTAAAAGATTTCTATTTTGATTGGTGTCAAGGAAAATTTATTAATGAATTTCCGAAAAATCTTCCTCTCATTCAAATGCAAAAATTCCAAACAGAAAAAATATTGCTTGATTTAAGAGAAGTTGATATATTTACCGGATTGAATGTAATGATTCTTCTCCTAGAGTTACATCGTTATGCCCAAGCTAAAGATGAGTTAAAGGATAATATTATTTTTTATCCCTGTAGCTCAGATGAAAATTTTGAACCTAAAAAACTTTTTCATATATTAACTTACAGTAATAGTGTTAATTCGGATACTTTTTTAAATACAATTAGTCCTTTTCTTTCAACTATTAACCTCGAAAGAGCTTTTTTAGAACGCACTAGCCTTTCTCAAGCTAACTTAGAAGGTTCTAATCTCGAAAATGCTGATCTTGAAAGTGCTGACCTCAGGGGGGCAAGCCTAAAAGCAGCTAAACTTTATAAAGCTAACCTTTATAAAGCTAATCTCTCAGCAGCTAATCTTGAAAGTTCTAATCTCGAAAGTGCTAACTTTTGTCAAGCTGAACTTTCGTTTGCTGATATTAAACAGGCTAACTTAAAAGGAGCTAATCTTTTAATGGCTAGCCTCCAAATGGCTGATCTCTCAGGTGCAAACCTTTCAGGTGCTAATTTAAGAGATGCTGACCTCTTTCGCGCTGAACTTAATAATATTACTTGGGATAAGAATACAAACTGGAACAATGTGCAAGGATTGGATGAAGCACTAAACGTACCTAAAAGCTTGCTCTCGCAATTAAACTCAACTGCTCAACCCTCGCCCCCAAAAGACACTCCACCGTCAACCTGACATCGCCGCCGCCAACCTCGGCAGCAACCGTCCCCGATAGAGATAGAACCGCCAGCACCCCAAGCTCCGATAAAAACTATTAATCGAGATTATGAACAGATAAGCATAATTAGGAAATTTTCGCTTTTTCGGGCAAATACATTTTCTCTACCAGATTTAGAGCAAGTTACTAGATATCCTTACAGAACCTATATTGTCAATCCATCTGCTCATGAGGAGATAAGCTTAAAACTACAAGCTTACGATAATTGGCGATGGACTAATGGTATTTGAAAACGGATTAGGGAAGTAATCGCTAACCAGCAGTGGCAATCGCTGTCGGTAGATTTAGTTGAGAAGTTGTAAAATATCCCGTTGATAAAGCCGGAATATATATTAAAATGTGTTCGGCATAGATTTTGCTAAATTTGTGGTTGTTTTATAGTAATAAATACATATAGCATTTATAATTCCAAAAATACTAATAAAAATTAAAAATGTTACTTTAATAAACACTCATAACATATATTAATTTGGAAATATGACTGATAATTTGGTAATTATCAAAGTTCCCAATATTTTAGGAAGAGATGGATATGGGATAGAAAGATTTTACAATCTCATCAATAAGCCATTACTAAATGGGCAATATGTATTAGATTTAAAGCAAGTCAATTTTATTCGACCTTACGGTGTAATAGCTCTAGTAATAGCTGGCCGGGATCTTAGCAAGAGATCGGGCAAAACAGTAATTATAAAAAATATATCAATGAAAGTTTACCAATATCTAGAACGGATGAACTTATTTGAAGTTAGTTCAGATTGGTTACAACCCACTGATATCTTAGAACAACGATGGAATCGTACTTTGCGTACATATAATCTTCTTGAATTAACTATAGTTAATCAATTTGAAGATATAGGAACAATAGTCTCTCGATCTAACAATATTTTCGAGCGATGGTTGCAACAATCATATCTGCGCGACTTACTCAATGTACTAATTGAGCTATGTGCGAACATATATGAACACAGTGGGGATTGTTATGGTTGTGTACTCATTCAAAAAGTTACATACTTAGATCAAGCTGTTGTCCGTTTAGCTGTGGGAGATTTAGGATGTGGAGTTCGTGGCAGCCTTTTAGGGGTTAACGAATCTAATGTTATAGAAGACTCTCTTAACTACCTGCTGAAAGCGATGAATGGACAAACATCTAGGTTAACAGGACGTGGTGGATTAGGATTGCGCCAAGTTGAGCGTATTGCTGGAGCAAGTAATGGATGTCTGTGGTTGCGTTCAGGGAACAGTGCGATTTTTAGCCGGGGAGTCGGCACAATACAGGGAATACGAAATTTAGTTTATGTGCCAGGAACACAAGTTACTGTAGAATTACGTTCACCTCTTGACATGAAATAAGTTAGAAGTTACCCTAATTGTGTGTTCACAAAGATTTAGTGAACAGCCACATAAGAGGAGTGAATTGACAAAAACTGAAATAATTGAGCGTCAAGATATAACGTCTCTGCTTGCGGGCTTAGGATTCTCTGATCAATTTTTTCTGACTAGGCTTAAAGGCGAACAGGCGTATGAGCGTTTAAAGTCTCGCTTACAAGAAGTAGCTGAGGGAAACGCTTTGCTACTTAATTTTCCTCTTGAGCAACTCATGGATGTTTCCTTTTTGGATGAAACTCTAATTCGCATAGGGGAAGAGATGGCAAAAAATCAGTTTCCTCAACGTACTCTTCTTCTTCAAGGATTAAGCCCAGATACAATCGTTAACCTTAACGCTGCGATTGAATTTCGGAATTTGAAACTAGCATTTCTTGCTGTGGAATCTGAAGGTCAATGGCAGTGCGTTGGAAAATTAGAGTTGAGTTTAAGAGAAACATTGGAACTATTGTCGGAGCAAAGCAGTTTGACAGCACCCGAACTTTCAAAGTTAAAGCAGCTTGCTATTAACTCTGCTAATAATCGTTTAAAACGTTTACACGATCTGCACCTAATACGACGCGATTACCAAGTAAGTAACAAAGGGCTGAAATATACTTATTACTTTTGGAATTGGGCTGTTTAGAGATGAACAATGGATTACAGGCAGAATCTCAAAAATTGAGTCTGAAACAAGCTGTTACTCGTATTGCAGTTGGTCTTGTTGAGCAACAAGAGCAAATCTCTACCAGAACCACGCTACCAATTACTAGCGCCAATAAACATATCAAATCAGGGATTGAACAGCTATCAGTCTTGTGTATAAGGCACAAAATTATGCCTCCTAGACATCATAAGGAGGTTGTTGACTGGTTTCATCGCCGTTTAGAAGATTGGCCAGGGATTCTTGGTGAGTTCATGCAGGAAATGGATTTTACAGAACCTTTACTGTTCTTTGGTAGACCAACTGATTTAACTTATGAGCTAGCTGAACGAGTCAATCAAGGCTATCAGCCAGAGTTAGAGATTAAAGACTTACCCTTTAAAGATATTTTAGAACTCTGTACAAGAAAACGACTAGACCATCAGTATGTGAAAGCTCGGTTATTTCTAGTTCAGCACTCATATTTAGAGTGGGGAACGAGAGAAATTAATCGAGATTTAGAGTGGGATTTGGAAGTGCGAGAGTTAATAGGGGCTAGCTATGAGCCAATTCCAGTATCTTGTCGCGTTATGCGAAATGGATATGAGCAAATTGCTCTTTGCCCTCGCTGTGGCTGGCCGTTAGCTTGGCAAAATTATGCTCGACCTCGTGCCTTTTGCTACAGTGATTTATGTTCTCGATTAGTTGAAAGAATTAACTATCCAGAAAAATGGATACCTTATCACTCAGAGTCATTGAGAACAAATCGTGGAATTCAAGCTTCTGTTGTAGCTCCAGAGCAAATGCTTGTGCAATTACACAATACTTTAGAAGCAAAAGGCTTAACATGCCAACTCTGGCCAAATGTGGATAATTATGACCTTTATATAAAATTTCCATCAGGAATAACGTGGGCTATAGACTTCAAAGATTATTCATCACCGCGACACATTGCTCTGGAACTTAAGCCTTTTAAGCAATCACCTTATTGGGACAAAGCGTTTTATATTTTCCCTGATTATAGGAATACAACTCGATACAACAAGATTTTCTATTCTATTTGGCAAGAGCGATGTCAACAGAACTCTAGCTTGAGCCGCATAGAAGTTTTATTTCTTAAAAAATTCCTGCTAAAAGTTGATCGCGAACTTAAATTATCAAACATTAACGATTTATGAGAGATTGGCAAGCTTGGCTTAAGGATATTAGTACTGAACTATTAGCTTTAGAACAAGAAGGAGTTATTGAACAAGGAAGTTTTTCAAATAGAATAAAATGCTATAAATTTTTTCAAATAGAGTTAGTCATTAGGCTCCATGAAGAAGTCTATGGGCAATCAAATAATAAGTTAGATTCAGCATGGAGTTTATTAACTGGTTTTATCCCTTTTGAAGTTAGCCATGATACTAATTTAATTCGTAAATGCCAAATTGCGCGACATCGCGCTCGATATATTCGTACAGCAACAGCTTGGAACAAATCACTTGAATGGTATGCAGAGTTGCCACCTATTATCCGGCTATACGATATTAATATTGAGTCATACCAGTATGAACGTCGAGCAGTACTGCATTTTATCCCAGAACGAATGGCTGCAATTTGTAATGCCCTAGACCAGCCAGCAGCACACACAATTCCGAAAATTAATTATGCACAACCTAATAAAGAATACAGCTTCTTTATAGGCTTAGAAGAATTCTCAATCACAATTTCACCTGAGCTTTTTGAAGGTATCGTAGAATTAGAAAAGTCAATCTCCGCTCCTAAAATTTTACAATCTAGAAACCGTAAAAATCCACCAGAAACGCTAACCATTCGGATGTCGGATCTGAAAGCAGCTGCTATAGAACTAAATAAAAAACTGCCTATAAGAAATTGGTTAGAGGGTTATGAGAAACTGAACCTTTTACAAATTAGCGATTCTCTCTCTCGTACTGAAGAAATCACTATTAATGGTATTTATCACTTATTGGGGCCTACAGGAGCAGGTAAAAGTACGGTAATTAAGCTTTTAATTTATGATTTAATTAAGCAGCAAAATTTTGATGGTGATTATCGCATTTGTATCATATTTAATACTGTAAATGAAGTTCTTGAAATGGCAGCAGACTGTATCAAAATGGGAATTTCTGCTGCACCAATACTAGGCAAAAGCCGTGATTTACACCAGTATCAATATGGAATGGCGTACCGCAGTTCACTTGAGCCAGAGGATTTATACCAACCTTATGATCCTGAATCCAATCCACAGACTGCCTTATTACTTGATAATCCAGCCTTAAAATGGCTCACAGGTTCATGCATCTTGTCAGGTTTACTAAGTGAAGGCTCTATCCCTCCTGGTTCTGAACCCTGTACAAAACTTACAACACGAGAGGATATTGCTAAAAAGAAGAAAAACGCCAAATATAATATTTCTCACTATCATTGTCCTTTTATCAATATTTGTCCTGTTCATCAAGCTAACCGCGATATTGCTAGGGCATCAGTTTGGATAGCAACTTCAGCGGCTTTTCTGCAAACCTCTTTACCTGTAAACTTGCTGAATACCAAAATGCGCTTGCTAGAAGCCGCTAACCATTATTGCGATTTACAGATTTTTGATGAAGTAGACCGCGAACAAGTTTTTTTTGAAGATCGGTTTGCTCCATCCAATGATTTAGCAGGTTCGCAAACAGATAAGACACAAAAAGCTTTACTAGATTTTATTGAATATAGCCTTTTTGAAACAGGGAGATCGCCATTAATTGACTCTCGTTATCACGAATTACGTAGTGTTGTGCGTGAAGCTTCTCGTCTGTCGGACTGGATTTTTGCCAGAGTATTTGAGCATCCTCATCTCAGAGAATGGATTACTGGATGGCCTCTTTACAATTCTATTATTTACAAGCATATCCAAGATGATATTCGTATTTTAGCCCCTAATAACATTTCCGAAGCTGAACTTGAAAATTGTTTGACTATTCTTGAACAAGAGTTTATTTCTTATTATAAAAACTCTTCTACATCTAACGATTCAGACGATGAACCTGCTCATCCTTTAGAAAAATTAGTTAATGATATTCAAAATCAAAAAGGTCATCGTTTTATCAACAGATTACGCAAATGGTTAAATAATTTATTGCCTTGGGAACTAGACCAATCCTTACGAAGCTCTAAAATGTTGGAACGTCTTGAACTGGGCGTTATCCTGACAGCAATGGATGGTCACGTTATTGCCTTAGTTCGTTATTGGCTTGGCATAGCGGTGGAGGCGACTGAGCAGCTAGGCAACGAAATTAACTTTACTGCTAATCCCCCTGATGAATTTATTGATATTGGAGTTGAATCTCCTCTAGGAAATATTTTAGGCTATCAATTTGTTGATTCTAGTGAAGATAAAAGTCTAAATGGTATTCTTCGGTATTTAGACTGTGTAGGAATGGGCAGATATTTACTATTACGTTTTCCTTATTTATATGTCCATCTTTGCGGTACTTACGGCCCGCATACGCTTTTTACCAGTGCTACTTCCTGGTCGCCGGGGAGTCCACAATATCATATTAGTGTTCAGCCAAACGCAATTTTGTTACCCCCACTAGAAGCTACTCAAAGAATTGCCCAGAGCTATTTTGACTTTATTCCGATACCACGTAAAGCTGGCGATTTAACTAGAGTTAGTGGTCTTTCTGGTAGTGAACGCCGCGATAGTCTCATTCAAATTACAAAATATCTAGCTTTTGGTAGTGGCAGTAATACAGTTCCACGAATAGTCTCTGAATTAGATTACTGGCAAGAACAAGGGATGTCCAGAGGTGTTGTGTTAATTACTGGAAGTTATAGCGAAGCACGGTCAGTAGCAACTGTTTTACAAGATTCTTCACAGTGGCGGGATCTGGTAGACTGTATGCAGCCAGATCGTGATCTCCAAGAAGCTGATTGGTTGATTAGACGTGGACAAATTGAACAACATCCAACTAGAGGAAGACCAATTTTGGTAGTACCTTTTGGTGCATTTCAACGCGCTTATAATATTCTTTTACCTGGCACTAATATTGCATATTTAGGCAGCATCTTCTTTTTAGTTCGTCCCTATCCAGTCCCTACTGACTTCGGTCGTCAAATTAGAGCAATTAACCGTTGGGTATTTGACTCAATTTTGCAAGGTAGCAATGTTTTACCCAAGCATTTAGGAGCAACAGCAGAGTCAGCAATTTCTTCTATGCGTTCTCAGGCTTATAAAAATTGGGGACGTAGGCTACATGCTTCCTCTGTCGGTTCAAAAGCGATGGATAAAGATTTATGGCAGGAACTGCTATGGGATCAATTAGTTGCAGTTACTCAAGCTTTAGGACGAGCTACCAGAGGTGGAGTTCCAACTCGTGTTTTCTTTTGCGATTCTGCTTTTTACCCAACTCGCCAATCTGGTCGTAGTTTATTAAAAGGGTGGGTGGAAGTTTTAGATGAATATCTTGCACCTAACAGTACAAAATCTTTAGTTGAGCAGCAACTAGCTAGAGAGTTGTACGGGGCTATTTACGATCAATTGCACTCATTAGTAAAACGATTACAAGTTCAAAATATTAGAGGAAATAATTATGAATAAGCAACTTCAGCTGATTGGAGAAGAATACCAAACTGAACAAGAAGAACAAGTTGAACTAATTTTAAATACAAAAGGTAGAAAAGAAAGAACTAAAAATCCACCTGTAGATAAACTTCAACCTTTAGCTTGGTTAATCAAAGATGATTTTGACCTAAGTGCTATGGGCAAAGTTTATGGCTTAAAATTACCACTTGCTTGGATTGACTTAATAAAAAGCTTATCAAGCGTTGATTCCACCCCTCCTATTGTAGGACTAAATATTGCTTTGAGAGGCTGCGTTCCAGATATTATCTATATTTTCCCTAATTCATTCTGTTGGGAGGAAGAGAAACGCCCTACTTACTGGCTAGTTGTTCATGAAAATAGTAATATTATTGATCTAAACTTTTTCTGGGATGTTATTAGAGAATGGTTAGTTGCTAACTATAGCAATGATCGAGAGTTTATTCGTAACATCCTTGCTAAGATGGAACCAGCCCGAGCAGAGCTTTGTTGGGAGTTAGTGAACCTTAAAGCCGCTCCTTTCTCAATTATTAAACCAGTTTTGCCAGAGTTGATTGTTCGTTGGTTAACTCGGAAAGGATTTCAATTTCAACTTAGTGATAGCGAAGGAAGAAGTTCTTCTTTTCCAATGGTTGTGTCAGCTTCTGCTTCTTCCGAAGATGCCTATTTAGTTACTTGGCCTCCCTGCGATTATTCTTCAGACAGCAATAAAACGCTATGGAAATATTCTTATTATTTAAGATTTTGGGTTACTCCTCCTCACGGTAAGACCCCTGCGCTGCTTCTTTTTCAACCAGGTATTAAACGCTATATTACTCGTCCAATGGTGAAATGGGATAATCAAGACAATAAACCACTTCCAAGCGCAAAAAGTCAAATTCTCTTGCCCTCTAAAGAAGATGCTACAGTCTATGCAGCAGTTGAGGAACTTGGGTGGGTAAAGCCTGATAAGCATCCGTCGCAACCGCGAGAGATAACTTTAATTAATTTTAGGCTGTCTCGCAATAATACTGCCGTTAGTTGGAAAGCGAGGATTGATACAATTTTATCTCGGATTGCTCCACACTTAGATATTCCTCAAACCATGCAGTTTTTAAACAATCCAAAAGACTTTGCTCCACAATATCTCCTTAGCTATAATACCAGATTAGGAAAACACCGTGTTGGTGCTGGTGTAGAAGCTGCTGACCGCTTTGAACTTTTTGACCGATTAAGCAAGGAATTACCATCAGATATTGTATCATCACCTCAAATTTATAAAATTGATTTTGGTAATAAGAATAGCCTTCCACATCGTAAAGCAAGAAAATCACCTCGAGAATCAGAACCATTAAATTTATCAACATCTTGTCCTAAAATTATTTATCGAATTGCTATTTGCAGTAACGACTCAATCGATACTTTTACTAATGTTTTATTAGGTTTTCTCACAAGTAAAGAGATTGGTGGTACTGTTCAAGCTGAAGATGGACAATCTGATATTTGGCGGTTCATAAATAGACAAGGAGAAGTTTACCTACTCAAAATTGAAAAAAATCCTTTTCCTGCTGAGTGGTGTGAACCTTTAGATTTAAAAGGGAGCTATTCTAACTCAGCTAAATCAGCAGCTACTCAAAATAGAGCCAGATTAATTGAGCGTTCCTTGACAAAACAACCTTATTGTAGAGATGAACATTTAGGTGTTTTAATTGAACTACCTGACTACCGCAATTTTGAAAGAAATCGAAGGTTTAAAGATCCCAAAACTGGTATTAGATGGGGATATGCGTTAGGTGGCTGGGTTAGTCAGTTTATCACTCCTGACCAAACAGAATATATTAACCCCGAAGAATTTATTCCCTCAGATCCAACAAATAATAAGCAAGTGAAAATATATGAATCTAAAAAAAATCAATTAAAATCCCAAATTGATAGTTATAAAGGGAAATGCCAAAATGCCATAATGGATTTACTCCGACAGCTTGACTTCCCTTTGGGCTTGCCTTTTCATCGAGAAATTCCTAGTACTTCACTACCTGCTTTAATAGATATAATTGGTATTAGGGTTCTTCGAGTTAATGCTAGGAACAAAAGTGAAAAAAAAGCAGTTATTCCCATATTAATAAAAATACCAGTAACAAATAGTTCTTCGCAAATGCTAGTCTGCTTACCTAGCGAACATGGCCCTGTATGGATGTCATATCGAGAAAGTCTACTAGCAATGGCGCAGTTTGAGCAAAAATTTGCTTTTGAGTATGACTCAGAAAAAATAATGAACTTTGTGAATGCAGCTTTTAAAGATTTAGTTTTAGATAACCCAACTCTTTTGCTGCTAGATGAACAAAATTTACGAAAAGATTTGCCGAAGATATTTAATACTCCTCAATCACCTTATTCTAAGGATATCAATAACTTTTGGCATCAAAACTTAATCTTTTCTAACAAAAACTCTCACTTACTTCGAGTTGCAAAGCTTCGTTATTCTTGGGATAATATAGTCCCTCATGTCTGTCCTACAGCTATATTTAATAGATATAGTGGAATTTATCAAAATTCAGATTTTAACTCGGGGTTTTTCTCAATTGGTCGAGATCCACAAACTGCAAAAAGTGCAACTAATGCCAGACAGCGTGACCGTATTTCTAAATCTAGTTGGAATCAAACAGCGTTAGAAATTACTTGGCTATCGCTTCAGGCAGAAGATCAACCAGAAGAATGGACATTAATCATTCATAATTTGAGGCGTTGTTCGCCCTTCATTGATGATGATATTGTGACATTGCTTCCACAACCTCTTCATGCTGCACAACAAATATTGGCATATATACCAAGGCTTACAATTTCAGAAGAGGAGGAAGATGATTTTATAGATGAAGAAATAGTTTCTGATGAACCTGAATTTATACAATTAAGCTTATTTTGAGCATAAGAGCCAATATTTTAACCTTCTTTTTGGTAAGAGCAATTTGTAAAAGTTGTTCATTTAAGCCGTGATAACGACCCCCGAAATCTGGAGGCACGCAGCTTACTACTATGGAGATATCTCTGGTAAATGAGCCAGCATCGAATGGCACTAAGAAAAGCTGAAACCTCGTCAGGGCAGGGTGTGGGATGTGTGGGAGGACGGGGAAGAAGTCTTACCCCCCACACTCCCCACACTCAAAAAGCAAGTTATATCAGGGCTTTGCGATTAACTTAGTGCCGTTCGAGCCAGCATCTGGTTATTCTCACACGCCTCATAATTTGCTCTGTGCAGATATAAATAGTTGGCTTGCGAAACTGGGAGGGACAGAGTAGCCAATGATTGACCCCGCCGTTGCCGCCTCGTTGGGAAACTCGTACCAACCGGGAAACCCTTGCAAGATTGCAGCCCCCTCAATAGACAAAGATTTGACCGTACCATCCGGCAACCAAATATCAGCGAACTTACTACGGTTGCAGCCTTTGTGATCGGTGAAGTGCGATCGCAGAATGGTGTTGCAAGGTAAATGTCCAGGTTTATATTTGGACTGCGTGCGTCCCCCCACTCTTTCTATTAGCAGTGGTGTTGGCGCATTCCCGGCTAAAAATTCCTCCAAAGCTTGCTGTTGCTTGAGCAGTAGTTGAGAGTCGGGCATCGTAGGGATTAGATGAGCGATCGCCTCGTACCAACCACAAGGTGTAGCTCCCGTAGGTAAGGCAACGCGCAACCCCCTACTTGCAACCAAAACTAACCGCCGCCGCGCCTGGGGCAACCCAAAGTCAGCCATGTTGACCACGCTGTAATCGACTGAGTACCCTTCTTGCTCCAAAGCATTCAGGATGATGGCAAAACTCTGACTGTTCTGGTAGCGCGGAACATTTTCGAGAGTAAACACCCGTGGCTGCAACTGTCGGATGGCTTCTGCTACTGCGATCGCAGCCGTCAGATCATCAGCCGTTTCAATGCCCTTTCCCGCCTTAGCTGTGTGAGCTTGGCTGAAGTTGGCGCACACCGGTGAGGCGTGGAGATAGTCGGGGCGGCGGGGAAAACCTAGAAATCCTGACTGTGCTACTTCTTGCACCGTTAGTTGGATTATTCTACAGCCGTACTTGCTAAAGTTGCGGTGATGGGTTTTGGCGATCGCCCGACTTAGTTCTGGTTTACTTGGGTCAAACTCCACTGCAATAACTGGACGAATCCCGGCTTCAACCATCCCCGCTTCAATCCCACCGCCACCAGCGAAAAGTACTACAGCGATCGGGGCATCATCTGGGAGTATTGGTTTTTTATCTGTGTTATGAAAATTTTTGCAGACATCTGATTTTGGCGATGGCTTTTTAGTTTTCGCTCTCTTGATAAAGGCGATAATATCTTCCCTAATTGCCCCCTGCTGTTGTAGTGTCCGAATCATGTGGACAGCGCCAGGGGGAATTGAGCCTATACTTTTACCCTTCCAAACGCCGTTGTGTTTTTCCTTCCAGTTATATCCCCACCTCCAACAAAAGGGGTCATTTGGATCACGCTCACCAATTACACGGGGATAAAAAACATTTGACCCATTGAGTAGCTTTTTAGTTTCGAGGTACGGATAGAGGCATCCTTGACTATGAAACTGTGAGCCTTTAAGGTCGTTCTCTAAGAATTTTTCGGGTATTGCAGATAACTCAACTATTACTGGTTTAGTCATGCAGCCACCTCCATGACCAAATCATCGGGTACTTCAAAAATCCCCAGTTGACCAATGTAAGGAATCGGTGTAATCTCGCGCGGATTCTCCAGCTTCCAATGGTACTGCCCAGGCATCCCCCAGCCAGAAGCAACTTGTGAAAATTGGCAGTCAACTATTGTGACTATACCGATGACTTGACCGCGACGGAGAGAGATTAGTTCTGGAATTTCTACCCCCATGCTTTGGCAAAATTCTTTCGCTAACTGGTAATCTTTTTTAGTACAGGTTTTTGCAGCGTGAATCAAAATGTCGCCGCGATAATGAATGGGCCAGCCACGGTTTTCAACATTTTTGAGAGCATAAATAATTGCCCATGCCCAGGGTTGGCGAACAGATAGCGCTTTCATGGGTTTTAATAATTAGATTTAGCCAAATTTTTAAACTGTCCAAATCTTTCATCAAACAAGAGATTAACAGTCGTCTCACTACTAAACCGACTTTTCAAAACTGAGACTTCAAAAATGCCTTTTTGGGTGGTCTGTTTGTCGTAGTAATCTTCCCGGTACAAACCCAACATGACAGCAGCCTCCTGTTCAAATCCTCCCGATTCCCGAAAATCTGCTTTGGTTGGACGCTTTTCGGAACGTGAATCAACTTCTCTTTTTAACTGCGCTAAACCCAAGACAGCACAATTGAATTGTTTAGCGGTCGCCCTAAGTTGTTTCAAAATGGAGTCGATTTCTTGTACACGATTTTCGCCACGTTCACGGCGCATTGGTTCAATCAACTGCACATAGTCCACAATTACCAAACTGACTGACCCGCAACGAGCTTGTATATCTTGCAAATCACCCTTGATTTGTGATGTGGTGATTACGGGGTTGTCATTCAACCAAAATGGTAGTGCCATCGCCTCAGCACAAGCTTGAGCCAAAGGATTCCAATGAGATTCCCGGAGTGCATTGCGTTTAAAAAGCAAGTCAGCAGGAACATGAGGCGCTGCCAGCCTTGAGAGAGTCTTTTTGATCATTTGTGAGACAGACATCTCTAAAGCAAAATAAGCAGTTGTTAACCCGCTAGCAGCAGCCCGAATTCCAATATCCAATGCCCAGGTGGACTTGCCGATCCCGCCGCGACCTCCAACAACGGTCAAAGAACCGAAGGGCATCCCGCCAATTACCGAATCCAAATCATAGAATCCGGTGGGGACATTTACCTCAATCGCATCTTCACCGTTATTGGCCAATTCAATCTCGGCATAAACGTCAGGGATGATGTCAGCCATTAGCTTCATCTGACAAGGCATAGTCAATTGGCGCAACTCTAAAAGTTTTTGTTGTCCCATTTCGATGACTGAAGTGGCAGTAGTTTCAGTCAAAGGAGCATCCATCGCGTAGCGTGCCATTTGTAAAGCCGTTTGGATCACCGCTCTCAATTGCGCTTTTTCTCGAATCAATTCTGCTAAGGCATCGATGTTAACTGCTGACACGCAAGAGTTAAGCAAGGATGCAAGTTTATTTCTTCCGCCAACATTATGCAACAGTCCATGAGATTCCAGCCAACTGGTGACAAACAATAAATCCGTTGGTTGCTGAGACTGGTGCAATCGCACTGCGGCTTGGTAAATGTTCTTGTGCGAACCGACGTAAAAATCTTCTGGTTGCAAAATCTTAATCACACGAGCGATCGCTTCGGGGTCAAACAAAATGCCACCGAGTACTACTTCTTCAGCTTCAATCGCCTGGGGCGGTAAGCGGTTAGGCATTGAAACTACGTTATCTGGGGCAAAATCTGGTGAAAACATCGCTTTTTCTCCTATGGTATTTTTGAAAATCGAATTCAGAAGTCAGAAGTCAGAAGTCAGAAGTCAGAAGCCAGAATTCAGGAGCCAGAATGAACAAGCAGCAAAATTTATTTCGAGGATGGAAATGGCTTGGTCTAAGCGATGATTCATCCCGCAGCTGCACAAGCTTCAATTCTGAATCCTGACTCTTTGCTCCTGAATTCTGTTTTGGTAAATCTCCGCGCCTGTCTGATTTCTGGTAGTACTGCCCTCAACTCATTAGGGGCAGCATGAGCCGTTTGTATGGCTTTTTGTTGGGCAAGACGTTGAATTTCGGCACTATGAGCTTGGTTATAGCGCTGCATCAGGTTCGTCCATCCCCCTTTGGTTTTTTCCCAAGTGTTCATGACTGCGATCGCATGATCTACTTCCTGTCGTGCGGAGCGTTTCGATTTAGTGGCTAATTCTTGTGCTAGGAAGTCCACGACTATCGGGTTGAAATTCTGGTAGAGGTTATTCAGCTTTCGCTCTCCATTGCGCCAAGGTAAAACCCAGCACTTCCACTTGATTGTTTCTCTGACAAGCAGTGGTAGAGAATCATCACTCATAGCAGTCGGGTCTGTTAGCCAAGTATCAATCAGTTCTTTCACGTTCTGCGCTGTCTTGTAGGGACAGGTTATTTGCAGCTTATTCGATTGTTCGGATTTCTCGAACGACCCCCCCGCAATAGTTGATCCTCTTGAGGGGTTATCGGTTTGTTGCGAAGACTCGGAATTTTTTAACAACGAAGTGGGTTGTTGTGGGATTGGTTCTTCTAAGCTTGGTTCTTCAAGTCCAATTTCTTTCGTTGTTAAATCAAGTTCTTCTTTTTCACACACACACTCTTGGGTGGGGGGCGCGGGTGGCAAAGCCAGGGGCGCATTGTGTGTAATCTCTGAAGTAATCTTTGAAGTAATCTCTGTAGATTCTATATATATATAGTTTGTTGACCGTGAGCAACTGGGATTGTTGACGGTCATCGGACTAGGTTGTTGACCCTCAGCAGACAAGTTTGTTGAGGGTAAGCAAACTGAGTCAGTTTGTTGACCGTCAACAGACTCAGAGATTTGAGAGTATTTTTTTGTATTTTTGTTCTTTGGTCTAATGGATGTGAAAGAGCCTTTTTGAATGGCATCTAAGAAGTTATTCAATACTTTGTGGTTGATCCGATAATAAAGTCGTGCTGGAGAGCTTTTTAATTGAGTTTCTAAGATATTGATATTGGTGAGATGATGCCTAATTTTATCTAATTCGTAGCGATTTAGTGCTGTTTCTGATGTCCATTGTTCATAGGTTTTGTAGAACCATCCTTGTGGGTCATTAGTTCTCAAATCCCAATACATAGCTTGGCTTAGAAAAAGTCCAGCACTAGCACTACCAGCTATCGTGGCGTAGACTCGATGAAATGCTATTGTGCTACCAAGTATTCCATCATATTTGTTATTTTTTTTAGTTGTTGGTGTTTTTGTAGCTTGGGATAAACTCATAAATATTTCCTCTTCCTCAACAGTGAATGAAGTAATTACTACGCTTTTCTCAATCTAAAAACTCTTGAAATTTACAAACTGTTCACATCTTTTGTAGATAATTGCGTCTTTGTATTACTAAAAACGCTTGGTTTAGTCTTCTGAAGCATTCGTTTGACCGTCAGCAGATGCTCGTTTGACCAGCTCTCCAAAAGCTTGGCTTTCATGTTCTCGTTCTAAAATCTGTCTAATCAAAGTACCAATAGGAATTTTCTTCCACGTAGCTACAAGGCGAAATTCTTCGTAAGCCTTTTCTGACAAAGTGATCGAAAGCATATATCGTTCTGGCATAAGGCTCTCCAAAATCTGAGATAATTCAAAAATACGTTCTGCGCGTCTGTTAGTACTCATGTACTAAAATTATATCGAGGTTTTCTTACAATTGCCCTACAATTGTCATGCAATGGTATAGATTCTGTTGATGGTAAATATCCTAAATTCTCTATTGACTCAATCGTTCGAGGTAGTTAACAAGATATCCTCATCTGTTAAAAGCAGCAGTCCCATCAAACCGATCCCTTTCGTTGTCCCACTAATGCCTTTATCTCTTACCTCCAACGTGCGGTCGAAAAGTTAGATTAATCCGTGTACTAACGACCTTATTGGTCTTCGGAACTTGATGCAGATGTGTGGACTGACAGCCTGGAAGCATTACAAGCAGACTCCCATGCTCCAGCCAAAAGTCAGTCGGCTTACCCCCGATGGGCTTGATTTGGAATTTCCTCACCGAACCCAGACTGATGGATGCGATCGCTGGGTTAAATCCCATCGAAGCCTCGTTATCGTTATGCCACCCTATCGAGTCTTGTCCACTCCTGTACTGATTACCGATGACAATGCGGAAGCTGTAGCCAGTAGCCGCAGTAATCCTATCTCGCAATTGGGCTAGCGATGAAGTCCAAGGCAGTGGTTTAAGTAATACACTCTTGGAGTAGAGGTAATCACAGCCCTCGTCCCCGTAAATACATTCCAAACGAGGCACAGGCATCGTTTTACCCAGCATTCTGATTGTGTTTTGCTGCCATTGCAATTCTTGACAATGTTGGTAGAGTTCGTCGGCTTCTTCCTTGTTCAGAAACTCTGGATAATAGTTGACTGGTAAAGTAGGAGCAGATTCGGGAAATAAAGTTAGTTGTTGCATAATTCTCCTTTAGCGATTGCCAAAACGATTTCTTCTGCCCGTTCTTGAGTTATGGCCTGCTCAGGGTTCTTGTAAAACCCAGCGATCGCCGACTTGGAACGAATAATAATTTGCTGCCTTGTTGCGCGTTTGTCCCAGACAAAACAGGAGATAGTAACGTTATCGGTAGCCCAACGAGTACCCCGTTTATCTTTCCGAAAGCAGAAGCGCGGCAAAATCAGTACAAGTGACGGCGGGTGCTGCTGTAAGAAATCAGCCCGGTCATCACAGGGTTCGAGAAAGCTGGTAAGTAAAAAAGCGGCGACACCTACACGAGCTTTCTGGTAGGCATTCTTGATGATGGGTGCAGCGAATTCTGAGTATGGGGGATTGGTACAAATCCAATCGCAATCGGGAAACTTAGCCCATGACTCGGATAGTGTTGCATCCATTTGGTAATTAGCCGCTTTATGTGGATCAATATCGTTCGTCCACATTTGCTTGGTGTAGGGCCACACCGATAATAATGATGCGATCGCTCCATGTCCCACACACGGCTCACCAATCACACCTGACAACCTAACGTGACGTAGTAGCTCAGTAGTGAACCATGAAGGTGATTCGTAAAAGTTCAGTGGATGTCGGGTTCCTGTTTCAAGAACATCTGTCTGAGGTTTTAGTAATGGTGTAACAGTCATGCTGCCTCCTGCGGTTGTTGAACAATCGTTGCGCTGATAGATTCAAAATCAACCTGAAATATATTTAAATCAGAAGTTATTTCGCCACTGTTATAAAGTCCAACGATGTGCTGTCTGATTGCATCTTCCGTGAGTCCATCAGGAATGTGAATGTGGGCTTCACTAATGATTTTTTCTACTACTTGAACTACGACTTTCATAGATACTCCTAAAACTCAATTCGGTTCAAAGTTTGTAATTGTGCAGCAAGTGTGCTAGTAAAATCCTGTAATTCTTCTGTTGCTTCTTGAGGGCTGATTGCTTTTTCAGAAACGTAAAGCTTTGTATTCTCTAAATAAACTTCTACACGAGTCATATTTGTATGTGGCGAAGTCAATAGTGTTAAAGTAAATTTCTCATATTTGCAAAAGTAGTATTGACATTCTTCACTCAGAGATTGCCCTCGCTGCCATTTGATAATTTCTGTATCGTCATCGTTAGCAAGTTCAAATTCAACTTCTTCGATTGCATTGATTGCCATAGCCACACACGCTCTTTCTGCTGGATGTGTAGCTGATTGCATTCGATATGATTCGGGGACTACATAGCCTTGGATCGCGTAGAATTTCTTAGCTAGTTTTTCAATCAATACATCTTTCTGGAAATAGCCGAGTTCCATATCTTTTCCCCTCAAGGTAAAATTTACCTTTGTTGTAAAAGTCTTAATTCTTGATTACTGTCCGATCGCTCTGCTTGAGCAATGACCATCAAGCAGTAACTACAGCTTTCTTACTAGCGAAAGCCCCCGCCTGCCTTAATGCTGCACTAGGACTGGGATGAGCGAAGAACAACTCTTCTACAGCTTTGGTCAGCCCAGCCGCAACAGCCGGATCGTGGCAAGCGTAGACATAGATGGGCTGTTGCACACCGTTAACCAATCGCGTTTCTTGGCGATCGCCCAAGTGTGGGTAGAATGTTCTCACCCATGTACCCAAGTGTCCCCGGTAGTGAGCGCCGCTCAGGGGGACTTTCTTACCGAGTTCGTTCTCTGCAAAGTTGACTACGCCAAGCCAGCGTTCTTCCGAAGGGGTTAACAATTTTCTGTTGTGTTCTGCCAGAAGATTCCCGGCATAGTCTTTAAATTGCTGTTCCATGTACGGGTTGAGTCTGCCACCTGTGAGTTCGGCTAAAGTTCTCATCGCCTCGACCAAAGTTTGTAAGCGCTGCTCAACCGGTGGGAGAGCAGGAACAGGTGCAGGAGTTTGAGGAGTGATGCTGGGAACTGCTGCAACCAAGTCTAAAATGATGGTTCTAACTTGCGCTGCTACTTGAGATTGCTGCAAGATCATTGCGATCCTTAACGCACCCAAAGCCGAAAAAACTCTAATTTGGGAAGTTCTCGATGGTAGACAGAGTGTCTGTCGAGCATCACGTAAGTCTTTTCCAGTAAGGGTTTTAGTTTCGAGGCTTTGGAATTCAGATTGATTTACTCTTGTTAGTTCTTTGACTGCGGACTCTGTAACTGAAAAATATTCCGCTATTTGTGCAGTAGTTGCCCAGCCGCTACCGTTCCATACAGCGAACACTATTGCCTTTGCTTTGCTAAGAACTTCTTGGGCACGAGAATCATCTAGGTTAGAAAGTGCAGAAGTTCTCAATGATGGAGACTCGACTAAAACATTTTGATTTAAAGGTAAACTCATGTTGCTTCTGACTTTTCCCGTTAAGTCTCTTTTGCAAGCTGCCAACCCTCACAGAGATCGTGTAATTTTAACCAACCTCGCCACAGTACTTGAATGCCAATTGGTGTTTTGCTTCGGTGTTCTAGGTAGCCGCCAAGACGAGCAACAGCTTCAACAGCCCAACTAACAGTTAGTACTTTGGGCAGTTTGGGAGATTTAGCTTTCAAAATTCTCAGTTCTAAAGGATTCAGAATTTCAATCGCGGGGGCGAAAGGCTGGGTGCGGTGTAAATAAGTTAACTGCAACAGTTCAA